>JACDJC010000589.1_pt1 | contig 41188 bp, 52 predicted proteins | sample 7454191 | NCBI WGS metagenome assembly JACDJC01 (sample SAMN14253291, study PRJNA609438) | sludge metagenome | isolation source: sludge after 25d culture with pyrite and EDTA | collected 2018-12-20
GTGATTGTGTAATCTGTCCTGTTAGCCCTAAATAGATTGGACCGGAAAGCCAAGACCAACTAACATCTGAGTAAGGGCCATGCAATAAAATAGGGACTATGTCCCCAGGGTTACTGACAGCTCCTGTAGTCATTGCCATTATCTTATTTGTTATTATATCAGCACTGGCTATTGTAGCTATACCACTGTCAAGTGTTACTATCTTATGCCCTCCTATGGCACTAGCTGCCTCAGCGCTCGATAGTACATTATCTGCGCTAGTTAATGCTGGAGTAGGAAATAATCTGCCCTGCTTATACACTATCTATAAAGTCCTGGATGTAGGTAGATTTAAGCATCCCGGCCATATTGCCCATAGATGCAGCATCCTCATTATCCCCCTTAAGATTGAGAAGATAGGAAGAGGTAAGGTCAATAACTAGGCCAGAGGCAAGATCAGTAATCCAATTGCTATCAGAGTCCTCTGTGCCATCAGTAGCAAAATGCGCAGGATGAGTATAGTACCCCATGCTGAATGATGGAGTAAGCACTGAATGTTTGATATGAAGGCTAGTTCCAGAGAGATAGGCTACATTATCCATGTTAATGCAATTCTCTCTGCCAACTAGATCACGAAGATCAATACAGTTGATTTGTGTAGTTTCATCTTCGTCTGTGTAACGAACATAAATCAATTTACGAACTAACGAGGAGACAGTAATAGACTGTACTCGAGAAGTAGCCACTACCCCATCAGAGCTATCAATAGTCACTTCTGCTATATCTCTCCAGAAATGACCAGAGGCAGATATATAGCGAATCATCTGATTTACTTTATCCCTAACGTATGATTCTCTGTTAGTGATTGGTACTTGGCCCAGTACAGCCTCTACTATCTCCCCATAGTTCATTGCTTATCCCTCTTCTTTCTGCAGGATACCCTGATCTACAAAATAGTCCAGAGCTTCTTTAATAGCAGCTGCATCCCTGTCGCCAGAGCGTACCATAAACCTGCCACCTATGAAGTTAATCTCGCGATTCGTAGCTCCATAGATAGTATTGAATACGGGATCTCCCTGCTTGATGTAGAGCACATCACCTTTAGCAGGTTTCAAGGAGTTGGCCTCCTGTGCCTCCTTTTCCTGCGTAGCTTTATGCTGCTCTACGGCATTAACTGCTCCAGCCTTAATCCCAGCTACTGGGCCAGTCTGTATATTCTCTTGATTTGCCATAGTTTACCTCAATAGTTAGTAGAATGCCATCCCTGGCTAGGAAATATCCTTACCCTGCTGCAGTGAGCCCCAGAACAACACCACAAGTCTGAGGAGACTTAAACTCAGTGGCGAATTCAGTGGTGAGCGATCCACCGCTGGCATCAGTACCAGAATTGGAGCCGTCAGCAGAACCATCAAACTCCTCTTTCTTAGCATCTCGGTTGTTCATGTAGGCCACCCCAATAGAGGGCAAGTCTACGCCGATAGCGATACCAGTAGATGGCGCAGTCTCATTCAGGAGCGGATGCTCCAGCAGACGCATGATGCCCTTGTAGAACTTGAACTCCATGAACTGCATACCAAAGCTAGTTTCATTGGTACTCATAGTTACCTGCCCAGAGGCCAGACCGATATCATGAATGACCTTCATAGCCTTGCTATCACAGAACAGCGTGCGTTCCTTGAGTCCAGAGCCAGACTTGCTATTGCTGTACTGGAACATAGGCTCCACCAGACCTACCAGCTGCGAGTAGGTAGTAGTAGCACCTGCATTCTTTATGTTACCGGAAGCGTACTGGTAGATTGCATCCACAATGCCCTGAGTAGCATGGATAGGATATCCAGTAGTGGCGTCAGTAGTAGGAGCTACCGGCTGACCCCAGAGCATATGCCCTTCGATATCAGTCGAGTGGAACTCCATGCAGTCCAGCCTGCTCTCTGCTACATTGTTGAATCCAGCCTCGGCCAGAGACTCACGAGCGGTATCAGAGATATGCCAGGCATTACGAACAATAGCTGTATAGTTAGGCACCCAGACAGACTTGATAGTGCGAGCGGTAGGACGATCAGATGCCTCTACATGAGAGTTACCGACCAGAGTCAGCACTTCATCATCTACAATAGCCCCAGCAGCTACACGACCAAATCCACGATCAATCTCCAGCGTAGTAGAGTTAGTGACCGTATTTACTCGAATATTCTCTCGAGTAGTCGGCACCTGGAACACCATACCAGGTACTACACCGGTGGTAGAATCTACAACCAGAGTAGTATCACCTGCCACCAAATCAGTAGCATCGTCTACAGTCAAAGACACATATGCCATATGCTTGGTGAAGTAGCCATGAGTAGAAGCTACAGCTCTGGTGCGATTGACTTCACCAGTCAGCGCGTAGAGCGGAGCACTACCATTCGGAAACAGCCGCATAATAGTATTAGAGAAGGACTTCCGATTCAGCTCTGTCGGATTGAAGCTGGTACGGAAGAATCCATTTGCATTAAAAGTTCCAAGACCCATAATAGGTACTCCTTACAAAGTTAAAGACCCAGATCCGATAACCAGTCATTGCCCTCATCTTGAGCGCCTCGCTGGCCTTTAGGATTACTGGAAGGATTGACAGCTAAGTTGAGTTCCTGGAGATAGCCACGTACTTCTGCTACAATAGTCTCAGGCGACATATTAGGGTTCTGCTGCCTGAGTTGCTGTATGAAGGGCTTAACTCCAGCCGCTACAACTGGATTAGATATCTCTGGAAGCGCTCTTTCAAGCTCTTTGTCTGAGATAGATTGGGAGATCTTGCTGGATACGCTCTTATCAAAGGACTTTGTTTGGTCCTGTAGAACGCGCTGGGTCATGGATTGGTTGTGGCGGAGAGCGGTTAGGTAGGCTGCTTTAGTGACGTCATTAATAACGTCAAGCATAGCATTGGGATCATCGTTAGCCAGTTTCTGCTGAGTGGCCTCTGAGATAGAGCTTCTGAAGTCTACCTTAGAAAGCAAAGCATTTACGGCTTCTTCATCTTGCAAGGTTGCTAGAGGATCAAAGGGAGTATACTCTTCCCCAGATTTATCCTCGGTATCTCCCTTATTATCAAACAAATCTGCCCATTTGTCAAGCCCGGTTTTTGCCTCATCTGCTGGAGGAGTAGCAGTCTGCTGGCTAGGTGCCTGCTCTACTGGAGTCTGCGGTTTTGGGGTAGGCTCTGATTTGCCAAAGTTAAAAAGTGCCATGGTTATTCTCCTGTGATTGCTAATTGATTGTAGAGTAATTCTACTCCGCGTTGTATTCCCTTGATATAGTCAAAGCCTGTCTTCTGGCTTTCGTTACTCAAGTCTTCTAGGTTCTCTGCTAGCAGTGCTACTACTTCTCTAAGTAGGTACTGCTGCATTTGCTCTGTCTTCAGGATTTGGTGCACCTGCTTCTCCGCTTCCGGGGTTAGTACTACTGGGTTGTACTGGAGCACCCATTGTCTGATCATTTTGCCTCCTATGTTTACTAACGTCGATGTTCCACACTGCCATAATCTCTGCGAAGATATCACCTATATCGTAGGTAGCATTCATCTCTTTGCTATTCTGTAGGAATTGAATAGCCATAGACAGTGCTTCTGGATTGTGGTATGTAGACTTGGGCCGCAGACCATCTGCAACCTTGAAGTCCATCATAACTTGCCTAAGCTCTGCTACATTGATTGTGTATGCTTTCCTAGATGCCACATCAAGTACCTTCTCTTCCAGATTAGCAGAGGATAGGATGAAGAATTTGATCAGTAGCTTCATAGGGATAAAGCCCTGCTCTTCCATAAGGATAGCATAAGGAAGCATCTTACCTTCTGCTCTACTAGATAGCTGATTAAACTCTCCTAGAGTCCTATTACCCGGAGTCTGCTCTCCTCGCATAGCCATATTCATACCATTAACCTGATCCTTCAGGCTCATGATAGTACTAAGATCTGACATAGTAGTCAGCAGGCTATTAGCCTCGAAAGGTATCTGATGATACAGATCTCCTAGCGGAGGACGATCTCCAGAGTTCCGTAGATCTGCGCGCAGCGGAATCTTAGCTGCTGCAGTTTTGGAATTTACATCTACGGGAGAGAGATACTTAGCATCATAGATAGCGCGATCACCAATAGCTCGCTTAGAACCTTCTAACTTAGAATGCAGAAGTTCTGTAGCTATGTCCTGATAAGCTCCTACCTTGTCTCCAACAGACTTAGTCTGATACTTGAGACCTTCCTCGGAGATGTCTACCATCATAATAGGCAGTAGCCCCATAGGAGTTACCATCTCTTTGTACGAGAGTATCCATTCGTTGTTGATGACTTCTAGCCGTACAATCCTAGGAGTGTTTGGATTAGTAGCGTTAATCCCTACATCTGCAGGAGCCAACCAGACATAGAGCCTAGTGAAGAAATAGCTAGAGCTTGGAAACTTGGTAGCTACATCTATACCTGCCCAGGATAGCCAGTCCTCATTCTCCCGAAGCGAGCGTGCAGATATATCAGATACGTCCGGCGGCTCATTATAGTAGGACTCGATATCTGCCATCTTAGAGGTACGAATAGCAGATACATTGTAAGCTATCTTCTCCTCTGTCCTACGGCGGATAAGTTTACGGAGCTTGGTTCTAGAGATTATATCATTGTAGCCTATGTACTCTCCTTCTAGTGCTACATCAGCCGGAGCCACTCGATAGTCAAAGAGTAGATTATACATATCCATATCTTTGATCTTTGTAGCAGTCATAGCCTCCGTCTGGAATGGGGCAGCATCCGAGTTAAGCTCTGTGCTGGCTGCGACCTGATCTTCGTAGATGATCCTGTCTACCTCGATGGCAGCTATGGAGTATCTGGCAGCCTTCTTGCAGAACAGGACTAGCTGCCGCCCCCAGGCATGCTGCCTTGCATCTCTGTCAATAATAGCTTGTAGCTGCAGGGCTTGCTCAGGTTTGCTATCCTCAGAGACTACAGGGAATAGAGGAGTATTACTAACAAAGATGCTAGTAAGATATCCTGCTAGGGAATCCACTTCCGAGTTTACGATAGGTACTTTGATAGCTGCCTCAGTCTCCCCGTTAGAGTTACCATCGCAGCCAGTAGTAGCTAGATTTATCTTGCTCTTTGCGTAAGCTTCATCTAGCCTCTCTAGCCTATCCCTGAATTCAGAGAACTCTTTCTGCCTCTCCTGGATAGTATGGACTAGCTTCATTAACTTATCATGGGACGTTTCTGATATTCTAGTGAGTGCGGTAGCCACTATCTAGCTCTCCTTAAGGAATCTATAGAAGTATTGTTGGGAATTACCCGGGCTGCTGGTGTATAGCTAGATACCTCAATAGGCATAGCTGTTATTATATCTGAATAATGCTTGGATAGCGCTAGCTGTGTCTGAGCTAGTACATCCAGGATGTCATCTACATTATCCATCTTATCAATCTTAAAAGCATATAGCTGGAATAGAGTCTTAGTGTAATCCTCTTGCTGCAGGATATCCCACTTACCAGTAACAAATAACTTGGTCCAAGTTTTAATCCTGCGATACTTGGATGCTCTGCCAGTAGCGAGTGGGATTACTTTGATATACTCTAGATTCTCCTCAGCCAGAGCCTCAGATAGCCAGAAAGCCAAACTAGCTTGATAGCCTTGAGACTCAATAAATACGATAGGTACTCTATGTACTCGTATATGCCGAATGATTTCATTCACTACTTGCTTAGGCGACATCTTGCCATTGGTGATTTCGAGCGTGATCCCTGCGCCCTCTTCTGCTAAGCAGTGAGATGCTATTACATTATCATCTGAGGTAGGCTTACTACCAGCGGGATCTACTGTAATGAATCTGATATTGTAGATATCTAGCTCATCCAAGCTCTGATTCAGTGCTTTTGGTACTTCCTCGCCTGGGTCTAGAAGACCAAGAGCCGCACCTATGGGATCATTCTGTATCTCTGCAAACCAAGTAGCAGCCTCTCCTAGTGCAGCATCATGCTCATACTCTTCCAGTAGCTCCTCTAGGGTATTAATCTCTGGCCAAAGGACTGTGCCATCCTCTAGGATAGCGCCAGTAATCAAGCTAGTCCAGTTGGAGATCTGCGAGAATTTATAGAGGATGCAATCTGTGGAGTACATATTTCCTATGTATAGGATGGCTGATTTCTCTACCTTGGCTCTAGCTTTAAACAGGGTACCAGTGAGCCAGCTAAGCAAAGCAGCCCGCTCTGTAGGAGATCTATCATTCTCCTTGGTTTGCACATCATCGCAGATGATTAGGTTTGGTCGTCTATTCTTAAGGTTAAGTCCCCGTACAGAGGTCTGCGCGCCAATAGCGGCTAGAATGATCTTACGTCCATTAAATCTGGCTATCTTTACTTTCTTGGTATCTCGTTCCAGTGCATCTTGCCATGAACCATATATCTGTGTTACTGCATCAGAGCTAAGCATCTCACCTACATCAGAGAGAAAGTTCTCTGCTAATGGCTCTGTGGCACAAGCTATAAGAACAAAGTTTATCTCATAATCATGCAAGATTAAATAGCAAGTAAGTAGCTTGATAAATGTAGTCTTTACGTGGCCACGCGGAAGCCCTAACGCAAAGCGGAAGATATCTTCAGTAGTTAGCCTATGAAGATTCTGCAATATGAGTGCCCAGACCATACGATAGAATGGAGGGAAAGCATAGATAGCTTCCTCTGGGGTAAGCGTAACAGCCAAGTAGTCCAAGTCATCTCGGAGGTACTTGGCTGCTTGCTCAACTGTTAGGGCTATCTGCTCTGCCATTCTTCAATAGTCTCTGGAGCTTCTGTACCTCTGCCATATGTGTAGCAGGTACACGCTTATGATTAATAAGAGTCCTAGAGTTAAAACTCGACTTCATCTGACTCTTGAGCATCTTTAAGCTCTTTGGCTGCTTTAGCTCTAGCATCTATCATCCTATGCACTTTGGTTGTGGGCATAGTTATCATAGCCCGATCTTCAATGCTAACTATCTCATTCTTTTGATTTAGGTGTAGGTTTAGACTATTAATAATAAAAGCTGGCAGTTCTTGAGCTATACTGCGCACTCCATCTACCGTAGTTCCAGCTGTAGTAGCTTTCTGTATATTATGTAGCTTGTTCATAGTCTCGTAGGCACGTACCACCTCTCCTAAGGACTCTGAAGTATCTACCAGATCTTCAATCTTTCCAAGCAAGCTAGTATTAATACTCTCTATGGAGGTGATCGCATCTAGCTCTTGGCCTGCAATCTCTGCGCGCCGATCTGCAATAGCTGAGATTATCTTCTCATTCTTAAGCAGCTGTGATATTGCGGAATCTGATACGCCTAGCGCCTTGGCTATCTTGGTCTGCGGAATATCGCGAGCTGCAAGCTCTACTAGCTTATAAGCATCTATTGCCATGATGATAGTTTACTATTCCTGGATGCATCTATTGCCATGAGAGTATATCTTCCTGCGCATGCGCGTCTATTGGTATGAGAGTATAGCGCATCTTCCTGCGCATCTTCCTGCGCGTCTATTGCCATGAGTCTGGCTATCTGTAGATGATAAAGATATTCAAAATTTTTAGTAAATTTTTGGAGATTCCTTTGAATACAGGCCAGCGCAGCAATCTAAAAAGGCGGCGTAGCCCCCTTATGCTTTTGGCTGAAGCATGAAGCCATTTAGATGGCATGCGAACCGAAGGGAGCATTCTTTATGCTTTTGGCCCGGGAGAACCAACAGAGAACAAACTATGCCCCTGCTGATTCTCCCATTCCTATATGCCTATATGCCTAAAAATCCACCTCCTCACTGGGAGCAATTGCCCGTTCCAGGCTGGCAAACACACTGCCAAAGTATGCCGGTTCGTCCAATGCCTCTTTGAATTCGTTAACCAACTCCATAACACGGGCTTGCTTGGCTTCTATCGCTTCAGACAGCTTGATAGGGTTAGTGTATCCGAGTACGGCAGCGACCTGCGCATCAGTCATTCCTTTAGATGTCAGGTACTCGGAAAGCATCTCCTTGAATTCCTTCAGCAGTACAGGATACTTGCTGCCACCGCCAGCAGATTCCAGGAGTGCATTCCAATCCATCGCAGGCTCTTGGCCGGATTTATCTCTACTACGCGCCAGGCCTTGTACTCGTTGGGTAAGTGCATCCTGCAGCCACTGTAAATGCTCATTGTCGTAAACAGGAGACTCTACTGTGTCGGTCTCACCTTTAACGGGTTCGATCTCTTCAGCAGCCCAGCGGTCAGGCGCTGGAAACTCTGTGGATACGTCTGCCAGAGTAGGCAAGCCATAAGTAAGAAACTTTTGGAATACTCTTTGGTTCTTACCATTGACGGCTTGAGTAACGGAAATGGCCATAATTACGCTTTTGAAAGTTGCTTCACTCATTTTCTAATCCTCAAGAAGATCGGCTGATTTTTGCTGGATTGCGAGGGCCAGCCGTTTCCCCCAATTGAGCCTATACAATAGCATATAAGCCCGGATCCGTCATTGTGCCTGCCGTTTGATGCTAGTAGTCATTGCCTGCCTGTAGTGCGCCAGCAAAGCCTCGGAATGGATAGGACGCATATCTATCAGGGGCATATCCTCTACTGGCCTCACGTCGGTCTTTCCAGAGAGATATAAATACCAGTGAAGAGATAGGGCTTCTCTACGCAACTCTTTCTTGTCCCTTTTAGCTTCTCGCATCCACCAGGACCAATTAATACGGTCACCTTTTCGCCTGCTACGTTTGATAGCCTGTCTGTCATATTCCAGGCATCCGCGAAGCACACCCAATTCAGATACTAATGGATTGGTAGCATAAGTTTTCATAATTTGTATTCCTTACCTATCGACCGGAACCATTCCAGCCGGAATCATAATAGTAGCAATCCCTATGCCAAGTTAGCTTGTTAGATTTATTTCCTTGCTAGATCAATTACTTACAAAGCCTCTAGATAGTTAGGTAATCATTTACAATTAGCCAATAGCCGATAATAAGCTAGATTGTAAAAATACCTGACAGCGAATAAAGCTAATTGCTTATAAATCAATTACTTATGAGTGTATAATTTTCTGACAGGTGTCAGGATTCTTTACATATATGTAGATCATTAGTCATAAATCACTCAACCTAATCATCCAGGATATAGAAAAGGACTATTGCTATAGCTGCAATACATAAAGCAAATCATAATGCAGATACATATCTATAGGCTAATTACTTCCGCTAATTACTTCCGCCGATACCTAACACCACGGTTGGTTTGCTAGCGATCTAGCGCCCTGATTGGAAGCGTAATATAAAGGAATACTTTGTAGCGGAAGCGTGAATAGCGTGAAATCTAGAGTAGATATACTCATCTAGAGTAGATATACTCATCTAGCAAAATTCGATCACATAATCGCCCGATTCCATAATCGCCATAATCACCAAAATCGCCATAATCGCCTAGTTGAGGGGGGTCTGTGTGTGCGAAATTGGGTGCAATTCTGCATCTACGTCTAGTAGTGTGTAGATATAGGATAGGATATGAGTAGGTATATAGGCTAGATGGGGTATTTGTGAGATATAATTTTCTCAAGCATCTAATAAAATACCCTTAAGGATAGGTGTAGATAAGATAGGACAGTCCAGAGGAGATAGCCATAGCATATAGGACTAGCAAGGACTAGAGGACTAGCAAGGACTAGATAAAGATTACACCCCAAAACGCACACAGGGGGGCGGGGCAATCAAGCGATCCTGGCGATCCTGGCGATTAAGGAGATTGCGGAATTGCGAAATTGTGAAATTTGACAAAATCGGGGATTCGTGGGATTATGGGATTCCGGAATCGAGTGATCGAATTTTCCATCTAGGGTATGCATACCCTTCTACATATAGGAATAGTAATTATGAATAGTCAAATCATGCGAGTAGTTAAGGCTCCACAGTCCCGTGACGGCTGGATTATGAAAGATCTGGATACAGGTAAAGTAGGATTTATATCTAACTTGAATCAAGTGATATTGCTCCTGCGCCCTGGACAAATATACGATTGTACTATCGTAGAAGCAAGAGATACATATGATATAGTCTCCCTTGGTTCATTGGTAGGCTGGAAAGCCGATAGGACTAACAAGAATAGCGCATAATCATAGGCATGCGCATATGCATGCTCATAGATATAATCATAGGCATACCCATAGATATAGGAATAGACCATTATGACTAAGCAATCATCCACCGCTTATGTAATTTGTCCAAAATCAGGATTAAGTTATACCATTATAGCAGACTGGAATGCAAGCGCACTATCTGCCGCAATCCATCCAGATGCTGCTAAAGGCTATCAGGCTATGGCCAAGACAATCAGAGCGCATATCCATACTATACCTAACTCCTACATAGCAGCATTCTGCCAAGTATGGGCTAGAGACAATGGATTGCTGCTAGATTCGCACAAAGCCTATCACTCTGGATGGATAACAGAAACACTTGCCAAACTTCACAGAACTACGCTAATTAACCTATTCTGGACCTGCTATAACTCTGCTGCTGGAATAAATAAACATCCGCTCAAGATCAATCTGGATGATGTATCTTCACCTAGTGCTATGCATGATATGTTCTTAGTAGTAGCCTCGCAATCTACTAATGACCTGATTATATCCTCTAGCAGATCTACTTATCGTCCACGCCTTAAAGGCAAACCAGCCACTAAGGCTAAGATGGATATAATCTCCTGCATCAAGCGCATAGCTAAGCTAATGCCAAAGCTAGCCAATGCTGATCCTAAAGATACTATCCCTGCAGATTCAGCAAAGAAAGCTGCAATGCTACTACCGTCCTATGGGTCTATCAAACAAGTCTCTAAAGACAGAGTGCTAGATATACTAGATACTCTGTTTGCATGGGCGGCTGAAAATGATTTCTATACTAAGAACAGCTTGGAATGGAAATCTTACGAGATCGTCAGGAAGCACATAGTAGAAGGCTTAGCTCCTATAGCTCTTGAAGAGGTAGATTTCTGATGACTAAGCCTATGACTAAGCCAAGACTGCAAAAGCTAGCCAAGAGCACTAGTTATCCTTCGATAGAGTATAAATATAGTCTCTTGGTAGAGGCTAGAGCTAGGCTATCCGAACAGCGCGACTGCTCAATCATAGCACTAGCCCTTGCATCTGGAGTTTCTTATGAAGAGTCTAGAAGAGTCCTAGGACTATATGGGCGTAGGCCAGCTAGCGGGGCTACGTACTCTACCATCTGTGGTGCGCTATCGCATCTAGGGCTAGACTATACTAGAGCATCCTTGCCCGAAGCTAAAACTCTCAAAACTCTACATAGAGAATCGTGGGCCTATGATGGAGTCTATCTAGTGTTCACTGCTACTCATGTAGCCTGCTTGCGTGATGGCCAGTTAATAGACTGGGCTATAGATACCAAAAAACGCATAGTAGGATTCTGGAAGATCCAAGACGAGTGCCAATTCTAGGAATAGATATGAAAAAACCAATGACTAAGCCAAGTTTAAAGAAAAAGCCTACGCTTAAGCCTAGACTAAAGCCACAATTGGATAAACCTATAACTAAACCTATAGCTAATCCAATGCCTAAACCTGAAATAATTAAGACAGCACCAGTGGCAACTAGACCAAGCTCTAAGCCTATGATGGAGTCTATGATTAAGCCTACGCTTGAGCATGAACATGCTGTGCCTACGCTTGAGCCTATGACTAAGCCTACTACAGACTCCAAAGTGCAGTCCAAAGTGCAGCTTAAGCGCCCTACTCTAGCTAAGACTAGTGTGAATCTTCGGAAGATTGATAGGAAGCACGAGCACGAGCACGAGCACGAGCGTTTGGCCCCGCCGAAGCTAGCCCTACGCCATAGGCCAGAGGAGGCTAAGACTCTAGTACCAAAAGCTAGAACTCCTAGGCTAGATATAGATGGCCTAGTAGACGCTAAAGGTCATCCTATGACTCTGGATCCCTCCCAGGAGGATGCAGTACTTATGGCGCTCGAAGGTAAATCATTCTCTGTGATTGGTAAAGCGGGTACAGGTAAGACTACCATCGTACAGGCTATGTGCCTCAAATGGATGGAGCAAGAAGTAGGAGAAACTATCAGCTACCGCATCAAAGGTACAGGACAGCGGGCCTATGCTCCATCTATTGCTATCGTAGCATTCACAAACCAAGCTGCTAATAATATCAGGCATAAAATCAGGGCCAATGATAAACTAGCTGCTACATTTGGCTATAATATTACCACTATCCATAATCTATTAGAGTATACGATTGAATGGATAACTGATCCAGAAACAGGCAAACAATCTCCTCGCTATTACCCTCTGCGAGATGAGAATAACAAACTAGAGATTACCCATCTAATCGTAGAAGAAGGATCTATGGTAGGTGCTGGCTCTGGTGCGCTATGGGAAAAACTATTTGCTGCATTGCCTGCCGGAGTACAGATCATCTTCTTAGGAGATATAAATCAGCTTACCCCAGTAATAGGTAAGTCTATCCTCTCCTACGCTCTCCAACAACTACCTATTGCAGAGCTTCTAACTGTCCATCGTACTGCACTAGATAATCCTATCATTCGGCAAGCCCTACGATGCCTAGAAGGCAAAGAGATTCTAGAGGATTACAATGACGAAAAAGGACAAGGTGTAATTGTAAAGTCTGGCGCTGCATTTAAGTATTGCCATGATACGTACTATAGAGCATTCAAGAAGTTCATCCGTCGGCTGCTAGATACTAACATGTACAATCCCATGACAGATATGATCCTCTGTCCCTACTTCAAATACTCTGAGCAGAGTGTAAATGCTACTGCACTGGCTAAGCATGTAGCTAATATCCTAGCAGAGCTAGACGGTAGAGAGGTCTATGAAATCAAAGCTGGATTCGCTACCCAATACTTAGCTGTAGGTGATAGAGTTATCATCGACAAAGAAGAAGGGATCGTTACTGGGATAGCTAAGTCTGGCGGCTATACTGGCCCTGTGCCTAGACCTGCGACCAATGGAATGGATTACTTCGGACAGATTGATGATCTAGAGCATTATGACTATACTGCACTAGATATAGATGCCATGCTCAATGGTCAATCAGATAAAGAGCGTACGCGCACAGCTTCGCACGTAGTGGAGGTCAAGATCCTATCACAGCTAGAGGGAGATGATACAAGGACGATTACACTCTCCAGTGTCACAGAGATATCTAATATCCAATTAGGGTATGCTACCTCAGTACATAGAGCACAAGGATCAGAGTATCCTACTACGATCATAGCTATGCACGATACCAATCAGGTGCAGCTATGTAGGGAATCACTCTACACTGCTATGACTAGAGCGCAGCAAAGACTGATTATCCTAGCACAGAAACAAGTACTTAGAAAGGCATTGCTAACCCAGAGGATCAAAGGTAGCTCCCTTAAAGCTAAGATCGAGTACTTCAATGAAGGGTACTTGGATCAGAAAGTAGATATCATTCCAAGCACAGAGGAATAAGACAATGACCAAGCAGCTTCCATTACCAGGAATATCTAAGAACATAGATGCAGACCTGTCCCCAGAGATTCAACAGCTTATTCAGTCTATCTGCAAAGCTAATGGGTTTAGCTTAGCCAGAACTAAAGAAGTACGAAGGAAGCTCAGGGAGATAGCTAGAAGCTCAAGAGCAGCTAAGGGTAATATACTCTTTACTCCTGTGTCTGATATTACTCGTATTTTTTGTTGGGCCTCTACCAAAGAAGGATGGACCTACTGGCGTAATGTAGCTAATACTCTGGAGATAGCCGAGCAGACTAAGCAATCCCATAATGACTCCTAAGCAATCTCTGTATAACTTATATAGACAGGATAATAAACATGAATAAGAGCAATCAACTACCTCTATTTGTCAGAGATCCTAATGAAGGTGTAGGTCCAGAATTATGCAAGCTGATTAATTCTATATGTAAAGCTAATGGATTTAGCCTAGCAAAGACCAGAGAGATTAGAGCTAAGCTTAGAGAGATAGCTAATAGCTCTAGAGCATATAAGAAAGAAATAGGATTTAATGATAATGCTGATCTGCGTTGCGCTTTTATTTGGGAAAGAACAAAAGAAAGATATAGCTACTGGAGCAGCGTATGTAGATAGGGCAAGCAAATGCAAATAGAAATATATAACCATAGCGAACTAAGAGAGCTAACAGAAGATCTTAAATGCACTGAATGCTCTGGTATTGGAACTCAGAATGACATGGATCTTGGAAATATCTATTATAATAGATGGACTTGCCCAGAGTGTAAAGGATCAGGACTTAGGAAGAGTACTGGAGGCAAATTAACAATTAGGTATACACTGCAATGCTGAGTCCTAAACAGCTACTCCATGTAAAGCTAATCCTAATGGCTACTCCTAAAGTCAGTCAAGCTAGCTTGCTAGATATAATGAGGGACTTAGGCTATATGGCTCAGTGGGTGCATCCTATCAAGGAACAGATATACAGAGATGCAAAGCCATATAAAGAGATATGCTTAGGCTGCATGGACTATACAGGTAAAGAGCATTCATATGATATCATAGATACTTGTCCAGATTGCCAGACATTAGGAGCTAACTACTATATGTTGGCGCACCAGCTAGGTCTAGGCACATATGGAATAGATCGCAGAGTACTATCACAGATAATTTATCAAGCTATTGAAGGAGATGATTTAGATGCATATAGATGAACTCTGGGAGGCTTTCATAGAGCATGATATGAAACTTACCCTTAAAGTCCAATCGCAGGAGACAGTAGATCTTGTGCGTAGAGGACTCTCAAATTACAAGCACAAACTCTACGCCAAAGATCCAGAGATAGAGGAACTTTTTGGCTCTTGGAGATTCAAGTTTGAAGTAGTGGAGAAAGCCTATGCAGATAGAGAGACTAGCTGGCAGTTGAAGATCTCTACTACGCAGGAGGATAAGTCCAGTTTGCCTATCGAGATTGTAGAGGAGGATAAAGACAATGGCAAAACTTAAAAGGCCCACGCTAGTTAAGCCTAGCCTAGCTAAGCCTAGCCTAGCTCCTAAGACTTCGGAGGCGCCTTCGGAAGCATCTAGGCCAACCCTAGGTAAGCCAAGGGCCACGCTTAGCCCATCTACGGCATCACTAGCCTCCAGAGTCACGACTAAGGAAGTAATAGAGATAGCAGGAGAGGATGTAATCTTTGATGAAGCTGCAAGCGAGTATGCTACAGTAGATGAGAAGATAGCAAGTATCTCTGCAATCCTAGAGGCTGAGGATCTTCCAGTTGCACGCCTGCGCTCTGGATTAAAAGATGTGATGGCTTGCATAAGAGACAATGAAGATGCTATAATGGATCTTGAACCCTCGGATATCTCTACTATTGTAGCTGGCTATATGAGGCTGGCTTCAGAAGAAGAGCGTAGGATAGTAGAGGGGGCTAAGCCTAAGTCTACTAAGAAGCGAGCCACTAGTAAGTCTGCGCAGCTTAAGAAGATGGAAAAGCTACAGAAAGAAATCAACATTGATGATGTAGAGTTCTAGGAATAGCTATGAATAAACCTGACTTTGACCTAGATACTAAGCTACCAGAGACTAGATCTGACTTAGTCCAGTGGCAAGAGATATATCCAGAGCTAGAGCGCAAACCTCTGAGGCTCAGCTACTCCACATTCAATATGCTACACTCTTGCCCGCGCAAGTTTAATCTACTGAAGATTAAGAATGTGAATGACGTGCAGGCATTTGAAGCTACCAAGGATACAGACTATGGGTCTGCCTTTGGTGTAGGAGTGCAGGAATACATACTCACTCAGGATATAGAGCAAGCTATCTGGAAAGCTATGCTTGAGTTCCAGTATGTAGATGAGACCAAGAACAAGAATGCAGTAGGAGTAGTCCTAGGTATCCAAGCATTTGCTAAGCATTGGAATGCAGATGACTGGGAACTGGCATACTACAATGGCAAGCCTGCAATAGAGCTATCATTTAAGATCATCTTAGATGAGGAGACTCAAGACTATTATTGTGGCTATGTAGATGTTATCCTTATCAATCGCAAGACCCGCGTCGCAGTAGTAGTAGAGGTTAAGACTACCGGGATTAAGATGGAAGACTTGCGACCATACTACCAGAATTCTAGTCAGGCCATAGGCTACTCTATTGTGCTTGACGCTATCGTAGGTAAAGATGCTGCAGCTTCATGGACTCTACTCTATGTAGTAAATCAACTTAAATCACATACGCATCCTATACCCAGTATTCGCATACTCCCATTCTACAAATCCAAAAAGGACAGGCTTGAGTGGCTGCTAGATACTCGGATTAAATACGAACAATTGCTTAGCTATATGGAGATAGACTACTGGCCCAAGGAAGGTGGTTCGTGCATGGCATATATGAAAGCGTGTCCACTGTTTAACCTCTGCGATATGACTACTCTCTCTACCAATGAGGAGCTAATCAAGCCAGAAGATGAATGGACATTTACATTCACACTAGATGAACTGATAGAGATGAACTATGGTTAAGCTAATCTTGTTTCGTGGTCTGCCTGGATCTGGTAAGAGTACTGCTGCTAAGAATTTTGTACAGCGTCTACAGTCCGAAAGGACTAATGCTATACATATAGAGGCAGATATGTATTTCATGCAGCCAGATGGTAGGTATAAATTTGATGCTACTAAGGTAAAAGAAGCGCATGAATGGTGTCAACGTACTACCAAAGTATATTTAAATAATAGCCATATTGTATGTGTATCTAATACATTTACTCAGCTATGGGAAATGCAACCGTATATTGACATGACAGCCGATCCTATCATCTATAGATGTATTGGTAACTATAAGAATATACATAATGTACCAGAGGATGTAATAGCGAAGATGAGGGATCGCTTTGAATTTTGCCAAGATGAGGTTAATTACGGATGAAAACTTACGTTACGTTTGGCTTTGAGCATAAGCATCAAATAGGTGATACTATACTTGATAGAGACTGTGTAGCTGTAATAGAAGGTCCAGATGCGGAGACTAACCGCGCTAAAGCTTTCGAGTTATTTGGCTCTGCTTTCTGCTTTGAGTATCCAGAAGATTATTGGGATGAAGCGCAGAAGTTACCGTACTTTTCTAGAGGTTATATACATATAGAGGATTAGATCATGAGTAGATCATTATTAGATATGAGCAAGAGTATTAAGAGTGGAGAGGAAAGCATAGCATCTAAGATTATGGTCTATGGCCCTCCAGGTACTGGTAAGACTAGGCTGCTGGCTACACTAGCTAAGGTTCCAGCTATCAAGACCATCTATTGGTTTGATCTGGAGAATGGTATCGAGACTGTGATCTATGCTACCAATGCAGATGGCTCGCCTCTCCTGACAGATGAAGAGATGGAGAAGATCCAAGTATTCTCTATCCAAGATACCAAAGATCTACCAAGAGCAGCAGAGACTATGCTCAAACTATTCTCTTCTAGGTCTGGGGTAAGGGTATGCCAAGCGCATGGCAAGGTTAACTGTACAGAGTGTAAAGAGCATGTGACTATCAATGTCTATGCACTTGATGAATCCACAGCTATCATCATAGATTCTATGTCACAGCTTGCAGACTCAGTAATCAATCTGGAAATGAATAAGTATGATTATAAAGATCTACGCCAGTATTATGGCCATTTCACTACAGATATGGGATCAGTTACCTCTGGCATACAAGCTGCTCGTTGCATTATTGGTACTGCTACTCACGAGCTTACCAGAACTAAGATGGTTGAAGTATCTCGCAATGTAATGGAAGAGCGAGTGATACGTATTGTTCCGCTATGCGGCTCACAGAATTATTCAGATAAGGTAGGTAAATACTTTGGGTATAAAATCTACACCTACATGAATGGCTCGAAGTATAAAGCTACTACTACGCCTAACAAAGTAGCTAAGACTTTAGTCTCTCATCGTAGACCAATTAAACTTGAGGATATGGATAGCCCTACCCTTGAGTACATCTTCGCTCCTGATGGAGTGGAGCCACCTGCGAAAGCTAGTGGTCTTAAACCTAAGCTATCTAAAGCTTAATCTATCCGTAGCATAAGCTACATCTAAATGAGGAAATACAAATGAGTGAAGTAGAACGTTTGGACTTTGATCTTGATGTTAGCGTTGACGAAGTAGCAGATCTGATTAACTTCGTAAATCCGGTGCCCGGACGGCATGTCTACGCTGTAGCTTTCGCTGGCCTAGATCGTATCGGCAAGGACGAGGATGCAGCTCTGGGAGTACGTATCATCTATCAGAAGATCAGTACTCTGGAGAAGGCTAACGAGTCTGACCCGGATACCCCTGATGGTTCAGTGTTCGGAGAGAACTTTACCAGCAATACGAAAGGTATGGAGTTTTTGAAGGCACGACTGAAGCAGATGTACGGTGAGGTGTCTGGATCTTTCAGGCCCTACATAGAAGAACTTCAGGAGAATGCACAGGCAGTGCAGATGGTGCTGACCACCACGATCACCAAGTCTACTAGCAATGGTACTACGTATGAGAACGTGCGTATCAATGATGTGGAGATCTTGGAGACTCCTATGGATCTGCCAGAAGGGTACAAAGCGTTCGAGTACGAGCCTAAGCTCTGATCTAGCAATCAAGGATGAACTTATAGCCAAGGATGGCATAACCCAACAGGAGAAGCAAGTATGAAATACCTACTAGTAACTGGATATGACTGTGATTGGACTTATGGAGAGCACCTAATAGCAATAGAGGATAATGATCTACAGAAGGAGATAGATAAGATACTTAATGGAGCAGAAGGACCAACAGATATTATAGAGATCACCAAAGAGCAATATGATTCATATAAGCCTAGAAGGTCTCATAACCTCATAGAGGAAGCATACGAGAATGGGAATCAAACAGGTTTGCTGGTGAGATAAATGGCCTATCTAAACACTATCTATTGGTATGGCTTCGTAGTCGTTTGGATCATCCATACTATCTATATAGGGAGCATGAGACATGACGAGAGTAGGACTTTTGCTTTGGTGTTTGGTATACTCTATGCCACTATCTGGCCCGTACTACCTTTGTACTATGCCATACTCCTGTGTTACTTCATCTATCGTAAGTTGGTAGGTCTCGATGCTGAAACTATGGATAAAGAAAAAGGCTGATACCAGTTGGATAGTTATAGCTAGTTCTGCTAAGGAAGCAGCTAGGATATTAAACTCGCATGGCTATAACTATTCACATACATACTTAATCTCTATACCTAATACTATTGGGATAGATAAACCGGAGTTTATAGACCTTGGCAAACTCAGGAGAAAGACACCATCACGCAAAGCTAACAGCAGCAAAGGTTAGAGCTATGCGGTATCTATACTGGGTAAAGAATATAAATCAAACTTGCCTAGCTAAACTATACAATTATAATCATCAAACTATATATGATGCAGTTAATTACATTACGTGGAAACAAGTACCAGATAACTTTACTGCCAGTCAGATAACCAGAGAGTTAAAAGAGCTATGATAGATCTAAGAGAAGATAAAGTTATCCAAGCCATAGAGCGAGATGGTAAGATAGTTATTATTAATGGTACATTATGTACTAAGTCCTATTGCGTAAATGAGGGCTGTGATTTTCCTTCATGTGCTAGAGTTACAAATGAAACTTATAGCAATGAGGAAGAAGCCAGAAAGATTCACCCAGATTTGGAGATAGTAGGATGACACAAGCTGACTATTTAGTATGGTATCAAAGAGAGACTTCTGTGCATAGAGGCGAGATGGCAGAAACTGCGTATAAATATGTAGTTAACATCATGCTTAATCTATTAGAGCACCAAGAGATTCCTTACCAGTTCATCTATGATCCAGTAGGAGATACTACAAATATAGTATTACCACAAAGTATAGCTACCCAATGGCAAGACTTTCTAGAGTCTGCTGGCTTTATTGAGCGTCCAATGCCTAAGAAGGATGTAGAAGCTAGCAGAGATCTTATGAAGGCTATGATTAATGGCGCAAATCTTCAGAAGAAATGGCACTAAAGGAGAGGATCATGCAAAGACAAAATAGATACATAGTCTTAAAGCGAGAGGATATAGAGCAATTCCTTACAGCAGAAGAAAAACGACTACTCTGTCGTATGCTTCGGAACATAAAAGAGGCTAGGCGAGTACGAGGCAAGATACCACAGCAGCACTATGTAGTAGTAGGACAGGACTGGCCTATGTATGAAGCTACATGGAAAGCTATCGAAGAATGGGTAGATGAGGTACTATGACTATCACACTGATTGATATACTTATCTGGACGCCTGTCCTTACTATAGCCTACTTAATCCTCATCTGGAGATAGATGATGAGAGTTCTCGTAAATATATCCTCCAAAGAAGAAGCATTTCAGGGTATGCTGTATGCTAGGTTTGCGCAGCTAGGGTACCGGGGTAAGACTACTAAGCGTGCGCATACCATGGATAGCTTGATGTCTATAGCTAGGCAGAGCAAAGCAGACGCTATCCTTCTGACTAATCCTAAGACGCTCGCTAATATAGCGCCAGGACATAAGGGCAATGAAGCATCTACTGCTGACTGGAGAGGATCAGTATTCCAAACCTCTATACCTATAGTAGTTACTCAGCCACTCTACCATCTGCGGACTACCCAGTCTGGGCCGCTAACGCTCTCGGTAGATCTAGGCAAGCTCAAGCATGCAAAGTACTGTGACAGATTCTACTATGACTATAAGGTCTGTGAGTCTGCAGCAGATATAGCACAAGCTAAAAAGGATCTCACTAAGGCTAAGATCCTAGTCTCTGATATCGAAACTTCCTTGCGTAATCAAATTACATCCATATCTTTTACGCCTATCATGGATGACTACTCGATAGGCAAAACTTATATCTTCCAATTAGCTCCTAATAAGTATGCGCATTACGAGCGCAAGCTACTAGAGGCTGGCTGGGAATTAGCTAAGGAGCTGTGTGAAAATGAACAATCTATTGCATGGCATAATGGCTGCTTTGATTGTTTTCATCTTATGCGGCATGGTATCGTAGTTAATAATTACCTCTTGGATACTGAGTATCTATGGCGCTGTTGGTATGCAGAGCTGAATAAATCGCTAGCTACCATTGCATCCTATCTGCTGCCGGATTACTACTATTGGAAGCATGAGTCAGAGACTAGTCCTCTAGAGTATAATGGTAAAGATACAATCAATACTGCTAGGATTCTTATTGCTATCCTCAAGCATGCTCCTGATTGGGTGTATAAGAACTATGCCCAGATGTACCCAAACATAGGACCTACCATCTACCTCAGCTTCGAGGGATTCCTAGTAGATCAAGAGAAGAAGAATGCAGCTAAGAAGAAAGATCAAGAGGAGCTTGATAAGATTCTAGGCGAGCTGCGAGAGATGACAGGGTTGCCCAACTTTAATCCATCTAGCCCTACGCAAGTATCTACGCTACTGTATAATATTCTCGGAGCTAAGAGACCTGGACGCGCTAAGTCTAAGGCAGCGACAGGCAAGATCGAACTCGGCAAAGTAGCATTGCAGCATCCAGTATTCCTACAACTGACTGATAGGATACTGAAGTATAAGACTCTTCGCAAAGGGATATCTACATACTACAATGCTAGATTAGATAGCAAATCCAGACTCTATTATGCCTACAATATTGATGGTACAGAGACAGCCAGACAGAGCTGTAATGCCTCTAGCCTCTATGCTCCACCAGAGCCTGGAAAGAATCTTACAAAGTCTAACGCTAAGAACCTAGGCACGCAGCTCCAGAATATACCTCCGTACATGAAGAAAGCTATGCGGGCCGATCCGGGGTATAAACTGATAGATAGGGATAAATCTCAATCTGAAGCTAGGTGTGTAGCATATCTATCACCATGTCCTGCACTAGTAGAAGCACTAGAGAATCCACCAGAGACTGCAGGAGTTAGAGACTTCTATTGCTATACAGGCTACAAATTCTTTGGAATTGAATTTGATAAGAAGCACATCCTACGGCAGACTGTAAAGAAGATTATTCATGGTACTAACTATCTGATGCAAGGGCCAACCTTCATAGACTCTGTAGGCTTGCTCAATATGATTGAGTATAAGAAGCTACTTGGATTCAGAGGAACTATCAAAGCTTTCGCAGACTATCTGCTAGGACTATACCATGAAGTATATCCAGAAGTATCCCAAGGCTGGCAAGATGTGATAGCAGAAGTAACAGCTACTGGTAAGCTAGTAACTCCAGACGGATGGACTCGCAAAGTACTGGGAGATATAGTCCAAGACCACAAAGTATTGCGAGAGTTAGTAGCTCATAGGTCGCAGCACTTCTCCGTAGTAGGAATCAATGAAGCTATGTGGCGCCTGTTCTATGAAGTACAAGTACCTAGCAAGGGAGAGTTCAGGCTTAAGGGCCAGATCCATGACTCTATTGTAGCTCAAGCCAAAGAGGAGAAGATAGAGTACTATGATGCTATCATGGAGAAGTATATGGATATCCCGCAGCCTACGCCGTTCGGAGAACTTAGGATACCATTAGATTCAGCAATAACTACTTACTGGAAAGAGGCAAGTTAATGGCTAAACTACTTAGGGCAAGTATTCTGATCCCTGTGCAGATAGAGTGGGAACCAGAGCTTGGAAGAGATATGGCAGACCAAGCGTATGATAGGGCCAGGGTATTCTACGCAGAATTTACAGACTGTAGACCACCAGATGGTATGTATATTAAATTGCTAAGCGTAGAGGAGGTAGAAGGTGAAATACCAGGAAGAGATGAAACAAACAATAGAGATGCTTAAGGCAATCAAAGAGCAGCACGATGAGGACTACGAAGCACTAGAGGCTCTGTCTCGTGCAGCTATCTTGGAATACTTACTACTTACAGGAGCAAGAGAGTTGGCGTATACTTGGGCAGAAGTATGTGGCAGCCCATACCAAGTACGTAAAATAGAGGAGCATTTAAATGCACTTAAGACTGATTAGACGCTGGGCCACGGTAGATGGAATCTATGGAGAGTTAGAGATCCTAAACAAGGATACTATAGAGTTTCAGTGTTTTACAGTAGAACTTCCCTGGAGAGATAATACTCGTAGAGTATCTTGTATCCCACAGGATGTATATACCTGCCAGCGTGCAATGTATAATGCGGGAGGCTATGAAACTTTCGAGGTCATGAATGTTCCAGATCGTTCAGAGATTAAGATACATATAGCCAATGTACCATCTGACTTAGCTGGATGTGTAGGTCTAGGTAAATCATTTGGCTGGGTAAAAAGACAGTACGCAGTCTTAAGGTCTGGAGAGACTTTCAGAGAGTTTATGAAAGCTATGGAAGGTATAGATACAATCACACTAATCATACTTGAGGAGAAACCAAACTATGGATAAGTCATTTGATTTAGTATTCTATCATGCACACTGCCTAGATGGAGCAATGGCTGCACTGGTAATCCTGGATAGATACCCTGCCGCTAAAGCTATCCCAATCAACTATGGAGAGCATATAGATATAGAGGCTCTAGCTGGCAAATCTGTGATCTTTGTAGATTTCTGCCCCCCGCCTGATACAGTGATAGCTATGAATAGAGTAGTGTGGTCTCTGAAGATACTGGATCATCATAAAGCAGCAGTTGATAAGTTTACGGACCTATGGTTTATAGATACTCCACTGCGTAGTACTGAGATGATTTTTGACCTAGCTCAGTCTGGTGCTGGGCTGGCTATGCAGGAGATTAATCCAAACTATAGGCATGGATTAATAGTACGTGCAGTAGAGGATAGAGATCTTTGGAAGTTCCAGCATGCTACTACGAAAGCTGTCTGTGCATATCTTCATACCTATGTGGAGGATCTTGAAGCTCTGCGGAAGGTAATAGAAGAGGAAACCCTGACTGATATATTAGCTAAAGGAGAGGCTATCCTGGAATATCAAAACTCTCTAATAGCCTCTATAGCTGAGCGAGCTAGGATCACTGAATGGCATGGGCATATTACGATAGTAATAGATGCTCCTCCAGAGCTAGCTTCAGAGCTTGGAAATTATCTGCTATACACTACTCCAAAAGCCAACATAGCAGTAATCTACTCTGTGCTGGCAGATGGGAGTGGGTGTAAATATTCCCTACGCTCTCGTAAGCAGGGAGTGCTCGTAGATGTAAATAGCATAGCTAACTTCTTCGGTGGGGGAGGGCATACTACTGCTGCAGGCTTCACATCCCCTGAGGATATTGGTCTGTGCAGATAGTTCCAAAGACAGTCGAGGATCAAGATCTCTTCGAGACTTACTTCGACTTTGTAGGTATCAATGAGGCTCCAGACACATTCCATAGATGGAGCCTCATTTCCGTGATAGGTGCTATCATAGCTAGGAACCTATACATTCCGTTTGGCCATAATAAGATCTATCCTAATCAATATATCTTGTTCACTGGTAGCCCAGGTACTCGTAAGGGTACGCCAATAGGAATAGTAAAGGGCTTGCTTAGCTCTCTGGAGTACCAGCACCTGGCTCCCAACAAGGCTAGCAAGGAAGCATTCTGGGACTGGATGTCCCGCAAGTCTGCTACAGATATAGATGAGATTGAAGATCTGCTAGACTGGGATATGGATGAGACTAAACCTACAGAGGCTTACATTGCCCATGACGAGTTCCTAGACTTCATAGGAATAGGTGATGATGGCCTAGTTACAAACCTGACTAATCTCTGGGATAACCTAGATGTATATGATAATCCCAAAACAAGAGGGCAGTCGGTTAAGATCAACCAACCAACACTAAATATTCTGTCTGGTATTACTCCTCATGGTATAGCAGATGCGTTCAGGGCACTGGCAGTTACTGGGGGATTCTTCTCCCGGCTATTGTTCATCTACTCTAATCCTACTGGTAGGAAGATTACCTTCCCATCAAAACCAAATGAAGAACTCAGGACTCATATCCTAGATAGGCTTGTGGATATCTCTGAGTTAGAAGGCGAAGTCATTCTATCTAGTCAAGTTCGTTCTTTGTTAGACAAGATATATAAGCAAGCACCTCAGTTTCCAGATCCTAGGTTCCAGTATTATGCACAACGTAGATTTACGCACTTGCTCAAGTTAATAATTATCATAGCAGCTAGCAGGGTAAGTAAAGAGCCAACAGAAGAAGATTGTATCCTAGCTAATACTATTCTACATGTAGCAGAGATTAATATGCCAAAGGCCTTAGGCGAGTATGGTAAGAGTAAGCACTCAGAAATATCTAATGCAATAGTAGATCATTTAAATGATGTACCGTTTTCTGACTTTCAAACTATATATAAACTAGTACGAAGGGATATTACAAAGATCAATGACGTTCGTGAGGTTCTAGCAGGACTCGAAGAAGCAGATAAAATACAAAAGGAGAAACGTAATGGTAAGATAATATATCTAGCTAACAATGAAGTAGAGTATAAGTGGCCCAAGGGTCTAGTAGATTTATCACTACTAAGATCTGGTGAACATTCAGAGATAGGATAACCCTATGACCAATCAAAGGGAAGAGTTTCCCAGTAACCGTATGAGAAAGGAGATGAGACATGCTACTTGAAGACCTGATTGATACATACGATAGCGCATACATCAAACCAGTCAAGATCATCTATGATGAGTTGATTGCCAGCAATGTAATGACTAAGCTCTCTGTGCAGAGTGCAATAACTCTATCCAATGTACTTGAGAAGCTTACCAAGCTGACTATTGCACTGGATGCAGACTCGGAGAATGTAGAGGATGAGGCTATCGCCAAGATAGAAGAATTCCTCACAGATGAAGAGAAGGCTACGCTGTATGGAGCCTATCTGTTGATGGATAAGTCAGATGAGTGAGGAAGAGCTAGTAGTCCTAGACTATGATGAGATAGTAGCAGACACCGAGCGTGCTATCTTATTTAGAATGGGAGAGGAAGAAGATCTGAGTAGCTCTGTATGGATTCCTAAGAGCGTTATCAGAGAGATGGACGAAGAGGCAAAAGAAGTAACCGTAGTAGAGTGGTTTGCCAATAGGGCAGGCTTGATATAGCGAGGATAGAACCATGATGACATTTAGCAAGGCCTTAGAGCATGTAAAAAGCGGAAGCAAAGTAGCCAGAGCTGGCTGGAATGGTAAAGGTATGTTTATCTTTCTAGTACCCGGATCTACATTTAAAGTTAATCGTCCTCCATTACTAGGTATTTATCCAGAGGGCACAGAGATTAACTATCATTCACACATTGATATGCGTACTGCTGATGGTATGATCGTACCATGGCTTGCATCGCAGACTGATATGCTTGCGAATGATTGGGAAATACTGGAGTAACGTATGGCTACAAAGATGCCTGATCCTGTCAGTCACCCTGAACATTACACTTCACATCCTAGTGGAGTAGAGTGTATCCAGATCACTGAGCATATGAACTTTAATCAGGGAAATGCTATGAAGTATATCTGGAGGGCAGGACTTAAGGGAGATGCAACAGAAGATCTCAAGAAAGCTAAGTGGTATCTTGAGAGAGAGTTGGCTCGCCTCGGAGCCTAGGTAAAAAAAATCCCCCTACCAGCCAGAGGATTAGCAACAGCTGGTAGGGGGTAGAGGCATCCGGGCCTATCCTCTCAATTAGCGTACTCGTTTATCAATGCCTGCATACCTGGCTGCTTCTCTGAGAACTCTAGTAGTCTATTAGCAAAAGGTGTAGCTACTGATACTGCAGCTTTGTTATAGTTATCCTTCCATCCTTTGTAAGTTCCTCCTGCTGCAAGATAATCATCCATGATGTTAGCTACAAAGTTAGGATCTGGATCTTCTGTTGCAGCTCTCCTAAGCTGCTTGATAGCTCTGGCTTTCATATCACGATCTATGCTATTATAGTAGCTAGTAGAGTATCTAGCATTCCGCAGCACAGTCTCCTTGAGCGGTCGAGTACCAATAACCCTAGCAGCGAATGAGGGGAAAGAGTAGACCTCTTCAGCTCCCATCAACACTTCACCTTTCTTGTCAAAGGATGTACCCATCTCAAGTTCAGCAACTCTGGACAGCGGGCGCCAGATAGTCTGAGCAGCGGCTGCCTGCATAACAGCCTTTTTAGCGTCCATAAGTCCACCTCCATTCCCGACGCTATCAGCCACGCCGCCAATGATACTGCCCGCGAAATCAGCCGTCTCCATGAGAGTATTCCAAATCACAGGCTTTACGCTAAGCCCTGCCTCGCTGCCAGTCTCGCCAAAAGGAGTCCTAGGTTGCCAAGCTGCCCGAGTGTAGAGTGAATTACCAAAGGTAGCGGAAGGTAATCCAAACAGGATATACTCTGCCAGCTTAGGATTACCATTAGCCGCCTTATAGGTAGTGCTTCTAACATCCATATGGTCATCAGACATATAAGCTCCCATGACGCTATTAAAGTCTTGGAAGAATGGCAGAGACTCTAACCCAAACATGCCAGCCTGCGCACCCATTAGAGTAGAGATAGCTCTAGTATCTCCGGCCTCAAGGTACCTAAACATATTCTGTCCCATAGTAACCATGAAGGTCTGGTACAGTCCAAGCATAGATCCCAAAGCTCCCTGGAACATTACAGGCCGCTGCTTAGATACATAGTTACCCATAGTGCGCTGTGTATGTGCCTGAGCATGAGACATAAGCAAAGATTCTGCAGCATCTGGGAATTTAGTCTTAGCCATCATGTATCCAGTAGCAAAACTCCACTCCCTTACAAAGTCCTCTGAAGCATCTGAGGCTTTAGTTAGCCACCCCATGATCCTAGAGTTCATCTTAGTAGGATCAGTAATATGCAGATTCTGGATAGCTTCTTTAGACTCTGCTACTACGCCCTGAACATAGCCAAGATCCCTAGCCCTCTTCATGACTCTGGCACCCTCTTCAGAGTTACCATACATAAACTTGATACCTTGGACCATAGTTTTCATGGGCATCTTATTATGCGCTAACTCTCCGGCAAGGATAACAGGAGTAGATAGCAAAGTAACTCCCGCGTGAGCCAGCTCTGCAAAGCGTAATCGGAAAAGTACATCAAAGCTCTGCACTTGGGCTATCCGCTGCTCTGCGGTATCCAATGCTTCAGATCCTCTCCTAGCCATTGCATACTCATGTGCATCCTTATAAGGATTAGGTATACCAGCATCCTCCAGAGATTGCCTAAACTTAACCCAATCAACGTCTCCACCCTTCCCCAGCTCGTTGCGCAAAGTAGTAGTAAGCTGGTCTCCTTTATGCAGGATAGTATTGATCGTAGCACTGACTACATTATTACCCATATCCATGATAGGAGAATAGTCAGAGAATCCACGATTGAGCAAAGTGCGCTGTACTACCTCTGCAGTAGATAGGGGCTTCTGCATCTTCTGGATCAGATTACCTACGCCTGACTTTGCATACTTGGTATCCTGGCGTACTGCGTCATCCAGTACAGAGAACACATCAGAGTTAGCAGTCCTAAACATACGGCGGTGCTTAGTCCAGATACCATCCTTCAGAGATTGCCTAAACCGTTTGATTGCCTCAGTAGTAGGAGTTACCTCATCTATGGCAATACCAGCCTTTCGCATCTCTGCATCAGCTCGCCTAAGTGGGTTAAGCTCTGCCTGATAATGCAGGTTATTGAAGTATATAGAATCAGTATCTCTAGTGATAATCCTATGAGTCTCTCCAAACTTAGCCTCAGCTGCAGTTACTAGCTCTTTAAGTTTATCAGCAGTATGTGCAGTAATAAGCGTAGGCTCTCCTCCATCCTTAGGAATCTTATAGGCTATTAGCTTCTTATCCAAAGTCTCATAAGGAAACCAGATACCATTAGGGGCAGACTCTGGCATACCTGACATCCTACGGATAGTATTAGTAAATCCATGATCTTCCCGCATGATAGGCAGATACTCTCTGATAAACTTATCCATATGATCTGTCAGTACCATATCAGAGTTAGTACCTAGTACCTTAAGAGTCTCTGTAGCACCTTCACCTACTTCCCATTGGAAAGCTTTGGCCTCTGGATTGTAGAAGATCTTTTTAGCTATACCAGGATCAAGAGCCTGAACTGCCTGCTCAAGCTGTGCAAACTGGAAGGCAGATGCAGTATCCCTCTCTACTGCCATAAGCGTAGGCTCAATAGTATTAGCCACTCTCTTGATATGCTCATTGCTCCAGTGCTGCATAGTACGACCCATAGTAGTAACCATATCAGCCAGAGGCCCTAGAGTCCGCAGAGCCATATCAGTAGAGGTGATAAGTTTATTCTTCTTTGAGATATCTGCAAGGATAGTATCAATACCATCTCGAATAGCTCCCATAGGAGCAGACTGGTATATATCCTGCAGCATATTACCAAGCTCTTTAGGCACATTGCCCTTGGATAGCGAGTCAGTAATAGTATTAGCTACTACTTCGTCATGGATACCTTTCATAGTATCTAGATCCAATCGCTTAGTAATCTCTATCTCCTCTAGCCTACCATTAGCAAGATCATCGCCTATCACAGCTACCCCAGGCTTGGAATAATTATCTACCATCTGAGTATTAGTATATACGCTCATAGGCAGATCAGGATTGCGAGGCATGGGCTTCTGGCCCCAAGCTATGACTGCATCTACAGTATCTAGCGGCATATTAAGATGCCTGGCTATCTGAGCAGTAGAGGCTCCTTCCTCCAGTCCTACGCGTACTGCGGCAACTTTAGTCTCCCAGATCCAGGTAGCTACTGCCTCAGCATCTCCAAGCGTCTTATCTCCCATTGCAATCTTAGGTACGCTGCCTACGTTAGCTGCATGAATAGCTTGTACCTTAGGAAGCGCATCCAACCCAGACTCAGGAATCCTAATGACTCCAGCTATGGCCTTCTCACTCTTTGCCATATGCAGAGCTTCAATGTATGCTTTATCCACTACCGGAGAGCTATCCACAAAAGGACGATAGGAGATTGGATCTTTAGCCTTAGCTGCAGTATTGATCCTAAGCTCTGGAATGCTAGCAGCACCTGCTACAGTTTTAGCCTCAATCTCCCCCAGCAACCTATTCGGGAAGAAGGGATCAACTACTGCTACCCTGCCAGACTCCTGTACTAGGTCCAAGGCTCGCTCATACGAAACAAAACCAGAACCAAAGAGTTCCAGCTCCTTAGCTGCAGCTTCTTCTGCCAGTGCTTTCTTGCTTATCTTAAACTTGCGATCAAATCTAACAGGTGCAGCTTTAGCTTCTGCAGATGTAAGATAGCCAGCTAGCCAATCTTTGGTTTCTGTATCTAGTTTGCCAGTAAGGCTGATATCAATACCGTCATCTGCCTTAGTAATCTTCAGAGCTTTAGGTATCTCAGCTATATTAAAATCTTCTCGGACTACTGCTCTGGGAGTTACCAGGTTCCTAGCAGTAGCCCCAGATTCAAATGCTACACCTCGCCTAGTCTCTTGCATTATCATATCAGCAATAGCTGAGGTAGTCTCTGCTGCATTATGCTGTGCAAACTTTTGTGCTCCTTGGAAAGTACCAGGTTTACGCAGCTCCATCTTAGCAATCAGGCCAATGCTAGGATCTTCAAAAGCATTACGCTCTGCAGTGAGGCTAAATCCCTTAGGCAGCTCATCACTCTCCTTGACCATAGCAGGAGTGGACATCTTAGCTACTTGATCGAATACTCCAAGCTCTGCCTTATCTGCCAGCACTTGCTGCTCAGCTTTATGGCCAGTAGAGAGCTGATTAAGATCTACAGCCTTAGCTTCCATAGCCTGGTACGACTTAGCATACAGAGCATCAGAGGCAGATTCGGTAAGTACATCTTCAGGTCTGAACATCTTAGCCTGCTGACTTAGCTCTATCTCAGACTCGATAGCTCTGAATGCCTTAGTACCCTGCCACATACGCAAAGGGCCAGCCAGAGCACCAAGCCCCATGCCTATAGCATAATCTCCTACGCCATAGTTATTCTCCATATATGCGTGGTCATTCATCAGCATAGCAAAGGAAGCTTCATAGATAGCGCCTTCGCCCAGGCCCTGAGCTAGATTAGTAGCCTTAAGCATAGTGCGAGCATTACGGTACTCTGCACTAGCTTTGCCTCCAGCCTCCAAAGCTTTCTTAGCTGCATTGGTATATGATGCTTCTTTGCCAGCCAGATACCGCATAGGAGTAGCCTTGCCTACCCAACCAGTAGCAGTAGTTACTCCCTTTAGCGCCCTAGATGCTGCAAGCATAGGCACAAACATGCCACCAATAAAGGAGCTAGCATTAACCAGCTCTCTATTAGAGTCATAGAAGTTACCCATATCCTCATTCAGTCCATGAAGGATCTCTGAAGTATCTACTTCCCATCCTGTAGCTTCAGGAACTAGAGAGTTCCAAGTAGTAGCTCCAATATCTACTGCAGTGGAGACTACATAATCAAGGATATCATCTACCTCAAATCCCTCTTCCTCAGCCATACTAGCACCAAGGTACTCAGCTTGCCCCAGACTTATCATCTTATAGCCCCCAAAACTTAAGCTCAGGAGTTTCTGTAGTCATAGTTGCTCCTAGCGTAGACGAATACTGCTGATTGAAATTTGTAACCTGATTGCGTAGCATCCTACGCATAAGCTCTGTAGCTTTATTAGGATCTACTCCTTCTGAGTAGAAATAATTACGGAGTCCAAATTTCTCTAGCAAGCTAGTCGGGAAGCTATCTCCGTGGCGCTTTTTCATAATCTCGATAGCCTTCATAGCTATCTCTCTGTCAGCCTCCGAGACCCCAATAAGTACACTAGGATCTAGTTTATCCACAGCCAGCCAAGAAGATATCATTTCTTCCTTAGCTCTCTGAAGTTCTTGGATTCTAGCATTTCTATCTGCAGCTTCCAAGATAGCCAATGCCATATCTTCCTCGCCGGTATCGAGAGCTAGCTTGTAAGATTTAGCCTGAGCATCTTTTATCTCAGCCCCAGAAGTTTTAGCTTCACGTACCAACTTAGTGATCTTGGATTGAGCTGCCATCCCAGCATTCTCTACTCTGTCCTTCCAGCTAGCCGCAGTAGTTGCGATAGTAGCTGCCTCGTCTGGAGTACGATTAGCCTGTGCATACTTGACATAAAAGTCAGTAGCCTCTGGCATAGTAGCAATCACTTCTCCAAGGTCTATAGACTTTCTAGAGCTGAGTTGCTGCGCAAGCCTCTTTACGTCTGGAGGAGCTATAGCTACCTCTACGGGAGTTTCGTATCCTCCTATAGTCTGAATTAGCTTAATAGCTTGCGTAGACAAACCAGTCTTAAGCTGCACTGATTCTAGCTTGTCATCTATTCCTTGCTGCTCTGCAAGTTCCTGTGCACGAATATCATACTTGCCTAGCATCTGCTTAGCTCGAATAAAAGGAGTAGCCTCAAGCCCAACAGGATTACCTTGCTTATCTATTGAGAGTCTACCAGCTGCTCGAAGCCTCGCTGCCTGAAGCTGCGCACCAAGTCCCCTAGCTGCTTCTGTATCTTGCCAGCCATACTGTACTAGCTGTCCCAATTGCTGCTCTAGTCTAGTAACTCCTTCCTCTTCCTCTATTCTGGTTAGCGTGTCAGTCAGGTCATTTTGGATAGCAAGCTCTAACTCATACTTATCCCTAACCAGCTTATGCGCATCAGTATAGGTATAAGGATCAGCAATCTCTGAGAACTTACCATCCACAGATGACGGCGCAGGAGGCTTAGCTACTCCTCCTACATTGCTATTGATCATGAAGCCACCAGCTCCAGGAATATTGGTAAAGTTGGGAGTCTCTCCTGCATCTCTCTTACGTTTAAGGTAAGAGGCCAGAGCATCTTGATTGTAGTAGGAATGTCCCTGAATCTTAGCTTGCGCTGGAGATACCGCTAAAGGATCAGTGACCTGCGCCGTAGGCTGGAGATCCCTCTCTGCTCCAGCTGCTCTAGGAGAACTTAGTGGAGCAGTTTGCGTACGCAGAATCTCTAATTCCTCCTCTGGTGTAAGCTCAGAGACTGGCTTTGGCTTAGGTACGTCAGGCGCACGTCTAGGCTCTGCCATAGCCATAACTTCTTGCCTACGTGTATAGTCCAGAACCTCTTGCTCCATGATAGCTTGATTGCGCGCTATAGCTTCCTCTTCCTTACGCTTCTGCTCTTCGCTTTTGAAGAGTTCTTCGAGTATATCAATCATTAGCTTGCCCCAAATCTAGATGCAATGCTCTGCCATAGCTGATTCTGAGACCGCCCATAGCCATAATCATGGAAGCTGGTTCTGCCTAGGGCTGAAGGATCACCACCCGCAGCCATGAAGGCAGCCATAGCTTTCTCATTAGCACTAGGTCCTTGATCTAGCTGCATCTGCGTATTAAGCAAACCTGCTAGCATGTTAGCCCAGCCCAGAGGATCTACCTTACTCTGCTGTCCCTGTTCGCTAGTAGTTGCCTGTCCAGTCTCGCTAGTTGTAGCAGTGCCAGTCTCTTGTCCAGTAGTAGTTAAATTTCTATTCTCTACTGTATTGCTCACAGCTCCCTTAGAGATCCCAAGAGCTTCAAGCATAGCCTGCGTAGATGCAGAAGTACCCTGAGTAAGCTGCCCAAGAGTAGATGCTCCCTGAATACCAGCATTGACAGTGTTGAAGTATGCTTCCTCTACTGCTCTATTCTGAGCTTCAGCAGTACGTACTGCCGCATCCTGAGCCAGAAGCTGAGATAGGGCATTAGTGCCAAAGCCCGCAGCTTCAGATCTACCAAAGAGTCCAGGCAGTACATCTTCTGTCAGCTTACGTCGTAGATCTGCAGTACGGCCGGAAGCTCGCTGCTCTGCCTCTTGTGGGTTAAGACCGGCCAGTAGACTCTGCATAAACTGGATATTAGCAGCAGATGCTTGATCTTTGGCTCCTAGTAAGGGGTCAGTAGACTGCCCAGATACTATAGCATTAAGAGCAGCCAATGCCTGATTGGTCATATTCTGCTGCTGGGTTTGTACAGTTCCAGTTTGTCGCTGCGTAGACTGATTTTGAGTATTTGATACTCTAGTATTGCCGATAGTTTGAGTACCGTAGCTATTACTATTCTGAGTAGTAGCCGGAACATTACCCAAATTGTTAATTAAGCTACTAATATCGCCACTGCCTAGATTTAGATTACTTGACGCAGAACCACCCCAACCTACATTCCTAGGGGCATTGCCCCAGCCTCCAGTCCTTTGTCCACCCATCCAAACTGTGCCAGCCATAATATATCTCCTTAAAGTCTGGTTAATGCTTTCAAGAAAGGATCTTGATTGTCATATAGAATATTAAGCATCTCTGCTACCTTGGTCTTAGGCTGCAGTCTTGCTAACTCCATTCTCTTATATCTACCCTGGCCGCCCTTATCTTTCGCAGCTTTTTCCTTAGCCTTCTTCTTACGCTCCTGGGTTTCTTCTACTTTAAGAGCAGCCATCTGCTTATTCCAGAGTTGCTTATCTACAAGCTGGCTAGAGCTTAGTCCGCTAATCGGTTGCAGTCTGCCAGCATACCAAGTTAAACTACCATTTTCTGCCATAGCTGTACCCATGTGTCATTAGTCTTGAAAGATGATATCTTCCCTTGATAAGTATATTCATCCATCTACCTACTATCTGCATATCCTCGTAATGCTGCATATCTGTGATAGCTACATCTGCGGGATTATTAGTCCAGTCAATCTCTCTTCCTCCCCAGCTACGCTCAATGCCAAGCTCTGCATTAGGTACTCCTACGAACTCAGCAGTAACTCCTACCAGCTTGGTATCTTTTGTCCTATGAGTAGCATACCTACCAAAGCATAGATAAGAATCATCTGGATCGTTATTAGCTACATAGCTATAGCCATCAGTGCCAATAATGAGCAGATTACGTTCCTCATCTTGTAATCTACTGTTGCTGATGTTATAGTCCTTACTTAGCTGAAAACCTTCTTGGTTATAGGGTAGTACGGAACTTAACATCTTCATATCCCCATCAGCTGTTCCCCACTTACCTAGCTGCATATCAAAGACTAGAGCTCTTCGGTAAGTTGGGTATAGGTTAATCCCTCGCCCTATCTTGGAGTAACCAAAACTATCGGCTGGCAATACTGGTATATAACCTATAGTCGTAGTTTCTCCATTACGAAGAGCTCTACTACTAAATGTAGCATCTCTATCCAATAGATATATAGCCACAAACCTACTAGATAATAGTTGTAGCGTTATAGGATATCTATATTTATGTATGTAATCAGCTAGGCCAGGAGTCAAGGCTTCTACTTTTCCAGCAGATGGGTCTATCAATACAAGCCCATCTATAGTCCAAGCTATGTGAGTAATACCGTAAGCTGCCAAATGCCTAGGATCCACTATACCTTTGGATTCTCTCAAGGCGGACATAGTAAATATCTGCTCTTCGCCTGTGAAAGTGGCTATTACTATATTATCAGTAGTGTATATAACAAATCCATTACTAAATTCCTTACACAGCATTATCTTACCAGTAGCCGCAGGAACTGTAACCTGATTGGCTCGGGTAGCAGGAGCTGGCGTAAAGTTTATTTTTGTAGTAGTATCTCCCCAATAGATATAGCCATCATCATCCCAAGCTACTAGCCTAGATCTACCGCGAGTTATACCTTCCATCTGACCAAGGGGTATAAGCTCTGTACTACCTGTAGTATATGACCATTCAGTAGTACCGTCTTGGTCTAATGTCATAGTTGGTATTGCATCTGCGTCTATCAGGAATGCACGTATATCTAGTTCATATGATACCTGCGCTTCTTGTGCTTGCTCTACCACATAGGCACCTAGGAAAGGTGCTATATCTGGGTTAAGCGCAAGTAACTCATGCACTTTTTCTATAGTATAGTTATTATCCTTATAGTAAAATAATTGCATATTATAGCTATCTACAAGGACTATAGAAGGATACACTTTTTTAAAGCCTTCAAGCTCTATCCTAGCGTTAGTTTCTGACAATACAAATTCGTGTATTCGTGCATACTCTTTCTCTAGTACGTATACCTTCTCATCATAGTAGAAGAAGTCTACATCATGGCTAGGATAAGTATCGTAGAATGACGGTATAAGAGCTGGAGTAGTGTCTATACCTGAGCAACTAGATACGTCATAAGGAGTAACTAAATTACAGATATGCATAACAGTAGAGTTAGTCTCAGAGGATAAGATTAGCAGACGACCGCCATCCTCATCAAACTGCATAGACATAGCTCCGCCATATATACCAAAATCATCTACGGAATCTAGCACTACGCTATGACTAATATGACTACCTATATCATAAGCAGTACCTAGCTCATAGGCTACAATACGGAATCTAATAGCCAATTCCCAAGTAAGCGCATATACTATAGTGCCATCATCATTGTATGCCATATCAAAGATAGTATAAGGCATATCGGCTGCACTAATAGCCTCACCTACGTATGTAGGATCAAGGCCATCATAAGGACTACCTAGGTCATACTCCAGTACTATACCATTACCGGTATCCATAACATACAGCTTAGTGCCATCATTATTGAATATCAACCCTTCAGCCAAGCCCGTAATATCTGTATAGGCTGCACTACCAGTGTAGTGGCTAAGATGGCTATATATATCATAGGGGGTAGAGAGTGTAAATTCATGCAAGTAGGTAGTCCTAGTATCAGGATCTACATCAAACACATACATGGATGTACCATCAGCAGTTACTTCATAGGCTCCTGTATTACGTGCATGTAGGCCAGGATATAGCACAAAGTCAGCTACCAGCCGCATATAAGTCAAAGCATATCCCGGATAATCTACGACCTCTAGCGTAAGCTCGGAGGCATTGCCATCATGCGTAATAGAAGTCATAGACTCTACATATGCTTTTGACCTAGCTACTGGAATATAGCCAATGAGTGGAGTTTCCGTACGACTATTCTCTGTAATAGAACAGGAAAACAAACCAGTATTAAGTAGCTGTTCCTGCATATTAGATGGAGCATTAGCTACTAGACTAGCAGAATCTAATAGATTTTTCTGTATACCGAAATCAAGCCCAGTATCCGTAGTTATCTGCATAGACTTATAGGTATCATCGCCAGTAGAGTCATCCGTAGCAGTCACGGTCCATGTATGCTTTTTACCATTACTGATAATATACTGAGGCTCTAAATGCTCAATGCGTACTTGGTTAGGCTTTACAGAGGATAGCCTAGCTATAAAGGACATACCTTTTCTGTAAATATAGAGCTTATTCTCAAGAATGGTATAGGTCCATAGCTGCCATGGGGATAGTGGTATATGGGGTATTAACCTAGTCCATGCGCATTTACCTTCTGTATCAAAGTCTAATTCAGTTATAGCAGGATCATCTCCTGCTTCAGGTACATCTGTTACAGTACCTATACCATCCCCTGCTAGAGATCGGATATACAGACCACTCTCAGAAAAAGCTATTTGTATATTATCGCCATGCAACGTACGATAAGCTATAATATCTTGGCAATTCTCGGTAAGTGCTGTACTCTCTAGCTTAATATTTCTACCGAAAAAACTAACATAGCCCGCAGCAGTAGGCATGGCATTTTTAGCATCTATGATAGATAGATCTGGGATATGCATACCTCTATCTGATACACGACCAGCAGATATAGGTTTTCTATCCTCATCTGTAATATCAAAGTCTAGGTCACCCTGATTAGTTATTTTGCTCATCGTTATTACTCTCTGGTATCAAGCTGATATTGAGTACCCAGTGTATCCCAGATATCTATTTTATTGTAATATATGGTACCGTCGGCTGCAGCTATAGCACTTAAGTTTGTACTATCGCTTAGGTAGATCAAGCGTGGATCATGCGCACGAAGCTGGTAGATACCATTGCCTGCCGTGACAGGAATGGCGCCAAAGCTGATCTCGCAATCTACTGTGGACCATATCTCAAGTACGGCTGCCGACATATCTCCTAAAGCCTGCACTGCTCCCATAGGAGAAGCCCCAATAGCAAAATTGCCACAGGCTATAGGAGACATGATGTCTAAAGGAATAGCTACTCCATCAGGCGAAGATAGCGGATATGCTTTAAGTGCCATGTTTGGGCCTCGCGTGAGATATACCAAAAGTGCTAACTGCCCATAGCCAGAGATCAGCTCTCCACTTCCACATCCCATCTTCCAGAAGCAGCTTATGCAATAGATTATCTGCCAGAGACTTATGATCGGTAGATAGCTTTCCTTCGCGCATAAGCTGGTAGAGCGCATCATGTACTAGGCTACCTCTGCGGCATGAAGGAGTATCCCAAGTAGGCCCGCTAGCTCCGTCCCAGCAGTACCCCCTATAGATGGAAAGGCAACCACGTTCTAGCCTAACATACCTATTAGCTCCTAAGATTATCGGTAAAATTATAGGAACCGGTATGCTGTAATCTTCATCAAGTCTCCATTTATAGGCCCCTAACCATCCTAAGGCTGTTATATCTAGTTCTGTCATTTAGGGGGTGCTCCGTGTTTGATAACATATATTATAGTCCCTGCTGCTATTGCTACACCAGCTACCCACTTTACAACACTGCCAAGCCACCCGGTAAATCTCCACGCTCCTTGTGCTATATTCCAGGCTACCATCATATCGCTTATAGATTCAGTAAGAGCATCTAAGGCTTCTGTCGTTTCCTGTAACGTACGCCTAAGCTCTTTCTGGTCTGCCTCGTTTCTAGCATATATAGCATCTTCCATCTTTACATGCTCCACATACTGATCATAGAACTTTTGTAATTGCTCATCTGAGAAGCGCATAAAAACTCACTTTATCTTACTAACTAATTCACCGATAACTCGAATAGCCTCCGTACCCCCTGCCTGCTCGGCAGTTACGGTGACTGCGCAATCCTTAGCTATTGCTAGATTTGCTCCTGCAATATCCCTAGCAGAATTAATAGTAATCTGACAATCGCCAGCAGCTGTTTTAGTATAGCTATAATTTGCTCCCCCACTAGTAGCTGTACCAAACGGAGAAGTAGCGCATCCAGTAAGTGCAAGAGCAGCAAGCATGCCTATACCTAGCTTAATCATTTCTTTAGCTCCTTTGGTATTATCTTTACACCATCGGCAGTGATGATAATAATCATTGTGGTTGATTCCAGCTTATTACTTGAGCAGTAGAGTTCAAGCGCATTACTCTGCAGCGGGATTAGAATCAATGCTAGAAGCAATAGCTTCTTTTTCATCTCTAGACCCTCCCAAATAAAAATAGGCACTGTGTAGCAATACCTGCAAATCCCAGTACGTGGCTGTCTGTCCATTCAACTCGTTGGTCAGCGGATTACGTAATGGTATTTCTGTTAACACATTCTCCGGCGCGAGCGTCTCTTTTAGATTACCAACATCCCGCCTGATCTCCTCATTGCCTAGATTGAGCACCTCCTCCTCTACAAACATGATGGAGGGGGATTCATTACGCGGGTTATCAATAATAATCTGCCGCGCTCTTTGCCACTTTGTGCCACTTGTAGTTGTCTCTTTATAGTCAGCCATAGTTGATCCTATTTGGTTACTACTGTGCCTAGAGTTATTGCGGTTAGTCCGGTTGCATCTGTTTGCGTTGATATTGCGCCTATCATGAATTGTTTTGCTGCTGTAATGCTGGATACTTTGGTGTATTCCGATCCGTAGACAATTCCATCTAATATAAGACGGTTATGATTTCCGTTATGATCCAACCACAGGCTGAATACCTTATCAGTCGCATCCCACGAATAGTAAACAGCCCCAGAATAATCCCCAGATACTATTAGGTGATACGCTGTGCCTGCTTGCTTTGTCACCACGTAAAGCGATCCAGATACATGTGTCGTTCCTGGAGAGTTAGACCCAGCGCTCATGATCTGGAACATCATAGCGAAGTTCCGATAGTCACTAGCTATATCCATACGAATTGCTAATAGCTTTGTAAAGGTATTTGATGCACCCAGCGTCGGAAGTTGGATAGCATATCTATCAATAAGCGCACCGCCGGATTGGTCATGAATAATAGTGCCTGAGACTTTAGTATCTCGGAGTCTTGTAGTTCCGTTAACCTGCAGCATATGACCCGTATCTGCGCCTGCGCCTACTAGCACATTGCCGTTATAGGTGATGGTCATGCGAATTGCGCTATTAGTACCAAAAATGATAGGCGCTGCATCATCTGTAATTATATTAAAATTACCTGTACCTCCTGAACGTAGCAGTGTCCCTCCATTGGCTCCAGAATAGGCCAATAGCTGTACTCTATATGTCCCAGCTGTGGTAGTTTTCAGGTTTAGGTATGCATCCCCATCACTGCCTCTATCCTGTCCTATATTTATACCATTACTATATAGTGTGCTATCCCCACCTGATAAATGACTAGCACTTAGCCACCCATAGGTGATAGTTACATTGCCTACAGAATCAACCGCCAGTGCGGGATTAGGATAGCCGCCAGATGCTGCTAAAGTAGAGATATTTAGAGTATCTGTACTAGCTAGCTCCTCTACCTCGCCACCAACTAAGACTAATGGGTTCCTAGCTGTCATGCTAACGTAATCCCTCGCGATATCTCGGTAGTTAGCGTAGTAGTATTAATGGCAGTCCCTAGGTATTGCACTACATTGTTAGTAGTAGACGGAGGCGTAGCAGTAATACCTCCAGGAGTAGATGCATCAAGATAATATGATACTCCGGCAGTAAGCCCCGTAAGCTGGGTATTTTGCCCCTCGAAGTAGATAGTAGCGTTTGCAGGAGAGGTCACTCCAGTCAATACGAAGCCATCAGCAGACTTGCCAGCAGTAGAAGCATCAGCCTTCCTACATTTAGGAGTACCAGCAGCATCATAGATGTCTACAAAGTCTCCTGCTGATAGATTTTCGGAGGCCTCAATAGATGCCGTATCTGCGCCAATACCTACTGGCATAAAGGAAGTATCCAGTCTACCTGACGAATCAAGTCCAGGAATCTTACCAGCATCACCAGCACCTGCAGAGCTAGTAATAGCTTCTATCAGTGTCTTAACTCCAGATATAAGTGATAGGTATTTATTAGCCATGTTAATTTCCTAATATTGGAGGTTCTGGATTGAAATAAATACTGGTAGGACTAAGTGCATATCCAAGCACTACCAGCATAGAGTAAATTGGTGATTGTGTAATCTGTCCTGTTAGCCCTAAATAGATTGGACCGGAAAGCCAAGACCAACTAACATCTGAGTAAGGGCCATGCAATAAAATAGGGACTATGTCCCCAGGGTTACTGACAGCTCCTGTAGTCATTGCCATTA
>JACDJC010000590.1_pt1 | contig 41165 bp, 34 predicted proteins | sample 7454191 | NCBI WGS metagenome assembly JACDJC01 (sample SAMN14253291, study PRJNA609438) | sludge metagenome | isolation source: sludge after 25d culture with pyrite and EDTA | collected 2018-12-20
CTTGAAATCATCCTTCGACTGGCGCTTCAGCTTTTCGGCAATGGTATTCAAAATCATCGGCTCGCTCCGCAATATCAGGAGCGGCAACTTCTCTCCCCATGGTCAACATCGAGTTAACCTGAAGAATTTGCGACAAGGCCGTCAGGAGCCTTTCTGCAATGATAGCCTGTATACTCAGTCAGATGAGTAATCGAGCGAAGAATGAATGATCGAAACCACGACGCCCAGCCTCTACTCTGGGCGCGAAGTGCAGATTCCATAGTGTCCCTTCGGCTGGATCACTGCTGGTTGCTGAACCAAATCGGGCCGCCTTTTTCTCGCGGAAAGCCATAACCTGTCACCAGCACGATATCGACATCGGATTCGCATGCCGCAACGCCCCCCTCGATAAGCGTTCTGGCCTCCTCGACCATGCTCCTAAGCGCGGCCTGGACGATCTCCTCCGGCCTTATCGCGTGAGGCACGATCGACTTCGCCTCTCGTTCTTCTGCGATCAGGCGCAGGGCTTCGGCACTCAGCCTTCTCTCCTTGCTTGAATGGTCATACCATCCGCGGCCGGTCTTGCGTCCGAACAGTCCCAGTTCGCACAGCCTGTCGGCGATGTTCACATAGCGCTGAGCGGGATCGCGCGTTGCAGCGTTCCGCTTGCGCATAGCCCAGGCGATGTCCAGTCCGGACATGTCGAAGACGCTGAACGGCCCCATAGCAAAGCCGAAGTTTTCTAGCGCCGTATCGATTTCGAGCGGGCTGGCGCCGTCTTCGACGAGATATTCCATGGCGCGGCGATAGGCGGAAAAGATTCGATTGCCGATGAAGCCTTCGGCATTGCCCGCGATGACGGGGATTTTTCCGAGCTTGCGCGCCAACCGCACCAGAGTTGCCACAGTCTCGGGGGCTGTCCCGGTGCCGGCGATGACCTCGACCAGCTTCATGATCGAGGCCGGCGCAAAGAAATGCATGCCGGCGAATTGCTCGGGACGATCGACCATGGCCGCCAGCCGGTCGATGTCGAGATAGGACGTGTTGCTGGCGACCAGGGTCAAGGGAGCGAGATGCGGCCGCAGCGTGTCGAACAGCGCCTGCTTTGCATCATAGTCCTCGAACACCGCCTCGATCAGCAGGTCGCAGCCGGCCACTGCGGCAGGATCGGACGCAACTGTCAGGCGCGCAAGCTGTGCGCCGGCGTCGGCGGCGGCCAGTCGGCGGCGCTTGACCAATGCGTCGAAAACGTCCTCGATGCGCTGCCGGGCCCCCGAAGCGGCCTCCGCATTGCGTTCGAGCAGCACCGTTTCAATGCCCGCAGACAGGCAGGCTTGCGCAATCCCGGCGCCCATCGTGCCGCCGCCGGCCACCGCGACGCGTCCGATTGTGACAGCCTGCGGCGACGCCGGCAGTTGCCCCGCGCGTCTTTCTGCCTTGAAGACGTAACGAAGCGCTTTGGCGGCGTCACTCTCGCGCAGCCGAAGGAATGTCTCGCGCTCCTCTGCCAATGCCTGCGCGAGTGAAAGCTGCGGACTGCGGACCATCAGGTCGAACACAGCGCGTGCGGCCTCGTTGCCGCGGCGGCCTTCGACAAGGTTTGCCCGCAGCCGCTGGACGCTGTCGTCGTCGAGCGGGGTCAGGCTGGCCGCACCGAGATCGCGCTTGCCGATGCCGGCTGCATGTGCCTGCGCATGGGCGAGGGGATCGCTGACCACGGCATCGACGAGCCCGGCAGCATCCGCCGCCTTGATGGTGGAAGCGGTGCAGATCATCCCGATGGCGGCTTCCAGTCCGATAAGCCGCGGCAGGCGCTGCGTGCCGCCGGCGCCGGGTATGATGCCGAGCTTGGTCTCGGGCAGGCCGAGCATTGCATCCGCGACGGCGAATCTCGCATCGCAGGCCAGAGCGATTTCCAGCCCGCCGCCGAGGCAGGCACCGTTGATCGCCGCAATCACCGGCACGCCCATCGTCGCGATCGCGTCGGTGATCTCCGGCAGGAAGGGCCGTGCCGGTGGCCTGTCCATCTCGGTTATGTCGGCTCCGGCAATGAAGGCGCGCCCCTTGCTCGTCAGAACGATTGCGGTGACGTCGGCCTCGCCAGCCAGCATCCGAAGTGTCGCCAGCAATGCGCTGCGCAAAGCATCGGAAAGCGCATTGACCGGGGGATTGTCGAGCGTGACGGTGGCGATCCCGCGCTGGACGTCGCAGGAAACGGGAACATGGCTCATCGGGGCCTCACTGACATGTTTGAACGGATGCGGCCTGCACTGGATCGGACTGCACTGGATCGGACTGCGCCAGATTGGACGGAGGCAAGGGCGAGCGGCCGCGGATCATGTCGGCTGCCTTCTCGGCGATCATGTTCACCGTCGCATTGAGATTGGCGCCGACGATATCCGGCATCACGGACGCATCGACGACGCGCAGGCCGTCTATGCCGCGCAGCCGCAATTGTCCGTCGACGACCGCGTGGTCGTCCGTTCCCATGCGGCAAGTGCAGCTCGGATGGAATTCGGTCATCAGACGCTCGCGCAGCATGCGCTCGATCTCGGCATCAGTCCTGATCCCGTCGCCTGGAACGATTTCGCTGGTGCCGAGCCTGGCGATCGCCGGCTGCGCAACGATCTCACGCGTGACCTTCAGGCCCTCGCGCATGTCGATAAGGTCCTGTGGTTCGGCAAGGAAGTTGAAGTCTATCACGGGGGCGTCCGTGGGCGTGACGGATCTCAGTGTCAGCCGTCCGCGGCTCTTCTGCCGAAGCTGTGCCATATGCAGCATGAAGCCATGGGCGAGGCGAAACCCCTTTTCGTTCGGCTCGATCATCATCGGTCCGAGGTGATAGTGCACGCCCGGCCGGTCATGGGCGGAATCGGTCTTGGCAAAGCCGCCCACTTCCCAGATGTTCGACGCGGCCGGGCCGTCCTTGAAGGCCAGCCAGCGGGCGCCCACCATCGCCTTGCCCAAAGGGCTGCCGATCCAGGCCAGGGATACCGGCTCCCGGCAGCGGAAGGAGAGGCCGAGATTGAGATGATCCTGGAGATTCTCGCCGATATCGCGATGGTCGAGCGCGACATTGATGCCAAGTCGTCTCAATTCGTTGGCGGGGCCGATGCCGGACAGCATCAGAAGCTGCGGCGAATTGACGGCCCCGGCTGCCAGCAGCACTTCCCGGCGCGCCGTCAATCTCAGGCGCTCGCCGCCTCTCTGCGCCAGCACGCCGGTGGCGCGGTTGCCGTCAATCAGCAGCTTGTGCACCAATACGCCCGTCGCCACCGTCAGGTTGGGCCGCCCGGTTGCCGGGCGCAGATAGGCGACGGAGGCGCTGCATCGCCGGCCGCCGATCTTGGTCGAATCCATTCGCCCGAAACCCATCGGCCGGGGGCCGTTCAGGTCGTCGGTAATGGCATGGCCCGCCCCTGCCGCGGCGTCGAGAAAGCGGTCGAAGATCGGCGACTGAAGCTGGCCAGACTGGACATGTAAAGGCCCGCTGTCGCCCCGATAGAGGCTAGCGCCGCGATCGCTGGTCTCGGACTTGCGGAAATAGGGCAGGCAATGGGCGAACGACCAGTCTGCAAGTCCCTTGCCGGCCCAGTCGTCGTAATCCTGCGGCTGGCCGCGGAGATAGACCAGCGCATTGATCGACGAGGATCCGCCGAGCGTGCGGCCGCGCGGCACCGGAATGCTGCGGCCGCCGAGATTGACCTGTGGTTCGCTCTGGTAATTCCAGTTGATCGACCGGTCATGGTAGACGCTGTAGACGCCGGCCGGGATCTGCATCATCAGCCCCCGGTCCGGCGGACCGGCCTCGAGCAGCAGAACGGTGACATCGGCATCTTCGCTCAGGCGCGCGGCGAGAACGCAGCCCGCAGATCCGCCACCGACGATCGCATAGTCGTAACTGGTCTGCAGGTCCGCCACAAGATTCTCCGATGAAGTGTCGTGATGCGTCAGGTCGTGGCGGAACCGCGTTTCGCCAGCAGCCGGTCGAGCCAGTCGGGCGCCATTTCCGGCACTGAATCGAGCAGCAGCTTGGTGTAGTCGGGATAGGGCGGCGACAGCACTTCGGCCCGTGAGCCCTGGTCGACGATATGCCCTTTGCTCATGACGATGACGCGATCGGCGATGGCCCGGACAATCTCCAGGTCGTGCGTGATGAACAGGTAGGACACGCCGAGCCGCTGCTGCAGGTCGGCCAGCATCTGCAGGATGCCGGCCTGCACGAGCTGATCGAGGGCCGAGGTGATTTCATCGCAGATGATCAGGTCGGGATTGGCGGCCAGCGCACGGGCGATCGCCACACGCTGTCTTTGGCCGCCAGAAAGCTGGGCCGGATAGCGACCCGCATAGGCCGGATCGAGTTCCACCATCTTCAGCAGTTCGATCACGCGCTTGTCGCGCGCCGCACCGCCCAGGCCATGGAAGAATGTCAGCGGCCTGCCGAGGATCTTGCGGATCGTATGGCGCGGATTGAGCGCCGTATCGGCCGATTGATAGATGATCTGGATCCGACGCAACAAGTCCTTGTCGCGCTGGCGCACAAGGGTCGGCAGCGGCTTGCCGTCGAGCCTGATCGCGCCATTGACCGGCGGCATGAGGCCGGCAATCAACCGGCCGAGCGTCGATTTGCCCGACCCGGACTCGCCGACCACGGCCAGCGTCTGGCGCTTGCCGACCGAAAAATCGATGTCCTCCAACACCTTGAACGTGCCATAGGCAGCGGATACACCCTCGACTTCAAGCAGCCGATCTAGCTCGGGCTTTGCAGGTGTTTCCAGGCTGCGAACCGCCCAGAGCGATTTGGTGTAGGGATGGCTCGGCGCCTCCATAATCAGGCGTATCGGCGCTTCCTCGACAGCTTCGCCGTAGCGCAGCACCATGACGCGATCCGCCATCTGCGCCACGATCGCCAGGTCGTGGGAAATATAAAGCACCGCGGCGCCATGTTCCTTGATCGCCCGGCGGATCGACACCAGCACTTCGACCTGCGTCGTCACGTCCAGCGCGGTGGTCGGTTCGTCGAACACGATCAGGTCGGGCTGGCAGATCATCGCCATGGCGGTCATCGCGCGCTGCAACTGGCCGCCGGAAACCTGATGCGGATAACGCTGACCGAATGTATCGGGATTTGGCAGTTGCAGGGATCGGAACAAAGCGACGGCACGCTGCTCGGCCTCGGCACGCGGCATGCCGCCGCGCGTCACCGCCGCTTCCACGATCTGGTCCATCAGCCGTTTAGCCGGGTTGAAGGACGCAGCTGCGCTCTGTGCGACATAGGCGACCTTGGTGCCGCGCAAGGTGCGCCGTTTCGCTTCCGTAAGACCGAGCACGTCGGTCTCGCCAAAGCGTACGCTGCCATGGCTCCGTCGGCATCCCGGGCGGAAATAACCGAGCGTGGCCAAGCCAATGGTCGACTTGCCGGCGCCGGACTCACCGACTAGGCCCAGCACTTCGCCGCGGCGCAGGGTCAGGTTCACGCCCTTGACGATTTCGATCCAGCTTTCATTGACCTTCGCCTCGATCCTGAGATCGGTGACCGACAGGACCACAGCGGGAGATTGGGGCTCATTCTTCATTGGACAGTCCGCTCGATTTGCTCAACAGCCAGTCTGCGACGAAATTGACGCCGACGGTTAGCAGCGCGATCGCGCTGGCGGGGATCAGGGGCGTGATGTCGCCGGAATTGATCAGCACCGCATTGTCGCGCACCATCGATCCCCATTCCGCCATCGGCGGCTGCAGCCCGACCCCGAGGAAGGACAGCGCGGCGATGACCAGGAAGACAAAGCAGAAGCGCATGCCGAATTCCGAGATCAGAATCGGCAGGATATTGGGCAGGATTTCGTGCACGATCCTCCAGTACAGACCTTCGCCGCGCGCCGAGGACGCCTCGACATAGTCGAGCGTCACCACATTCATGGCCGATGCCCGGGAAATGCGGAAGATGCGGGTCGCATCCAGAACGGCGATGATCAGGATCAGATTGAGCACAGACGAGCCGAAGATCGCCAGCAGCAGCAACGTGAAGATCAGATCGGGGATCGACATCACCGCGTCGATGAAGCGACTGAAGACCTGGTCGACCCAACCCCTGAGCGCTGCCGCCATGATGCCGAAGAAGCCGCCGATGGCGAAGGCGAGCAAGGTCGTGACAAAAGCGATACCGATAGAGTTGCGAGCACCGTAGATGATGCGCGTCAGAAAATCACGCCCCAGTTGGTCCGTGCCCAGGAGGTTGGCTTCGCTCCAGGGCGCGAATGGAATCTCGGAGACGACTTCGTATTCGCCATAGGGCGCGATCCAGGGCGCGAAGACGGCAGCGACGACATAGACACTAACGATGGCCAGGCCGATCAGCGCGGTCACCGGCGCCTGTCTCAAGGCATGGATGATCTGCTGGATGATGTTGCGATCGGGCGCGGCGAAAAGGCTGGGTTCGGACATCATCGCCTCATCTCGGATGGAGAAGTCTCGGATTGCTGACGATGGAAATGATGTCTGCAACGAGATTGAGAATGATATAGGTGGCGGAGAAGATCAGGGCGCAGGCCTGCACCACGGGCACGTCGCGGTTTCGGACGGCGTCGACCATGGTCTGGCCGATCCCCGGATAGACGAACACCACTTCGACGACCACCACGCCGGCAATCAGATAGGCAAGATTGATGGCGATGACGCTGGCAATCGGGCCGACCGCGTTGGGCAGGGCATGGCGGAGGATGATACGCATTTCCGGCTCCCCCTTGAGACGGGCCATCTCGATGTAGGGATGCGTCATGATTCCGATCAGGGCGGCGCGGGTGTTGCGCATCATGTGGGCCAGCGTCACGAACATCAGCGTCATGATCGGCAAGGCCATCCGGTAGAGCTGCTCCCATATGTCCATGCTGCCCCTTATGCTAGACAGCGTCGGGAAGATGTGGAGATTGGTTGCCAGAAACAGCATCAGCACATAGGCGATGAAGAATTCCGGCAGGGAGATCGAGGCGAGCGTGATGGCGCTGAGGAATCGGTCGATCGGCTTGTTGCGGTAGCGCGCGCAGATCGTGCCGAGGAAGACCGCGATCGGCACGGCGATCAGCGCCGTCACAGCCGCCAGCTTCAGCGTATTGAACAGCCGCGAGCCGATAACGGCCGTGACCGGTCGATTGCTGAAGGAATTGCCGAAATCGCCGACCAGTGCGCCGGCGAGCCACCGAAGGTAACGCAGCGGCCAGGGCTGATCGAGGCCGAGCTCGCGCTGGAAGGCGGCGACCGTGTCGTGCGTCGCCGAACGCCCCAGCACGGCAGTGGCGAAGTCGCCCGGCAACATGCTGACGGCGGTAAAGATGACGATGGACACGATCAGCAGGCTGAGCAGCCCGAGGGCGAGCCGCTGCAGAACCATACCAAGGATAGGATGCGAGTTCGAAACCAAACCGATGTTCCGTTATGGCTGGATAAGAGGAATGCCCGCCCGCAAACAGGTGTCGGATTCGGGCCGATTGAGTCGCAGCCAATGCGACTCTTCTCATTCAATGCGAAGTCCTGCCGCTTGTCACCTTCGAAGGGGAAGGCGCGGTGTGGTGGCATCAGGCCATCCACCAGCGCTCGCTCATGCGCAGGTTGTCGCAGGGGAAGATGCCGCTGACCGGACCATGGGCGATCTTCTTGTTCAGGCCGTAGACCCAGTTGACGAAGGCAACGGTGATTACGCCGCCGTCGTCGTGCAATATCTGCTGCATTTCGCCATACTGCGCCGCACGTTTGTCGTTGTCAGTCTCCGCGCGAGCCGCCACGAGCAGCTCGTTAAAACGCGGATTGTTCCAATGCGTGTTATTCCAGGAGGCGTCGCTGGCGTAGGCGGTTGAGAAAAGCCAGTCGCAGGTCGCGCGGCCGTACCAGTCACAACCGTTGAAGGGTTTCTTCAGCCATACATTTTCCCAGTAGCCGTCATCCGCTTCGCGGATGATGTTGATGTTGATGCCGGCCTTGGCAGCGTGCTCCTTGTAGAGCACCGCCGATTCCGTTGCGCCAGGGAAGGCGGCTTCGGACACCGACAGATCGACATCCAGCGTCTTCAGACCTGCCCTGGCAAGATGTTCCTTGGCCTTTTCGATATTGTAGTCGAACTGCGGCGTGGGGTTCTTGAAGAAAGGCATGGCCGAGGCGACCGGCGTGTCATTGCCCTTCTCGGCTTCGCCCAGAAAGACCTTGCGCAGGATATCGTCACGGTCCATCGCGTATTTCAGGGCCAGGCGGACATCGAGATTGTCGAAGGGCTTGGTGGTCGTGTCCATGTCGAAGGTGAAGTGGCGGAGGCTTGGAATGCGCATCACTTCCAGTTCGGGATTGCGACTGATCAGCGCCACGTTGCGGGGGTCGATATCAATGCTGAAGTCGACTTCGCCGGTCAGAAACGCATTGAGCCGCGCCGTCTGGTCCATAATGGCGATAAACTCGATCTCGTCAAAGTAAGGCTTGTTGTTCTTGTGATAATTCGGGTTGCGCTTCATCTTCGCCGACGAGCCGGGCTCGAAATTCTCGAGGATGAAGCTGCCTGTGCCAACGCCGCGTTGCCAGTCGATGCCGCCTTCTTCCTTGGCCGGCATGATCGACAGGTGAAAGTCGGCCAGAAGGTAGGGAAAGTCGGCCGTGCCGGATTTGAGGTTGAAGACAATTGTGCTGGGGCCATCGGCCACGATGGAATCCACCTGCGACAGCAGCGACTTGGCGCCCGAGGTCGACTTGTCGCCCATATGGTACTGGAACGACTCCTGGATATCCTTCATCGTCAGGCTCTTGCCGTCATGGAAGGTAATGCCGTTGCGGATTTTGAAGACCCACTTCTTGGCGCCATCGGTCGACTCGAAGCTCTCGGCGAGATCGCCGACAATGCTTCCGTCGGCCGCGATCTCGGTCAGATTGTTGCAGAGCGAGCCATTGAACGCCGCCTCGGCGAAGGTGGTCGGCCATGTGCCGGGATCGAGTGTATCCTGCTGCGAGGCGTCGGACATGCCGAACCGCGCATAGCCGCCTTGCTTGGGCTCCGCCGCCAGAAGCGTCGCCGGGTTGAAGCCGAGGCCGGCGGCCGACACCGCGGCGAGGGCCGACGCCCGGCCGAGGAATTCGCGCCGAGAAATACCGCCCTTGCGGTAACGCTCAGCCCAGAAGTTCATTTCACGAATATTTGCATCCGACATTTGCAGTTCCCCTTTATTGGCCGGCTTTACGCGCCAGCAGAAACTATGTGATTTTTCGGATGGCGGTCGTCAGCGCCGCCTTGGGAAAAAAGCTAGAGTCGAGAACCGCGACTGTCAATAAAATTTTGATTGACCGATCAATCATTTTTTTGCTTACTGCCCGGGTTCGACCCATTCCATTTCACTCGCCGGGAATTTCAATGTCCGACCTCAATATCTGCTATCTCACTGCTTCGGAGGCGCTGCGTCGCTTCAAGGACCGCACGTTGTCGCCGGTCGAATTGCTGCAGGCCTACCTCGCGCGGGCAGAGGAAACAAAGGATACCGTAAACGGGTTCACGGCGCTTTATGCCGAAGAGGCACTGGCCGACGCGCGCAAGGCTGAGGCGCGATATGCCGTCGGTGCCGCCGATCTGCGGCCACTGGAAGGCCTGCCGACCGGCATCAAGGACGAAAACAATATCGAGGGTAAGGTCACAACCTTCGGCTCTCTGATCTACAAGGACAATGTCGCGACGTCCACCACGCCGGTTGTGCAGCGTTTGCTGGATGCCGGCGTGGTCGTCCATGGCCGGACGACCACGCCGGAGTTCTCCTCGGAAGGTTTTACGCATTCGCGCCTTTGGGGCGTCACCCGCAATCCCTGGAACCTCGACTATACGCCCGGCGGTTCGTCGGGCGGCTCAGGCGCGGTGCTGGCTGCCGGCATGGCCGCGTTGGCGACCGGATCCGATATCGGCGGTTCGATCCGTATCCCCGCCTCGGCCTGCGGTCTGGTGGGCTACAAGCCGCCCTATGGGCGTAACCCAGCCACGCCGCCTTTCAACCTCGATTTCTATAATCATCCGGGACCGATGGCGCGGAGCGTCGAAGATTGCCTGTTGATGCAGAACATCATGTGCGGGCCGCATCCCAAGGACATCGTCTCGCTCAAGCCGAAGCTGGAGCTTCCGATCGATCGAGGCGGCGTCTCGGGTTGGAAGATCGCCTATTCGCTCGACCTCGGCTATTACGAAGTCGATGAGGATGTGCGCCGCAACACGCTCGCTGCGCTTGATGTCTTCCGTTCGCTTGGTGCCGAAGTCGTCGAGGTCGATCTGGGCTGGACCAAGAAGAGCGAAAAGGCCGCCGACGATTATCTCCGCACGATCTTCGGTGCCTGGGTTGCGGAATATCTCGACGAGCGCGCCGAAAAGTTGACCGATTACAGCCGCGCCTTCGCCCAGGCATCGCAATCGGTAACGGCTCAGGATTTCCTGGCATCGCTCTATACCGCCGGCGAGATGTATTCGACGTTCGGGCCGCTGATGGAAGAGTTCGACGTCTTCGTCTGCCCGACCTTGGCATTGCCGGCGGTCAAGGCTGACTACCTGCCGTCCGATGGCCTGACCATCAACGACAAGACGGTCGATCCTCGCCACGGCTGGATCATGACCTATCCGTTCAACATGCTGAGCCGTTGCCCGGTGCTCAGCGTGCCCTCGGGGCGGGCGGCAAACGGTGTGCCGACCGGCATCCAGATCGTCGGCAAGACCTATTGCGACGGCGACGTTTTCCGCGCCGGCCTGGCCTTCGAGACGGCGGTCGGCGGCTGGTTTGCCGATACGTCGACTCGTCCGGCTCTTTGACTGGATGTCTAATTTCGTATTGCCTGTGAGATTACCATGAAGATCGTCTATTCGGACCTTCACCATATGCAGCATGCCGAAGCCGAATATATCCGCGGCAAGCGCGTTGCGAGTTTCGAAATGCCGCGCCGTGCCGAACTCGTGCTCGAAAGAGTGCGGGCGGTGGGGCTCGGACCGGTCGTCGGCATCGGCGACTACGGCCTCGAGACGATCGGCAAGGTGCATGATGCGGAATTCGTGACGTTTCTCTCGACGGCATGGCAGGCCTGGTCGGCGGAGAACGGCGACATCGACGCCTTTCCCAATGCCTGGCCGCCGCCGCGCGCGTCGCGTCGCGCGACAAGACGGCCGGGTGCCGAGCTGGGGCGCTTCTGCATCGACATGTCGAGCCCGATCATGGAGGGTACATGGACTGCAGCCAAAGCGGCCGCCGATGCCGCCATGACCGCGGTCGATATCGTCGCCAACGGCGATCAGTCCGCCTTCGCGCTTTGCCGCCCGCCCGGCCATCATGCCGGCCGCGACTACTTTGGCGGCTATTGCTTCCTCAACAATGCGGCAGTGGCCGCACAGGTGTTCCGCGACCGCGGTTATGGCAAGGTCGCCGTACTGGATATCGACTATCACCACGGCAACGGCACGCAGGATATTTTCTATGATCGATCCGACGTGCTCACGGTATCTATCCATGCTGATCCGCAGGTCGAATATCCCTATTACAGTGGCTATGCGGAAGAGATGGGCGAGGGCGCCGGAACCGGTTTCAACCTCAATCTGCCGCTGCCCTGGGGCACGGACTATCCGGCCTATGCGGCGGCACTCGAGACAGCGCTTGGCCGGATCGCCGATCACGGAGCGGAAGCATTGGTGGTGTCGCTCGGCGTCGATACCTTCGGCGGCGATCCGATTTCCCGCTTCAAGCTGATCAGTGAGGACTTCACCCGCATCGGCCGGGCGATTGCCAGCCTGTCTCTGCCCACGGTGTTCGTGATGGAGGGCGGTTATGCGGTCGAGGAAATCGGCATCAACGCGGTAAACGTATTGAGCGAATTCGAGCGAAGAGCGTGACATGTCGATAGAACCTTGGATTTCGGTACCTGAAGGCCGTACCGCCAACCTCGCTAACTGGCGCCAGCAACCGCACAACAGGTGGGCTTTCGCGAATGTGCGCCAGCTGCTGGCCACCGAAGGAATCGATCGCCGCGTCGATGGCCCTTCGACACTAGGACAGGCACAGCATGATTTGGCGACGCTGGCCTGCGACGTACCGGGCGGACTGCTCACGCTGTCGGAGGTGCTGGAGAAGTCGAGTGCCGATGCCTTTCTTGTGCTCAAGAACAACGCGGTCGTGATGGAACACTACGTCGGCGAAATGCGGCCGGACAGCCGACATGTGATGTTTTCGGTCAGCAAGTCGGTGCTCGGGCTTCTGTTCGGGATTCTCCGGGCAAGGGGCATGGTGAACCCGACACGGCCGGTCGTCGAATACCTGCCTGAACTCGGGCGTTCGGCCTATGCCGATGCGACGGTTCAGCATGTGCTGGACATGACCGTGGCGGTGGAGTTCGAAGAGAATTATGAGTTGCAGGATGGCGATGTGGCGCGCTATCGGCGCGCCACCGGCTGGGATCCGCCGCGACCAGGCGATACGGAGACGACGCGGGGCATGCTCAGCCGCCTGCCACGCAAGGAGGGGGAGCACGGCTTCGCTTTCCATTACGTCTCGCCTGGCACGGACGTCGCCGGATGGGTCGTCGAACGCGTCACCGGCATGAGCTATGCGGCCGCACTCTCGGAATTTCTGTGGAAGCCGATGGGCGCCGAGTATTCCGCGGACATGGCGGTGGACGCACACGGCGCTGCCCGCGCTGCCGGCGGCATCTGCGCCACGCTGCGCGATATTGGACGCGTCGGCACCCTTATGACATCGCGTCCGGTGGTGGATCTCGCGCCGGCCGCCTTCCTCCACGATACCTATCTCGGAGGCGACCCGCACACCTGGAAGCGTAGCACCTCGGCGAACTACATCCCCGGCGGCCGCTATCGCAACAAATGGTATGTCAAGCCAGGACCGGAAAAGATATGCTTGGCGATCGGCATTCATGGCCAGTGGATTTATGCCAATCACGATCGCAATATCGTGATCGTCAAGCAATCCTCGCAGCCGACGCCTTCTGACGACGCGACTGACCAGATGGTCATGGCCAGCTTCGAATCCATTTCCAGGGCGCTGGACTGACCAATCGTCCCGGTGATCAGAAATCGTCGGGAAAGATCGAGTGCAGATAAGCGAGGCAGGACTGTTTGGCAAAGGCCTGTCCGGCCTCGCCGGTCTTGTCCGTCACCAGATTGGCGATCCAGAAGCCATCGATCATCGCGTTGAGGGATTGCGCCACCTGCATCGCATCGACCTTGAACCCACGCTGCTCGGCCAATGTCGCGATCTCCGTTTGCGCAAACGTGTTGTAGCGTGCCTTCACTTCGGCGCAACGTTGCCGATAATCCGGAACGCGCACGGACTCCGCCCAGAACGCCGCCCAGACGGCAATGCGGCGCGCGCTTGCGACCTTGCCGGAAAAATCGTTCTCGATCATCGTTTTCAGCCGGCCGGCCGGTGTCCCGCTATTGCGGTTGAGCGCCTTGTCATACTCATCGACCAGGTAATCGAGCGCCGCCAGGATGATGCCTTCTTTCGAATTGAAGTGAAACGATACCACGCCATAGCTGCACTCCGCTTCCGTCGCGATGCTGCTGATCGTCGTGCCGATCAGGCCCTTTTGCGCGATGACAGCCACGGCCGCATCGAGCAGGCTCTGGCGACGCTCGGCGACCTCATCTTCGCGCGTTGAAGACTGGGTGTTGCGTGATTTCGTTTTTCCCAGCGCATTGCGAGCCATAGAGCAGTCGTTCCGTTCGTGAAGTGTGTAAAGCGGTCCGGAACCGCGGCGGCTTTCACCTCAATCCCGGCTCTTACTTGTGGCGGGGGCAGAAGAATGTCAATCAAGCCGTACTTCCGTGCGTTAGCCTCGAGCTTCACTGTCAAGTTTCAGGAATCGCGCGGCATTGTCATGCAGCCATTTCTGCCGGATGTCGGCATCCAGACCGAGCCCGTCCACTTCCGCAATCGCATCGACCGGCGACATCATCGGAAAGCTTGAGCCGAAGATGATCTTGTCCTTGAGGATACTGCGTCCGTATTGCAGCAGCGGCTCGTAGCCGGAATGGGCCTTTGCCAGAAGTTTCGGCCGAACGGCGAGCACGCCGATATAGAGGGTCGGATGGCGCCAGGAAACGCCGATCAGTTCCGTCACCCAGGGCCAGCCGGGTGGCGAGGCGCAGACCCTGAGCCCGGGAAAGGCCACCATGACCTCGTCGAGATATTCCGGTCGCCCGTAGGACATCGGCGTCGCGGTCGAGAAATTGATGCCGCAATGGATATTGACCGGCACGTCGAGTTCGAGCGCCTTCTCGTAGAGCGGAAACAGCAACGGGTCGTTTGGCCGAAGTTTAAGCTCGAAACACTGGATATTAAGCCCGCGCAGGCCGAGGTTGCGAATGGCATGGTCGAATTCCGCCACCGCCGCCGCGCCCTTGTGCGGGTCGACGCCCGCAAAGCCGAGATAGCGTGGACCCTGCGCCTTGCAGAAATCGGCGACGGTCTCATTGGCGATCTTGAAGCCGAATGTCGTCTCGACATCGCGGGCCTTGAGCACCACATGCCGGGCGCCGATCTCTTCGTAGAGGGAAAGATAGGCGTCGATATCCGAGGTCGCGCCGGTCTCTGCCGAGCGCGTCTCGCTGGCGGCATAGATGCGCCGGTAGTTCTGCAGATGCGGCGCCGCCGCATTGAAACTTGGGGCCGGTGGGCGGCTGGAAAAATCGATCAGCATGGTCACGCCCAACGCTTTCTGTCGCCGAGGATTACCCTTGCGGCATTGTAGCCCGGCATGCCGGTGACGCCGCCGCCGGGATGGGTGGAGGCGCCGCATTGATAGAGCCGGGCGATCGGGCTGCGATAATCGCCGAACTGCGCCGCCGGCCGGCGGAAGAACATCTGGTCTGCGCTGATCTCGCCATGGTGGACATGGCCGTTCGGCAGGTCGAAGATCCGCTCGAGATCGAGCGGTGTCAGCACCTGGCAATGCAGGATGTGCTTGCGGATGTCGGGGAAATGACCCTCCAGGATTCGGAGCACGTTTGCATAAAGCTCGTCGCGCCGCTCGTCCCAAGTGCCCTCGCGCAGCGTATAGGGTGCATGGCCGCCGAAAATGCTCAGCACATGCTTGCCTTCGGGCGCCATGGACGGATCGGCCAGCGTCGGCACCTTGATGATCAGGAACGGATTCTCCGACATCTGGCCACGGCGCGACTGGGCATGCGCATCTTCCATATAGTCGATGCTGGGCGCGATGGTGAGCTGGATCGGATAGTGGAAGCCAGTGATCTCGGGCCGGAAGGATGGGCAGTCGGGCAGCCCGTCCAGCGCCAGATTGACGCGAAACACCGTCGATTCACAGCGGATCGAGCGAATGTCGCGCATGAAGCTTTCGGGCAGTCTCTTGCCATCGACCAACTTGAGGAAGGTGGTTTTCGCATTGGAATTGGCGATGACGATGCGGGCGCCGATCTCTTCGCCGGAGGCCAGGCGCACGCCGCGCGCCGTGCCGTTGGTGGTCAGAATTTCGGCCACTTCCGCGTCCGTGCGCACTTCCATCCCATGCGCCTCACCGGAGCGGCGGATGGCGTCGGAAATCGCGCCCATGCCACCCTTCATGAAGCCCGACGGGCCGGCGGCGGTGGTATTGTCGCGCACGATGCCGCGCGCAAGCATATAGGCCGAACCGGGTGTCTTGAGGCTGGAATTGGCCCCGCCGCCGCCGGCGAAGAAGCCCATGACCAGCTTGACGTCGTCGGATTCGAACCAGCGGCTGAGATAGTCGTAGGCACTAAGCGTCAGTAGATTATAGATATCGTAGAACTGCGCGCCGACCTTGCGGAACCGCCAGGCAAACGCCGCCAGGCGCTTGATATCGCCGAGCTTGCCGCTGCCGGGATCGACCGGGATTTCGAAGATCAGCTGTTTCATGAATGGGGCCAGCTTCAACATATGCGCGCGAAAGGCTGGATAGGCGGCCGCATCCCTGTCCGAGAAGCGCGCGATTTCGGCCTGGAATTTCTCCGGATCGCCCCACATGGTGAAATAGCGGCCGTCGGCCAGCGGGAAGGTGATGGGCGCTGCCGGGATCACCTCGAAGCCGTATTTCTGCAGTTCCAGATCGAGAATGACCTTTGGCTGCATCAGCCCCATCACATAGGATGCGGTCGAGACCCGGTAGCCCGGCCAGACCTCTTCTGTCACGGCGGCGCCGCCCGTCATGGACCGGCGCTCCAATACACAGACCTTGACGCCGGCGCGCGCCAGATAGGCGCCGCAGACCAGGCCATTATGGCCACCGCCGACGATGACCGCATCATATTGCCTGCTCATTTCAGCCTTCCTGAATCCAACGGTTTTCAACGCGATCGAAACTGCCCGCCCGGAGATCGGCAATGCCAGCGGATATCTGCGGCTTGGCGATCTTCAGCGAAACGGTACGGGGGAAATCGTCAACGAATGTGTAGAAACGCGGCACCTTGAACGGTGCCAGACCTTTCCGTGCGCCTTCGATGATTTCGCCCAGCGTCACCTCCGAGCGGTCGAAACCGTCCTTGAGCTTGACATAGGCCTTCACCTCTTCGCCGCGCAGCGGGTCCGGCACGCCGATCACGGCGACCTCGGCCACGGAAGCGACGGCGTTCAGCACCGACTCCACCTCGCGGGCGGCGATATTTTCGGCACTGCGGCGGATCATGTCCTTCTTGCGGCCGACGATGAAGAAATTGCCGTCCTTATCCTTCCGGAACAGATCTCCGGTGCGGAACCAGCCGTCGGCGAACACCGCCTCGGTGGCCTGCGGATTGTTGTAGTAGCCGCCCATTATGCCGGGGCCGCGGACCAGCAGTTCACCCATTTCGCCATCCGGCACTTCCTGGCCCGTATCGTCGACGATCTTGCATTCGCGGAACGGGCAGGGCACGCCGCAGGAGCCGGAGCCGACCATCTCGCTCTTCTCGATCGGCATGAACATGGTGGGACCGAGCTCTGTCATGCCGAAGGCTTCGCGTGCATTCAGATCGTAACGGTTTTCGAGCTTGGCATGCAGATCGCGCGGCGCGCCGTAGATATTGGAACGGATCACCTGATTGCTGCGATCGTCGGGATCATCGGGCTGGCTATGCAGCACCCAGGGCAGCAGGCAGAATTCGATACGGTAGCGCCGCACCCATTCCATGAAGCGCGAAGTGCTCTGGCGGGCGGCGACATAGAGCGTGCCGCGATGGTAGATGGTCATCAGCAGCAGCCATTGCGGGTCCATGTAGAAGAACGGCGTCGAGGCCAGGATGCGGCGATAGCGGCGACCGTCGCGGAAGGCGTTGACCTTGCCGGCGCTGATCCAGTAGCGCTGCGTCAGCATGCAGCCTTTGGGAAAGCCGCTGGTGCCGGAGGTGAATTGGATATTGAGCAGGTCGTCATGGCCGACGGGGGCAGGGGCTTCAAACGTGTCGCGCGGGGCGGAGGCGAGGTACTCCCAGGCGATCATCCCGTCCGTAGCGCCGCCGACGACGATGACCTGCGATGGCGGAATCGAAATCTGCCCCTGCTCGCGGGCAGCGTCGATCATCGGCAGGCAGTCCTTGTGGGCCACAAGCCAGGTCACATCGGCGTTGTCGACGACATGCGCCAGCTCGCGCTCGCGGTAGCTGACATTGATCGGCGCCATCACCGCGCCGATACGGCCGATTGCCAGCCAAGTCAGTGGCAGGGCAGCGATATTGGGCAGCATCACGCCGATATGCGTGCCTTTGTCGATGCCGAGGCTCAGCAGTTGCGTCGCAAGCCCGTTCACGGTCCGGCGCATTTCGGAATAGGTGATCGTTTCGCCGGATTCGAAGAAATCCCAGAGCAGGGTGTCGCCCGCCTCGTCCGCCGCGGCATCGATCAGCGCGCCGATATTGGCCGGCAGCGGCTCGGCCTCGATCTGCCGCCGACGCTCCGCATAGGCGGGTACCCGAGCCGCCAGAACCTCTTGCCTCTTGCCCATCATGGAATTCCCGTCTCGCCCGCCGAAGTGACGGCCTCCCGTCGCCGGGAGGCCGTCGATGTCAATGTGCGAACCAGATCGCCTTGAGGTCGGAATATTTGTCCATTGCATGCAGCGACTTGTCGCGCCCGAAGCCGGACTGCTTGAAGCCGCCGAACGGCACCGAGAACAGGCCACGATCGAAGCAGTTGACCCAGACGACGCCGGCCCTGATGGCCTTGGCAGCGCGATGCGCGTTCTTGACGCTGCCGGTCCAGACGCCCGCTGCCAGGCCGTAGACCGTGTCATTGGCGACCGTCATGGCTTCGTCAAAATCGCGCACGGTGATGGTCGACAGCACCGGTCCGAAAATCTCCTCCTGGGCGATCTTCATGCTGTTGGCGACGGAGTCGAACACGGTCGGCTCGATGAAGAAGCCACCGGTCTCGCTGCGCACGCGGCGGCCGCCGGCCACCACCTTGGCGCCATCGGCGCGGCCGGCATCGATATAGCCGAGGACACGCATCATCTGCTCTTCGGTGACGATCGAACCGAGCTTGGTGTCGGGGCTCAGCGGATCTCCCGGCTGCAACGCCGTGGCATGGGCCATGATCTTCTCAAGTAGCTTGTCCTTGATCTTGTCCTCGACGATCAGGCGCGAGCCGGCATTGCAGACCTGCCCGGAATTGCCGAAGATGCCGGCGGCGATGGTCTGGGCGGCGAAGTCGAGATCGTCGCAGTCTGCCAGCACGACCTGCGGCGACTTACCGCCGAGCTCGAGGCCGATGCGCTTGATGTTCGACTGGCCGGAATACTGCATGAAATAGCCGCCGACCTCGGTAGAGCCGGTGAAGCCGACACAGTCGACATCCATATGCAGGCCGAGCGCCTTGCCGGCAACGTGGCCCAGTCCGGGCACGACATTGAGAACGCCCGTGGGGACGCCAGCCTCGATGGCCAGTTCGGCAATTTTGAGCGCGCTGAAGGGCGACTGTTCGGCCGGCTTCAGCACGACGGAATTGCCGGTTGCCAGCGCCGGACCAAGCTTCCAGGCTGCCATCGACAGCGGGTAATTCCAGGGCACGACCGCTGCGACGACGCCGAGCGGCTCGCGGACGATCAGCGTCGTCATGTCATGGCTGGTGGCGGCGACTTCGCCGTAGACCTTGTCGATGGCTTCGGCATACCAGGCGATGCAATTGGCCGCGCTCGGCACATCGCCATTGTAGCTGTTGGCGATCGGCTTGCCGACATTGAGCGTTTCCAGCAAGGCGAGCTCTTCGCGATTGGCCAGGATCAGCTCGGAAAAGCGCATCAGGATCCGCTTGCGCTCAATCGGCGGCATGCGCGACCAGACGCCGGATTCGAAGGCGGCGCGGCCCGATTTCACGGCGGCATCGACATCGGCCTGACCGCAGGACGCGACCTTGACGAGAAGTCGGCCATCGCCGGGGAAGATGCAGTCGAAAGTGTCGCTGGTGCGCGCGTCGACATAAGCGCCGTCGATGAAGGGACGCGACGGCAGCGCCACGCTCTTTGCCTTGTCATGCCAGTTGGTGGTCTGGATGGTCATTCCCGCTCTCCATTATTGTGTTTCGTGTCAGGTTCAGCGAATCTCGCCGCGCGCCAGCTCGTCTGCGGCCTGCAGGATGCCCTGGCGCAGGATGGCGATGATCCGGTCGATTTCCTCGCGCGTGATGATCAACGGCGGCGACAGCACGCACATATGGCCGATCGGTCGGACGATGAGCCCGAGATCGAAGCAGATCGCGTCGATCCGCGCGCCGATCTTGCGGTCGAAATCGTCGGCGACGACATGTGATTTGTCGGCCAGGCATTCGACACAGCCCACCAGGCCGCTCGACCTGACATCGGCCACCAGTGGCAGATCGGCCAGCGAGTTGAGACCGGCGGCAAAATGTTCGGACATCTCGCGGACATGGTCGAGCAGGTTGCTGTCTTCGATGATCGCGATATTGGCCAGCGCAGCGGCACAGCTCACGGGATGGCCGGTGTATGTGTAGCCATTGGTGAAATAGCCGCCTTTGGCATTGTCGCCGCTAACCCGGGCCAGAAGCTTCTCCGAGATCGCCAGGCCGCCCAGCGGCACATAGCCCGACGTGACGCCCTTGGCGAAGGTGATGATATCGGGCACGACCCCGAACATCTTCTCGGAGGCGAACCACTCGCCGCAACGGCCGAAGGCGGTAACGACCTCGTCGGAGATGTAGACGATGTCATGCTGCTCGCAAAGCGCCTTGATGCGGGCGTGATATCCCTTCGGCGGGATGATGACGCCGCCGGAGGCCAGCAGTGGCTCGGCCAGGAAGGCGGCGACGGTGTCTGCGCCCAGTTCGTCGAGCTTCTGCTGGAATTCGGCGACCAGGTGATCCAGGAACTCGGCCTCCGACTTGCCGTCGGCCAGCCGCATGTTGGGGCTGGAGATGAACGCGATGCGATCCTGCTCGATATCGAAATTCGGCCAGTTGCCGGCGCGGCCGGAGCAGGCGGCTGTCAGGTTGGTGCTGCCGTGATAGCCGTCCTTGCGCACGATGATCCGCTTCTTCGCGGGCCGGCCGAGGACATTGTTGTAAAATTCCGTGAACCGCAGCGCCGAGTCCACGGCGGTTGAACCGCCAGTGGTGAAGAAGATGCGATTGAGATCGCCCGGCGTCATCTCTGCGATGCGCGCGGCAAGTTCGGCCGCTGGCGAATTGGTCGTGTACCAGGGCGAGTTGTAGGAGAGCTTCATCGACTGGGTCGCGATGGCGTCGGAGATTTCCTTGCGCGCATAGCCGACCTGGGTGCACCACATGCCGGCAGGGCCGTCGATCAGCCGCCGTCCGCGTGTATCGACCACATAGATTCCCTCGCCATAAGCAAGCAGCGGTCGGCTTTCTTCGCCAAGCTTCGCCATTTCCTCAGCTGGCGACAAAAGATGCCGGCGGGCATCCGCTTCTCGCTCTACAGCGTCCAATTGTGCCCCATGCATTGCATCCACCCTTCGATTCCATCGCCTGACCGGCGCTCTCTGTTTGCAGGCTGGCCCTTCGTCGTCTCGGAGACGAGCTCGTCGAGCGCGAGTGCCGTTATCGTGACTATTGCTCGCACGACATTCCCATGTCAACAAATTGATTGCTCAATCAATCAGAATTTTATAGGTATCGCCACTCGGAGCAGCGGGAAATTTCACGCAGGAAACCTGCAAAGCAGGGGGTTCAGCAAGAGAAGGATGGGGTGGGCGCAATGCGCAAGGGTGTGGACAGAACGGATGTCGTCGTCATCGGTGGCGGTATCATGGGCGCCAGCACCGCGCTTTGGCTGGCCGAACGGGGCCTGGCCGTCACCCTGTGCGAGAAGGGGGAAATCGGGCGTGAGCAATCCGGCCGGAACTGGGGCTGGTGCCGCACCTTCGGCCGCGACATCCGCGAACTCGAACTCAGCCTGCTCAGTCTGCGGCTATGGCGTGGCCTGAACGAAATGATCGGCCGCGAGACTGGCTTCCGCCAATCCGGCATACTCAGCCTGGCCGAGGACGATGATCATCTGGACACACTTCGGACAATGCACCAACAGCTCGCCGGCAGCGAGGTGGCGGCCGAGCTGATCGACGGCAATGCGGCGGCAAGGTTGACGACGGGTGCCGTCCGTCAATGGCTTGGCGGACTGCACGCGCCGGGCGATGGCCGCGCCGAGCCTTTGCTGGCTGCGCCCGCGATCGCCGAAGGCGCGCGCGACAAAGGCGCCGTTCTCCATACCGGCTCAGTGGTGCAGGGCATCGACATGTCCGGCGGCCGCGTTTCTGCCGTCGAGACGTCGCGAGGGCGTATCGACTGCGACGCCGTGGTCATCGCGGCCGGTGCTTGGAGCACGAAACTCTGCCGCCAGCTCGGCTTCCGCTTCCCGCAATTGATCGTCAACGAAACAGTGTGCCGGACGGCGCCGGTCAGCGGCGGACCGGACGTGTCGCTACGCACGAAAGCCTATTCGCTCCGGCGTCGTCTCGACGGCGGCTACACGGTCGGCGGCGGTGGCAAAATCCGCGCCGAGCTCACGCCCGACAGCTTTCGTTTCTTCCGTGATTTTATCCCGATCCTGCGCGCCTATGGCTCGATGATCCAACTGCGCCCGACCGACCATGCCTGGTCGGACTGGAAGACATTGCTTGGCGCGGAGCCGTCGTCCCACATGCTGGATCCGCCTCCGGACGAGGTCCTCTCCCGCCGCGTCTGTGGCGCTCTCGCCCGCGATTTTCCGGCCTTTGCCGGCATCGATATCGTCGAGCGCTGGGCAGGCGGCATAGACGTCACGCCGGACGCGCTGCCGGTCATTTCTCCCTTGCCGGTCTCGGGCGCGTTTCTTCTTACTGGCTTCTCCGGTCACGGCTTCGGGATGGGGCCCGGCGCCGGGGCGCTGATGGCCGCGCTGGTGGCTGGCGACACGCCGCCGATCGATCCAAGACCTTTCGACGTTTCGCGCCTCACTTCGGGTGAGAAGATCGTACTTGGGCCCTTGTAAATAGATCAGCGCCTTTGGCAGATCGCGGCGATGATCTCTTAGCGTGAGCTAGATTTGCAGTAACAGCGGGGTCAAGAGTCGGCCGACTTAAAGTGCGGCGCCTCTAAAGTAGGGGGTTGGCAGTTCGGTTCCCTCCAACGTAAGGCCTCCCCTTTCCCCCTCTGAGCAAGACGCGGAAATTGTTTCTTCATTGCACTATTGAGCGTGGGCGTTGCCAGATCCTCAAGATAAGATCAATCACCGCATTCATTTCGTCCCGATCGGGATGATGAACTGTGTCGAGTAACACGGATTGATTTTTTGGTCCCGATCGGGATGTTTTGTTGCCTGTTCGCCTCTCGTGTGCTATTTTCGTCCCGAAAGGGATGATCATGGTCTCCATTGCGGATACAGAAGCTTTTGGGGCGCTCGTTCGCGCCGAGAGAAAATCCCAGAAGCTGACCCAGGAACAGCTCGCCGGCCTTGCTGGCGTCGGCGTTCGATTTGTGCGGGAGCTCGAGGCCGGCAAGGAGAGCTGCCAGCTTGGACGTGTTTTGCAGGTCGCCCAGACACTCGGCCTTGTCGTCTCTGTCAGCACCCGGCGCGAGCTCCGACTGTGACCAGAAATCTTGATGTCTATTTCAAAAACGCGAAGGCCGGCATCCTCGGGCAGGACACCGACGGGACGCTCACGTTCGAATACGACACCGATTATCTTCAATCAAGCGACGCCAATGCCATCTCTTTCTCCATGCCGTTGAGGGAAGAGCAGTATTCCGATCCGGTCGTCCGCCCATTCTTCTCCGGTCTCCTTCCCGACGAGGGTGCCAGGCAGCGGCTGGCGGGTGCACTTGGATTGTCGTCAGGAAATGCCTTCGGTTTGCTCGAAGTCATCGGAGGAGAGTGCGCTGGCGCGTTGTCTCTCTATCGAAGCGGAACAGCGCCTGCCGCCGATGACGATGACGGGATCGAAGAACTCAGCAGAGAAAGACTGGCTGAGCTTATCGGTAAATTGCGCGGCCGACCGCTTCTGGGCGGCGAGGAAGGCGTTCGCCTGTCACTTGCCGGTGCTCAGGACAAGCTTGCGGTTATCGTGCATGGCGATGTTATTGGGCTGGCCAAGGGCGGCCGGCCAACGACCCACATCCTCAAGCCGGTGATCCAGGGGCTCGAAGGCACCGTCGAGAACGAGCTTTTCTGCCTACGGCTTGCCGGGCGCCGCAATCTGCCAGTCCCCGCTGTGGAAATGCGGTGGAGCGGAGAGACGGCATTCCTGCTCATCGAGCGATATGATCGCGCACGGACACCTGCCGGGCACATTGACCGATTGCATCAGGAAGATTTCTGCCAGGCGCTGAGCATACCGCCGGAACTCAAATATGAGGAGGAAGGCGGCCCCGGCACTGAGCGGTCCATCGACCTCATCAATCGAGCCTGCGGCCGGCCGGCTGCGGATCGCCTGCGCTTTATCAGGATGCTCCTTCTTCAATATCTCGTTGGCAACGCCGATGCTCACGGGAAGAACTATGCGCTTCTTTATCATGGCAACACGCCGGACCTGGCCCCCCTCTACGATGTGGTCTGCACAGCTGCATATCCGAGACTTGCGAAGAAGCTTGCCATGAAAATTGGCGGCAGAGCGGTTCCAAACACGATTCAGCTAAAACATTGGCTGACGCTGGTCCCTGATACCAAAGCAGCACAACGCCTCCTCATCAGCGACATCGCCAACTTGGCCGGCAACATCGACGGTGAAGCGGCCGCACTGCTGGTGGAGCTTTCGGATGCTGGCGTCCAGCATCCGATCCTCAAGACAGTGCGTGGAGTGATTGCCACACGCGCCGCGCACCTGCTGAGGATTATCGATAGAGCTTGAGGCGTCGGCGCCTAAGCCGCCTCCCAAACCCGGTTCAGGATCTTCGCCGCCAATGCGGCCTTATCCTGCGGCAGGAACCGCCCATAGTGTTGGGCGACCATGTCGGGCGTGTCCTGGATGGCATAGCTCGCCTGTTCATATGACCCGGTTTGCTTCAAAATATGGGTCGCGAGCACGTCACGGACATTGTGAGGTCCATGCGGCAGCAAGCCCTTGATCACACCGCGGCCTGTGTAGGGATTGAAGATGCCATAGCGCTGGATCGCCAGCTTCCAAGCTTCGTAAAAGGTCGTCTGATTGTAAGCGGCATCCTTGCTGGTCGTCTTGACAGTCTTGATAAACAGCGTGCCAGGCTCTTCCGAGCCGCCAAGCAGGACACGGCGATGCCGACTGATATAGGCATCGATGTAGAAATAGAGATCCTGCAGGTCGGGCAGGATGAGCCTGAAGGGCTTTGATCCGAAGAATGAAGAGTTCGCATTCTTGAATGCGACTGCCGGGATCAAGACCTCCCAGCCGTGATCACGATCGCTCCATCGAAGCTCCCCACGCTTCATGTCCTCCAGTCGGCGCTCGGAGGTTGGGAACTGTCCGCGTGGGCAGACCATGAGCTGCCGCAGGTTCTTCTGGCGCAGACCGAGGTGTAATCCGAGCCTGAGAAGGAGGAACGATCGGACGGCCTCGGCCGCGGCGCGTGGGTAGCGGCTTTCATCGGGTATGCGCTTGACGATTTCCTCGGTGATTTTTTTGTATTCACCAAGAGGACTCTCGGCCTCGAGCACGCACATAATTGGCTCGAAGGGATCGCGATGGACACGGGCTACGCGCTGGATTTCCTTCTGCCGTTGCGTTGCATGCTTGAAGGCGGTTTCGCAAGCGCCATGCCAATCATTCTGGGCAGAGCGGATTTCGGCTGCAGTGACCAATCCGGGTATCGGTTTCAGATTGACGGCAAGCTGACGGTGTTGCCACATCCAGCCGGTTTCCGGCCTGACCATGCCGAGGAGAATCTGAAGCATGTCCTCCTCCCATTTCGTGTAGAAGCCGCGCCGCCGCTCACGCCACTGTAGGTACCAATCCCAAACGCCCGCGAAGACCAGGAGGCCGAAGGTCAGTTGCGCCAGCGGTACGCCATAGCCTTTGACAGCTCCTTTCGGTGATGCCGCCAGTGATCCGAACATCAGTCCGAGATGTTCGATCTTCTGGGACGTCGTCTCCTCGCCCCAAACGCCGCTTCGCTGAAATCCGACGGCCGTCAAAGTGGAGGTCTTGAAGTGCACAAGGTTAGCCATCTCCATCGACAGTCTCGGCGGCGCGTCGATCACACCGGCGAGAAGGTCTGGATCATCGATAGAGGCATGATTGGCCTCGACAACATCGTCGCTGGCAATGAGGCGAGGTGACAACGTGCTGCCGTAAGAGATGGCGGGGAACCGGATCGCATAGCGCTGCTTGGATGCAGTGGCCTGAAACCGGCGATAGTCCGTCGATCCGGTGATAATTACACGGCGTACCCATTCCAAGATTTCCTCGCGCTTTGCGAAGGGTAAGGTGTTGAAGTCGTCGGGGAGGTGCCAGGCCAGGCGTCGTCGTTCCGCGGCGCTGACCTCGCTCGCGAGTTCGAACCCGGATGCCGAGCGCGATTGATGCGGCAGCTTCGCCTTGAAATACCTGGCACGGAGGCGATAGCGCCGATCGAAGGATGACAGGACCTCCTGGCTATCGACCGTGCGAGGCGACTTTGTTCCCTTTCTCCAACTGACCAAAGTGGAGCGTTCGAAGCCTGGATGTCGGTCGGCGACCGCGCGATGGAGATGCCAGTCAGAGTCACCATGCCTGCGCATATGGTACATCAGCGCCGAAGCGAATTCGTTCGGGTCTTCAGAAGCGTCGAACAAGGGTTCAGGAAACTCCTCGATCGGCTTGGGTGGGACACCTGTTTTGCCTCGCGGACGACCAGCGTGGTCATTAGATGTCGGTCCTTCGTCCTTCGGACGCGTTGCCATCTTCGCGACCTTGGTGGTTGAACCTCCATCGTTCGGACCTTCCTTCTCCTTGTCGATCCAGCGGACAATTGCCTCGAGGCCGAATTGAAGTGTCTTTCTCAGGGCGCTGCTCATCATAGTTTCCATCCCGCATGTTGCCTGGATCGATAGCCAATCCGTACGGCCTGATCGCGTTGGCGGATACTTGCGGTAGATGATCAGACTGAGGAGGTAAGGTCGGATGTTTGTCAACTCGCGCGGTGTAACGAGGGGCGCGACGCGAACATCGCAGAAGCGTCATGCAGCTTTCTTCTCGCGTTGTCCGTGATCGGCTATTTCGGCGGCTCATTCTCCAAGCCTATGACAAACGATGTGCGATCACGGGCCTAAAACTCATCAACGGCGGCGGGCGCGCAGAAGTGGATGCTGCTCATATCAAACCTGTCGAGGCAAATGGACCTGACATCCTGACCAACGGTATTGCTCTGTCAGGCACGGCCCATTGGATGTTTGATCGAGGACTAATCAGTCTCTCCGACAATCTCGATATCTTGGTGTCTCGGCAGGCGAATGATGCCGACAGCATTCGGGGCCTGATCAATCCGACCTGCAGGGCAATTGTACCCCCCAGATCGTTTGAAAGACCTCATCCACAGTTTCTACATTGGCATCGGGAAAATTGCTTCAAACACTGAAGCTTACGTCCGCGCAAACGCTGGTGCTGCGGTTCGATCCGGCTCAAGTGCTATTGGTCGCCGGCCTCTCTGCGGCAAGACGCGAAAATGTTTTCTCATTCGCATTCCGCAAACGTGTTCATCAAACGCCCAGAGGAACCGCATCAATTTCGTCCCGATTGGGGCGATGTACTGCACAAACCGCTACGAGTACAGAAATAGTCCCGTCCGGGATGATTTGTTGATCTTCAACGTTTATAGTGCTCCTCGGGAGATCGATCATTTTGCACCCCGTCTGACAGAACAGGCCGGGGACCGGTTATGATTGAGGAGCGCTCGTTGTCGCCGACGATCGGATGGCGCGGCGTTTTTTTAACCAGGTCCAGCTCCATGGTGAGCTGGCCGACCTTGCGTTCGAGCGCAGCAATGTGGGCCTCGTACTCCGCGATGACGCTGGCCTCCGCCTCTTAATCGTTCAGCTCGCCGCGATCGAACTGCGACAGCCATAACTGGATGAGGTTGGCCGAGACGCTATAAGTGCGCTGCGCATCGCGTCGTCCGATGACGCCGTTTCGGATATCCTGGCAAAGCTGCAACTTGAAAGGTGTCGAATGCCGCCGAAATGGACCTCGGGACTTCATGAGCCTTCTCCGATTGAGGCCCGCAGAGTGTATCAGTTTTTCCGTGTCCCGTGGTCCAGTCCGACGGGTTCACTCTACTAAAGGGTCAGTTCTCTGTGGCAATCAACACACTGACCCTGCCAAGAGGAGATCGGCATGCGCTACTTCATATACTTTCGCGACCTGCCCGACGCAGAACTGCGCATGATCGACGGGACCGGCCATTGGCTGTTGGAAACCCATTGCGCAAGGGCTTTGCCCTTGGTGCGCAATTTCCGTGACTGTCCGACATCAGCGCCCATGAGACACAATTGGCTTAATTGAGAAGAGAGGATTTTCGGCTCATCGTAGCTCTATCAAAGGAAGCGAAGATGAGACAGAAAACCGGGCCGCAGACCTCGGCGGCCGAGAAGACGATCAAGGACATCCGCCGCGCCACGCGCAAGCACCATTCAGCCGAGGACAAAATCCGCATCGTGCTTGAAGGGCTGCGAGGCGAAGACAGCATTGCTGCGATCTGCCGCCGTGAGGGGATTGCCGAGAGCCTGTATTATAGTTGGTCAAAGGAATTCCTCGAAGCGGGCAAGAAACGACTTGCGGGTGACACTGCCCGTTCGGCCACCAGCGACGAGGTGAAAGCGCTGCGCCGTGAAAGCCGCGACCTGAAAGAGGCGCTGGCCGACCTCACCTTGGAAAACCGCCTGCTCAAAAAAAGCATGATCGCGGATGGGGGCGACGACGAATGAGATACCCCGCCACCGAGAAACTGGAAATCATTAGGCTCGTCGAACAGTCGCATCTGTCGGCCAGGCAAACCCTCGACAAGCTCGGCATTCCAAGGCCGACGTTCTATCGCTGGTATGATCGCTCCTGACCCATGGCGTTGAGGGGCTGGAAGACCGGATGTCCGCGCCATCACGGGTGTGGAACCGCATCCCCGACGATATCCGGGATCGCATCATCACCATGGCGCTGGACCACGCCGATCTGTCGCCACGCGAGCTGGCGGTGAGGTTCACCGACACGGAAGGCTATTTCGTGTCAGAGGCTTCGGTCTACCGCCTGCTCAAGGCCCATGACCTGATTACGTCACCAGCCTATATCGTCATCAAGGCCAACGACGAGTTCAAGGACAAGACCACGCGGCCGAACGAGATGTGGCAAACCGACTTCACCTACCTGAAGGTCATCGGCTGGGGATGGTTTTACCTGTCGACCATCCTCGACGATTATTCCCGTTACATAATCGCCTGGAAGCTGTGCACCAGCATGAAGGTGGAAGATGTCACCGACACGCTCGATCTGGGACTGGCCGCCTCAGGCTGCGACAAGGTCAAGGTCGAACACCGACCGCGACTGCTGTCGGACAATGGCCCGTGTTGCGTCGCCTCCGATCTCGGCGAATGGCTGGAGAAATACAAGATCAACCAGGTCCACGGCGCTCCCGGTCATCCGCAAACGCAGGGCAAGATCGAACGCTGGCACCAAACGCTGAAGAACCGCATCCTCTTGGAAAACTACTTCTTCCAGGAAGACCTCGAAGCCCAGATCGCGGCCTTCGTCGAGCAGTACAATCATCGACGATACCACGAGAGCCTCGACAATCTCACTCCGGCCGACGTCTACTTCGGACGCGGCCAGACCATCCTGCTCGAACGCGAAAGGATCAAACGAGATACGATCAAACAGCGCCGCTTGAACCACCAAGCCAAAGCGGCTTAAATCAACCCGCAGACCGAGCCGGACACTCCATTCTTCCAGAGCCCCAAAAGTCTCAAATCATTCGATGACGGACAGTGCTATATCGAAAGCGGCGAACAGGCGCTCGACTGTCTTGGAGACCTTTTCGCCGATCATGCCGAGCCATCATGGCAGCGCGCCCATGGCACCTGTTCGGCGTTCGTGGCGGGGCAGGCAAGTGCAGAGGCAGCGAAGAACACCTTGATCGTCGCCGCCATGGCAGCAGGCATAGCCTTTGAGGTGGCTCGCGATTTCGAGGTCGTCGAGCGACATGTCGAAGAGGCAGCGACCGAGGGCTTGGCAAGCATTCTGTTCAACGACAAGGAGACCGGCTAGAGCCCGGCCGCAACGTGGCGCTGGTGGGGAAGGTCAGAACAGCGACCGCTGTGGCGGTTCGGCCTTAGCCGCTGCCGCGTCCTCGCCGCGCTGCCTGAGTTCGGTCACAGCGCTGAACCTCACGTCGATATCACGATCGCGGGCAAACCCCTGCAAAGCTTCCACCGAGACCCTGTACCATCCCTTCCCACGGTCGGGTCCAGATGGGACGCGCGGCAGAAGCCCGGGCAGTTGGCTCCAGGTCAGCAGCTGTTCGAGTGATGCCTCGTTCAGCAGGTCACGGAGATGATGGGCGGTCACATAGGCGTCGGGCATTGCCCGATGGGCCGGTAGCCCGATCTCGTGAACCAGCCCCGTGGGCATTCTTTGATAGCGCAGCATCTGGTTGGAAAATCGCGGCAACTCCGGCCAGACACGCAGGGCACATTTCCAGGTGCAGATCCACGGTTTGCCGCCGGATAGCCTCGGTGTGCAGTAGCGTTGCTCGAAGGCGGCCCGGTGTGCTGCGAGGGCTGTGACGCCGCCGGCAGGCTGCAGCACGCGTGCGGCGATCTGTTTCCACAACGGCGCGCCGGCTACCTGAGAGTCGAGGATGTGGTGCACCGCCATCGTCTCCGCAGAGATCGGTCGGCCGGGGTTGACGAAGTGGGCGCCACGCTCATCGTCAAGACCCCAGCGCCCATTGTGTCCGAGCACAACGTCTTGCCAGCCAATTTCACAGACATCGGTTGGACCATTTCCTGCGGTCTCGAGGTCTATGACACGAATTCTGAGGTCTTCCATTGATGCCGGCTTTCCGCGAGATCGGCGATATCAGTCACAGACCCAGATCCAATTGTTGCCGATGGCCTTCATCGGCATCGGGATCGTAGGTCAGCGACGACACCGTCACTCCGAGCAAACGCACGGACCGCCGAAAAGGATAGACGCCGGCCAACAAATCCCTGGCAGCATCGAGCACATCGGGCATTGCCGAGAAGGGTCGTGAAACTGTCCGGCTCCGCGTCGCCTGCCTAAAATCCGAATATTTCACCTTTATCGTAACGGTCTTGCCACTGATCTGGTTGACCTCGCAATAGCGCCAAACCTTTTCCGCCAACGGCCGCAGCTCGGCCTTGGCTAACTCGAGATCGTTGATGTCATCGGCAAACGTATCCTCCGCGCCGACCGACTTGCGAATGCGGTCCGGCCGAACCTGGCGCTCGTCGATCCCACGGGCGATGCCGTAGAAATAGGGCCCCGACTTGCCAAAATGCTCCTGCAGGAAGGCGAGCGACTTGGACTTGAGATCGAGCCCGGTTTCGATGCCATACTTCTTCATCCGCTCGGTGGTCGCCGGCCCGACACCATGGAACTTCTTGATCGGCAAACTTTCAACGAATGCGGGCCCGTTTTTCGGCGTGATCACCGCCTGGCCATTGGGCTTGTTGAGATCGCTCGCCATCTTGGCGAGGAACTTGTTGTAGCTGATCCCGGCCGAGGCAATGAGCCCTGTGACGGCCTTGATCCTTGAGCGGATTTCCTGCGCAATCTCGGTGGCAACCGGCATGTCCTTCAGATTGTCGGTCACATCGAGATAGGCCTCGTCGAGCGAGAGTGGCTCGATCAGCGGCGTATAGTCGGCAAAGATCTCGCGGATCTGCGCCGAGACGGCCTTGTAGACCTCAAAGCGTGGCTTGACGAATATCAGGTCAGGACACTTCCGCTTTGCGGTGACCGATGGCATCGCAGAGTGGACCCCGAAGGTGCGCGCCTCATAGCTTGCCGCCGCCACGACACCGCGCGCCGCCGACCCGCCAACAGCAACTGGCTGACCCCGCAGCTCCGGATTGTCTCGCTGCTCGACCGATGCGTAGAAGGCATCCATGTCGACATGGATGATTTTGCGCTGCCGCGGCGCCTCGCTCACGGCGAGTGCCTCTTCCGGCGCCCGATCGACCGCAGGGACGATCATCCCGCCGCCTCATCATTGTTGACCGGCACGATCTTCAACTGATCGTCCAGCAGCGGCCGCTGGAGCGCGCGCGCCTCTTCCCAAGGCGCTGTCAGCCATGTCTCGACCTCTTCAGGCGTGGTCAGGATCACTGGCATCGCCTTCTCGTGGACCGGACCGACGACGCCATTGGGCTCCGTGGTGAGGAATGCATAGTAGTCGGCGGTGATCAGCCCCTCCTTGATCTTGCGCACGCTGGTCCATTGCGGCACCCAGGCGCCGGCAAAGAACATCAGCGGCTCGTCTCCTGTGCTGGCAGATCCTGTGCTGGCAAACCAGGCATTGGGCACGCGACCGCCCTCGACCTTGCTCTTCGGATTAGGTTCGGCAAATCGCGTCACTGGCACGACACAGCGGTTCTCGATACCGAGCCAGCGCGTCCAGTGCTTGCTGTCGGTCTTGCGAATGTTCGTCGTTCCGCCATCGGGCTCCATTCTGAGCAATTCGTCGAAGTCGACCTCGCTGCCCTTGGCGCGCAACTTGTCGGCCCGCTTCTTGGCATTGACGAACAGCGCCTGCTTCGAGGACGGCATGCCCCAGCGCACCATGGCCAGCTGCCTGCCTCCGTCGATATTGCGCACCACCGGTCCCATGCGATCCGGCCAGACATCGATCGACGGCTCCATATTGCCGATGATGTCATGGGTGATCGATACGAACTGCCGAATGGCCTGCTGGTTTGTGGTGACGTTATAAAGATTGCACATGCTTCATCCTCGCACAGCCCGTTTGGCCAAGTCTGGCATATCTGCATTTTTTCTCATCAAGGTTTTTCGCGACCAGGTTCGGCATCATCGAATTGAATCTCCTCATGGATTCGAAAGCGGGTGGAGACGCCACGCCGCCTTCAACCTTCCCCATGCAAAATCTGGCCGTTGACTCGTGATCGCGATCAGAACAAAAGATGAACATATCCGCTTGCCGCGGACATGACCAGACCTCCGAACCCAAGAACATGCATGTCGCACATCAATCCTGTCATTTCTGAGCTGAGAGCCCGTATCCAGCGCCTGGAGGGTCAATCGACCCGCCGGTCCCAGGTGCTGGCCTTCGGCATCGCCGAGATCGACGACAGGCTTCCGGGCGGCGGCCTGGCGCTCGGGGCACTGCATGAAGTCGCCGGCGGCGGCGCCGATGCGGTCCATGGCGCTGCCGCGGCACTGTTCGTTGCCGGCATCGTCGCCAGAACAAGAGGCGATATTCTTTGGTGTCTCAAACGCCCGGATCTCTTTGCGCCGGCTCTGGCACAGGCTGGGCTGCATCATGATCGCGTCATCTATGTCGAGGCGGACCGGGAAGAAGATGTGCTGACCAATTTCGAGGAGGGACTGCGCTTCGGCGGGCTCGGCGCGGTGGTCGCCGAGCTGGTGCGGCTGCCGATGACGGCGTCGCGGCGGCTTCAACTGGCCGCAGAGACATCCGGCACGATCGGTATCGCGCTGAGACGCTGGCGCCGGCCGATCGAAGCGGCCGACTTTGGCCAGCCGACAGCGGCAGTCACGCGATGGCGCATCAGCGTTCTGCCATCCGAGCCGCTGCCGGTGCCGGGCATCGGCCGCGCCCGCTGGCTGGCGGAACTGATCAGGGCAAGGGCAGGGGACGCTGCGGAATTCAGAATAGGTGCCTGCGATGCCAAGGGTCGTATCAATCTTTCTCCCGACATTGGCGACCGACAGGATCAGACGGGCCGATCCCGCAATTTCGGCTGAGACACCGATCGCGGTCGTCGCCCGCAGCGGATCGAAACGCACTGTTGTTGCTGTGGATGCGGCCGCGGCAAAGGCAGGGATGCGCGTTGGCATGCCGGCCGCCAAGGCACAGGCCATGATCACTGACCTGCTTATGGTCGATGCGGACCCCCATGGCGATGCCGATGCCATCGAACGCCTGGCGCTCTGGCTGCTGCGGCAATATTCGCCGATCGTCGCCACAGACCAGCCTGATGGCCTGATCATGGACAGCGATGGCGCTGACCATCTGAGGGGTGGTGAGCGGATGATGCTCACCGAGCTGATCAACACATTTAGGGCCCGTGGTCTTCAGGCGCGTGGTGCCATCGCCGACACATGGGGCGCTTCGCATGCGCTTTCCCGCTCCATCCGGCGCGAGACCGTGATCGTGCCCAGTGGCCAGACACCGAAGGCCGTTGCCAACCTCTCGATCGCGCGCCTGCGGCTGCCAGCCGATATCGTCAGCGGCCTGACCGTGCTGGGCTTCCGAACCATCGGCGAGCTGTCGGCTACGCCGCGTGCGCCTCTCGCCCTTCGCTTCGGCCCCGAGGTCGGCCGCAGGCTGGACCAGATGTTCGGCAGGCTGGCCGAGCCCATCCAGCCGATCCGCACTGCCGAGCTGATCGAAGTCGTCAGGTCATTTCCCGAGCCGATTGCGGCCGCCGAGACAATCGCCCGCTATGTCAGCAAGCTTGCCGGCCAGCTTTGTGAGCATCTGGAGACGGGCGGACTGGGCGTGCGCCGTGCCGACCTTGTCATCTACCGTGTCGACAACACGCTTCAGTCGATCCGCGTCGGCATGGCCAAGCCGGCGCGCAATGCGACCCAGCTCACCAAACTGCTCTGCGCCAGTATCGAGGCCATCGATCCCGGCTTTGGTATCGAGAAGCTGGCACTGGCCGCTACCTTCGTCGAGCCGCTCGAGGCGAAGCAGGTCGCCTCGTCCCTGGTCGAGGACACGGTTGTCGATGTCACGCCGCTCCTCGACAGTCTCGGCAATCGCGGCCAGCGCCTGTATCGCCTGGCACCAGTCGAGAGCGATGTGCCCGAGCGCAATGTGCAGCGCATATCGCCCGTGGCGCAGAAGACCGGCAGTGCCTGGCCGACACGCTGGCCCCGGCCGAGCCGCATGCTTGATCGCCCAGAGCCGATCGAGGTCATCGCGCTGACGCCGGACCACCCACCGGCCTCGATCACCTGGCGCGGCAAGCGGCGCCGGATCAGACGGGGCGACGGGCCGGAGCGCGTCTTCGGCGAGTGGTGGGTGCGAGACGCCGAGATGGAGGCGGTGCGCGACTACTACTCGGTCGAAGATGACGAGGGCAACCGGTTCTGGGTCTATCGCTCCGGCGACGGCATCGATCCCGCCACCGGGACGGCCAGATGGTTTCTGCATGGGATTTACGGCTGATGCGCTATGCCGAACTCCAGGTCACCAGCCACTTCTCGTTCCTGCGCGGTGCTTCGAGCAATGACGAGCTCTTCGCCACGGCGGCCGAACTTGGCATCGAGGCGCTTGGCATTGTCGATCGTAACAGCCTTGCCGGCATCGTGCGCGCCTGGGAAGCTGCCAAGGCAACCGGTGTCCGGCTGATCGTCGGCTGCCGGCTCGATCTGGCCGACGGCATGTCGATCCTGGTCTATCCCACCGACCGGCTGGCCTATTCTCGTCTGTGCCGTCTTTTGTCGATCGGCAAGGAGCGCGGCGGCAAAGGCAACTGCATCCTCCACCTCGACGATGTCGCGCTCTATTCCGAGGGCTTGCTTGCCATTCTCGTGCCCGACGAGGCCGATGAGACCTGCGAGGTCCAGCTTCGTAAACTCAGGGAGATCTTTGGCGACCGGACCTATCTGGCGCTGACACTGCGCCGACGGCCCAACGATCAGCTGCGCCTGCATGAGCTCGACAACCTAGCGGCACGCCAACGGGTGCGGGCGGTCGTCACCAATGATGTGCTGTTCCACGAGCCAGGTCGGCGCCAGCTGCAGGATGTCGTCACCTGCGTGCGCCACACCATCACCATCGATCAGGCAGGCTTTCTGCGCGAGCGGCATGCCGACCGCTTTCTGAAGCCGCCGGAAGAGATGCACAGGCTGTTTGCGCGCTATCCGGATGCCTTGGCCGCCGCGCGCGACATTGCAAAGCTCTGTCGCTTCGACATGAGCGAGCTGACCTACCAATATCCGGAAGAGGCCATCGTTCCCGGCATGACGGCGCAGCAGTCGCTGGAGAAGTTCACCTGGGAAGGCGTCAGTGAGCGCTATCCCGAAGGTGTCCCTGATGAGGTCGTCGCCACGATCCGGCACGAGCTCGCTCTGATCCGCAAGCTCGACTATGCGCCCTATTTCCTGACAGTGTTCAGCATTGTCCGCTTCGCGCGCTCCAAGGGCATTCTCTGCCAGGGCAGGGGAAGTGCGGCCAATTCTGCCGTCTGCTATGTGCTGGGCATCACGGCAATCGATCCCTCAGTCAACGATCTTCTCTTCGAGCGCTTTATCTCGGAAGAGCGCAATGAGCCGCCCGACATCGATGTCGACTTCGAGCATGAGCGGCGCGAAGAGGTGATCCAGTGGATCTACAAGACCTATGGCCGCCAGAAAGCAGCACTCTGCGCGACCGTCACCCGCTATCGTGCCAAGGGCGCGCTTCGCGATGTCGGCAAGGTTCTGGGGCTACCCGAAGACATGATCACGGCGCTCTCGGCCGGCGTCTGGGGCTGGAGCAAAGATGGCGTCGGCGAGAAGCAGGTCAACGAGCTCAACCTCAACATGGCCGATCTCCGCCTGCGGCTCACGCTCGATCTGGCGCGGCAGCTGATGGGCGCGCCGCGCCATCTCGGCCAGCATCCCGGCGGCTTCGTGTTGACCCATGATCGCCTCGATGAGCTGGTGCCGATCGAGCAGGCTCGGATGGAAGACCGCCAGACCATCGAATGGGACAAGGACGATATCGAGGCGCTCAAGTTCATGAAGGTCGATGTCCTGGCGCTCGGCATGCTGACCTGCATGGCCAAGGGTTTCGAGCTGCTGCGCGAGCACAAGGCCATCGATCTGGATCTTGCGAAGATCGAGCAGGAGGATGCGGCGACCTATGCCATGATCCGCAAGGCCGACACGCTCGGCACGTTCCAGATCGAAAGCCGGGCGCAGATGTCGATGCTGCCGCGGCTCAAACCCCAGACCTATTATGACCTCGTCATCCAGGTCGCCATCGTCCGGCCGGGTCCGATTCAGGGAGATATGGTCCATCCCTATCTCCGGCGCCGCGAGGGCAAGGAGGCTGTCGTCTATCCCAAGCCTGAGCTTGAGGCAGTTTTGGGCAAGACGCTGGGTGTGCCACTGTTCCAGGAAAGCGCCATGAAGGTGGCAATCGTCTGCGCCGGCTTTACCGCGGGCGAGGCCGACCAGCTGCGGCGCTCGATGGCCACCTTCAAGTTCACCGGTGGGGTCAGCAAGTTCAAGACCAAGCTCGTCCAGGGCATGGTCGCCAATGGCTATACGGAAGAGTTTGCCGAGCGCACCTTCTCGCAGCTCGAGGGCTTTGGCAGCTATGGCTTTCCCGAGAGCCATGCGGCGAGCTTTGCCCTGATCGCTTACGCCTCGGCCTTCATCAAGTGCCACTATCCCGATGTGTTCTGCGCCGCCCTGCTGAATTCGCAGCCGATGGGGTTCTACGCCCCGGCCCAGATTGTCTCGGACGCCAAGGCGCATGGCGTCGAGATCAGGCCCATATGCGTCAACAACTCCCGATGGGATTGCACGCTCGAGCAGACAGGTGATGGCCGCCATGCCGTCCGGCTGGGCATGCGCATGGTGCGCGGACTCGCCGTTAGTGATGCGGCTCGCATCGTGGCGGCCCGCGGCGATCATCCATTCGCTTCCGTCGATGATATGTGGCGTCGCTCCGGCGTGCCAGCGGCTTCGCTGGTCGAGCTCGCCGAAGCCGATGCATTCCTGCCATCGCTGAAGCTAGCGCGGCGCGATGCGCTCTGGGCTATCAAGGCATTGCGGGACGAGCCTCTACCGTTGTTCGCCGCGGCAGCCGAACGCGAGCAGAGCGTCATTGCCGAGCAGCAGGAGCCGGAGGTCACGTTGCGCCAGATGACGGAAGGCAGCAATGTCGTCGAGGACTATGGCCACACCGGTCTGACACTCAGAGCCCATCCCGTCAGCTTCCTGCGGGCCGATCTCGCTCGCCGTGGCATCGTCACCTGCGAGGAGGCGGTGTCCGCACGCGATGGCCGCTGGCTGATGACTGCCGGCCTGGTGCTCGTTCGCCAGAAGCCGGGCAGTGCCAAGGGTGTCATGTTCATGACCATCGAGGACGAAACCGGCGTCGCCAACGTCGTTGTCTGGCCGGGCCTGTTCGAGAAGCAGCGTCGCATCGTGCTTGGCGCCGGCATGATGGCGATCAATGGCAAGATCCAGCGCGAGGGCAGTGTCGTCCATCTCGTGGCGCAGCGGCTGTTTGATCTGTCGGGCGATCTGGCGAGCCTGGGGGAGAGGGATGGTGGGTTTGTCATGACCCATGGGCGTGGAGACGAGTTTGCGCATGGTTCGGCCGGCAGCCCGGATTCGCGGGATCGGCCACCGGCATCAGTCAAGCCACGCGACATTTTTATACCGGACCTGCATATCGATACGTTGAAGGTGAAGAGCCGGAATTTTCAGTAGCCCGGCAGCGTCGAACGCGGCAATTATCTCCGCATGAGCCATTGTGGCGCCAACTCTGGCTTTGCGTCAGTTATGGATCCGTGTCGTCCTTGGAAGCGAAGCCGTGGCAGGAATGATGCGTAGCCTCACATCTTCTCCCAGTATTCGGTCAGTTTATGAAACCCGCCGGTAAATTGCTTTCGGCTGCGGCCTGCTCGTCGAATTGATGCGGTCAACGTGTCTTCGCCCCGCGCGGTCTGTTTAAAGGAATAGAAATACTCCATATCCATTTCTTCGAATACCTCACTGTCGCTAATGAGTCTGAATTCTGCCTCCACATCGGCGAGAAACAAACCAGCGATGACCTGGGCATGGGAGAGTTGCGGATACATGGCGTTCGGAGGCGGAAATCGGGTGTGACGCAAGCGGGCCTCCGTCCAATGTTCCAGGATTAAAGGCACCACTGCTTCAGGATAACCGTCTTGGTGCCTGTAGAGCAGCAACTTCTTGATTCCATCGTCGGTCCGGCCCAGAAAATGGGAATACTCAAAGATGTAACCGCTTCGCGTGCTCATCCGAAAATCCTAATCAGCTGAATACTGTATGTTTTAAGGAGGGTAGTATCAGTGATCAGTATGGCTAGGGTTTCAAGATTCACTAAAATGCTGGCGACCTGAGCACTTGTTGCCCTCGACTTTCTGGCGCCGCGGCCACGGGTTCGGAGGAAATCAATGACCACCGTACCGGTCACGGTCGCCATCCCGGAACGATCGACTGTATGCTTCGCACGCCAGCGGTCCGAGATGCGCTGCTTCTGTCACCACCTGCCATCATCCGTTCAACGCGCATGGCGCGCTTGTGCCTACAGATGTAACGGCGAGCAACTGACCGACGCCATCCGCGACCGAAGTTTCGAAGGAATTGGATTGTCTCCGCACAGGGAGACTCCCACTGTCCGGCTCAGCATTGAACGCGGAAATAATTTCCGCGTTCAATGCGTGGGACCCGTCTAGGTCAAAGAGCTCCGCTGCGGCGCCAAGCGCTGTTCAACCTGCCTGTGCCGGACCCCACGACAACTGGTCGGCGAAGGCCACATCGAGCACAATGCCTCGCTCCGCCCACTGCTCCGTAAGCATCCGAGGAGCGCCGCCTTGAGCGGTTGAGATGAATCTGTCGTTTTGTCGCTATGGACAGGCATAAGGACAGTTTTCGGACACCGGTGAGCCGGCTTGAAATTATCGACACAGGGCGTCGGCGGCGCTTTACCGCCGAGGCCAAGTTCAAAATTCTCGAGGAAGGCTTTTCTGGCGATGGTCGCCAAGTCTCCGCGACGGCTGAGAAGCACGGGGTTTCCCGCTCACAGTTATACCGTTGGCGTCAGTTGGCGCAGTCCGGCAATCTTTGCCGTAATCGGATCGAGGGCTTCGTACCCGCAGTGATCACACCGGACGTGCCTGCGCCCGTTTCGGCTCCAGCGGCTCCGGTGGTAGGTAGCGGTCGCATGGAGGTGTTGAGCACGAATGGCCGACGAGTCATTGTCGACCGCGAGGTCGACGTCGATGCTCTGCTGCGCATCCTGCGCGGGCTGGAGACGTTGCGATGATCCCGATCCCGACAGGCGTCCGGGTTTGGCTGGCGACGGGCTATACGGATATGCGATGTGGGTTCCCGTCGCTGGCGCTACGGGTGCAGGAAGTGCTGAAGCAAGACCCGCTGGGCGGTCATCTGTTCTGCTTCAGGGGTAAACGCGGCGATCTGATCAAGGTGGTTTGGCACGATGGCCAGGGGGCCTGCCTGTTCACGAAAAAATTGGAACGAGGCAAGTTCATCTGGCCTTCTGTCGACGGTGGCGCGGTGCCGATCTCGACGGCGCAGCTTTCGTATCTGCTGTCTGGAATTGACTGGCGCGCGCCGCAGGAAACTTGGCGTCCCAGCCGGGTCTGACTGCATTTTTGCATTGAGATTGTTGAGAAATCTGATTCAATGTCGCCATGACATTGCCGCCGCTTACCCTGCCATCGGACCTTGCAAGTGCTCATGCAGCGCTGCTGGCCGAACGTGCTGCGCGATTACAAGCTGAGGCGGAAGCGGCCAACGCAAAGGCCCGGCTGTCGAGCATCGAGGCGCTGAACGCACATTTGCAATTGCTACTTGGCAAGCTTGAGCGCGAGAAGCACGGCCCGCGCCGCGAGCGCACGCAACGGCTGATCGATCAGTTGGAATTGCAGCTCGAAGAGCTCGTGGCATCGGCCGCCGAGGATGAACTGGGCGCCCTAGAGGCCGCGGCCAAAACGCAGTCCGTGCGCGCCTTTGCTCGCAAGCGTCGGGTGCGCAAGCCGTGGCCTGAAGACGTCGAGCGCGAACGCATCGTTATCGAAGCGCCGACGGCATGCGCCTGCTGTGGCGGCTCGCGGTTGTCGAAGCTGGGCGAGGACGTAACGGAAACGCTGGAGGAGATCCCGCGCCGCTTCAAGGTTATCGAGACGGTGCGCGAGAAGTTTACCTGCCGCGATTGTGAGGCGATCAGTCAGGCTCCCGCACCGTTCCATGCCACTCCACGCGGCTTTATCGGCCCTCAGTTGCTGGCCACGATCGTATTCGACAAATTCGGGCAGCACATCCCGCTGAACCGCCAGAGCACGCGGTTCAAATGTGAGGGAATCGATCTATCGACCCAGACCCTGGCCGATCAGGTCGGTCACGTTACCTTCGCCCTCAAGCCGATCTTTGACCTGATCGAGGCACATGTGTTCCAAGCCGAGCGGCTTCACGGTGACGATACGACGATCCCGATTCTGGCCAAGGGCCAATGCACGACCGGGCGAATATGGGTTTATGTGCGCGACGATCAGCCGTTCGCCGGCCCTGCGCCGGCGGCGGCGGTCTTCTACGCCTCCTGCGATCGGCGCGGTGAGCACCCGCAAAGGCATCTGGCCAACTTCAGCGGCATTCTTCAAGCGGATTGCTACAACGGCTTCAATCCGCTGTTCGATCGAACGAAGAGGCAGATGGGGCGTGTCGCAAACACTTCTGGAGGCAGCTATCACCCAGCCAAGGCCGGTATTTTCATGCTTTGTTAACCTTTTGCAGTCCGAAGAGGCGCGCAAGCAAATCATTCTGGTCATTGACGGTCCAGCCGCCTGAAAAGCCA
>JACDJC010000591.1_pt1 | contig 41108 bp, 34 predicted proteins | sample 7454191 | NCBI WGS metagenome assembly JACDJC01 (sample SAMN14253291, study PRJNA609438) | sludge metagenome | isolation source: sludge after 25d culture with pyrite and EDTA | collected 2018-12-20
CCTGGAAGGTCATCAAAACCGATCCCGACAGGGTAAAGACAATCCTTAATGTTTGCCTTCAGGTAACAGCCAACCTGACCATTGCCCTGGAGCCTTTCCTGCCTTTCAGCATGGATAAGCTTCGCCACTTCCTGAATATGGAAAGGCTCGACTGGCATGACCTGGGATCAACCGAGATCATGGTCTCTGGCACCAGTTTAAATCCTTCCCATCTCCTGTTTGAGAAAATTGAGGATGCAGTCATTGAAAAGCAAATTGCCAAGCTTTTGCAAACCAAAAAGGATAATGAGAAGGCCCTGGCTGTCGCCCAGCCCGCGAAGTCAAATATTACCTATGACCAGTTCGATGCCATGGATGTCAGGGCGGGCACGGTCCTGGAAGCTGAAAGGGTTCCCAAAACCAAAAAGCTTCTCAAACTGAAAATTGATACTGGCATTGACCAGAGAACGGTGGTTTCGGGAATTGCCGAATATTATACACCGGAAGAGATGGTCGGCAAGCAGGTTTGTATCCTGGTGAACCTGGAGCCTAAACCGTTGAAGGGTATCGAATCCCAGGGGATGATCCTCTGTGCCCAGGATGCTGATGGCGGACTGGTTCTGGTATCGCCGGTTGTTAAGGTAAAGAATGGTTCGGAGGTTAAATGACCGGGTTTTCGAAATTAGAAATTCAGAACATCATATTGAGTCAGCAATGATATTTGTTACCGGTGGAACCGGTCTGGTTGGAAGCCACCTGATTCTTGAACTGCTCCGGAAAGGCAGCAGGGTTAGGGCGTTGATTCGGTCAGAGAGCCGACTTCGGAAAGTAAGAAAGGTTTTCTCCTGGTATGTCACAGACCCTGACGCATGGGTGAACCGCGTCGAATGGGTTCTTGGGGACCTGAATGAGCCTACTACCCTGGAATCAATGCTTGACGGCGTTGAAACCATATATCATTGTGCTGCCATTGTTTCCTTTGAGAAGAGAAACCATGCGAAAATGATTCGGAACAACGTGGAAGGTACCGCGAATCTGGTGGACGCCGCCCTTACGATGGGGATTAAAAAATTCTGCCATGTAAGTTCGGTGTCGGCACTGGGCAAAACCAAGGATGGTGAGCCGGTGACAGAAGACATCAGTTGGGTGCCTTCGCGAAGAAATACGGGTTATTCGCAAAGCAAGTTTTTCTCAGAGGCTGAAGTCTGGCGTGGTGTGGCTGAAGGACTGGATGTCGTTGTGGTAAATCCTACCATCATCATCGGTCCCGGCGATTGGGCTTCAGGAAGTCCGGCCATCTTCCGTGTGATGCATCGTGGCATGAAGTTCTATACGACAGGAGGAAATGGTTATGTGGATATCAGGGATGTTGTCGATGCCATGGTTTTTCTGATGGAGGAAGAACGATTTGGGAAATCCAAAAACCAAAGATATCTCCTGAATGGTGAGAACCTGACCTTTTTTGACCTGTTTTCCAGAATCTCCAAATTATACGGAAAACCTACACCGAAATATCGTACACCCGGATGGGTTTTGTCGATTGCATGGCGGATTTTGGCCATCTATGCCTTGGTGACCCGAAAGCCAGCGCAAATAACCCGTGAAACAGTGGCAAGCGCCATGAAGGTGACACTGTTCGACGGTTCGAAAATATCACGTCAGTTCGGTTTTAAGTATCGTCCGCTACAGGAGGCCATTGAGCATACGGCTTCCATTTACATGCGGGAAAATCCATAAACTGGGAAAACATTGCTATGCATGGAATACCAGCATTGGAATGTTGGTATGGAAGAGCATTTTCCGGGCAATGCTCGGATTGAAAATCCTTGCCAGAATGTTGCGTTTCCGGGTTGTCAAGGCCAGAACATCTATCTGGTTTGCAGTAATGAATTTGTCGACTTCATCGAGTATGTCGTCCCCGACCACCAGATGACATTGGAAAGTCCTGTTTTCATATTTGTCCTTCAGGATTTCCTTCATACCTTCAAGTCGTGCCAAATCCCAAACCGGCTCTTCGCTACGGCTCACGTGCAGGCAAAGCACTTCAGCATCATATGGTTTAAGGATCCTCATCAGTTTATCAATGGCCACAAAGTCTTTTTCATCGAAGTTTGTGGCATATAAGATCTTGCTGAACTTTTTGGCAATGTCATCAGGGGTGTCAGGAGGTATAACCAGAACAGGCAGACGGGCATCGGTGATTATTTCCGCGGTCACGCTTCCGATAATGTCAAATTCGCTGCCAGCTTTGCCCTGTGTGCCCATTACCACCAGCATAACCCTGTTCTTGTGTGCGTATGACAGGATGTCGTCCCTGGCATCCCCTGCCTTGATGATATATTCGGTTTCAATCTTTGTCCATGTATCTTTGCCAATGTGATGGATCAGTTTGGTCAGGAATTTTTCCATGTTTTCCTGGGCATTTTTTTCTGCCGCCTCAAGGTGCATGGTCAAGCCTGAATCAAATGCATACACATCGCTGAAGGGAACCGAATATACAATGGGATTGGGATATGCGTGAAACAGGACCATCTTCGCATGAAGCTGGCGTGAAATGTCGAATGCGACCAGGGCAGCCTTCCATGAATATGCGGAAAAATCGACCGGAACAAGGATCTGACGTTCAACTTCCTTGTCGCCCGAAGGTTTCTCTCCCGGTTTTCCAAGGAACTCTTCCAAAACGGGGAATGCTTTTTCAAGGTCTTCTTCCAGGATCTGCACCCTTACAGCCAGAGAGGAAGTCCCGTCGAGGAGATTGACATCTTCGAGCATACATTCAATGCCTTCTTTCTCGAACAGTGTTTTTAACACCTGAGCTTTGACGAATGGCAATACGGCAATGGTTATCAGCTTCTTTTTCATGGCTGTTGCTGTTAATGTTTATATGTACCTAAATATTCGGTAAAATCAGGAAGATGTTTCATAAAAGATAGGCTTTTTCAATAAAAAAACCTGTTTTGCGAATAATCATGGCTGTTATTTCCATTTTTTCCTGACGGGTACTATCCTAGTGGTGAAAAATGGGGGTTCATCACCTTCAATCCCACACAATCTTTGTTTCTTTACGTCGAAATTTCATGGATATGAATATTCTGTACGATCTTTTTCTCTTTGGCTATCGGATTATGGTCAGGGTGGCATCGCTTTTCAATGAAAAGGCAAGGCTTTTTGTCAACGGACGCAAGGATTGGAAAAAAAAGCTGTCTGGATTGAAAGAAGGGGAGGGAGAATTTATCTGGGTTCATTGTGCCTCCTTGGGTGAGTTTGAACAGGGGCGACCTGTAATTGAAGCAATCGCTGACAGCCATCCGGAATACAGGATCGTTCTGACTTTTTTCTCGCCTTCGGGATATGAGATCAGGAAGAATTACGAGAAAGCTGCCATCGTGGCCTATCTTCCCTTGGATTCGCGATCCAATGCCAAAGAATTCCTTGATCTCGTTAATCCCCGGATGGCTGTGTTCGTGAAGTATGAATTTTGGCGTCACTATGTATCCGGGTTAAAGCAGAGGAATATCCCCCTCTATCTGGTGAGCGCGATTTTCAGGAAGGAACAACCTTTTTTCCGAAACAACCTGTTTGGAAGGTGGTACCGGGGAATACTGAGCGATTTCACCAGGTTGTTTGTCCAGGACCAGCATTCAATTGATCTTCTTCATGGCATTGGGATAAGGAATTGCACAATTTCGGGTGACACAAGATTTGACAGGGTGCTGGCCATCGCAAATAGTTCACAACCCATACCACTTGTTGATAAGTTTGCGGCAGGTAATAAGGTGGTGGTTGCCGGAAGTACCTGGAAACCTGATGAAGAATTGCTTGCCAGATTTATAAACGATAATCAGGATGTTAAATTCATCATTGCACCCCATGAGGTATCTGAAACAAATATCAACAGACTACTTCAATTGTTGAAAAAACCGGCCATCAGGTTTAGCCACGCAAATGAACTTCAAATAATTGACTGCCAGGTTCTGGTCATCGATTCCGTGGGTCTGCTTTCCTCTATTTATAAGTATGGGCAGATTGCCTACATTGGAGGTGGATTTGGTGTAGGTATCCACAATACGCTGGAGGCGGCAACTTTCGGATTGCCGGTGATATTTGGCCCGAACTTTACCCGGTTCAGGGAGGCCAGGGATATGGTGTCCCTACAGGCTGCCTTCCCGGTAAATGACTACCAGTCGCTCAACAAGGTCCTGCTGGAACTGATTAACAATCCACCAAAACTTCTGGAATCTTCCGAAACAGCCAAAAATTATGTGCAGGTGAAGGCAGGGGCAACAAGAATTATTCTAAATTATTTATTCCTAGACGATAGGCGTCAAGGCGGTATTTCTTGATAAATTGTGTATAAAATATGCTTCGAAAAAAGCGGGTAAATCTTGAATATATCTGATTTTATATGTATGGGGAGTTACCGTTTTTGTAAACTTTTGAGTGGCATTAAAATGTTAACCTACTAATAAACAGAATACTAACATTTGAAAGTTGAAAACTTTTGAATTAATGAGTTTTAAAAGTATTCCAAAATCTGTTTTGCAGGGTTATATTGCATAGCGCAATCTGAACAGCATTGGACACACCGCAACCTTAGATTTTCAAGCACTTATTAGTTTTAAAATATTTCGATTCGGAAGTAAAACATTAATTTTTTAGACCATGACTATGAAAGAGGTAACTGTTGAGGCCCCGGCGGGCAGGAAGATTTATTCTCAGGAAGAAGCGGTGAAGGCATCGCTTAAATATTTTAATGGGGATGATCTTGCTGCCAGGGTATGGGTAAACAAGTACGCCCTGAAGGATTCATTCGGCAATATCTTCGAATTGACCCCTGATGATATGCACAGGCGGCTTGCCAAGGAAATCGCACGAATTGAACAACAGTATGCCAATCCTCTGAGCGAAGAGGATATTTATGAAACGCTGAAGGATTTTAAATACATTGTTCCACAGGGTGGCCCCATGACCGGCATTGGAAATGATTACCAGATTGCATCATTGTCAAACTGCTTCGTGGTTGGCAACGACGGTAATTCTGACTCCTATGGTGGCATCATGAAAATTGACCAGGAGCAGGTTCAACTGATGAAGCGCCGGGGTGGTGTCGGACATGACCTTTCCCATATCCGACCCAAAGGTTCGCCAGTCAAGAATTCGGCCTTAACCTCCACCGGGATTGTTCCCTTCATGGAGCGTTATTCCAACTCGACCCGCGAAGTGGCCCAGGATGGGCGTCGTGGTGCCCTTATGCTATCCGTTTCAATTAAGCATCCTGATGCCGAAAAATTCATTGATGCCAAACTGGAACAGGGAAAAGTTACAGGAGCCAATGTCTCCGTCAAGATTCATGATGATTTCATGAAATCCGTCCAGGCTGACGAAATGTATACCCAGCAATATCCCATCGATGCCAAGAATCCCCAGTTCAAAAAGGATATCGTGGCTTCCGACCTGTGGAGAAAGATTGTTCATAATGCATGGAAGTCAGCCGAACCTGGCATTCTTTTCTGGGATACCATTATCAAGGAATCAATCCCTGATTGCTATGCCGACCTGGGTTATCGTACCGTTTCAACCAATCCTTGTGGTGAAATCCCCCTTTGTCCATACGACAGCTGCAGGCTTCTGGCAATCAACCTATACTCGTACGTCCATCAGCCATTCACCAAAAATGCACGGTTCGATTTCGACCTTTTCAAGAAACACCTGCATGTTGCCCAAAGAATAATGGATGACATTATTGATCTTGAGCTGGAAAAAATTGATGCCATCATCAAAAAGATTGACGATGATCCTGAAACTGAGGAAATAAAGGCTGTTGAACGTAATCTCTGGATAAATATTAGGACAAAAGCCCAGGAAGGACGCCGTACAGGCATCGGTATCACTGCCGAAGGCGACATGCTGGCCGCCCTTGGTCTCCGTTATGGCTCTGAAGATGCTACCGATTTCTCGGTTGAAGTTCATAAAATCGTGGCACTCGAGGCTTATCGTTCTTCCGTGAACCTTGGGCGTGAGCGTGGCGCCTTCAAAATTTACAGTGCCGAGCGTGAGAAAAACAATCCTTTGATTAACCGTATCAGGGTTGCCGATCCTGGACTCTATGAAGAAATGACGAAGTACGGCAGGAGAAACATCGCACTGCTGACCATTGCCCCAACCGGTACAACCAGCCTGATGACACAAACAACTTCTGGTATTGAACCCGTATTCATGCCGGTGTATAAGCGTCGCCGTAAAGTCAATCCCAACGACAAGGACGTCAGGGTCGATTTTATTGATGAGGTTGGTGACCACTGGGAAGAATATACCGTTTTCCACCACAAGTTCAAGACCTGGATGGATGCCAATGGACACGACTTGCGAAAATCATATTCCCAGGAAGAGCTAGATGACCTGGTGAAGCAATCCCCTTACTATATGGCTACTTCCAACGATGTTGACTGGGTTGCCAAGGTTCATATGCAGGGCCGTATCCAGAAATGGGTCGACCACTCCATCAGTGTCACCATCAACCTTCCATCCAACGTTTCGGAAGATCTTGTGGGTAAACTCTATTTTGAAGCCTGGCAAAGTGGGTGTAAAGGTGTGACTGTTTATCGTGACGGATCCCGGTCGGGTGTCCTTATTACCGATAAAAAGGAGGAGAAGAAGAAAAACGTCCCGTTCCCGACCAAACGTCCCGAGATTCTTGAGGCGGATGTCGTCAGGTTCCAGAATAACCGTGAAAAATGGGTGGCTTTTATCGGCCTGATAGAAGGAATGCCTTACGAAATCTTTACAGGTTTGAGCGATGACGAGGATGGCATCCTGTTGCCAAGGTCGGTGACCAAAGGGAATATCATCAAAAATTATGAAGACGAGGAAAATTCACGGTACGACTTCCAGTATGTCAACAAGAGGGGATATAAGACTACCATTGAAGGCCTGTCTTATAAATTCAATCCGGTGTTCTGGAATTATGCCAAGCTGATTTCAGGTACCTTGCGCCATGGTATGCCTATCCATAAGGTTGTTGAACTGGTTACCAGCCTGCAGCTCGACAACGAGACCATCAATTCATGGAAAGCGGGGGTGGCAAGGGCCCTGAAAAAATATATACCCAATGGAACCATTGCCGAGGATGCCAAATGCGGAGAGTGTGGTTCCAATGACGTAATATACCAGGAGGGTTGCCTTACCTGTGTATCCTGTGGAAGCTCAAAATGCGGGTAATCATACAATCTTTTCAACCTTTGGGGCCCGGGGAATCTTTCTCCGGGCTCTTTTTTAAAATCTACCCAATAAAAAAGGTACCCGAAGGTACCTTATATTTTCCGCGATGATAAGGATTTGCCTGTACTCAGATGCAGTGGCAGATCAGGATTATCATCAGGCCTCGATCATTTTTTTGTAATCTTCGGCCGACATCAGATTTGCGATTTCTGATTCATCCGAGATCTTGATCCTGATCATCCATCCGGTTCCGTAAGGATCCTTGTTGACTGCTTCCGGATTGTCGGCAAGTGTTTCGTTGACCTCAATCACTTCGCCTGTTACCGGCATAAACAGGTCAGAAACGGTTTTTACGGCTTCCACTGTCCCGAAAATTTCACCTTTATCCAAAGTCTCCCCTTCTGTTTCGATTTCCACGAAAACAATGTCTCCCAATTCGCCCTGTGCAAAATCTGTGATCCCAACAGTGGCTACATCGCCGTCCACCAGAATCCATTCATGATCCTGCGTGTATTTCAGATTCTCAGGTAATTTCATAATACATCTGGTTTTTATAATTTGGCCTCAAAGTTAAGTATATTTTCCGGACAGAAATATGACCTGTCGCAGATTTCAGGTACAAAGATTTCTTTTCATCCGGTCGGTGGTTCCATGGTTGCAGGTTAACTTTCAAGGCATGACATGGGATGGTAATCTGATGATTTGGTTGTAATATTGTAAAAAAGAAATTCCACATGTTTGAAAGAAATCTGGTTACACCCGAAAGGCTTGCAGAAGTGGCGGATGACTTGATCCGGGAATTCGGTGATCAGCGTGTTTTTGCCTTGTATGGTGCCATGGGTGCCGGAAAAACCACCTTTATCCAGGCGGTTTGCCGACAACTTGGTTCTGACGATACCGTAACCAGTCCAACCTTTGCCATTGTAAATGAATATGCCTTAAATGGAGGATCATCGGTCTATCACTTCGATTTCTACCGTATTCGCGACCTGGAGGAGGCTTTCGATTTGGGGTATGAGGACTACTTTTACGGTGGGAGTTATTGCCTGATAGAATGGCCGGAAAGAATTGAGGCCTTGCTCCCGGAAAAGTATGTCAGGGTAGAGATTCTGGTTGAACCGGATGATACGCGCTGTATCAGGGCATTTTTGAACCCCGGGCAGTTTTGAAAATTCAGAGATTGACAGTAACTTTCCACAATAAAATCCCAATCGAATGACAGCCAGCGAAAAAACCAGATCAGGGTTGCCCGTATCGAAAACCATGCTGCTTCCAAAGGAGGAAATGCTTGAGGTACAGCGTAAGGAGAAAAAGATAACCATTGGCATACCCTCCGATCTGCCTAATGTGGAATACCGTGTTCCTCTGACACCACAGGCTGTTGACCTGCTGGTATCCTATGGCCATGACATCTTTATTGAAAGGGGTGCAGGGAAATATGCCAATTACTCGGATGAGGAATATATGGAGGCTGGTGCTTTTATCACCGACAACAAGGAAATCATTTTCAACTGCGACATCATTATCCGTATTGCACCTTTCAATTGTCAGGAAGTGGATTTGCTGAAGGGCAACCAGACTATCTTTTCAAACCTTCAGATTGAATCACATACTCCCGAGACCATCGAAAAACTTTCGCAGAAAAAGGTGACCTGCATTGCCTATGAATATTTTGAGAATGATAACGGTTATATGCCGTTTGTACATCAGATGAGCCAGATTTCGGGAATTGCCGCCATAACCATTGCCAGTGAATATCTGAGCACTTCCAGAGGGGGGAAGGGTGTCTTGTTTGGCGACGTATCCGGGATCACACCTGCCGAGCTGGTGATCATTGGGTCAGGGACTGCCGCTGAATATGCGGCTCGGGCCGCCCTTAGCCTGGGGGTGGTGGTCAAGATTTTTGATACTTCCGTTGAAGACCTGAGCCGGCTTGAAGAAAAGCTTGGCCAGAGGATCTTCTCATCGGTTCTTTATCCCAAAGTCCTTAAAAAGGCGCTTGTTTCGGCCGATGTGGTCATTGGCGCGATGCCTTTCAACTCAGCTATCAAGTTTAAAGTCTCCGAAGAGCTGATTGAACAGATGAAGGAGGGAACTGTCATCATCGATCTCAATATCAGTCAGGGGGGATGTTTTGAGACTTCCCGGCTTACAAATCTCGAAAATCCGATCTTTAAGAAGCATGGGGTTATCCATTATTGTGTTCCCAATATGCCTGCCCTGGTGGCCCGAACGGCCTCAATCTCCATGAGCAATATCCTGATCCCCACCTTGCTGGCGGTTGCCGAGAACGGTGGTGTTGATCCTTACCTTAAGAATTCAAGGGGATTCAGGAAAGGGGTTTATCTTTATCATGGGATCCTGACCAATCGAGATATCGGATACAGGTTTAATCTGGCAGCCAAAGACATTGATCTGTTGCTTGCCGCTTTTTGATCACCTTCCCAATACCATCATTGACAGCGGTTCAACCTGTACGGTTGTGTCGTTGATGGTTCCCAGTCCATCCTCATTGATTTCTCCCCCCCTGGCTATGATGGTCAGCTCTCCTTCGGGTAGGGGTATGGAAACCGTTTCTTTGTTGGCATTGAATACCACGATCAGGAAATTCCATGGTCCGTTTGCCTCTTTTGCTTTCAGGCAATAGGAAATTACCCCTATCTGGTATTTCATGCAAAAGTTTAGCTGTTCCCTGATTGTTTCGGCTTTGGGAATTCGAAAGAGTGGGATATTCTTTCTGAGTTGAATCAGTTTCCGGTAATATTCATATACATCCTTGTATACCGATTTCCTGATCCAATCGAGCTGATTGATCAGGTCAGGGGCATTATAGGAATTGCCGTTACCGTTTTTGGTCCTGCAAAATTCCACTCCGGCATGAAGGAATGGGATTCCCTGCGAGGTCAGCACAATGGCCCCTGCCAGTCTGACCATCTTTTTAAGCTCTTCTTCCGAAGCTCTTGGAACACTCAACCTGAGCTTGTCATAGAGGGTGAAATTGTCATGGCAGTCGGAATAATTAATGCACTGAATTGGCTCATTCGCCCAGGGTTCATGGGATGATTCCACATAACTGTACACGATCTGAGGGTGCCATACCGATCCGACTATTCCAAACTTAACGGCTTCCTCCCTCAAAGACAACCCGCTCACAAATCCTCTGGAAATCTTCTGGCTATGATTGCCTTTAAGTGCATCACGCATATCGTCACTAAAGGCTGCTATCCCTGGTAGCTGTGATATGTTTTTCTTGACTGCCCGTCTTTCCTCAGGCATCGGACTGTGGTCGGCTGCCCACCCCTCGCCGTAAATCAGGATCCCCGGATTGATTTTGTCAATTTCCTGCCTGATCATCTTCATGGTCTCCAGGTCGATAATTCCCATCAGGTCGAACCTGAATCCGTCGATATGATATTCCGTGATCCAGAATCGCAGCGAATCAATGATGAATTTCCTGACCATGCTTCTTTCTGAAGCTATCTCATTGCCGCATCCGGATGCATTGGAAAAAGTGCCATCGGGATTCTGGCGGTAAAAATATCCCGGGACAGTCTGGTTAAATACCGAACCTTTGGTCAGCCAGGTGTGGTTATAAACCATATCCATGATGACACCGATATTTTTTTGGTGAAGGCTTCTGACCAACTGTTTGAATTCGCTGATACGAACCTTTCCATCGTAGGGGTCGGTGGCATATGATCCTTCGAGTGCATTAAAATTTTGTGGATCATATCCCCAGTTGTATTTTTTTTCGGGATTTTCCTCATCTACCGATTGAAAATCGAATACGGGTAACAGGTGTACGTGAGTAATACCCAAATCAACCAAATGGTCGATCCCGGTTTTTTCCCCCAGGGGGGAAACGGTTTTGTTTTCCTGGAAGGCCAGGTATTTTCCTTTATGTCGCATACCTGAATTCTCGGCAATCGAGAAGTCCCTGACATGCAATTCATAAATGATCCAGTCTGTAAAATTGAGGAGTGCTGGTCCCCGGTCGGTTTCCCAACCCGAAGGATTGGTGGAGGCCAGATCGACTATCATTCCCCGCATTCCGTTGACTCCGACTGCATGGGCATATGGACCTGGATGTTCCTGCAGCCATCCCTCATCATTAATCCTGTAGGTGTAAAACCAATTGACCAGGTTGCCGGGTTCAATATGGTGCCATGTGCCGAGGTCTCCTTTTGACATTTCGATAATCTTTACAGGGCGCCCATTCTCACCGTCATTGTATAGCCTGAGCTCTACCTGCGAAGCGGTGGGTGCCCAAATCCTGAAGGAGGTCCGAAGGGAAGTCCAAAAGACTCCAAGATCATCTCCCGCATAGTGAGGGTATGTCGAAAAATCAATATGATTGAAATGCCAGTTGCGCATGTGGATTACCTGAAAAGGGTTTTTCGCAGCATGATACTTTTCGGGGGAAATTTCTTTCCGTTTACGTCAGAAACAACCAGGGTGATCCGTGGATATCGTTTCAGTCGTTTGTCATGACGGTAAAAATGGTTCAGGTCAATTGACAGGTCATGGGATTTTCCGGGTTCCAGCAATAATGGGTAAAAACTGTACCTTTGAGTGCCTTTCAACCTGAATTTTCTTTTTGACCAGAAATTCCTGAAAATCAGCAGGGGCCTGTCGATGTCAACATCTGATTTTCCGGTGTTCCTGACTATCAGCCGGATGGTGTCTGGATAATAAAGCCGGTCTTTTTCAAGTTCAATGGTAACCTTTTTTCTCGTCCAGAATCCCTGTTCCCTTTTACCGCCAGCCGTTTTGTTTTTTCTGAAGGTCTTCCGATAAACCAGATAAAGGAGTGGCAGAATGAATAAAACCGCCAGACCGATCAGGAAAATATATCCGTCAGGACCTTCGACACGGGTGGTTGTCGCGGTTACATCCAGCACCCAAAAACCAGGTATATGATTGATTTGCATAGTTTACTTAAACTGCGTAAAAATAGCGATTTCGCTTCGTCTTGCAAATTTTCATCCTACAAGGTTCCCGGGCAGGCCAACATTATTTCAAGCTTAAGTGAGTATTCCTTGCTGCTTTTATAAATGCATGGTAAATAGTTGCTTACGTGCTTTCGTGTTCGGTCCTGCGGATAATTTCTTCCTGAAGGTCCTCCCCGAGATCATTGAAATAGTCACTATATCCTGCGACCCTGACAATCAGGTCCCTGTGTTTTTCGGGATTTTTTTGTGCGTCTCGCAGTGTTGCTGCATTCACCACGTTGAACTGGATATGGTGCCCATCCATTTTGAAGTAACTCCTGACCAGTAAGGACACTTTACGTATGGATTCCTCATCCTTGAAAAAAGAGGGTGAAAATTTCTGGTTGAGTAAGGTGCCACCTGTCCTGAGGTGATCAATTTTTGCGGCCGACCGTATGACTGCCGAAGGTCCTTGGGTATCGGCACCCTGTACCGGAGATATGCCTTCAGATACGGGTAGTCCTGCTTTCCTTCCATCCGGACTGGCTATCATGACACTGCCGAAATAAACGTGACAGGTGGTCGGCAAAAGGTTAATCCTGTAGGTAGCCCCACGGGGCGATTTCCTGCCTGTAACCGCATCATGGTAAATCGTAAACAGGTCTCGGAGCTGGTCATCAGCCCGGTCGTCATCATTTCCATATTTGGGGGTCTTATAGATCAGGCGAAACCTGAGATCTTCAAAACCATCATAATTTTGATGGATGGCTTTGAGAAATTCGTTTGTAGAAATGGTTTTTTCTTCGAAAACAAGCAATTTAAGGGCTGTCAGACTGTCGGTGACCGTTCCCATGCCGACACCTTGTATGTAGTTGGTGTTGTATCTGGCTCCTCCAGCCATGTAATCTTTTCCCTTCGATATGCAATCGTCGATGATCAGAGAGAGGAATGGGGTGGGGATGTGCTGCATGAAGATGCTTTCTATAATGTTGCTACCCCTGATCTTTATCTGGACAAAATGTTCTATTTGTTTTCGGTAGGCATCCAAAAGGTCACCATAGTTTTTGAATGATGAAGGATCACCGGTTTCGGGTCCGATTTTTTTATCGGTTCTTGGATCCCACCCGTTATGCAGGGTGATTTCGAGGATTTTTGGAAGATTGAAATAGCCGGTCAGGATGTAGCTCTCAACCCCGAATGCCCCGGTTTCGACACATCCGCTGGCTCCGCCGTTGCGGGCATCCATAATGTCTTTTCCCTGATTGATCAATTCCTGGACAATGGCGTCGGTATTGAATATGGATGGTTGGCCAAATCCGGTTTTGGTAATTTTTACAGCCCGGTCGATAAACCGGTCGGGATTCTTACGGCTCAGTTGGACCATTGACGAAGGTTGAAGCAAACGCATCTCTTCGATCACGTCGAGTATGACATAACTTAGATCATTTACCGCATCAGAGCCATCTTCACGAACCCCTCCCAGGTTGATCAGCGCAAAATCGGTATAGGTGTTGCTTTCAAGTGCGGTAACGCCAACCTTGGGCGGTGCCGGATGGTTATTGAATTTGATCCAGAAGGCCTGCAGTAATTCAGTGGCTTCTTCCCGGGTCAGGGTACCCACTTCCAATTCCTGTTTATAAAAAGGATAGAGATGCTGGTCAAGACGCCCTGGATTAAAGCTATCCCATGGGTTCAGTTCAGTGACTACCCCAAGGTGCACAAACCAGTAATACTGCAATGCTTCATGAAAGGAAGATGGTGCATGTGCCGGGACTTTCCGGCAAATTGCAGCCATCTTTTCAAGTTCAGATCTCCTTTGTGGATCTTTTTCTTCAACCGACATTTGCGAAAGTATTTCGGCATGGCGATTGGCATAGAGTATCAGGGTTTCTGCCGCTATGCGCATCGCCTTTAGCTCTTCGGAACGGTTGAAGGCACCTGGGTCATTCAGAAAGTCGAGTTGTTGTTCCGCCTGATCAATATCCTCGATGATGTTGACCATTCCCTTCCTGTATATCTTGTTTCCGGCAACCGTATGACCCGGGGCCCTTTGTTCCATAAACTCGGTGAAGATCCCTGCTTCGTACGCTTCTTTCCAGTCGGCCGACATGGCATTCATGATTCGGTCGCGGTTCGATCTGCCCTTCCAATAGGGAATGATAATGTCACGATAGGCATTCCGGGTCTCGTCATCGACCCTGAACCAAACCTTTTTGCGCGAATCCAGAATGTCGAGATCCTGAAGTGAATGTACCGTGATTTCAGGATAGGTTGGGGTAGCCTTGGGAGCTGGCCCCCGCTCTCCGACTATCAGCTCATCGGGGTGGATGTAGATTTTCTTTTGCTGCATGATATGCCTGAATGCCTTCGCTCTCTGCACTGGGATGGAATCCCCGAAGGCAAGATGGCTTTTATAGAAATCGGTAACGAGCAGGGCTCTTTCGGCCGAAATCCTGTGGATGGCTTCCATACTTTCGTGCCTTAATCGGCTGATTCTTGGTGTCATGGTGATATGGGTTGTTTTTTGTTGATAATCTTACTGGTTTAACTTTGGGTAACGGTAAATCCTTCTTTCCGGAACATGGATACAATGTCTTTCATATTCGATGGGTTTGGAGTGGGATCCATGTCTGTATAGGGATACTTGATCCCCAGCTTTTCATATTTGCTTCTTCCCAATTTGTGGCAGGACAGGAAATCGATCTGTTTCAAATATCCCCTATAGGGTAAAAGGAAGGCAAGCATCTGTTCCATGTTTTTAGGGGTGTCTGTAACTCCCTTGACCAAAGGAGTTCTTACGATGATTTCACGATCTTGCCGCATAAGCCACTTAAAATTCCGAAGTATAAGTTCGTTATCGCATCCTGTAAATCTTTTATGTTCTTCCGGATCCATTATTTTCAGATCAAACAGGAAGAGGTTGGAAAGGGGCAAAATCATTTCAAAACTGGACTGTCCGGCATGTCCTGAAGTGTCAACCGCCGTGTGAAATCCGTATTCCTTGCATTTTCGTAGGATCTTCTTTGAAAAGTCAGCTTGCAATAAAGGTTCACCTCCCGAGAGCGTAACACCCCCTCCGCTCTCTTCCATGATGATCCGTTCCTTTTCCAGTTCCTTCATGATTTCATCTACCGTGATCGATACCCCTATGGTTTCGGTGTCTTGGTGGATATGTCCGTCAAGCTTGATTTGCTTATTGACAGAGATCGGACCAGGAGTCCAGCTCTCAGGATTGTGACACCATCTGCAGCGGAGAGGGCATCCTTTCAGGAACAGCGTCGTGCGGATTCCCGGACCGTCATGTATCGCAAATTTCTTAATATTGAAAATAATCCCGGACATAGATATTCATCTGGAAATGAAAAACAAATGGAATTGGAGCAGAAGAAAAGTAGATTTGCGGGATCTAAAGGATCCAGCATTCAAACAATCCTTTACCAAAGTCGTGGTAAAGATTGTGGTGATATGCAACGGGATGTTTCATTTTGTATAATGAATGCAAGATAGAAAAATAAATAATGAATTGTTGTCGGCTGACAGAATTCGTCTTTTGTTGAACCAAATATTAATTCTTGCTGTTTTAAGCTTAATCACACAAGCAAAAAGGGTTTAAATGTCTTGTATTCCTATATTTGTGTGAATAACAACCTTGAGCAAGAAAATTATGAATCCTAAAGAATTAATATGCCCTGTTTCCAATGAAAGGGTGAATGAAAGGATTGTCAGGTGTACTGCCCTGTTTATTATCATTCTGGCTGCGACCGGTCTTTATTTCCAATCGGTGTTGATCTTGTTGCTGATGGCAACCGATTTCTTCATCAGGGCCTTTACCTCCCTGAAGACCTCACCTGTCAGTTTTGTCAGCCAAAACGTTATCGAGATGCTTGGAATGGATCGCAAGCCCATTGATAAGGCACCGAAGATTTTTGCGGCACGTCTGGGTTTCCTTATGAGTTTCCTTCTGGTTGTCCTGGTGGCATCGGGCTCCATGGTTGCAGCCTATGTAATAGGCGGAATCCTGACCTTGTTCGCTACACTCGAACTGGTCATCGGTTTTTGTGCCGGTTGCTTCATTTACAGTTATGTGGTGCTTCCACTGACAAACGGAGAGAAGAATTGATGCGAATTTGGCATCTGCCGATTCCGAGGTTGCAATTAGGTGATCTCCAGTCATTTTTTCTGAAAAGCTCTCCTGAATACTGATGTGACGCGGTTTTTGGCGTTTGGAGATACCATGTTTTTTGGCTATATTGCTTGTAATGGTATATGTCCAAAACACAATGAAAAGAATTCACTGCATACTTTGGGGATTTCTCCTTTTGTTTGTCACGTCAGGTATATCCGCTCAGGAGAGGCCTCAAAATCCATATGAATTTAATGAGGTCACTTTATATGTGATCCCGTCAGTTGTTGAGTTCGACTGGACCTCTCCATCCACTTTACTTGATTCATATGTCAAGGGTTATGCTTTCAAGCCATTCTCTGCCAATAAATATGTATTGGGTCATATGTTTGTCGGTCTGACTTCACCACGCCTTGAAAAACCTTATTATACCGGAATTATCAATTCTTCAGGCAGCGAGCTTCGTAAACTGGTTTTAAAAGATAAAATCGGTTTGGGAATATTGGGTGCTGATGTTGCCGGTGAACTTGAAGACCGGGAAGATGTGGCCGAAACCATTCGTAATTATGCTGGGAAGGGGAAAATTGCCTCCCTGGTTTATCGCATAGGAGATCAGGCTTTTGATCGGATCTTAGATTTCCTCGATTATTTTTCAGGTGAAGATGACAATGGTTTCATCCCTTCCGGCAGTTATGGAGGGGCCTTCTGGCCATTACACCATTACGAAGGTGCTGGCTGTACCGCACTGGCTTTGTCGATGTTGGAGATCATTGGCCGAAAGGATCTGATTTTGGATGAATGGGCAGTCAATGTAAAGATTCCCATGGAACTGATCGGAGGATCCCTGAATGATGGCAGGAAAGTGAATCTTAAGGATATTCGAAAGTATGATCGGTGGTTTGAAGGTGAGGGCGCTGCCAATGAAGACTATGTCGCTTTCAGTATATACGAGACCAATTTCATTTATCGCTGGATCATTGAACGTTCCAATGGGTCAAAAGATCTGGAGTATACGCCTTATATGAATGTTTCGGGTAGCCTGGTTCCGGCTTTGTTTACTGACCTGAGGAATCAGGATGAGATTGTCAGGCCATTGCTTCATCCACGTGAAGACAACAACTTTTTCATTCGTCATTTTATGGGAGAAAAGGGATTATCGAACAGGGATTTCCCAAGGCAATAGACCACGAACATATCATCTGGTCGGTTTATTAATTCACTGATTTTATAATATTTGTTAATCAGGACAGGTTTTTTTTGCTTTTCAGTATCTTTGGGCCTCTTATCACAACTGCCGTTTGCACGAATTTTGTTGTCACCCGGAAATCAATTTTCCCGGCGGATTGTTATAGGCAAGGTAACTCGAATTACCGGTCACGCACCCGGGGTTCAACTTTTATACACGAAACAAGTATTCGAATGAAGATTAGGATCATCAACCGGTCAAATAATGAATTACCGTCATACAGCACCGAACATTCAGCCGGAATGGACGTCAGGGCATACCTGGAACAGGATCTGGTCCTGAAACCTTTGGAAAGAAAACTGATTCCTACAGGGCTCTACCTTGAAATCCCGGAAGGGTACGAGGCGCAGATCAGGCCACGAAGCGGTCTGGCCATAAAAAGCGGCATTACGGTCTTGAATTCTCCCGGAACCATTGATGCGGATTACAGGGGAGAGGTGAGGGTAATACTTGTAAATCTTTCTTCTGAAGACTTCATCGTTAAAAGTGGTGAGCGAATCTGTCAGATGGTGATTGCCCGCCATGAAAAGGTTACCTGGGCGCTAAGTGATGAATTGGAGAATACAAACCGCGGAGAGGGTGGTTTTGGACATACCGGAAAAAACTGATTCGATGAGATATACATTATATACCCTTTTAATCATACTATCAGCCCTTTTGGTTTCCTCTTGCGGGGGACCCAAACAGGTTGTACGTGACGAAAATGTAACGGCCGGAAAAGATACGCTGTCGTCCGAAAAGCAGAAAGAGTTTGAGTATCTGTTTGTGGAGGCATTGAAACAGAAAGTAGTCGGAAACCAGCAGAGGGCAGTCTCCTTGCTTTCATCGTGTCTTGAAATAGATCCCAACTCATCCGCTGCTATGTTTGAGCTGGCTAACCTTCACCTGGCCAATAACGACCTGACCAGTGCCTCGCTTTTGCTTGAGAAGGCTGTTAAAGTGAATCCTTCCAACAAGTGGTACAAGCTGCAGCTTGCCCGAATCTATGCGCAACTCAGCAAGTTTGAGGAATCGGCAGTTTTGTATGACCAGTTATCAAAGAATGATCCTGAGAATCAGGAATATCTTTACATGAAGGCGATGACCCTTTCATCGGCCAAAAAGTATGATGAAGCCATCAAGGCTTTCAATGACCTTGAAAAGAAAGTGGGCATCAATGAGCAGATTGCCTTGTCGAAAGAACAGGTGTTTCTCGAGTCGGGAAAAACAAAGGAGGCTTTTGCGGAAATACGCAAGCTTATTGAATTCAATCCTGCCGAACCCAGATACTATGGTTTGCTGGCAGATGCCTATCTGGATCAGGGTGACAATGAGAATGCCCTGAAGAATTACCAGAAAATTCTGGAGCTGGACCCTGAAAACGGTTATGTCCATTTTTCATTATCGAATTATTATCGGATGCAGGGCGACAAGGCCCTTTCATTTGACCATACTCTCAAGGGGTTCAGGAGTAATGAGGTGGATGTAGATACCAAACTTCAGCTTTATCTTATGTTTTCCGGGAATGTCGAGGAGGCAAGGTTAACGGATGAGGAAACAGAGAAACTTGTGGCAACGCTGGTTGAAACCCATCCCGACGACTATAGGGTTTATACCGTTTATGCCGAGTTACTGATCAAGAAAAAACGATGGGTGGAAGCTCGTGACCAATTGATTACCGTCACAGAAATGGGTGTGAACGATTATATGATATGGGAACAGATCTTGTATCTTGACAATGAGTTGCAGGATTGGCAGGCTTTGTATCACCATACCAAATCTGCAATTGAACTTTTCCCCAATCAGCCACAGGTCTATTTCTTCCATGCGGTTGCATGCATTTCGCTCGAAAAGTTTGAGGAAACCATTGCCGTCAGTGATGAGGGTATGTTAATTGTGGTCGATAACCCTCGGATGTCGGGTCAGCTCACTTTCATCAAAGGGGAAGCCCAATATAAGCTGGGCATGATTTCCGAAGCCTATGAGCTTTTTGATAAGGCTTTGGTTCTCGATCCCGAGAATTTCATTGCCATGAATAATTATGCCTATTACCTGTCCATCGAGGGTCGTGACCTCGAAAAAGCTGAGCGCATGAGCGGTAAAGTGGTGGAACGATTTCCCGACAACCCAACATATCTTGACACCTATGCCTGGGTGCTCTTTAAAAAGGGAAATTATTCACTGGCCAAATTTTATATGGAAACTGCCATCAATAAAGGAGGTAGCGAAAACCCGACACTGCTTGAGCATTATGGCGACATCCTCTTTATGCTTGACAGGGTCGATGATGCAGTGGCCAACTGGCAGAAAGCCAAGGAGTTTGGTGGAGACTCCGAAATACTTGAAAAGAAAATTCAGGATAGGAAATATTACGAGGATAAGAAATGATGCATTGGTCACAGGCAGGCCGGAATATTTTGCTTGCTTTCTTTGTTTATGCCCTGATATATTCCTGCAAACCTGCGGAGACAATCACGGAAATGAGGCTCAGGCCCATGAGTCCGGGACGCCTGATCCGTAATATTGAAGAAAATGCCTTTGATTACTCGTCTTTCCATGTGAAGAGAATCAACATCCAGATGGATGACGGACAGTCGAAGAACAGCTTCAGGGCGACCATGCAAGCCGTCAAGGATCAGCAGATCCTACTCACGGTTTCCAAATTCAATATACCTCTGGGCCGGCTTTCCCTGACCCCCGACTCCATCCTTTTCGTGAATTATATGGAGAGAACGTATATTACCGATGGGTATGGAGCATTAAGTGATCTGCTGAATTTTGATCTCGATTTTTATGCGGTGCAGGCGATCCTTTCTGGAAATATTTTTTCATTTTTCGAGGATGATGATGAGCTGAAATCTTATAATTCATACGTTTCCGACGGCTTGTACATGATCCAGTCGGAGACCATGCGGAAACTCAGGAAAATCTCGGAGAAGGGTAAAGTGCAGAAGGCTGAACGCATACTGCGTCGCAGCGATGAGGAGTCTCTTGTTGTAAACACATTCTTTTTTGACCCAAAACTTTTTGTCATGAAAAGGATGGTTCTTGAAGACAAGACATATTCTAGGAATCTGAATCTTCAATTTGATGATTATCAAAAGGTTGACCAAAAGTATTACCCGGGGTCCATCATGCTTACTCTAGAAAATGAAGGGGAGAAAATGCGCCTTGAAATGACGATGTCAGGGTTTTCAACAGAGCATAGTGAATTGTTACCGGTAAGATTACCGGATAAATACCAAAGGGTTTACTTAAATTAGCACGACCAATCGAAATTGTATGAGAGGTTTGTTGATTTTTTTTGCGATAATACTGATGGGCCTGCCGGGTTATTCGCAGTCGCTCGAAGAGTTGCGCCAAAAAAAGAAACAGGCCGAGGACGAAATTCGGCTCACGAACCAGTTACTGAACCAGGTGAGCACCAGCCAAAAGGAAACTGTTAACCGCCTGCGCCTTCTCAACAGCCAGATTGCACAGAGAAACCAACTGATCAATACTATGTCGGGCGAGGTATCCCTGCTTCAGGAGATCATTAACACCAATGTTTTGGTTGTCAATATGATCAGGGAAGATTTGGAGGATATGCGGAAGGAGTATGCCTTAATGATCCGATATGCGTACAAAAACCGTGGGGCGTATGATAAAATCCTTTTCCTGCTTTCGGCAGAGAATTTCAACCAGGCATACCGACGCTTCATTTATATCAAGCAATACTCAGAAATCCGGCAAAAGCAGGCTGAAACCATATCCTTGCTTCAGAATATCCTTGAACAGAAAATCATTGACCTTGAAAATCATCGTAAAACCCGGCAGGAGGTTTTAACTGCCCAGCTTGATGAAAGCCGGAAACTCCAGGGCGAAAAGAACCAGCAAAATTCCCTGGCACGAAAACTGGAGGGCCAGCAGCGTGATTTGAGGAATAAGCTCGCCCAGGCAAGACGTATAGAACAGCAGCTTGAGAATGAAATCCAGAAAATTATCGAAGAGGAGGCCCGGAAATCCGGGAAAAGTGATGAGCTAGGCTTTGCAATGACTCCTGAACAGAAACTTACAGGCACCAATTTTGAACAAAATAAGCGCCGCCTTCCCTGGCCCGTGGAAAGAGGTGTCATCACCGAAAAATTTGGGGTTCATCCCCATCCTGTACTGCGAAATGTCACGGTGAATAACAATGGGGTAAATATAGCCACAGCTGCCGGATCAAAGGTCAGGTCAGTCTTCAATGGCGAGGTTAGCCGTGTCTTCGGAATTACGGGCGGCAATATGGCCGTCATCATCCGGCACGGACAGTATCTGTCGGTGTATTCCAACCTGGTCGACATTATTGTCAAGAAGGGGGACAAGGTTGAGGCTCGCCAAAACATTGGATCTGTGTTTACCGATCCGGAAGATGGTAACAAGTCGATCCTGAAGTTCCAGATCTGGAAAGAAAGCACCAAACTGAATCCCGAAGAGTGGCTGGGTCGCTGATTGTTTTAAAGTTGCCTGACGGTCACTTCCTTTACAAATAACTCTGCACCTTCCGACTGAATCTGGATTTTCCCCTTTGATGGTTTTACCCCTTTGGCTTGATTAACGAGTTTCCCGTTCAGGTATATCATCAGGTTGTCTCCCTTTACCTCGCAGATAATGGTATTCCACTTCCCAACTGGCCTTTCAACATCATGTTTTCCCCTAAATCCCAAAACATCTTTCCATTCGGGATCCCTGTATTGCCAATTGACGCGCCCTGCATTGACGGTGACTAAGTCACCTCCGGGCATAAAAACGGGTGAACTGCCCTGTTTTTCGGGGGCTGCAGGGACTGTAACGGAGAAATCTTTGCTACCATCGCCAACAACGATGATATCCCCTGTTCCTCCCTCGATCATCTGGCATTCAATGGAATACATCCAAGTGCCGTCTGAACCTCCGTCCTCACCCACCGAATGAAGCAGGATTCCACTGTCCCGGGCCCTGTCGATACGGGGTGCCCAAGTTTTGCTTCCCCATTTGAATTTCACCGTGAGGCGGTAGTTTTCGAACTCTTCATCCGTAGTTATGCAACCGAATTCTTCCCCTGATATTCGTATCATGCCGTTTGATACGGTAAACACCTGATTGGGATCATTGTTTTTCCCCTTGTCTTTCAGGTAAATATACCAACCATCGAGATTTTTTCCGTTAAAAAGGGCTTTTTTGCCTTGGCCCTTTTTGGACGAACCATTTTCCCCTGTCCCTGCTGCCGGCATCAAGAAGATGGCCAGCAGCAGAATAATCAATGTCTTTTTCATGATATGGAGGATAAAATCTGATTATCCGGTGATTTTTTCAGGTAGCCCCTTCACCAAAACGGGTTTCAGGTGGTGCGGTTTTGGCATGAAGATGTCGGATGGTGTGAGATTGCACTCCTCGATCATCTGAATGCAATATTCCAGTCTTCCCAAATCTTTGCCGGTATTGTTGGTTCCAAATGAAAACTTCAATCCGGCTTCCTTGGCCATTTTGATCATTTCGGCACTGGGTGTTTTATACCGGGCATTGATTTCCAATGCAATTTGGTTGTCGGCCAGCACTTTTATCACCCTGGCCATCCTTTCTTTTGTCCAGAGTTCCGCGTGTTCGGGCATCAGCTCATCGGGGAGGACAGTCGGATTCACGTATATATCGACGGGTTCCTGCGACATGATGGCTTCTATTTTGCCGACCATCTGGTCCATGAACTGCTGTTTGTCATCAACCCATACTTCTTCCTTGATCCAGATCCTGTTCCTACGACCTTTTGAGTCGGTGAAAGTCATGGCATCGGTGAAAACGTAGTCAAATTTTGCCACGGCTTCGGGTGAGAACAGGGTGATCCATTCACGTCCTTCGGCCTGCATGCCCCTGAATATCGGCTGTCCCCTTACCGTGTCCATATAGGTAGCCAATGAGCCGTCATCAGTTACCGGGAAATGCAGTCCGCAATTGGGGGCAAGTCCATAGTTAATACCTTGGATAAGTGAATATTCTTTCACGTCCTCGATGGTCAGTCCTCCTTTCAGGTGTGCGTGAAAATCGACCAGGGGATAGCCTGCTGCCATCAGCCTGGTGACTGTGGCATCCCATTCTTCCTCCACTTTTAAAGCGGTTTTCTCTCCATTGGGAAGTCTGCGTACCTTGATGTCCTTATAATAAACCTTGCTGTTTTCATCATGGGCCTGAATCGCAAAAGTGCCTGATCCCAGCAGACGGTTTTTGAATTCATCGTTTCTCCAGGGGGTATCTGGTTGGATATAGTCGACAACCTGGTGTTCGTTCACAAATACCTCAACCCGGTTTTCCACGACCCTGACACGTAATGTGAACCATTCGTCGTTTTGTGCGACTGGATAATACACATTTCGGATTCCGTAAAGACTACCGGTTTTCTTGCTTTCATGCATATTGTGTTCACGAACCTGTGTATTGTTGACCTGGACTTCATAACCAACCGATGGCCAACCTTCATCCTGGAAGCTGGTGTGAAAATAAATGCCCGAGTTGGATCCTGGAAGCGATTTTACGTTGGCCGTCAGTTCAAAATTACGGAATGGCTTTTTGGTTTCCAGGAACAGATGGCTTCTGGGACCCGAAGCGACAATCGCGCCGTCCTCGATTTGGAAACTTTCCGGATTTTCGTTCGCCTTCCAGCCTGCCAGGTCCTTTCCGTTAAAAAGGTCTTGCCATTCTCCTTCAGGAGAGGTGGTACACGAAACAAAGGCAAACAGGATTATCCAAATCCCAAGATAAATGGTTTTCATAACGGATGGTTTAATGTTTATTATCAATACATTCAAAGCTAATATTTATATGGTTGATATTGGAGGATTTATGTGCAAAACTTTCCTCTACCTGAATTTTCTTAATTTTGCATAAAAATGATTACTCAATGAAGTGGCTCTCAATCATACTCATGGCTTTCCTTTTAAATGCCGAATCATTCGACGCCAAGGTTATCAGGGTAGCCGACGGGGATACCATCACCGTGCAGGATTCGAAAAACAAACAAATCAGGATCAGGCTGGAAGGAATTGACTGCCCTGAAATCGGTCAGCCTTTCGGGAATGTGGCCCGGCAATATACAGCCTCTTATTGTATGGGGAAAACCGTCAAGATCGAGAAGATCGGTGAGGACCAGTATGGTCGGACTTTGGCAATTGTATGGGCTGGTGACGTCAATGTCAACAAGGCACTTCTGAAAGCCGGTCTCGCCTGGCATTATCGTGGCAACAGGGACCAATCGTTGGCCAGACTCGAGCGTGAGGCCAGAATTGCCCGCAAGGGACTGTGGCGCGACAATGAACCTGTGGCTCCATGGGACTGGCGCCGCACAAACCGTTAACAGTCTGGTTTCGTTTTAGTCACATGCAATTCTGTTTGTTTTTGGATGAATTTTCATAGTTTTGCACCCAATTTAAATTCATTTTAATTTAGAATCGTTGAATCGTCATCTAGTCCTGTCTGTACGCGACATCACACCTGAAACATTTGTAGTTCGCCTGGAAAGAAAGAATCTGCAGTTTCAGACTGGCCAGTTTATTACGGTCGGGGATGTCAGGACAGGAGAACGGCGCGAGTACTCTGTCTATAGTGGCGAACAGGACGATTATCTCGAAATCCTTGTTCGTGAGGTACAGGGAGGTAAGGTTTCGGGAAGGCTGAAAAAACTTAAGCAAGGTGATCCACTGGATGTGGACGGTCCGTTTGGATTTTTCAAATTCCATCCGGGAGCATTTACACCCTCCGATTTCCTGTTCATCGCCACCGGAACGGGCATCAGTCCGTTTCATAGCTTTGTACGGACACATCCGGGCATGGATTACCGGCTGGTGCATGGTGTCAGGTATGCCAATGAAGCATACGATCATGCTGATTTTGATTCGCAAAGGGTGGTTTTGTGTACCAGCAGGGATGGCGCTGGCCATTTCCAGGGCAGGGTAAGCGATTATTTGCGAACTTTGCAACTGAAGCCGGCAATGCATTGTTTCCTTTGTGGAAACAGCCAGATGATCGGCGATGTTTTTGACATATTGACCGGAAAAGGGATTCCCGTTTCCAATATTTATTCAGAAGTCTATTTTTAGACTTTGCAGGGATGTTATGTGAGAGAGAGCATTTGTTTGAAGTAGTTAAAAAGAGAGGAAACAGAAAATGAAATATCATGTGATCACGCTGGGGTGCCAGATGAATATGTCGGACAGTGAACGGGTTTCAGCCGTTCTCGAAAAGGCAGGCTATGAGTGGACCGATAATGAGGAAGAGGCCGGACTAATTGGCATCCTGGCCTGTTCGGTCAGGCAGAAGGCAATCGACAAGGTATATACCCGCATTCACAAATGGAACCAGTGGAAAGCCCGCAAAAACCTGATCACCTTTATCTCCGGGTGTATCCTTCCAAATGACCATGAGCGGTTCCTGAAGCTTTTTGACATTACCTTCCAGATGAAGGACTTGCCCAAATTGCCGCAGATGATCAGCCATTATGGTATTACCACTCCTACCCACCTGAAGTCGGGAATTGATCCCCATAACGAAAATATTGAGGCTTTCTGGAGCGTAAAGCCTTCTTATAAGTCCGAATTTGAGGCCTTTATCCCGATCCAGAACGGCTGCGACAAGTTCTGTACCTTCTGTGCCGTACCATATACCCGTGGTCGTGAAGTTTCCAGGGCGTCGGGTGATATCCTGGCCGAAGTGGAACAGCTGGTCATGGATGGTTATAAAACCATAACCCTTCTGGGTCAAAACGTCAATTCCTATGGCCTCGACAAGAAAGGGGAGGAGATCAGTTTCGCCCAGCTGCTGAAAGCCATCGGGGAACTGGGTATCCGCCTCGACAGGGAGTTCTGGGTGTACTTTACCTCTCCCCATCCTCGCGACATGAGCGATGACGTCATCGAAACCATTGCAGCTTACAAGGTGCTTGGCAAACAGTTCCACCTGCCCATGCAGAGTGGCGACGACAAGGTGCTGATGCGGATGAACCGTAAGCACAACATGGAAAGGTACCGCCAGATTGTTCACTCCATCAGGCGTCTGATTCCCGAAGCGACCCTGTTTACCGATATCATTGTCGGATTTACCGGGGAAACCGATGAGCAGTTTGAGAATACCCGCAGGGCCATGGAAGAATTCCGGTTCAACATGTCGTATACAGCCATCTATTCGCCACGCCCCGGTGCCGTTAGCCATCGCTGGGCCGATGATATCCCTCTGGACGAAAAGAAAAAGAGGCTGCACATCCTCACCGACGAACTTCGTAAGCACAACCTGGCCTACAATGAGGGGATGGTCGGAAAGAAAATGCGTGTGTTGGTCCGTGGAAACGACCGCAAGGAAGGTTACCTGAGCGCCCTCACCGAAGGTAAGCTGATTGTCCGTTTCGCCTCCGGGGACGAATCACTGGTCGGGCAGTTTGTGGATGTGGAAATTACCTCGGCGACCGACTTCTCAATGGAAGGGAAGATGGTCGAGGTGCCTGCCGGTTTTGCAGTATAACCCTCCGGTAGCTGACCAGCGAGGGCGTGCCATTGTCACGTACCTCCAGTACCAGATGAATTTCTTTGTCCTCAAGGTCTTTGGGTACCTTGAAATTCAGCACCGGACTTGCCCCGGATTCCGGTAAAACCTTTCCGGCATAGGTGCCTGCAGTTTCATACACAAACCATTTGATATCCAGTTGGTCTCCATCATGATCGAATGATCCCGTGGCATCCAGCTGTATTGTTGTGCCTGGTTTAACTTTCATCCTGATGATCTGGTTGCTCTCATCCTTACCTATAACCGAAACAGGTTCGTGGTTAACTTCTTCAGGCTCTTTAAGTGACCACCCCAGCCGGTTCATGAAGCTGTTCTTAACGTCAGGCACCCACCGCATCAGCTCATTTACATCCACCTTGCAGGTTGAGAAATAGTTTGTGGGAAAGGGTCCTTGCATCTTTTTAAACATTGTGCCCCAACTGCCCATCGTTGGATCGGTCGGATCATTCAATCCCAGGGCTGCACTTATCAGATACAGAAAAGCCGGGGTGTCACCTTCGCCACCATGATCATAAAGGTTTGACATGGGACCATGACCGTTTACTTCATTCTGTTTCATCACCGAAATATATTTCCAGAAATGACCCTCGTCGAGCAGGAGCCACCCGGGATTGACCCGCTCATTTGTGTATGTTGATTTTGTGTCGCCCATATTCAGGCAGCCATGGGTTTTTACGTCATCCAGACTGATTAGATAGTCAAATGTGATATCCTGGAGAAGAATACCGAAAACGTGAAGTTTTGCCAATAGTTTAACATACTTTTTATCCCCGAATTTTTGCCTGTAACGATACAAGGCCTGGATCAGGGTGATGGGGCCTCCCCAGGATTGTACATAAATAGGCCGATCGTCTCTTTTGCTGAAAACTTCCAACAGGAATTCGCTGCCTTCCGAATCCTTGGACTCTCCGTTGGGATTCAAACCTTCACCAATCCAGTCATGAAAATTGATGTCTCCCCAGCTGCTTTCGACATGCCGACCGGCAATCTCTCCCGAAAATTTCCGGGTGTTGGTCAACCAGATGATGGGAAGGGCACCCCGGCCTTTTTTAGTGACATTACGCAGTTGTTCCGGGGTTATGAGGTCTTGCTGATGTTTCTTCAGATGAGGATACTCCTGTTCATAGGCATTGATGATCGATTGAGCCTTATTCCAGGGTCCAAGGTCATTGTAATTGAAATCGGGAAGCTGTGGTGTCACGATGATCGCTTCCGTATCAAAGAGATGGGAATAATAGAGGTATCGGATCAGCGAATTCCCGTCATCGTGCGTCTGGTCTGTCAGTATGACCACCCGGTATTTGGGATTTTCGGCAAGTGCTGACGAAAATAATCCTGTTGCAAAGATCAGCAGGAGAAACGTTGCTTTTTTCATAGGTGTGGTTAATGGTTGCGCGTTATCGTTCTGAGAACTGGTTTTATGGTTGGGCCGGATTCTGGATTTCCTTGATCGAATTCCGGTAGGACATGCCCCATCGGGCAATTTCATCGATAATGGGCTTCAGGGTATGCCCGTATTCCGTGATGGAATATTCCACGGTAACTGGTTTGGTGTCGCGGACCACACGGCTTACCAGATGGTTCATTTCAAGGTCCTGTAACTCCTTCGACAACATCTTGGTTCCAATGCCATCCACCTCCCTTAGTAAATCCATGAAACCCATCTTTTCTCCTTCCAGCAGTGTCCCAAGGATATGGAATTTCCACTTGCCAGATAGGATCCCCATAGCATCCCTGATAGCAGATATCCTGACCTGGCATACCGGGGAGCTATTCAGAAAGGCCTTCTTTTTCATGGTGGTGTAATAAAATCAATTCATTTCAAAGTTATCGAATCCCCCGTTGATATCCAAATGGAAAGTAGTTTCCAAAAGGAAACCCATGGTGATTGTATACTGGATCAGAAGTACCTTTGCCAAATAGTTTTAAATCGGCTGCCGTTAAACAAGTGGTTGCCATAAAAAGAACCATTGCCATGGAAAATAAAGAATTGAAACGAAATACACTTATTTGTGATCCCGAAACAGGGATGTGTGAATTGCCATCCGAGACCGAAACTACAGATATCAAAACTGCTGTTACGTCTTTCGATAAGCCAGTCAGGTTGATTTATTTCACCGACCCGATTTGTTCTGCTTGCTGGGCAATTGAACCACAATTAAGGAAGCTAAAGCTCGAATACGGACATGTCATCGATTTTGAATATCGCATGGGTGGATTGTTGCCCGACTGGAGTTATTCAGGGGGTGGTATCAGTAAACCTACCGATGTGGCCCACCATTGGGATGAGGTGAGTGCCTACTATGATATGCCCATTGATGGAGACATATGGCTTGAAGATCCACTAAATTCTTCATATCCGCCTTCCATAGCCTTTAAAGCGGCCCAGTTGCAGGACAAAGAGAGGGCAATCGATTTTCTTAGGAAGCTTAGGGAGTTGGTTTTTCTGCAGAAACGCAACATTGCTCGCTGGGAAGTCATTGAACTGGCTGCCTTGCAAGCCGGACTGGATACCGGAAAATTAAAGACAGATGCTGAGCGTAATGCCCGCATCTTGTTTGAGGAAGATCTAAAGTTGGCCAGGGAATATGGAGTACGTGGCTTTCCGACCTTATTCTTTACACGGAATGGTAAGACTACAGAAATTATTTATGGTTCAAGGCCTTATAATGTCATAGAGAACGCTTTGTCGAAGGTATGTCCTGAAGCATCAAAATCAAGTTATGATAATGAACTGAATGCTTTGTTCAGTGTCTTTGGGACACTCACGGCCAGGGAGTTTTCAGAGTTGTCGGGAACACCCCGAAAGGAGAGCGACGTCGTTTTGGATGAATCGGTTGCCAAAGGTGAGTTAACCAAAATTTCAACCAAAAACGGTTCGATGTGGCAGCGATAATTTCCCGGGATTTATAACCCAACATTCGTGCTGAACCCTTAATTTTGCATTAGGGCATTATGATCCCTTCCTGACCGAAGGGATTTTCAATATGTCCAAGCCAGACATTTCGGATATGGTTGAATTTGATCACATAAGAAAGCTCCTGATACAACTTGTCGAAATGGGCAATTATGACATAATCGATGATTTGTTTTCCAGCGAATATTTTGCTCATGCTGACAATAAGGTCTATCGGGGACACCCTTTTCTTAAAAGATATGTCAGGCAAATCCGCCAGGCAATACCGGATATCAAGATCAAAAAACTGGAAGTGCTGTCCCAATCCGAAGACCGTTTGACTTCCCAGCGCTTTTATTCGGGAACGCATTCAGCGTCACTTTTGGGAATTCCTGCTTCAAAAAAGCGGGTTTCCTGGTATGAAATGATTGTTACCAGATTCGAGGATGAAAAGATTGTGGAAGAATGGATAGTGTCAGACCTGGCATTTCAGCTAATGCGAAAATTAAACGCTTAAGCCATGGGAATCAATGAGTTTTATGTATTCCCGAATGAATAACCTAAAAAGATTAAACCCACATGAAACTGACTGACTTGGGTTATAAGGATTATTTTGAGCAATACCGGGCCAAACACCAGCTTCTTCAATTTGAGGTGGGCAGGGTCATTTCGGAACACAAGGAACGCTATGTAGTGATAACGGAAAAGGGGGAATTTGATGCTGAAATCACCGGCAACCTTCGCTTTTCGTCAAAAAGCCGCGAGGATTTCCCTGCCGTGGGCGACTGGGTTTCCCTGACCATTTATGACCCCGATTTCTCGATCATCCACCATATCTTGCCCCGATCCTCAGTTCTTACGAGGCAGGCTGCCGGACAACCGACCGAAAAGCAAATCATCGCTGCCAATATTGATTATGCCCTATTGGTACAAGCCACCGACCGCGATTTTAATCTCAACCGCCTGGAGCGATACCTGACCATTTGCCATGCTTCCGGGGTTTCCCCAGTCATTGTCCTGACCAAGACCGACCTGATAGACCCTAATACCCTGGACTGTCTGATCGAGAAGGTAAGGCATCGTGAGAAAAGCCTCCCTATTTATGCCATCAGCAACGAAACCATGGATGGCCTCAATGAATTCAAAAGTATTATTGAAAAGGGGAAAACCTATTGTATGCTGGGCTCCTCGGGAGTCGGAAAATCAACGCTCATCAACCGCCTTTCAGGCAGGACTGCCATGCAAACCGGGGCTATCAGCGACAGTACGGGCAAAGGCCGGCATGTGACAAGCCACCGCGAACTGATCGTCCTGGACAATGGCGGTATCCTGATCGACAATCCCGGGATGAGGGAGGTTGGGATGGCCGATCAGGAGGAGGGCCTTGGTTATGCCTTTGACTTGATTCTTCAACTGGCTCCGCAATGCCGGTTTAAGGATTGTTCCCATACCGGCGAGGCGGGTTGCGCCGTTCTTGCCGCAGTTGAATCAGGCGAAATCGAAAGTGATGTCCTTGACAATTACCTGAAGTTGCAGCGTGAAATCTCCAGATTTGAAACGTCTGTTGCCGAAAAGAGGAAAAAAGACAAACAGTTTGGGAAAATCCTGAAGGATTACCATAAAAAGGATATGAAGGGAAAAGGAAACTGATGTCCTCCGCCTTGCGAAATGTGGGGAAGATTGATACTTTTAATCCTTTTAACGGAATACCCATGAAGATACTTCATACCTCAGACTGGCACCTTGGAAAGCGTCTTGATGACTTCCCCAGAATCACCGAACAACAGGCTGTCTTACAGGAAATCTGTGAAATTGCTGACCGTGAACAGGTCAATGCTGTCGTGGTGGCGGGCGATTTGTTCGATACTTTCAATCCTCCTACAGAGGCGGTGGATCTGCTGTACAAGACCTTAAAACGGTTGACCAACCAGGGACGCCGGCCGGTCATCGCCATTGCCGGAAACCATGATTCTCCCGACCGGATTGAATCACCTGATCCACTTGCCAGAGAATGCGGAATCATTTTCGCCGGTTACCCTGATTCCGGCATTATCGCTTTTGAGCTCGATTCGGGACTGAAAGTCCTGCAAAGCGAGGATGGTTTTCTCGAATTGAAGGTACCCGAAACAGATGTGCCACTTAGAATCCTCATCACGCCTTATGCCAATGAGTTCAGGATAAAAACCTGGCTGGGAGTGGCCGACAAGGAGGAGGAACTGGGTACGGTACTGAAAGATCGGTGGAAGGCAATCGCTGATAAATACTGTGATTACAGGGGAGTGAATCTTCTGGTAACGCATCTTTTTATGGTCAGGAAGGGCGACGAATTGCCCGAAGAACCTGAGGATGAGAAGCCAATCCTGCACGTAGGAGGCGTGCACGCTCTCTTTACCGATATAATCCCTCGCCAAATCCAGTATTCGGCCCTGGGGCACCTTCACAGGATGCATTGCGTGGATAGTCAACCAGGATTGACCTATTACAGCGGCAGTCCTTTATCTTACAGTTTTGCCGAAGCCAACCAGAAAAAGTATGTGCTGGTTATTGAAGCAGATCCGGGAAAACCTGCGGTAGTCAACGAAGTCGAACTATCCGGTGGCAAAAAGTTGTTGCGCAAACGCGCTGAAGGCCTGGAGGATGCATTGCTTTGGCTTTCCCAAAACCAGGATGCTTTGGTAGAGCTGACGCTTGTTACCGAAACCTTCCTGACTGCCATGGAGAGAAGGCAGATCCAGAACGCCCATCCGGGCATCGTCGCCATCATCCCCGATATTTCGGGGGGTGACTTCGAATCCGGTTCCCATCATAACCAGATCGATTTGTCAAGAAGCATGGAGGAGCTTTTCAGGGATTATTTCCGTCATGAGAAGGGACAGGATCCCAACCAGGAACTGATGGATCTCTTCACTGAGATCCTCTCAGCCAGTGATGAATAGCTTTTTAACCACAGATTACACAGATTTTCACTGATGAGGAAGTACTTCAAAACCTGTTATTAAAGACGATGGAAGAACTCAACAATATAACTTATGATATCATTGGTGCGGCTTATAAAGTTCATCGCGAGCCGGGTCCTGGATTGCTCGAATCAACTTATGAAACTTGTCTTGAATACGAACTTTTAAAATCTGGATATCATGTGAAAAGGCAGGTATTAATTCCTGTCCACTATGACAAAATTGTTCTGGATGGAGGTTACCGAATTGATTTATTGGTCGAAGATATGATTATCCTTGAACTTAAAGCAGTTGAAGAAATAATGCCTATTCATCAGGCACAACTCATGACTTATCTGAAATTATCGGGCTATAATCTGGGCTTGCTTTTGAATTTTAACGTCACTGACATGAAACGGGGAATTAAGCGGGTTGTCATGTAAACCCGTCTAAATTGAAAGCTGCAATTTGTGGCTGTTATAAGGGAAGCAAAAATTATGAATCTGTGTAATCTGAGTAATCCGTGGTGAAATTGAAATAAAGTATGATACCTATAAAACTTACAATACAAGGCCTGTATTCCTACCAGGAAAAACAGACCATCGATTTTACCAAACTGACTGCCGCGCATCTGTTCGGCATCTTCGGGATCGTGGGCAGCGGCAAGTCAACCATACTCGAGGCCATCACCTTCGCTTTATACGGTAAGACTGACAGGTTAAACCAGTCGGGCGATAACCGATATTATAACATGATGAACCTGAAGGCGAACGAGATGCTGATCGATTTCATCTTCGAAACCGGCAAGGATCAAATGTCTTATAGGGCAACGGTCAGAGGAAAACGCAACAGCAAGAACTTTGAGGATGTGAAAACCCTCGAAAGAACAGCCTACCAGAAATCAGGTGATACATGGATTCCTGTTGAGCTGAATGATCTGGAGAAAGCAATCGGACTGAGTTACGAAAACTTCAAACGAACCATTATCATTCCACAGGGACAGTTTCAGGAGTTTCTTCAACTGGGAAACAAGGACCGCACCCAAATGATGAAAGAACTTTTCAACCTTGGGAAATTCGAGTTTTTCAACAAGGTGACTCGCTTAGAGGCCCTGAATAATGGGCTTAAGCAGAATATTGAGGGACAATTGAAGCAACTGGGCGATGTCCATCCCGACCGGCTTAAGGAGTACCGTGCCCAGCTTGAAAAGCTCAGCAATGACCTGAAGGAGATGGATTTGGGTCTCACCGCCTTGCAGAAGGAGGAAGAGGAATTTCGTCTGCTCCGAGACCTGATGCTGCGTAAGGATACGGCTGAAAAGCAGATGCAATCCTTGCGCGAAAAGGAACCCGAATTCAGGAAGCTCGAACAGAAGATATTCAGGTATGAGCAGTGTGTGAATCAATTCAAATTCCTTCTTGAGCGTTGGAAACAGAATAGGGAGGCTTTGACCATTCGTGAAAATCAAATCATGGAGGAAGAGAAACGGCTTATCCACCATGAAAGGGAGATAAAGTCTCTTTCTGAGCGCCTGGATGAACTGAAACCTGCATACGAAAATCGTGAGGAGCTCAGGCAAAAGTCGGAGGAATTGGCAAAGCTGGTTCAGGTAAAGGATTTGGAAATGAAGCTGGCCCATGAAGAGGAGAGGTTCAAGAATGGCGGGAAAGTTTGCCGTGATCTGGAAGTGAAGCTGGAGACACTTTCCAATCAGAAGAAGAATCTTGAAGGACAGCTTCGCGATTTTAGGGCCAAACTGCCCGACATGAAACTTCTGGCAGAGGTGAATGCATGGCATATCGAACGGGGACAGATGGAGAAGCAAGTCATGGAGGTAAACAGGGCGCTTGAAAAATCTGTCCAGGCCATTGGAGAAATTGACAAAGAAAAGGTTGCCTTGTTGGCAGAGTCCCGGCTCCAGCATCTTGCAGAGGCCGGTTACCCTGAAATTATGCATAAACTTAAGGAAAAGGAGGAAGTCCTCAAAAGGACCCTGAAAGGGTTGCAGGAACAGGAAGATCACTTGCGTGTAAAGGCAAAACTGAAGGAATATTCCGACGAGCTGATGGAAGGGGACCCTTGTCCGCTATGCGGGTCGCTGCACCATCCTGGCATTTTCAAGGAAGGCGATATAGATGACGCAATCGCGAGCCTTGGGATTGAAAGAAAATCTTTCGAAAAGGAAATGGAGTTGATATCCGGGTGGATGGAGCGTATCAGGATTCTGCAGAGTCGGTTACAGATGGTCCGTGAACAGCAGGATGAATGGAGCCGTCAGAAACAGGGAATGCTTGCCAATATCACCGGGCATGACCTGAAGTTTGTCTGGGAGAAATATCGTACAAAATCTGACCTTGTGACTGCTTTTCAGGAAGTTGACAGCATTCAGAAGGAGATCGGGTCGACTGATAAAAATCTGGAAGAATTGGTCAAAAAGCAGGACACTGAAGCTTCCAATTTGCGTAAATACCAGTTGGAACTGGATAAAATACAAAATGCCATAACCGGCTACACGGCAAGAATCCATACGCTGACAGGCCAGTTTAAGATGATCAGCCCCAACAACTACAGGGAGGCCAAGCCCGGACAGCTTGAGGATGAAAGTTTGGGTTTACAAAACAAGGTTAGGGAGTTGGAAGAATCTTATGCCAATCTCAACCGTGAGATCGGAGAAAGAAGTAAAGTCCGCGATATCCTGCAGGGCAGCCTTCAGTCGAACCGAAATGAGCTGACTAAGGAAAAGCAGACACAGTCGGAACTGGACCAACAAGTGAAGGATCAGCTCGAAAAATCTCCGTTTGTATCAATGGATGAGGTCGAAGCCATCCTGTCCGAGGCTTTTGATGCACCGGCTGAAAGGGAAAAGTTGACCAGGTACAGAGATGATCTCACCCGGAACCAGTCGCTGCTGGAGCAGTTGCAGAAAGAGGCCGGAAACCGGATTTATGATCTGGAGAAGCACCAGGAATTGTCATTGAAACTGGCAGGCCTGAAGGATCAAATAACTTCGAAAAACCAGGAGAAGGGTCGCATAAAGGAAATTTGTGACAAGTTGGTTAAAGATCTTGAAAGCCAGGCTGATCTGAAAAATGAGCTTGAAAAAATCGACCTTCGGGCTGCAAACCTGAAAATCATGAAGTCGTTGTTCAAGGCGAGTGGATTTGTGAATTATATTTCATCCGTTTACCTACAGAACCTTTGCAGTGCAGCCAACGACCGATTCTTCCAGCTTACCCGGCAAAAGCTGAGTCTGGAAATTACTCCCGACAACAATTTCCAGATTCGTGACTATATGAATGGGGGAAAGTTACGGAGCGTAAAGACCTTGTCGGGCGGACAAACCTTTCAGGCGGCATTGTGCCTGGCGCTTGCCTTGGCCGACAATATCCAGAAAATTACGGAATCGAACCAGAATTTTTTCTTCCTCGACGAGGGTTTTGGTTCCCTTGACAAAGAAACATTGGATGTCGTATTCGATACCCTGAAGTCGCTCCGCAAGGAAAATCGCATCGTTGGGGTCATTTCCCATGTCGAGGAGATGCAGCAGGAAATCGATGTCCACCTCCGCATTCGGAATCATGAAGAACGGGGCAGCCTCATCGAAACCAGCTGGATGGTTTAATGAAGCCGGCCTTATCGCCGGCTTTACTTATTCTTTGTGTATTGTATGTTGGTCTGATTAGTGGTAAATTGTATCGCCCAGGAATTACTGATGTGAAATTCTGGCATGAATTTGGCATGATGCGGTTTTATCATAATCTCATCCTTTATGAAACATTTTCTATACCTGTCTTTGATTCTGGTGGTCCTTTCGAGTTGTACCACCCCTGTGTTTCTGTATCGCACCAACCCGCCCGAAATGGTTCTGCCTGAGAAGCCTGCCACCATCGTATTCGCCAACCAGTACGATTATTGGTCCAAGCCTGAAATAAAGGATAAGCATGAAGTGGCATACCAGGCTGCGATCAGGGATTTTGGCCGTGCACTTACGGTTAAGCCCGAAGAAGTGGATCCTACAGTGATCTTTTCGGCTGAAACTATAACAGATAAGAAAGATAATGATACATTGAGACTTCAGAAACTTGATTCAAATGGGATTCACTCCATTCTTGAACCCTATTCAGCTGATTACTTGCTGACGCTCGATAGCCTGAGTCTTTTCTTTGACTGGGAAGTCTTCAGGGAAGAAAATCCTGAGGATGGCTCTGTTTCCAAAACCAAGAACTTCTATTTGATTGGCCGATACTTCGTGACTTTGTACAATCCCGACGGGGTGGTTGTGAAACAGACCCTGCTCGATCGCTCCATGTTGTATTCCGCCCGCCCAACCCTTGGAGCCCTTATTACCATACTACCCAACTTGTCCAATGGCCTGGAGAAGATACAGGTGCTTTCGAGGGATGCTGCCGCAGAATATAAAACCATGTTTTATCCGGTGAGGGAACAGACCGGTTACCGTGAATTGCATGCAGGGAAGGCATTCAATGAATCGAATGCCCATATCATTGCAGGCCGCTTTGATGAAGCTATTCCCCTACTTGATGCCATCGCATCAGGACCAAAGTCCGGCCTGGCCCGCAAAGCCCGCCATAATTTAAAAGTCATCTCTGAACTGCAGGGGAAATTCTGATTGGTAATCAACCTGACAATGAAAACTTCTTGAAAAGATGAATGGGTGGCGGCCATCATATTGAATGAATCTTAAAGTACAAGATTAAAGGTGTATTCGAATAGCTGGACGTAAGGCTTATTCCTGAATGATTGTACAAGGAGCGATATCCTTATTTTTTTGTGGATAAAAATAAAGACAAAAAAGTATTAAATATTCGTAATTCATTGTTTTCTAATGAATAATCGCGTAAATTGATCAGGATTTTGCCAAGTATTGATATTAATGAGCCCATCGCCTTTAATGGTTGGGGAATAGTTAAAGTTATCGGAATGTTACTGTCAAATCTGGAAGACGGACAGATAAGTGGAATCAAAAAACAGGAATGCATATGGCAACGCAGGGTCAGATACTCGATATGTCTCCATTAGGGATGATATTTAAAGTGGTAAAAAGCAAAACGGATACGGAGGGAAAATCCCTGGATCTTGAATGGCAGCTTCTTCCCCTATGCAATATGGTTGATCCGCTGTTACACATTCATCCTGAGGCCATTGAAACCTATCATGTACTTGAGGGCGAAATGGAGTTCTATATCAACAATAAATGGATAAAGGCAAAAGCGGGTGACAGGTTACAGGTTGAAAAGGGAGTAACCCATGCCTTTCGCAATCCATCGGAATATGTTGTTAAGGTTTATAATACCCATGAACCGGCTTTTGACATGGAAAATTATTTTGAGGATGTTTGTAAGGTCGTTGACATTGTAACCAATAGCCGGACAAAACCGGTCAGGATGAAAAACCTGAAAACGATGTTGGTTTTCGGTGTTCTCATGAATAACTATAGAAAGGAGATCGTTGCCGTGAATCCCCCTGACTTTTTGGTTCAAATTGCAGGCAAGATTGCACGGTTTTTTGGAATGGATTACAAGTGATTGTTCATATGTCAATTTTGGAAACTTGTAATCCCGGTATGTTTTCGATTGTGTTTACATCATTCAACATCAAATCTGACCATGGCACTCAAATCTGTTGACTGGGGATCTGTTGTAAAGGCCATTCTTCGGCACTTGTTGTTCTGGACAGTCGTTGTCACTTATTTCGCATGGGGGTCAGGTTAATTTCATCCCAATATTCCTATATTTGAGACTTCAAAGTCTTTTATATGTTTTTTATAGGTCCTTCCGGTTATATCATAACGCTGATGCTGACTGCCTTTTTGCCGGTCATCATGCTTGTTGTGAGTCCGATGCAAAACCTGCATCTTGGCTGGTCATCGGAAAATGAACGGCTGGCTTCCCATTCCGTTGAAAGGCAAATTGACCGTGTGATGGAATCAAAGGCATTTTCAATGGATGTTGCCTGCGACCTGGTGGCAGATTCTGCAAATGAATGGGTTCCTCGCATAAGACTGATTTCCGGGCTTATCTACAGCCCCAAAGCAACTTTGTGTGCCTCACCGGTCCTTGCCGGCAATACAAACAAGGCACCTCCTGTCGTATAACTACCCCATTATCCCCTCTGTTTGTAAAAATCATTGTTGTATTGGCATCAACCTAGATTTACTGGTTGTTTATGCCCCAATTTTAACCATTCAACCATGAAAAGGATTTCATTCTATATCTTCATTTTCATTTTATTTGCTGCCAAAGGGTTGACTGCACAAAATTCAATCTCAGGCAGGGTATACCTTTCTGATACAAACGAAGACCTTCCCGGTGCACATGTCACCATCCGGAACACTACACTTGGAACTGCCTCCGATAAGGAAGGGAGATATGAGTTGTCGGGACTTGTAAATGGCGAATATGTGATCCGGGTCAGTTTCTCGGGACTTCAAACGATCGAGGAGGTCATTCGGATATCTGATGGTGATATCCAAAGGGATTTTGCCATGATTGAAACTTCCATTGACCTGAATGCCGTGGTGGTCACCGGAACCCGTACCGAAAAAAACCTGAAGAATGTTCCGGTGCTGACCCATGCCATACCTGGCCGTGATCTGGAAAAGCGCAATATCACTGACATCACTGAGGCCCTCGAAGCAGTCGTACCGGCAGTGGAATTTAAAAGCACGGCATGGGGAAAATCCTTGTCCCTCTCGGGCATCGATCCCCAGTATGTACTCTTCCTGGTCGACGGTGAACGTATGGCTGGCGAAACTTTCGGTGACATCGATTATTCTCGCATCAACCTGGCCGATATTGACCAGATTGAGGTTGTGAAAGGTGCCGCATCAACACTCTATGGATCCAATGCCCTCGGAGGTGTCGTGAACCTGATTACACGGAAATCGAGGGAACCTTTCAGTATTTCGGCAACAGCCAAATATTCGAATTTTAATACCCAAACCTATCGGATTTCAACCGGAAGCCAGTGGGGTAAGTTTTCAAATCAGCTTTCGGCAGGCTTCGATAAAACCGATGGCTATGACTTGCTGGAGGGGAACTCTTATCGTACACAAGAGCGTGAAGACGGATTTGTGGTTTCTGACCGGCTCAGGTTTACGCCATCGGCCAGGTGGGAGATGGAAGGCAACTTTTCATTTTTCAGCAAGAACCGCGACAATACTTCGGCGAGCTTATTCGATCGCCGCAATACTGATGTCATGTTCGGAGGCAAGACTTCTTACTTCTTCAATCCCAGGAACAGCATCACCCTCAGCTGGAATTCGGATAACTACAAGCTACTGAATAAGGTTTCGCCTGATTCGCTAGAAACCGATTACGACATTGTATACCAGAACGGCAGGCTATTGGGTCACTTTGAGCTGGCTCCATGGAATAGCATGGTGGTGGGTGTCGAGCACATCAACGAGAACCTGACAGCACCCCGCAACCAGATTGAAGAGAAAAGCAATACCGACTGGGTGGTATTCCTGCAGGAGGACCTGAAGCTCTCTGACCGGTTTTCGGTAGTAGCCGGATTACGGGCCAACCATAACGAAATCTATAAATGGAACCTGACTCCCCAGGCATCGGCCATGTACAAAATATGGGTCTTAACATTCAGGGGGGCTTATGCGAAGGGATACAAAACACCAACCTTGAAAGAAAAATATATGTATTTCCAGATACCTGTGCCGGGAATCCCCATGTTTTTGGCCGGGAATGAAGACCTTAAACCTGAGAAGTCGGATTATTTCTCGCTCTCTGCCGAATATGCCCGTGATGGAGTCACCTTTTCGGTAGCTGCATACCACAACAAGGTCAGGAACCTGATTGCTGCCAGTGATACCTTTGTGATGAAGCCTGGCATGGTCATGGAGTATGCATACGAGAACCAGAGTGAAGCTACCATGAAGGGAATTGATGTTATGCTACGGACAAGAATAGGAAGCTTTTTGACAGGAAGCGCCAACCTGGCCTGGGTCAGGAAAATCAACGATTCAACCGGAAAGGAATACAGCAATACACGAAATTTTCTGGCAGGTGCCAACCTCGATTATGACCGCAGGTTTGGGAATTACCAACTCAATATGAACCTCCAGGGAAATTTCTATGGAAAAAACCAGCTCGAGATGATGGATGAAAGAACCCGGGAGGTGACCCGGCTCGAACTGACTGACTTTTCGATCTGGAAACTTAACACGAACCATACATTCAACTCGCACTACAGGCTTAGCCTCGGGGTACACAATATTTTC
>JACDJC010000593.1_pt1 | contig 41064 bp, 38 predicted proteins | sample 7454191 | NCBI WGS metagenome assembly JACDJC01 (sample SAMN14253291, study PRJNA609438) | sludge metagenome | isolation source: sludge after 25d culture with pyrite and EDTA | collected 2018-12-20
AACCGGGTGGAGAATCTCCAGAGGCACCGAGCCGAAGTGCCCTTCGACACTCCGTACCATCCAAAAATCGACCACCAAGGCGTTGAATCAGCATCGCCCAGGGATCTGGCCTTACTGCTATTTTGGCGCCAAGTGTGGGGAATAGTGTGGGGAGCAGGATTCGCAGGCAAGAAAAAGGGGTTACGATTTTCATCGTAACCCCTTGATTTGTTTTGGTAGCGGGGAGCGGATTCGAACCGCTGACCTTCGGGTTATGAGCCCGACGAGCTACCAGGCTGCTCCACCCCGCATCAATTGAAGAACATCGCTTATAGCCTCTGCCGATGGACTTGTCAAGAAGAGATAAGGCGCTGCTCGATAATTTTTTTCAGGTCCGCCGGGGAACGGTCCGCCGTCGATCGCACCAAAACTTGCTTGCTGCGGTTGGAATGGCCGGCAACGATCTCCAGCGTCGACTTGGGAACCCCGAGAAGATCGGCCAAAAAGACGATGCACATCTTGTTGGCGGCCCCCTCCACCGGGGGGGCGGTGAGGCGCAACTTGAGGGCCTCGCCGTGCAGGCCGGCCACCTGGTTGCGGCTGGCCCGGGGTTGGACGAACACGTTGATGACGATGCCGTCGCCGGTTTCGCGATAGAAAGACATGATACTGTTCTTCTGTGCTACTTTTCGTCTTGGGCAGAATGCTTCGTTTGCTTCTGCCTGGTCGTTTTCCCGCCTTTGTTTCCGAATGCAGGCGGGATGGGGGCAGGTGCCGAGAGATCCCTCGTCGCATCCATTCCTCGGGATGACACCGGGAAAGTAGCTGCCAGTTGTCTGATACACCGCTCACAACAGTGGCCGGTCTGACCGGATCGGCGACAGTGGCTTCTGAACTTTCCGGCTCGGCTTTCCGCCGTTTCGTGCCGATAAACATGGATTCCTGCTTTCGCAGGAATGACGGAAAAGGACCGGAATTGATCCGGTTTTTTTCCGTGCCGGTCACCCTGGACACGGATCCGGGGTCCATGTCGAAAGCCTGAAGGTTGCCGGAACTTTTTTCTCAAAGCGCTTTCAGACGCTGTCGCCCTCCTGCGCCCGGCGGATGTTTTCGATCACCACCCGGCTGGAGAGCCCCCCGGTGATGGGGATCAGCTCCACCCGGCCGCCGTGGGCTTCCACCCGCTGGCGTCCCACCACATCCCGGAGACCGTAGTTGCCCCCCTTGGTCAGCACGTCCGGCCGCAGGCAATCGATGAGCGTTTCCAGATCTTGCCCCGAAAAAACCACCACGTAATCCACCGCGTCCAGGGCGCAGAGGGTGCGCACCCGCTCCCGGACACCGATCACCGGGCGCCCCGGCCCTTTGATGGCCCGCACCGAATCGTCGTCGTCGATGGCCACCACCAACACGTCCCCCAACCGGCGGGAGGCGGAAAAGAGGTTCAGGTGGCCGGCGTGCAAAAAATCGAAGCAGCCGTTGGTCATCACGATGCGCTGGCCGCGCCTGCGGATCTCGGCCCCCAGGGCCTCCAGTTCGTTGATATCCTTGAGCTTGTCGAGCCGGTCGGTACCGGCGGACGCCACGGCCAGGGCCAGCTCCTTGCGACTCACCGTGGCCGTGCCCACCTTGCCCACCACGATGCCGGCGGCGGCATTGGCCAGTCTGGCGGCGTCGAGCCAGTCGGCGCCGGCCGCCAGGGCCAGTCCCAACACGGCGATCACGGTGTCGCCGGCGCCGGAAACGTCGAATACCTGTCGCGCCTCGCTGCGGATCTCCCGGGGCATCCGGCCTTTTTCGAACAGCACCATCCCCTCCGGCCCACAGGTGACCACCAGCCGGTCCACCCCGGAGTGCTCGTGGAGGATGCCGGCGGCCCGGTGCAGGCTTTCGGCGTCTCCGATGGCGATGCCGGCGGCCTGGGCCGCTTCCTTGCGGTTGGGGGTGATGAGGGTGGCGCCGGCATAGCGGCGATAATCGTCCCCCTTGGGATCCACCAGCACCGGTTTGCCATGGCGCCGGGCCGCGGCCATGATACCGGCCAGCAGCGATGGGGTGAGCAGCCCCTTGCCGTAATCGGAGATCAGCACCGCCCCCGCCGATTTGATACCGTCCTCAAGATCGCGCAGAATCGCCGCCACCGTATCCGGCCCCACCGCCCGGGGGCTTTCCCGGTCGATGCGCAGCACCTGCTGCCGACCGGCGACGATGCGGGTCTTGCGCGTGGTGGGGCGCCCCGGTTCCGCGACGACGGCGCCGGCCTCGATCCCCAGATCCTGGAACCGCTGGCGCAGCAGAATCCCGTGCCGGTCATCGCCCACCACTCCGGCCACCGTCACCCGGGCCCCCAGGGCCACGAGATTGGCGGCCACGTTACCGGCACCGCCCAGGGTGTACTCCTCTCGGCCCACGGCCAGCACCGGCACCGGCGCCTCGGGGCTGATGCGCTCCACCTCGCCCCAGACGTATTCGTCGAGCATCAGATCGCCGATGACCCAGAGGTGGCAAGCGCTGAAAAGGGACAGGTCGATCAAGGCTCGCTTCCAAGGATGTTTTCGATGATCGGCTTGAGTTGATCGTATTCGGTGGTGACCGGAAACTGCGGGAATTCGTCGATCACGTTCCCGGGGGGGCGAAACAGAATCCCGTGGTGCGCCGCCTTGAGCATATTGACGTCATTGTAGGAATCGCCCATGGCGATCACCTTGTAGTTCAAGGACCTGAGCGCTTCGACGGTGTGACGCTTGGCATCGCTCTGGCGCAGGTTGTAGCCGGTGATGCGGCCCTCGCCGTTCACCGACAGGGTGTGGCAAAAAAGGGTGGGCCGGCCCAGCTTGCGGATCAACGGCGCGGCGAACTGACTGTAGGTGTCCGACACCACGATGAGCGCCGCCCGGTCCCGCAGCCAGTCGATGAACGCCACGGCCCCCTCCAGGGGTTCCATGGTATCGATGACCGCGGTGATGTCCTTCAGGGTGATCCGATGTTCATCCAGAATGGCCAAGCGCCGGCGCATCAGCACGTCGTAGTCGGCGATATCCCGGGTGGTGAGGCGCAGTTCCTCGATGCCGGTGCGCTCGGCGACGTTGATCCAGATTTCCGGGGTGAACACCCCTTCCATGTCGCTACAAACGATATACATACGAACTCCTTAGGTCGCTACGATTCGGCGTGGAATTTATTTCCCCGCGTGAAGAGGGGCGGCCCCGCATGGAAAATATCAAAATTCGAAGCACGAAACCCGAAACAACGCCAAACGACAAAAACCAATGATCAGAACGTTCGCCCTACGCCTACGACTGTTTCGGTCATTGCTTCAAATTTCGTGGTTGGTGCTTCGCAAGAGGCCCTAGAGAAATTCAGGAGTCGCCGCCGTTTTCGTCCTCGATGCGGATGAGCATCGGCGGCTCGGCGATGACATCCAGGGCGGTGATCTGCCGCAGGGCCTGCTGCACCGCCGCTTCCCGGGCGCGGTGGGTCAACATCACCACCGGCACGGGACCGGTGTTCTTGCGTCCTTTCTGGGTAACGCTCTTGATGCTGATCTCGTGCTCGGCGAGAATACCCGAGATGATGGACAGGACCCCGGGCCGATCCGCCGCCATGATCCGGATGTAGTACTCGGTGGTCAGGTCGTCCATGGGCAGCACCGGGATGGGCCGTACCCGGTCCGGCTGGTAGGCGAGAATCGGCAGCCGCCGGCCAATGCCGGCCAGCCGGTTGCGGGCAATATCCACGATATCGCTCACCACGGCACTGGCCGTGGGCATCATCCCGGCACCCCGGCCGAAATGCAGCACGTCGCCGGTGGCATCGCCGGTGACGGTGATGGCATTGACCGCGCCGCTGACGCTGGCCAGGATGTTGTCCAGGGGGATCATGGTGGGATGCACCCGGGCTTCCACCGCGTCACCGGCATCCTTGCTGATGGCCAGCAGCTTGATGCGGTAGCCGAACTCCTCGGCGTTGCGGATGTCCTGGGGCGTCAGCCGGCTGATACCTTCCACGTAGACGTCTGCCAGATTCATCGGCATGCCGTAGGCCAGGGCCGAGAGAATGGTGATCTTGTGGGCGGTGTCGTGGCCTTCCACGTCCAGGGTGGGATCGGCCTCGGCGAACCCCTCGGCCTGGGCCTCGGCCAGTGCGGCGGCAAAGGTGGCGCCCTGTTCGGTGATCTTGGTGAGGATGTAGTTGCAGGTACCGTTGAGAATGCCGGTCATGCGTCGGATGTGGTTTCCCACCATCGATTCGCGCAACGTCTTGATGATGGGCATGCACCCGCCCACACTGGCCTCGAACCCCAGATCGACCCCCGCCTCATCGGCGGCCCGGCAGATGGCGTTGCCGTCGGCGGCCAGAAGGGCCTTGTTGGCCGTGACCACCGGTTTGCCGGCCGCAATGGCCGCCAGCATCAACTCCCGGGCCACGCCCTGGCCGCCGATCATTTCCACCACGATATCGATGCCGGGATCGCCGATGATCGACCGGGCGTCGGTGGTCAACACCCCCGGGGCAAAGGCGAGTCCCCGGTCCCGGGTGATATCGACATCCGCCACCCGCTTGAGTTCAAGCACCGCCCCCAGCCGCTGGGCGATGAGGTCCCGCTGTTCCATGAGCAGCCGGGCCACGCCGGTGCCCACCGTACCGCACCCGAGCAGTCCGATGTAAATCGTTTTCATCTGAATTCTTCGTATCCTTTTGTGCCTTCGCGAGAAGCCCCGAAAGGCGTCGTTGCCGTGCAGCGGTGCCGGGAGCCGACCTACATGATCTTGCGGATCCCCCGGATTCCCTGGTTGACGCGCATCTTGTTTTCGATGAGGGCAAAGCGCACGTACTCGTCCCCGTACTCACCAAAACCCAACCCGGGGCTCACGGCCACCTGGGCTTCGCGGATGAGAAACTTGGAAAATTCCACCGATCCCATGGCGCGGTACTTTTCCGGAATCCGGGCCCAGACGAACATCGTCCCCTTGGGACTGGGCACTTCCCAGCCGATGCGGTTGAGCCCCCCGATGAGGGCGTCCCGGCGCTCGGTGTAGGTGTCGCGCACCTCCTGCACGCAGCCCTGATCGCCTTCCAGGGCGATGATGGAAGCGATCTGGATCGGCTGGAAGACGCCGTAGTCCAGGTAGCTCTTGATGCGCCGCAGAGCGAAGACGATCTCGGGGTTGCCCACGCAAAAGCCCACTCTCCAGCCGGGCATGTTGTAGCTTTTGGAAAGGGAGAAAAACTCCACCCCCACGTCCTTGGCCCCCTTGGCCTGGAGAAAGCTCGGCGCCTGGTAGTCGTCGAAGGTCAGGTCCGCGTAGGCGAAATCATGGATCACCATGATATCGTGTTCCTTGGCGTAATCGACGATCTTCTCGAAAAACGCCAGGTCCACCACTTCGGTGGTGGGATTGTGGGGATAGCTGATGATCAGCACCTTGGGCCGGGGCCAGGTCTGGCGCGTGGCGGCAATGAGGTTGTCGAAAAAGTTGTGCTCCGGTCCCACCGGAATCCCCCGCACGTCGCCCCCGGCGATGATGGCCGAATAGGGATGGATCGGGTAGGTGGGGTTGGGGGTGAAGACCACGTCCCCGGGGCGGATGGTCACCAACACCAGGTGACTCATGCCCTCCTTGACACCGATGGTGACGATGGCCTCCCTGTCAGGGTCCAGGTCCACGTCGTAGCGTCGCTTGTACCAGTTGCAGATCGCCACGCGCAGTCGGGTAATGCCCATGGACGCCGAGTAGCGATGGTTGTGGGGCTTCTGGGCCGCCTCGATGAGCTTGTCCACGATGTGATCCGGCGTGGCCAGGTCCGGGTTGCCCATTCCCATGTCGATGATGTCCTGGCCGGCCCGACGCGCTTCCATCTTGATTTCGTTGACGGTGGCGAACACGTAGGGCGGCAAACGATCGAGTCGGGCGAAGCGGGTCATGGCGTTTTCTCCCTGTCCAACAAAGGGTTAAAAAAGAAATTGTAAGCTTGATAACTTACATGAGGCTCAAGGGATTGTCAAAAAAATATCTTTGACTTTTGCCTGGATTCAGTTTAGGTTCCCTGCTTAATTACTAGCTAAAATTACTGGTTTTTTCATAACGGAGCCCCCCATGACCCAACCGTTGCGCTACGCCGATGCCGGCGTGGACATTGACAAGGCCAATGCCCTGGTCGAAGAAATCAAGAAAATCGCCAAGAAGACCCATCGCCCCGGCGCAATGGGGGAAATCGGCGGCTTTGGCGGCCTCTTTTCCCTCAATATGGCCAATTACGAGCAACCGGTACTCGTGAGTTCCACCGATGGGGTCGGCACCAAGCTCAAGATCGCCTTCCTGGCAAACAAGCACGACACCGTGGGCATCGACCTGGTGGCCATGTGCGTCAACGATATCGCCGTTCAAGGCGCCAGGCCACTGTTTTTCCTGGACTATCTTGCCACGGGGCACCTGGATTCGGCCGTGGCCACCCAGGTGATCAGCGGCATCGGGGAAGGCTGCCAGCAGGCCAAGTGCGTCCTCATCGGCGGCGAAACCGCCGAGATGCCGGGGATGTACCAGCCGGGCGAGTACGATCTGGCCGGCTTCGCCGTGGGCATCGTGGACAACAACAAGATCGTGGATGGATCGGAGATCCGCGGCGGCCACCGGCTCATCGGCATCGCTTCCAACGGCTTGCACAGCAACGGTTTTTCCCTGGTGCGCAAGATCTGCTTCGAGATCCGTCAACTCGATGTCGGCAGCTACGTGCCGGAACTCGCGGCCCCCCTGGGCGAAGAATTGCTGCGTCCCACCCGGATCTACTCGGAGCTGATGCTCAACCTCGCCAAGGACCTGCCCATCCACGGGCTGGCCCACATCACCGGTGGCGGCATCGCCGAGAACATCATCCGCATCATTCCCAAGGCGTGCGGTCTGGTCATCGACACCGCCGCCTGGAAGGTCCCCCCCGTTTTCCAATGGCTTCAGCAAGCCGGCGGCGTGAGCGACACGGAAATGCGCCGGACGTTCAACATGGGCATCGGCATGGTGGCCGTGGTGCCGGAGGAAGCCGCCCAGGAAATCCTCGAACGGCTCCGCGCCATGAACGAAGAAGCCTACCTCATCGGCGAAGTGGTGGCCACCAAAGGGGATGCCCCCCGCGTTCACTTCATCTGAACTCATGAAGGTCCTGGGCATCGAAAGTTCCTGCGACGAAACGGCGGCAGCGGTGGTGGCCGACGGGCGGGTGGTGTTGTCCTCGGTGGTCGCCTCCCAGGTGGCCATTCACCGCCCCTACGACGGCGTGGTGCCCGAGCTGGCCTCCCGGGAGCACCTCCGCGTGGTGGCACCGGTGGTCTCCCGGGCCCTGGCCGAGGCCGGCATGGCCGCCGATACCCTCGACGGCCTGGCCGTCACCCGGGGGCCGGGTCTCATCGGCGCCCTGCTGGTGGGATTCTCCTTTGCCAAGGCCTACGCCTGGGCCCTGGGATTGCCCTGGGTGGGAATCGATCACCTCGAAGCCCACATCCAGGCGGTGTTTCTCGGTGACGATCCCCCCCCGTTTCCCTTTGTCGCCCTCATGGTCTCCGGCGGCCACACCTGCCTGTATGATGTGACCGGCCCCACGGCCATGACCCCCCTGGGGCAGACCCGAGACGACGCCGCCGGCGAAGCCTTCGACAAGGTGGCCAAGATGCTGGATTTGGGGTATCCCGGGGGCGAAGTCATCGACCGCATCGCCGTGGACGGAGACCCCACCCGGGTGGCGTTTCCCCGCCCGTTCCTGAACCGCGACACCTTCGATTTTTCCTTCTCGGGCCTCAAGAGCGCCGTGCGTCGCCACCTGGAGACCCATCCCCCCCTCTGCTCCCGGGACATGGCCGACATCGCCGCCAGCTTCCAGGAGGCGGTGGTGGACGTGCTGACGGCCAAGGCCGTGGCGGCCTGCCGCCGTCGAGGATGCCGCCACCTGGCCTTGGTGGGCGGGGTCGCGGCCAACGGTCGCCTGCGCACCCGCCTCACCGCAGATGCCCGGTCAAAAGGCATCCGCGTCCATATCCCGGCACCGGCCTTCTGCGGCGACAACGCCGCCATGGTGGCCGCCATCGGCTACCACCGCCTGGCCGCCGGCGAAAGGACCCCCCTGGATGCGGACGTCTTCTCCCGCCACCCCATCCGGATCGGTTGACGCCGCCGCTCAGGCGAATCGTTGTCTGAAGGCCTCGATGCGCCGCGCGTGGACTTCGGCCCGGGCCAGCAGCCCTCCGTCCCCGGCCAGGGCCGCCATCAGGAACCCGTGCGCCGTTTCGATATCGTTGCTGCGGTGACAGATCAGAGCGATGTCGATGTCGGCGGCAAGCGCCCGGGCCACGGCCGTGTCGATGGCGATGGCCGGCTTGACGGCGCCCATGTCCAGGTCATCGGTGAGCACCAGACCATGGAAGCCCATCCGCCGGCGCAACAGGTCCCGGGCCACGGCCACCGACAGACTGGCCGGCCACTGCGCATCCAGCCCCGGATAACGGATGTGCGACAGCATCACCCCGGCCACCTCCCTGGCAAAAGCCGCGGCAAAGGGGGGCAGATCGAAGCCCTCGATACTCTCCGCCGAGGCCTCCAATACCGGCTGGATCCGGTGCGAATCGAGGGTAGTGCGGCCGATGCCGGGAAAGTGTTTCGCCACCGCCATAACCCCTTCGGCCTGGAGCCCGGCCACCACCGCCGCCCCCATCCGCCCCACATGCGCCGGATCGCTGCCGAAGGAGCGCCCCGCCATGATGCTCTCCATGTCCGCCGGCGCCACATCCACCACCGGCGCCATGTTCATGGTGAACCCCAGGTCGCGCAGCAGGCGTCCCATGCGCCGGGCGAGGGCTTCGGCCTCCGCCGGATCGCGTATTTCGGGGGCCGCGGGAAATTCGGGGAACAGCGGCCGGCGCAACCGCGCCACCGGCCCCCCCTCCTGGTCCACCGCCACGATGAGCGGCGGCCGCCCGGCCCGGGTGGCACAGGCCTGGCAGTCGGCGATGAGGGTGCGCACCTGGTCCGGGGTTTCCACGTTGCGGGCAAACAGGATCAATCCGCCCACGCGCAACCCGGTGATGAGAAAGGACAGGTCCGGCGTCAACACGGTGCCGTCGAAGCCGACCATGAGCCGTTGGCCGGCCAGATCGGCGATGTCTCTGGTCATGGCATTCCTTTGCTCCCGCGGCGGCCGCGGCCCCGTCACCCGCCGGACTGATACCGCCGGACCGCCTTGAGATGCTCGGTGTAGGTTTCGGAGAAAACGTGGGTGCCGTCATTGCGCGAAACGAAGTACAGCGCATCGGTCTCTTCGGGAAACAGGGCCGCTTCGATGGCCGCGGCCCCCGGGTTGGCGATGGGCCCCGGGGGCAACCCGGCGATGCGATAGGTGTTGTAGGCCGTGAGGGTTTCCAGGTGACGCCGGGTGAGGTTGCCGTCGAAGTCGGGGATGCCGTAGATCACCGTCGGGTCGCTTTCCAGACGCATCCCCCGTCGCAGCCGGTTGTGAAAAACCCCGCTGATCAGCGCCCGCTCCCCGGGGGCGCCGGTCTCCTTCTCGATGATGGAGGCCAGGGTCACCACCTGGTGTACCGTCCAGTTCATCCCGGCGGCCCGGGCCTCCCATTCGGCCCGGAACACCTGGCGGAAGCGGGCCGCCATGGCCGCCACCATGTCCGCCGGCGTGTCGCTGGCGGTGAAAAAATAGGTTTCGGGAAACAGGTACCCCTCGAAGCTCTCCGCCGCGATCCCGGCGGCCGCCAACGCGACCGGATCCGTCGCCGACGCCTGGAATGCCGCCGCGTTGGTCAGACCCGCTGCCGCCACCAGATCGGCGATCTGCGCCACCGTCAGCCCCTCGGCGATGGTGATGCGATGATGGCGCACCCGGCCGCCCACCAGAATTTCGAGGATTTCCCGTGGCGCCAGGGCGCCGGAAAGCAGGTATTCACCGGCCTGGATGCGCCGGTCGTCTCCGCGAAACCGGGCCAGCAACCGAAACTTCAAGGCATCGCGGATCATTCCCCGGCGCTCCAGCGCCGCGGCGGTCCGGGCCATGGACTGCCCCCTGGCGATGGCCACCACCTGGTCGCCGGCGCCGGGGGCCACCGGCCGGCGGGCGTATTCAGCCAGCTCCAGCCCCACCGCGGCAAGGAGACAGCAACCGACAAATACCAGGATCACCATGGCCGACGACACTTTTTTCAACATCGTCTCCCGCTCATCATCAGCTCCCCGCGGATCAACCCGCCGCCTTCGGGCGACGGATTTCTCTTCCCTTCTCCCACCGATAGATCAGGCGAAAGGCGGGAAGGGGTTTGAAAGTTCGACCGATTTTATGTATTTTTCCCACGAAAACGTCGTATTTAAATCTGTACCATGAAAAAGGAACGGCGGCATAGCCGCCCCAACGGGTCTCCATCCAGGCCAACAGGACATCCCATGGATCCAAAAACGCCGGTCTCAGTCCCGGGGCAGCGCGTGCCCAAGCCGCCTTGGTTGCGCAAGCGGTTGCCGAGCGGACCGGCCTACGAATCGGTTCGCCGGCTGCTCCGCGAAGCCGGGCTCCACACCGTGTGCCAATCGGCCTGCTGCCCCAATCAATTCGAGTGCTTCGCCCGGCACACGGCCACCTTCATGATTCTGGGGGACCACTGCACCCGCAACTGTCGCTTTTGCGCGGTACACCATGGCCCGCCGCAGGCCGTGGACCCGGACGAGCCGCGCCGGGTCGCCCGAGCGGCGGCCCACCTCGGGTTGTGCTACGTGGTGGTCACCTCGGTGACCCGGGACGATCTGCCCGACGGCGGTGCCGATCTTTTCGCCGCCGTGATCCGTACCCTGCACCAGCAGATCCCCGAAGTCCGGGTGGAAGTCCTCATTCCCGATTTCCAGGGAGCCCCCCAGGCCCTGGAAACGGTGCTGACGGCCGGTCCGGTGGTCCTCAACCACAACCTGGAAACCGTTCTCCGCCTCTACCCGGTGGCCCGGCCCCAGGCCGACTACCGCCGTTCCCTGGATCTTCTGGCCCGGAGCCGCCAGACGGCGCCGGGGATTCTGACCAAATCGGGCCTGATGCTCGGCCTGGGGGAAACCGAGCCCGAAATCCGCACCGCCCTGGCGGATCTGCGCACGGCCGGCGTCCACATCCTGACCCTGGGCCAGTACCTCCAACCCACCGCCGCCCACCTGCCCGTGGCCCGGTACGTGACGCCGCAAGCCTTTGAAAACTGGCGCCGGGAAGCCCTGGCCATGGGCTTCGCCGCCGTGGCCAGCGGCCCTTTCGTGCGCAGTTCCTACCAGGCCGACGCCCTTTGCGATGCCGCCGGTAACCCCTGAAATGAAAGCGGCGCGCCCCTTGTTGACCGTACCGACCTACCTCTCCGGCTTCCGTTGCCTCGGTGCCGATTGCGAGGATCACTGCTGCTACGGCTGGGACATCTTCGTGGACCGGGCCTCCTACCAGCGCTACCGCAAGCTGAAGGCAACCCCGTTGGCGGCCTTGGTGGCAAAGGCGGTGCGCCGCAACCGCCGGGATGCCGCCGATACGCGTTATGCCAAAATCCAGCGCAATGGCGACGACTGCCCGTTTTTGACCGGCAGCGGTCTCTGTCGCCTTCAGGCTGAGCTGGGCGAGAGCTTCTTGCCGGATGTCTGCGCCGTGTTCCCGCGACGCTGGCGCGCCCGTCGCAGCGGCATCGAAGGTTCGGCTTCCCTGGCCTGTCCCGACATCGCCCGTCGGGCACTGACGGATCCCCACGGGATTCGACTGGTGTCAACGCCCCTGGAAGGACCCCCGCCACGGGGCCTCATCCCCCTCCTGGCGGCCGATGCCGAAGCGCTCGGCATGGGGCTGCGGAAAGCGGCCCTGGCCCTGATCGGCGATCGGCGCTACCCGATCTGGGAGCGCCTGCTGCGCCTCGGCATCGTGTACGAAGCCGCCCAGCGCCAACCGCCGGCCGTGATTTTGCCCCGGCTGGCCTCCCTGGGAACTCAGGCCCGGGATCCGGAATTCGCGCCGTTTCTGGCCCAGACCCTGTTGCTCACCGGCTTGCAGATTCAAATCGTCCGTCGCCTCCACGACGAAAAACTGCCTTCGGTGCGGGTCCAGGCCTTTCGCGAAATGACCGCCGCCGCCTTCGCCGCCTTGGGCTGGCCCGAGCACCGCCCCTTCGAAGAGGCGGTGGGCCGCCGCTACGACGATGCGTTTCAACGGCGCTATCGCCCTTTCTTCCAGCAGCACCCCCACCTGCTGGAAAATTACCTCTGCCACACCATCCTGCATGACGATCCGGGATTCCACCCGGAAACCATCTTCGCCGACTACCTGGCCCTGGTCCTCTATTTCGCCATGCTCAGGACCTACCTCATCGGTTTGGCCGCCCATGACGGCCCGGCCCTTTCACCGGATCGGGTGGTGCGCCTGATCGCCGCCTTCACCAAGGTGACGGAACCGGATGAGGCCTTTCGCCGCTTCGCTCTGGATCTGGTCACCCAAAGCGGCTGCACGGATCTCTTGCGGGTGGGAGTGCTGCTGAGGAATTGAGCGAGCGCTGAAAAAAATAAGTCCTATAAGACTCATAAGCCCTATAAGACCTATAAAAAACCTTGAACGGCGCTATTTTTTGCCCTGCCGCGCCAACCCCAGATTCGTCTGCATGTAGTTGTCCACGGCGGCGTGAAGGGTTTCAGCCGCCAGACCGGCGCAGTGCCAGTGGTCCCGGGGCAATCCGCCCACGGCGTTCTGGATCAGGGTGCCGTCGATGTCGAGGATCTCCTCGGCCGACTTTCCCTTGGCCATGTCCACCGCCGCGCAAACGCAGTTGAAACTGTGGGCGCACCCGTTGGTCCAGGAAGATCCTTCACTTACACGATCATCCTTGAATTTCAGGGAAATTTCCATCACGTCGCCACAGATGCCCACCACCCGGGCCTTGCCGTCCGGGCTGGCCACATGGGGATTTAGCCAGTAGTAGACGGCAAACCACGCCAGCGCGATCACCAGCAACACGCCAATCCCCAACAAGAGGCTGATGAGGTTCATGGGAGCCTGTGACTTTACGGCGCCGGCGGCGGTGGCCGCCGGCGATGGAGATTAGAGGGCCAGGGCCTCTTGGGCTGTCGGCTCGTGGGTTTCTTCCCTTTGGAAGAGCGGACTCCGGCAGTGCGGCTGAATGGCATGGGCCACGAAACAGGCCTTGACGCAAGCATCGTTGCATTGGGGCCCGTATTCCATGCACTTGTGATGGTCGATACGAATCACCCCGTCCACCAGGGCCACGGCCTCGGCCGGACAGGCCCGCACGCAGGACATGCAGTGGATGCAACCGGCCTCGCAGATCTGGTGCGTCACCTTCCCCGTATCCTTGCTGCTGCAGCGCACCACCACCCGGGCCGCCTTGGGCACCAGGGTGATCAGGTGCTTGGGGCAGGTGTTCACGCAGGTGCCGCACCCCACGCATAGGCTCTCATCGATGGACGGAAAATGATTCACCATGGTGATGGCGTGGAAGGGACAAACCATGGCACACTCGCCGAAACCGACACAGCCGTACTGGCAATCCGTCGGCCCGGCAAAGGCGAGGTTGGCCCCTGAGCAGAGCCCGTAGCCCACGTAATCGTACTTCTGATAGTCCTTGCGAATCGACCGGGCGCAGTGCACCACCGCCACCAGGTCCTCCACGGCACCCATCTGCTTGCCGGTAATCTTGGCCACGGCCTCGGCCACCGAGGCTCCGCCGGGATGGCAAAGGTTGGGGGGAACGTCCGGATCATTGACCACAGCTTCGGCATACGCTTCGCACCCGGCAAAGCCGCAGCCGCCTCACTGGGCCCCGGCAAGCAGTTCCTTGACCTCCTCGACCTTGGGGTTGACCTCCACGGCGAACTTGTGCGCCGCCAAAGCCAGCCCGATCCCGAAAAACAGGCCGATGCTGCCCAGCAGGACCAGACCGCCGATTGCCAGCTTGATGTATAAAGGATCCATCTTCTTTTCTCTTTTCTCTGTGCTTTCTAAAAAATCGACATCCCCGAAAAGCCCATGAAGGACAAGGCGAAGAGCCCGGCCACGATGAAGGCGATGGGCAGCCCCCGGTACGAGACGGGCACGTTGGCGAACTCGAGCCGCTCGCGCACCGAGGACATGAGGAACAGTGCCAGCAAAAAGCCCAGTCCGGCCCCCAGCGCCAACATGAGACTTTCGAACATATTGTACTCATTGTCGGCCAGAATCAAGGGGACGGCGATGACGATACAGTTGGCGATCACCAGCACCAGGTACACCCCGAAGGCCTTGAACAAAGCCGGGTTGATCTTGCGCAGGATCGTATCCACCGCCTGCACGGTGAGCGACACCAGCCCGATGAAGACGATGATCTGAAGATGGTCCAGGCGGTAGGGCTTGAGCACGAACTGGTAGAGAAACCAACTCATCAACGAGGCGAAAACGATGACGAAGGTGAAGGTGATGCCCATGCCCACCGCGGTGGACTTCTTCTGGCTGGTCCCGAAAAAGACGCACAATCCCAAATACTTGGAGAAAACGAAGTTTTGAATCAGCAACGCTCCGAGAAAAATGGCGAACAGGTGCCCGAAGTAGGAGCGGGCCACCGTGACGGCGGTGGAGCCCAGGGGCTTGCCGTCGGCCATGATGTCCTTGACCACCACCTGGTGAGGCTGCTCCTGGTTGAGCGCATCTGCCAAGGTGAGGGTCAGGCGGGTGTTGCCGGGATCGAGGCGCACGCTTTCGATGTTGAGCAAAATGTCCGGATCCGGTTTCTCGTTGACGCTGAAATTGGCCTTGTCGGCGGCCCAATCGGCATCCACCGGACCGGCGAAGGTCAGCACAATGCCATGGGTCTCGTCGAAATCGGCCTGCTTGATGAACCTTGGCCCGGTTTCGCACCCGGTGAGCCCCAGAACCGCCAACATCACCACGGCGGCGGTCAACGCGATTACTTTCTTTCTCATATCAAGCGCCTCGCTTGGCACGGCGGTGGTACACCGTTTCCACGTAGTTGAACACGGCCATCATGAAGCCGACGAGAAAAAAACCAGCAGCCGGCAGCACGAAAAACAGCAGGGGCCGAAACCCGATCACATCGTAGCCGAGGAACGTGCCCATCCCCAGCACCTCGCGCACCGCGCCCAGGGTCACCATGCCGAACATGAATCCCAGCCCCATCCCGATGCCGTCCCAGAACGAAGCGGTCACCGTGTTGCGACAGGCGAAGACCTCCAGGCGCATGGTGATGATGGCAAAGGCCACGATGAGGCGCACGAAAATCCCCATGGCCTTGTAAGCCACCGGCAAATAGGCCGCCAGGACCAGGTCGATCACCGTCACCCAGGTAGCGATGGTGAGGGTGTAGGTGGGAATGCGGATCCGCGGGTGAATGTAGTCCTTGATCAATGAAATGGTGCAACTGGAAAACACCTGCACGAAAAGCACCGCCACTCCGAGCAGCAGCCCGTTGGCCACCGTGGTGCTGATCCCCACCGCCGGGCACATACTCAAGGCCAGGCGAAAGATCGGGTTTTCGTTGAGCAGGCCGTTGACGACCAGTTGAAAGTTGGTTTTGGTGGTCGCTGGCACAGCAGGCCTCCCCTGTGGACAGATAAGAAATTAAAACAATATCGGAATATCGCCCGTTGCCACGGCCTGATCCAGGATCTGGATCCGGTAGGCGAACTTGCGCACCATCGCCTTGACGCCGTTGGTCACCGCCGCGCTGGAAATGGTGGCCCCGGTCAAGGCATAGATATCCTTCTCCCGGTAGAGCCGCTCCATCTCGGCGATTTCCTGCTCCGACAACTCGCCGTCGGCGGTTCCGAGGCTTTCCAGATACCGCTCGTATTCCGGCGGCAACGGCTCCTTGACCACCTTGAGCCCCTTGAGGGTTTCAAAGGATTTGCCGACAAACTGGTTCTTGAAATAATCCTGGGTAATCTCTCCGCCCAGCCCGGGATCCTCCTCGTGCTCGATCACTTCGAGCCCCAGCATCCCGAAATCGGCATTCACCGCCACCATGGCCTTGATGAAGGTCTTGAAACCGGGAAACTCCCCCGGCAGCAGGTAGGCTTCACGCTTTCCCTCGCGGCAGGCGATGATGGCCGTGTCGGCAAAGGAGACGACCATGGAGGGGGCCACCACCGCCGCCAGGGCCTTCTTGCGATCCTCGCCCGACAGGGCGGTTTCGGCGGTCAGTTCCAACGGATGCTGCTCAAGGAAACGCCCCTTGAGATCAAGAACCACCAGGGTGAATCCCTCGCCGTTGTCCCGGCGCACCGGCACGATGTAGCCCATGCGGGTGGCCTCGGCGTCCTGCAGGATATAGCGATGAATCGAATGGAGTTTCAACGCCGGCGGCGCCGGTTTGTCCTTGCCGTAGCCGAGGAGCCCGAGCATGGTCTGCTGGACGTTGAGGTGTTCGTTCTGTTGCTTGGCCTTGGCGGTGAAGAGGAAGGTCGTTCCGATCACCAGGCCCGCCACCAGGCACGATATCGTCAGGGCGATGGTGATTTTGATGATCTCTTTCATTTGCTCGCCCCCTGGGAAAAACGCTTCGGCTTGAACAACTGATCCAGGGCCGGCGTCAACGGGTTCATCAACAGAATCGCGTAGCAGACCCCCTCCGGGTAACCGCCCTTGAGACGGATCAGCACGGTGAGGGCACCGACCCCGATGCCGAAGACCACCTGGCCGCTGCGCTGGGTAGGACTGGTGACGTAATCGGTGGCCATGAAGAAGGCCCCCAGCATCAGTCCACCGGAAAGCACCGCCAGCAAAGGATCACCGGTAAAAAGAGTCTCGCCGCCGAAGATCCAGGTCAACACCGCCGTGGAGCCGATCACCGACGCGGGAATATGCCAGTGGAGGTAGCCCTTGTAGATCAGGTACAATCCACCGGCCAACAGCAGCAGGGCCGAGGTTTCACCGATGCAGCCGGGCTGGATTCCGAAGAAGAAGTCCGTGTACACCGACATCCGGGAGCCGAACTGCTCCAGCATGGCCGCCATGCCGTAATGCTTCAGCACGTAGAGCGGCGTGGCGGAACTGACGGCGTCCACCCCGGAGCCCATGTACCTGAAGATCGCTCCGTCACGGATCGGCGTGAGCCAGGCGGTGGTCATGGCCACCGGGTAGGTGGCCACCAGAAAGGCGCGGCCGATCAGAGCGGGGTTAAAGATGTTGAAACCCAGACCGCCCATGATGATCTTGGTGACGAAGATCGCCATCACCGCGCCGAGGATCGGCATCCACAGCGGGACACCGGGCGGAATCACATAGGCCAAAAGCACGCCGGTGATGACGGCGCTGCCGTCTTTGACGGTAATGGGCCGCCCCAGCAGACGCTGGGAAATCGCCTCGGTGGCCACGCAACTCAGTACGCTGACGGCCGTGATGATCAGGGTCTGGAAGCCGAAGACGACCACCGACAACAGCAGCGGCGGCATCAGGCAGGCCACCACGGTCCACATGATCCGCTCCACGGTGACCGGGGTCTTCAGGTGGGGCGAAACCGAAACCAGCAGATGATGCCCGTCGCCCTGGCATGCCTGGTGGAGAATGGGGGATGATTTGGTTGCCATTATCCTGCTTTTCTCTTCTGTTCCCGAGCTTCTTTGAGCTTGCGGGCCTGGTCGATTTCCAGCCGGGCCAAGCGGATGAACTGCACCAACGGACGCTTGGCCGGACAGGCGTAAGCGCAACTGCCGCACTCGAAACAATCATCGAGCAGGCCGAAGGCTTCCGTCTCCGCCCCTTTGCCGGCCTCGACGTAAATGCCGATGTTGTTGGGCTCCAGGCCCATGGGGCAGGCGTCGAGACAAAAACCGCAGCGGATGCAGGGGCCGTGGGCCTGGGCATCCACCTCGTCATGGGACAAGAACAAAATGCCCGGGGTGGTCTTGGTGATGGGGATGTCCAGGTCGGAAACGGCGTAGCCCATCATCGGGCCGCCCACCACGACCTTGCAGAGATCTTCCTTGACGCCCCCGAGGTACTGGACAATTTCCGAGATATGGGTACCGACCTTGACCCGCAGGTTGGCCGGCCGCGCGATGGCGTTGCCGGTGACGGAGATCACCCGCTCGGTGAGGGGTTTTCCCAGCACCACGGCGTCGTAGACGGTCTTGGTGGTGTAGACGTTCTGAACAATGATCCCGATACTTGAAGACCGCTGCCCCGAAGGTCGCACCCGCCCGGTGATGCTCTGCATGATCTGGTCCGCCGAGCCCTGGGGGTACTTGACCATCAGGGGGCATACCTCGATCTTGAACCCGTCGCCGGCATCGGCCCGGGCAATGGCCTCGTTGAGGGCCGCGATGGCGTCCGGCTTGTTGTTTTCCACCCCGATGGCGCAGTAGGTAATGCCCAGGATGGTCAACAGGATCTTGGCGCCTTCGATGATCTCATCGGCATGCTCCACCATCACCCGGTGATCGCAGGTGATGTACGGCTCACACTCGGCCCCGTTCAGAATCAAGGTGTCGATCTTGACGTCCGGCTTGAGGTTGAGCTTGACATCGGTGGGGAAACCGGCGCCGCCGAGACCGACGACGCCCCCCGCGGCGATGCGCTCCTGGAGCTGCTGGCGGGAAAAGGCGCGCCAATCCACCGGCGCATAGGTCGGCGCGACCGCTTCCGGGTCGGTCTGGAGGATGATGGCCGGGGCCTTGCCCACCTGGTAATGGAGCACATTGTCCACCCCGAGTACCGTGCCGCTGACGCTGGCGTGCAGCACGGCCCCCAGCCGGGTGCCGATTTCACCGATCCGGTCGCCCTCGCGAACCCGGTCCTTTCTTTCCACCAGCAGTCGGAAGAGGCCGCCGGCGTGCCCGCCGCCGAAAAGGGCCCCATCGTCGGGGTGAGGCTCGGGTCGATGGGCCACGGATACCTCGCACGGGGCCCCGACGTGCTGTTTGAGAAACAACGAGACCTTGTGCGGATCGGGCATCGCCTCGATGGGCAACCGGTTGGTGAGGTCCTTGTTTTCCGGCGGATGAACACCGCCCTTGGGAAAAGTGGCCAGTTGGGTTGACATCGACCGCCCCTATGCCGCCGTAAGGTTCTTTTCAAGCAGTCCGAGCCCGTAAGCTTCCCGCGTGGTTCTGGAAATCTCCTCGGGACGGCCGAACTGCAACGCGTTGGTCGGACAGACGGAAACGCACACCGGCTCCAGCCCTTCGTCGATGCGATCCATGCACAGGTCGCACTTGACCGCCTTACCGGCATCCGCGTTCCACTGGGGCACATGCCAGGGGCAGGCCATGATGCAGGCCTTGCACCCCACGCAGAGACTGTCGACGATGTAGACGAGGCCGTCCTTTTCCCGGCGGCGGATCGCCTCCACGGGACAAGCGTCCATGCACCAGGCCTTTTCGCAGTGGAAGCACGGCACGAACAGCGATGTCATGCGCGGCTTGCCGTCCACCATCTTGGGCCCCAGGACGACGATCTTGCCCAGGCTGGCCTCCAACGGGATCTTCTTTTCCGATTTACATGCAATCTCGCAGGCATGGCAGGCAATGCAGCGCTGCGGATTCGTGGTGATGATGTAATCGCCCATATCTTGATTCCCTCCCCAAAACGGATGTGGTTTTCAAATCTTGCGGACGGTGACCCAACTGTGGTCCAGGGCCGGGCTACCGCCGACCTTGTCGTAGAGACGCTCCTGGAACAGGTTGTCGGGCAGTCCCTTCTGGTGGCTGCGCTTGCTTTCGACTTCCTGGTGGCCGAACCCGTGAAGCATGAAGGCCGCCTCGGGATGGATCATGTCGGTGACGAAGGCCCGGATCTTTCCCGTACCGGTGGGAGAACTCACCTCCACCAGATCGTTGTCGGCGATGCCGAGTTGTTTGGCCCGCTGGGCGTTGATCCAGATCCGGTTCTCGGGAACCAGATGGTTCAGGTAGAGGTTGTTCTGGGTCATCACGTTGGTGTGCGCCACGCAGCGGCCGCACATGAGACGGAAGGCGTCCTCCTGGCGATCCAGGGGCTCGTAGGGCGGCAGGGAAGGAATGCCATGGCTTTCCATCAGGGCGGATTTGACCTCGATCTTGCCCGAGGGGGTCTTGAACTTGATCCCGTCGTTGCGATCCCACCAGATGGCCTTGTCGCTGAGGGAAACAAAGCCCTTTTCGTCAAAGTCCTCGATCTTGATGTCCAGGTCCGAAAGCTGGTAGTTCCAGATGTCTTCGGCGGTTTCGAAGGGGAAATACTGCCCCGCGTCCAGGCGGTGGGCCAGCTCCTTGACGATCCACCACATGGGACGGGTGTCGAAACGCGGTTTGACGCAGGCGATGCGCCGGTTGATGGCCGGTTTGAGGCTGGCGCCCATCTGCAACGGATCGGAGCGCTCCAGGAAATGCGACTCGGGCAGAATTACGTCCGCCATGGCGGTGGTCCCGCCGAAGTTGACGTCGCTGGCCACGATGAGATCCAGCTTCTGCAGCGCCTTCATGTTGGTGTGGTAATCCGGGTTGGACAGGAGCGGGTCGTAGCGAAAGGCAAAAACGACCTTGATGGGATACGGATCCTCGTTGAGCACCGCGTGGGGGAACATGAATCCGACGCCGTGGCTCGGGTCGGCGATGGGAAACTTGTCCTGGCCGCACCCGTCGAAACGACGTTTGTCCTCCATCTCGGGAAACTTCTGGGAGCCGAATGTCTTGAGCCCCGCCGGGTAACCGGCGTCCTTCAATCCCTTCTTGATGAACAGGGCCCCCTTGCTCTCGATGCTGCCCATCAGCCCGTTGAGAATCATCAGCGAACGGCGGAAATAGGTCTCGGTGGGATGGTGGGAGCCGCGGTAGCCGTAGTGGAACACCACCGACGGCTTGTCCTTGCTCACCTCGCGCGCCAACTGGACGATCTCGGCGGCCGGGATGCCACATTCCTTCTCGGCCCATTCGGGGGTGTAGGCCTGCACGAAGTTGCACAACTCATCGAAACCTTCGAACCACCGTTCCACGTAGGCGGCATCGTAGAGTTTCTCCTTGATGATGACGTTCATCAGGGCGTAGTTGAGGGCCAGATCGCCCCCCGGCCGGATCATCTTGTAATCGGTGGCCTTGGCCGCCGTGATGGTGACCCGGGGATCGATGTAGGTGAGCTTGCACCCCTTCTCCAGAGCTGTGATGAACCCGTTCATCGCCTTGATTTCCACCGACTCGAACACGTTGCGCCCGTAGAGGATCGCGTGCTTCACATTGGACCAGTCGGTGTTGATCTGGCCGTCGGTGTAGCCGATGATGGAGCGGCAAGCGGTGTTGATGGACCCCTTGCACACCGTGTCGTGGGTAAAGTGGTTGGGCGATCCGATGGCCTTCTGGAAGGACTTGGAGATATCGGAGATCAGGTTGGCCCGCTCACAGTAGACCGAACTCTTGGCCCCGTACTTGGAAAAGATGTCCTTGCACCGATTGGCCGTGTAGTCCAGGGCCTCGGGCCAGCTCACCCGCCGCCACTGCCCCGAGCCCCGTTCGCCGACCCGGATCAGGGGAGATTGCACCCGCTGGGTATCATTCAAGCCGGCGATGGCCGCCGCCGCCTTGGGACAGACACCGCCGTTCATCGCCGCCACATGGGCGTTGCCCCGGATGCTGACCACCTGATCATCTTCCACCGTCACATCGATGGGGCAGCGCACCGAACACATGAAACAAAGGGTATGAACAACCTTTTTCATCGCCGCTTTCCTCCAATTCTGATTTTGCAAAATCAAATACAGGCTCAAAACGATCAAGGACGAAGGACAAAGCAAAAGACATGCCGCATGGAAAGTCAGCATCCCCTCCGACGTAAAACCGCCAATATCAGCATCCGTCTTTGTCGAGCAGACCGGGTTGAGGCAATTTTCCGTCGATCTCATGTGTCCAGGAGCAAGCAATTTATTGCGGATTGATACCAAACATATCTATTTCTAAAATTTATTCAGCCTGTTATAAATAGCGGAAAAACAACTTGGCAGTGCCATATTTTGTTGGCACTTTTTAAAAAACAACGAAATTCGTCAATGTGTAAAAAGAAAGGACAGTTTCATGGCGCCTGAGCGAATCGCATTGGAAATGGACGGGCTGGCGGTAAAGAACCTTGAGGGAGACGATGTCCCCTTGACATCGTTGTGGGCCGAACGCCGGGTGGTGCTCGCCTTTCTGCGCCACTTCGGCTGACTGTTCGCCCGGCAGCAGGCGGCTGCCTTGATGAGCATCAAGGACCAACTGGACGCGGCGGCCGTCGCCTTGGCGGCGGTGGGCAGCGGTTCGGCGGAAAGCGCACGAACCTTTGTGAGCGACTTCGGATTCAAGGCGGAGATGTACCTGGACGAGGAGCTCAAGGCCTACCGGGCCTTCGGCCTGCACCGGGGCGTATCGAACACCCTGGGGCTGTCCTCACTGCGAAAGGGATGGGCCGCCTTGAAGAAAGGATTTCGCCAAGGGTCCCGCCAGGGGGATCTGTGGCAGCAAGGCGGACTGTTCGTCATCGGTCCGGGAGACCGGCTTCACTTCGCCCACCGGGACCGCTTCGCCGGGGATCTGGCCGATCTGGCGGCGATGCTGGCGGCGGCCGTCAACGAGGCGCCCGCCGGTGTTGGCCCCCATGGTGGCGCGCAGCACCGGAATCGGTGAAGCCTCCGCTTTGTGGATTTTTTTCTCGACAGGTGCCTGACGGTCAGCAACGCCGGGAGCCGTAGCGCGTCACCACATCACGGTAACAGAGCTTCCGGCCGCCGAAAATGTCCAGGGCGCTGCCCACGGTAAAATCGAGGCGCCCTTGGCCCAGGGTTTCAATGGCGTCGATGTCGGCCATGTCCGAGATGCCGCCGGCGTAGGTGCACGGGATGGGCGTCCAGCGCCCCAACTGCGCCACCAGGTCCGACTCGATGCCGCGACAACGTCCCTCCACATCGACGCCGTGGATGAGGAATTCATCACAGAACCCGGCCAGATGGTCGAGGAGTTCGGGCCGGATCGCCTCCCGGGTGAAGGTCTGCCAGCGGTCGGTGACCACGAGGTACCCGGATCCGTGTCGTCGGCAGCTCAGGTCCAGAACGAGACGTCGGCGCCCCACGGCCGCTGCCAGGCGACGCAGCCGCTCGTCGTCCACCAGACCGTCATGGAAAACATAGGAGGTGACAATGACGTGGGAAGCCCCGGCGTCCAGCCAGGCAACGGCGTTCTCGGCGGTGATGCCCCCGCCGATTTGCAGCCCGCCGGGCCAGGCGGCCAGGGCCGCCCGGGCCGCCTCTACGTTGCCGGGGCCGAGCTGAATCACGTGGCCGCCGGTCAGATTGTCCCCACGGTACAGGGCGGCGAACCATTCGGCCGGATGCTCGGCGGTGAAATTGGTCTCCGGTGACGCCTCGTCGCGGAGGGTGCCGCCGACGATCTGCTTCACCGCCCCCCGGTGCAGGTCGATGCAGGGACGAAAGCGCATCCGGGATCAGTCCTCCGGGGAAATGAGCATCTTGGTGAGCTGTTCACTGAGAAACATGATGGACTCGATGTCCAGATGTTCGGTGATGGTCTCGTCGAAGGCCAGTTTCACCTCGGCACCCAGCCCCACCTCCTCGTCGCCGTCCCAGAACCGCAGGGCCACCGGCACCCGGGGCAGCGGGGTGAAACGAAGGGAGAGATCCGCCGACTCGCCGGCGTCGGTGATGGGCTGGCCGCCGATGCGCCGGGCCGCCGCCGCCAATTCGTCCAGGTGCCCGGCAAAGCGCTGGCGCAACAGCGTTTCCACATGGGCCTGCATCGACTTGATCTTGGAGACGGTATTGGGAATTTCCTGGAGCGCCTTCCAGCGACCGGTGGGCACCCGGCTGCCGCCCTGGGCGATGTGGTTGTAGATGAAGACCTGTTCCCAGCGCCCCGCCTCGGTGCCATCGGCATGGTGGATGCCCTCGGCGCTGATGTGGACCGTGGTGTTGAAGTACGGCAGCACCACCACCGGTCGGCCGTTCTCGTCGGTGAGCCGGCCGCCGATACGCGCCGGCAGATCTTCCAGGGCCATGGAGGCCGTCCGCTCCCGGGCCCAGACGGAAGCGTCGGCGGCCAGATCGCGGCGGGTCCACTTGCCGGCGGCATGCTGGGCGTCGAGTTCCGGCTGGTAGCGGGCCACCGTTTCCGGCGCCAGGTGGGGGCACCGGGACAGGGGCACCTTTTCGGCCACCACCATGCTGGCAAAGGCCATGCAGGACGCGTAACCGCAGTCACCGCAGTTGGTCCGCGGCAAAATCTTGTAGATATCCAACACCGACAGGGCCATGGGCCTCTCCCCGGCGCTCCGCCGCAGGCATCCAACGGAGCGCCCCGTCGTCGACTTCCGGGCTAGACGCCGGACACATCCCGACCGCAGTGTTTGCACACCTTGGCCCGCCGCTTGATAATTTCGGCACAGTAGGGGCATTCCCGGGTGAAGAACCGCTCGTGGATGTGCTGCACCGCGCTGTCGATGGTCTCCTGGAGCTTCTCGTTGCCCACGCGCAGATTGCGCACCGGCTCGATGGCCTCCAGCTCGCCGATGTCGCCGATCATCTCCGCCGCCTTGATGCGCACCCGCACCGGCTCGGTGGGATCCATCAGCAGACGCAGCACCAAGACCCCGTCCTTGTCCACATAGGCCTGGGCCAGGAGGTTAAACCCCCGTTTGATGCTTTCTTTCAGCGCCTCTTCTGCCCGTCGGACCTCATCGTCGACCACCTGCCCCTTGCCGCCGTCGTGACCGAAAACGGTCATCACCTCGAAGACCCCGCTGCTCGGGTAGCACATCTGACGATATGAGGCCGAGTGGGCGTAATTTTCCTGGATGTGCTCCCAGCCGCTCTTGTAGAGCGGGCACTCGTCGTTGAAGCAGACAAACAGGTACGGCTCACCCCAACCGAGTCCATCGGAGAAATTGATGGGGGGCACTTCGTAAATGCTCATCTCCTGGCCACAGGCCGGGCATTTGGGCTTGGGCATGGCAAAGACCTTCTCGCGAACCTCTTCCAGAGTTTCGATCGCCATGAGTTTTCCTCCCTGTCGTGAATTGTCGCGTATCGGTTGAGTAAAACGAGAACCGAAATGGTCCCGGCTCCGTTCAGCCAAGTGCTAAGCTAACCGATAAACGTGAAATGTCAATTGTCACCGCCCCGGAGGGAAACGCTTTCAGCGACGATGTTGCGGGAATCGACACACCGTGGCAAACTGAACGGATTGTCCCAATCAGCGTAGACGTAGACCCGAATGAATCTTTCCAAGGAGCCCCCATGGCCAAGATCAACTGGAAACCCGGCACGATGCTCTATCCGGTGCCGGCCGTGCTGGTCACCTGCGGTACGGCCCAAGACGGCTACAACATTATCACCATCGCCTGGACCGGCACGGTCTGCAGCGATCCCCCCATGTGCTCCATTTCGATGCGACCGGAGCGCTACAGCTACGATATCATCAGTAAAAACAAGGAATTCGTCATCAACCTGACCACGGCCGCCCTCGCCCGGGCCACCGACTGGTGCGGCGTCAAATCCGGCCGCGACGTCGACAAATTCAAGACCCTGGGCCTCACTCCGGTCAAGGCCCAAAAAGTCAAGGCGCCCCTCATCGAGGAATCGCCGCTGAGCATCGAATGTCGGGTGCGCCAGGTGCTGCCGCTGGGGTCCCACCACATGTTCCTGGCCGAAGTGGCGGCCATCGACGCCGACGAGGCGCTCATCAATCCCCGGACCGGCGCCTTCATGCTCTCCCGCGCCAGGCCCATCTGCTATCTGCACGGGCGCTACTTCGCCCTGGGCAAGCTCATCGGTACCTTCGGCTACAGCGTTCGCAAACGCAAGGCCGGCACCAGGCCGGCGAAGGGGGGGAGGAAGAGGGCTAAAGTTACAAGTGACTAAAGTTACGAGTGAATGAAGGTGGAAGTGGGATTGTAGGGAGGGCCGGGGAATGGCGCTTCCCCGGCCGGGGAGAAGAAGAGGCGGCGGTGGAAGGAGGAGTTCCCGCCCCTCGATGGGCTCGATCCTGCCGGCGGATCGCTAGCCGATGATGAGGCATCGGTGCGTTTTCGGTTAGGCCGCTTGGGCAAAGCCCAGGTCGAAAGCCTTGAGGTTGGCCTCCACGAAGGCCGCCTTGGTGCGATGGCGGATGGTATCGCGCACCCCTTCGGCCGTCAGCGGCAGGATTTCCGCCCGGATCAGGGCGCCGAGCAAAACGATGTTCACCGCCAGCACGCTACCGGCGGATCGGGCCAACGTGACGGCATCCAGGGAAATGAGCCGCCCCACCCTGGAACGGATCTTCTCCTGGATGAGGCCGATATCCGGGTAGGTCCCCCGGCCGATAGCCACCGTGAACGGCGGCAAGGGGGCCAGATTGGTGATGACGGCGGTGTCCCGGTTGCATTTGGTGAGGGCCCGCAGGGTCTCCAGGGGCTCGAAGCCCACCACGGCGTCGGCTTCCCCGTCGCTGATGATGGGGCTCTGGGCCTCGCCAAAGACTAGGGACGATTCCACCACCCCGCCACGCTGGGCCATGCCGTGGATCTCACTCATGCGTACCGGAATGCCGGCCGCCAGAGCCGCTTCTCCCAGCACTTTGGAGGCCAGCAGGTTGCCTTGGCCGCCCACCGCCACGATGATCAGTCGTTTGGTTTCCATCTATGATTACCCGTTTTGGGAGTTGCCGGTGGCAACCCGGATTGGAATCGCGAGCACTTGCCGGTCCGACCCGTCCGACAGATCAACCGACGCCTTCCCCGTCCCCAGTTTCAAATTTCAAGTTTCCAGTTTCAACCCTCTCTCACCGGCACGATGGCATGCTCGGGACAGATCTGGGCGCAAACGGCGCACCCCACGCACATATCGGCGTCGATGCGCACCCGCTCGCCGTCCAGGTAGAAGGCCGGGCAACCCAACTGGTTGATGCAGTCCCGGTGGTTGCGGCAGCGCTCGCTCACCTGGAACGGCTTGCCCCGTTTGCGCTTGAGGCTCTTGGCGTACAGGGCGCACAGCTCCTGGCTGATCACCACCGACACCCCCTTGTAAGCCACGGCCTCGCGGATCGCTTCAATACTTTTCTGCACCTTGAAGGGCCGGATCACCGACACGTGCCCCACCCCCAAGGCGCGTACCACCGCCTCGATGGACACCCGGCCGTAACCGTCGAGGTTCAAGGCCGTCATGTCCACCCCGGGGTTGGGCTGGTGGCCGGTCATGGCGGTGGTGCCGTTGTCCAGGATCACCACGGTGATGTCGTGGTTGTTGAACACGGCGTTGACCAGACCGGCGATGCCGGAGTGGAAAAAGGTGGAATCCCCGATGAAAGCGACCACCTTCTTGTCGGTGGATTTGGAAAAGCCGCAGGCCGTACCGATGGACGAGCCCATGCAGATGAGGAAATCCCCCATGGAGAGCGGCGGCAGAAAACCGAGGGTGTAGCAGCCGATGTCGGTGGGGAAGATCGTCTCCATCCCCTCCACCGCTTTCTTGACGGCGTAGAAAGTGGCCCGGTGGCTACAGCCGGCACAGAGGTTGGGCGGGCGCTGGGGCAATTCGGGCAAATCGCTGGTATCCACGGTCGTCGAGGCGGGCACCGGCACGCCGAAGTAGGTCGCCAGACGACGGCGCACCAGGGCCGGGTCCAACTCGTAGAGTCGGGAGAACAGATCCGGCCCCTTGCCCCGGATGGCCACGGTGAGGCCAGCGGCCTGGGCCGCGGCCCGGGCGCCTTCTTCCAGGTACGGCTCGCCCTCTTCCACCACCAGCACTTTTTCGCAACCGGCGACAAAATCGACGATCCGTCCCTCGGGCAGCGGATGGGAAAAACCGATGCGCAAAATCCGCACCCGATGGGCCAGGCCGAGGTCGGCGACGGCATCCTGGACATACCCGAAGCTCACCCCGTTGCAGATCACCCCCCAGGCGCCGTTGCCGGTGACGCTGTTCAGCGACGATGCCTCGCTGAGCTCGGCGGCCCGGGCGATGTTTTCCAACAGGCGCACGTGGAGCCGCCGGGAAACGGCCGGCACCGTGACGTAGCGAAACGGGTCCCGTTGAAAATCGCCCCGGGTCCGGCGTTCCGGCAACTCGCCCAGGGGCACCGGGGCCGTACTGTGATTGATGCGGGTGGTGGTGCGAAACAGCACCGGTTCCCCCAACCGCTCGGAGAGGGCGAAGGCCTCCACCATCATCGTACGGGCCTCGGCCACCGAACTGGGCTCGAGCATGGGCAGGCCGGACAGCTTGGCGTAGTACCGGTTGTCCTGCTCGTTCTGACTGGAGAACATGGCGGGATCGTCGGCGGTAAGAATCACCATGGCCCCGGAAACGCCCACGTAGGCCAGGGTCATCAGGGCATCGGCGGCCACGTTGAGGCCCACGTGTTTCATCACGCAGAGGGACCGCAGACCGGCATTGGCCGCCGCGGCGGCCACTTCCATGGCCACCTTCTCGTTGGTGCTGTACTGGAAGTAAAGGTCGGTCTCCCGGGCAATTTGGAAACAATTGAGGGAAACCTCCGAAGAGGGGGTTCCCGGATAGGTGGTGGCCACGGCAACCCCGGCTTCCAGGGCACCGCGGACAATGGCCTCGTTGCCCAGCATCAGCATCTGGCTTCCGGGCCGGTCGGTGAGCAGTCGGTGCATCGGCTTTCTCCGTTTCTTGGTGCTTGGCCGCAAGGGCGCCAGCCGCCTCGCGGCATCCCGTCGCCGGCAATTGCCGGGGATCCATCCCCGGCGGGCGACCCCCCTGTATAGCAAGGGGCCGGCGAGGGTGTAAAGCCTGTTTCCATCATTCAAGCCCCTTTTGAAAAGGCTTTACAAGCCCCACCCCATGCTCTAAGCTGCGTCAAACTTGAAGATTTGAAGGACAACACCATGCTTCCTCATCGCACCCTCGTCCTGGCCACCCGCAACCGGGGCAAAACGGCTGAGATTCGTGCCCTGCTCAGGGATTATCCGGTGGACATCAAGGATTTGAACGACTTCGGGCCCATTCCCGAAGCCGTTGAAGACGGCGCCACCTTCGACGAAAACGCCTACAAAAAATCCAGCCTGGCGGCACGGGTCCTCGGTCTGCCGGCCCTGGCGGATGATTCGGGTCTGGTGGTGACGGCCCTGGGCGGGGCCCCCGGCGTGCATTCAGCCCGTTACGCCGGTCCCGACGCCACCGATGCCCAGCGCTGCGCCAAGCTTCTGGACGCCATGGCCGGTTGCACGGACCGGCGGGCGGCGTTCGAGTGTGTCATTTCCATCGCCGTGCCCACCGGCCCGGCCCTGACCTACGAGGGGCGCTGTGAAGGGCTCATCGCGAAAGCCCCGGCCGGTAGCGGCGGGTTCGGTTACGACCCGATTTTCTACTATCCCCCCCTGAAATGCACCTTTGCCGAGTTGTCCCCCGAAGCAAAAAACCGGGTGAGTCACCGCGGCCTGGCCCTGCACGAATTGGCCGAGGAGTTTGACAAGGTGCTGGCCTGGATTCGATATCAAATGCCGACCCCCGAACCGGTCGTCTGCCTCCGGGAAGATTAAAGCCGACGATCGCTGGATCCGTCAGCAGCCTTGCCTCAGAGGAATGGCCGCTGCCGGCGTCCGTGAAAAAGGAGATCGACACATGGTTCAGACGCTCACCTACGACATCGCCCAGACCATCGGAGGCATCACGACCCCGGAGGGCGCCACCGAACTGTTTCGCCGACACCTCAACATCGAGCAGCGCGAGCGCATCGATCGGATCCGCAACGGGGCCGTGCGCATCAAAATCGCCAACGCCATCGCCCTCTGCCAACCGGATCGGGTGTTCATCCACACCGGCAGCGCCACCGACCGAAAATTCATCCGGCGCCTGGCCATGGACAACGGCGAAGAACAATCCCTGGCCATGGAGGGTCACTCGATCCACTTCGACCTGAAAGAGGAACAGGGCCGCATCATCGACCGCACCTTCTACATCGTCAACCCCGACGAAACGGTGAGCTCCCTGGCCAACAAGATCCTGCGCGACGACGCCCTGAAGGATATCCGTGACAAGATGGGCGGCATCATGAAGGGCGCCACCATGCTGGTGGGCTTCTACAACCGGGGGCCCATCGGCGCTCCCGTATCCGACCCGGCCCTGGAGATCACCAGCTCGGCCTACGTCATGCACAGCGCCGACATTCTCTACCGACACGCCTTCGACTGTTTCGACGAAGAGGTCGAACGGCAGAACCATTTCTACGCCAACCTCCACAGCCAGGGCCCCAACCGGCCCGAGGACCTGCCCAACGCCCGGGTGTACATGGACCGGCAGGACCGGACGACCTACAGTTGTTTCTGCACCTACGCCGGCAACACCCTCCTGCTCAAGAAAGGCAACCACCGCTTTTCGGTGGACAAGTCCGTCTACCAGCACCGGGGCCGGCAACTCGCCGAGCACATGTTCATCACCGGCATCCAGGGCAGCGATGATCGCATCACCTGGTTTGCCGGTGCCGCCCCCAGCGGCTGCGGCAAGACCACCACCGCCATGGCCGGCGACCACTTCCTCGGCGATGACCTGGCTCAGATGTGGATCGCCGCCGACGGCACGGTCCGTTCGGTGAACCCGGAGTGCGGCATCTTCGGCATCGTGGAGGACGTCAACTGGAATGGCGACCCGTTGTTGATGGAAATCCTGCGCAAGCCGGGCCACGAGGTCATCTGGACCAACGTGCTCATCGACGCGAACAGGGTCCCCCAGTGGACCGGCAACGGGGAACCCGTACCCGAAAAGGGGGTCAACTTCCAGGGCGAATGGTGGCCCGGCAAGACCGACGAAAAGGGCCACCCCATCCCCATGAGCCATCCCAACGCCCGCTGCACCGTGTCGGCCCGCGCCCTGTCCACCTGCTCCGAGGCGCTGGAGGATCCGGCCGGGGTGGAAACCCGGGTGATCACCTACAGCGGCCGCGACAGTGACACCATGCCGCCGGTGTGGGTGGCCAAGGGGCCTGACGAGGGGGTGGTGATCGGGGCCTGCATCGTGTCGGCCGCCACCGCCACCGAAGTGGGCGCCAGGGGGGTCAAGCGTTCCCCCTGGGCCAACGCTCCCTTCATTCCGGGCGCTCTGGGCGACTACATGGATGGCCAGTTCAAATTTTTCAGCTCACCGGACATCGCCGACGACAAACGCCCCGCCATGGCCGGACTCAACTACTTTCTCACCCACGAGGCTCGCGGTGGCGAGGGGCGAGAACTGCTGGGCGAAAAGCGCGACGTGAAGGTCTGGATGGCATGGATAGAACGCTGCGTCCACAGAGAAGTCGAGGCCATTGAAACCCCCATCGGCCACCTGCCGCGCTACGCGGACCTGAAGCGGCTGTTTGCCGACCTCATCGCCAAAGACTACCCCCGGGCGCTTTACGACAAGCAGTTTTCGCTCTACATCGACAACATCCTGGCACGCATCGATCTGCAAATCGGTGCCTATCGTCAGGAACCCAACGTTCCTGTGCGCCTGTTCGAGGTCCTCTACGAGCAGCGCGGCGGTCTGACGGCCCTGCGCCAGGTATTCGGACCGGTGGTGACTCCGGACCAGCTTTCAGGCAATTGTTGAACAGCGACAAGGCAACCGACCGATCCGGATGGACCGCGGTCTTCTCGGGCCGCATGCTCGTTTCCCTCCTGATGGGATTCGCCTGCGGCCTGCCCCTGCTTTTGACCATCACGGTCCTGCAAGCCTGGATGACGGAAGTGGGGGTGGATCTTTCCGTCATCGGCCTCATGGCCCTGGTGGGCCTGCCCTACACCCTCAAGTTCCTCTGGGCGCCGATTTTCGATCGTTACTGCCCGCCTTTTCTCGGCCGGCGTCGCGGTTGGCTGATCATGGTTCAGGTCTGCCTCATAGCGGCCATCGCAGCCCTGGGGATGACGGACCCGGCCGCCCGGCCGTGGCTGGTGGCGGTGGCGGCCCTGCTGGTGACATTTTTCTCCGCCTCCCAGGACATCCTGGTGGATGCCTACCGCCGTGAGGATCTCAGTGACGCCGAACTGGGCCTCGGCGCCTCCCTCTACGTCAACGGGTACCGGCTCGGCATGCTCCTGGCTTCGGGCGGGGGGTTGATCCTGGCGGACCATATCTCCTTTCCCGGCGTTTACCTGCTCATGGCCGCCCTGATGCTGCCTGCCCTGGCCACCACCCTGGCCTGTCGGGAGCCGCCCATGACGGCCGGCCGGCCCCGCACCCTGGCCGAGGCGGTGATCGCCCCGCTGCAGGAGTACTTTCAGCGCCGCGGCGCCTTGTGGATCCTGGCCTTCATCCTGCTCTACAAAATCGGCGATTCCATGGCCAGCGCCATGACGATCCCGTTCTATCTCGAGCTCGGGTTCTCCAAGACCGAAATCGGCGCCGTGGTGAAGCTTTTCGGCTTCTGGGCCACCATCGGCGGCAGCCTGGCCGGCGGCCTGATGATGCTACGCCTGGGCATCACCCGCAGTCTCTGGATTTTCGGGCTCCTCCAGGCCCTGTCCACCGCCGGATTCGCCGTACTGGCCCGCATCGGCCCCAGCGCCCCGTGGTTGGCGGGGGTCATCGGTTTTGAAAACTTAAGCGGCGGCATGGGCACCGCCGCCTATGTCGCCTACATGGCCAGCATCACCCACAAGAAATTCACCGCCACCCAGTATGCCCTCCTCAGCAGCCTCATGGGGGTACCCCGGGTCATTGCGGCCGCCCCCACCGGCTTCCTGGCCGACCGCCTGGGTTGGGCGCCCTTTTTCATCGCCTGCATGCTGGCGGCCTTGCCGGGGATGCTGCTGCTGGTTAAAATTGCGCCGTGGAGTTCCCATGAGCAACGATAGGAAAAAACCATCCCCATCGCCCCCCGTGGCCGTCGGCGGGCGGGCAGCCTTGGCCGCTGAACGCCGCGAGGTGCTCTCATTGCCCGGGGAAGAGGCCCTGGCGCGCATCCTCAACCATCCCCGGCCGGCCAGCCTCGTGCAGTCCTTCGCCGAAACCGATCTGCACCTGCTGATCCACGAAATCGGCGCCGCCGATGCCCTGCCGCTGTTGGCCATGGCCTCCAACGCCCAGCTTCAGTACCTGCTGGACGCCGAGACATGGGAAGCGGATCGCATCGACCCCGCGGCCCTGGCCCGCTGGATCGCCGCCATGATGCAGGCGGCCACCGAGCGCACCGTCATCTACCTCGTGCAGCACCAGCAGCCGCTGCTGGAATACTTCCTGGCCGCCAACCTTCAGTTGATCATCCGCGAACACGACCAGGACCCATCCATTTTCGGTGACGACGTCTTCACCCTGGACGATGTCTTCTACCTGCGCATCCGCCCCCAGGAGGCGACGGATGAAGGCCTGGAGGGGATGGCCGACGACCGTGACAGCTTCATCCGGGCCTTTCTCCAGCGACTCGCCGAGCATGACGACACCTTGTTTCGCAACCTGCTGCTGGAATCGAGCGTGCTGCTGCCGGCCGAATCCGAAGAGGAAATGCTGCGCCAGCGCGCGGTGCGCCTGGCCGAAAAAGGATTTCTGCCCTTCGATGAAGCCGTCGGCATCTATCTACCCCTGACCCCGGAGGCCCTGAACGACCATCATCGGGTGCGTCGTCCCCCCGCCACCGATCCGGAGGAGGAAACGCAACTGCCGGTGGCATCCATGTCCGCCGCGTCCCTCCCCCAGGGGAACGCTTTCGCGGAGGCCCTGGCCGTTTACGCCACCAACGGCGACATGGAGCCCATCGAGACCGAGTTCGCCGCCCTGTGCAACCGGTTGGCGGTGGCCGATGGTCGGGTGGTGCGTCAGCGCACCGACCTGGCGGCCCTGGCCCGCAAGGCCGCCGGCTTCCTCGGCATCGGGCTGGAGCGCACGGCGATGGTCAACGGCCGTTTCAACCCGGCCCGGGGGGCTGCCCTGATCCGGCGTCATTATCTCGAGGATTTTTTTCGTATCGCCTGGGAAGCGGTCTGGCGTTTGAAGCACAAGGCGGAACGGTGGCAGCGCCACAGTTGGTATCGGCAAGCGGGACTTCGGTTGAAGTTCTGGCTGGAGGAGGGAACCGGTGTGGTGGGCGGACTGCTGATCAAGCGCCCCCTGTTCTTCGACAACTACCGCAGCGGGGTGCTGTACCGGGAGTTCGAAACCCTGGCCGACCTGGCCACCACCGAGCGTACCCTGGACACCGTCACGGCCCTGGATGACCTCTTGGCCCGGATGCGCATCACCGCCCCCCTGGCGCCGGCCGGCATGCTCAACTGGAAAAACCTCCTGCTGACCCTCTGGGTACGGGACGCCCTCGATCTGGGAACCGACGCCCTGCCGGTGGATCTGGCGGACCTGCGCCGCTTTTTCACCGATCTCCGGACGCCTGAAGGAAAGATTCGCCAGGAGCGGCGGCACCAGTTTCTCCACTGGCTCGCCCAGCGCAGCGCCCGTGATCCCGAGGCGGTTTCCCGGGCGCTGGCGCCGGTGCTCGAAACCCTGTTCCAAGAGCTGGAGGACGAGTACGGACCGGTGGCCCTCCATGCCCTGGACCGGCGCTACATCCGGCTGTTCGTCGTGGCCTGAGGCCTTGCCCGGGTCGCCACCGTCTCCTTGAAGGCAGGGAGGTTTTCCGGGATTCGGACCGAAATCAGGCGGCCTTGGCCAGCTTGACCGCGCAGACCTTGAACTCCGGAATTCCCGAAACGGGATCGAGCCGGGCGTTGGTCAGCCGGTTGGCCGCCGCCTTGGCGTAGTGGAAGGGAATGAAGAGGGTCCCGGGATTGACCCGCTGCGATACCCTGGCCACCGCCTCGATGCTGCCACGGCGGGAGCTGACCTTCACCCGTCCCCCGTTTTCCACCCCGAGATCCGCCGCATCCGCCGCCGAAATCTCCACGAAGCACTCCGGCGCCCGGTCCATCAACCCTTCACTTTTCATCGTCATGGTGCCGGTGTGGTAGTGGTACAGCACCCGACCGGTGGTGAGGTAGAGCGGATAGTCCTCGTCGGCGGTCTCGGCCGGCGGGATATAGTCGATGGCAAAGAAGACCCCCTTGCCGTGGGAAAAGGATCCCTGGTGCAGCACCGGGGTACCGGGGTGTTCCGGCACCGGGCAAGGCCAGGGAATCCCCTCTTTTTCGATCCGCCGATACGAAAGCCCGGCATAGGCCGGGGTCACGCGGCCGATTTCGGAGAAGACGGCCTCGGCCCCCTCGTAGTGCATGGGATAGCCCAACCGGGTGGCGATGTCGCAGATGATGGACAAGTCGGTACGGGCCTCCCCCGGTGGATCGACGGCCTTGCGCACCCGCTGCACCCGACGCTCGGTGTTGGTGAAGGTTCCTTCCTTCTCGGCAAAGCAGGTGGATGGCAGCACCACGTCGGCCAGACGGGCTGTTTCGGTGAGAAAGATGTCCTGCACCACGAGAAAATCGAGCTTCCGAAGGCAATGCTCGGCGTGGTTGAGGTCCGGATCGGAGACCAGCGGATTTTCGCCCACGATGTAAAGCGCCCTGAGCTCTCCGCTGTCCGCCTTGGGGATCATTTCGGTGGCCTTGAAACCCGGTTTGCCCGGCAGGGTATCCACCCCCCAGGCTTTGGCCATCTTGGCCCGCAGGGCCGGATCGGTGACTTTCTGGTAGCCGGAGTAGACATCGGGTAGCCCGCCCATGTCGCAGGCCCCCTGGACATTGTTCTGCCCCCGGAGCGGGTTGACCCCGCCGCCGACCACGCCGACGTTGCCGCAGAGCATGGCCAGGGCGGCCAGGGCCTTGACGTTGTCGGTGCCGGTGGTGTGCTGGGTAATCCCCATGCAGTACAGAATACTGCCGGGCCGACCCGATGCGTAGAGGCGTGCCGCCGCCACCAGTTGATCCGCCGGAATCCCGGTGATGCTCTCCACGAAATCCGGGGTGAACTTGGCCACCATCCGCTTCAATTCATCGAAGCCCACCGTGCGACTTTCCACGTACGGCTTGTCGTAGAGATCTTCCTGGATGATCACGTGCATCATCCCGTTGATCCAGGCCACGTCGGTTCCCAGGTGGTGGCGCAGGTGGATCCGGGCGAACTCGGAAATCTTGGTGCGGCGGGGATCCACCACGATGAGCCGGGCGCCCCGGCGGGTGACGGCGCGCTTGACGTAGGCGGAAATCACCGGGTGATTTTCCGTGGTGTTGGACCCGGTGATGAGGATGACATCGGCCTTCTCGATGCAGGCGATGGAGTTGGTCATCGACCCGGAGCCGTAGGTGGCGGCCAGACCGGCCACCGTGGAGCTGTGTCAGAGCCGGGCGCAGTGGTCGATGTTGTTGGTTCCCAGCGCCGCCCGGGTCAGCTTGCTCAGCAGGTAGTTTTCCTCGTTGGTGATCCGGGCCGAGCACAGCACGCCCACGGCATCGGCGCCGTGGTGATCGCGGGCTGCGGCCAATCCCTCGGTTACCCGGTCCAGGGCCTCGTCCCAGGTGACCTCACGGAACTGATCGCCCTCGCGCACCAGGGGTTTGGTGAGCCGTTCGGGGGAATGGATGAAGTCGAAGCCGAAACGCCCCTTGACGCAGAGGCTCCCGTAGTTGGGGGCCACATCCTCGGCCCCGGTGACCCGTACCACCTTTCCGTCGGCCACGTGCAGATCCAACTGGCATCCCACCCCGCAGTAACTGCACGTGGTGCGCGTGCGGGTGATCTCCCAGGGCCGTACCCGGTAGCGGGCGTTCTTTTCCACCAGCGCGCCCACCGGGCAGGCCTGGACGCACTCGCCGCAAAAGACGCAGTCGCTGTCTCTCAGGGGATGGTCCCCGGCGGTGACGATCTTGAGGGCCGCGCCCCGGAAGCCGAAGTTGATGGCGTTGTTGACCTGGACCTCGTTGCAGGCCTGGACGCAACGCCCGCAACGGATGCAGCGGGAGAAATCCCTCACGATGAACGGGTTGACCAGCTCCTGGGGATAGGGCGTCTCGGCCCGTTCGTAGTCCTGGGCAGTGGCCTGGTAGCGAAAGGCCAGATCTTGCAAGCGGCAGTCGCCCCACACCGGGCACAGCGCCTGGGCCTGATCATCCGCCATCACCTTGAGCTGCATGGCGGTCCAGTCGCTCTCATCGGCACCATGAATGGTGCAGTTGTGGTTGCCGGAAGCGAGCATCAGCTCGAGGACCCGGCGCCGGGCCGCCACCACCTTGGGCGACTCGGTGTGCACCACCATGCCGGCATCGGCTGGCGTCACGCAGGAGGCCATGAGGCTGGCGGCCCCTTCCACCTCCACCACGCAGACCCGGCAGGCCCCGGTGGGGGTAGCCCCTTTGAGGTGGCAGAGGGTCGGGATGTCGATATCGTGCCGCCGGGCCACTTCCAGGATGGTTTCGCCCGGTTCGAAGGGGCATCGGTTGCCGTTGATGATGATGACGTTCTGCCGGTCTTCGCCCATCGTCTTCTCCTTGGGTTGAATGGCTCAATCGATCGGGGGGGGATGGGGTGCTTGTCGTCTGAGGAATGCCGCACACGTTTAACTCAAATTTCTATAGAACGGCTGAAAATTTGTCAATCCACGCGCCGTGGGGATCTGAAATTTCAGGTCTCGGATTTGAGATGGCGGCGGACCCAGATCGCGGCGCCGACGGCACTGCCGACAAGATCGGCAAGCACATCGCCGACATCGGCGCAGCGCCGGGGAACCAGTACCTGGTGCAGCTCGTCGCTGACGCCGTAAAGGGTAGCGAGCAGCATCGCCACCACGGCGATCTGCCAGGGGGACCGCTTCGCCATGGGCGATGCGGCCAGGGCCCGGCACAGCAGCACGGCCATCAGGCCATAGGCGCCCATATGGGCCACCTTGTCCAGGCCCATCCCACCGGGGGGGCTCACCACCGACGGCAGGGCGCTTTGGACAAAGATGGCCACCGCGTAGACGGCCACCAGGCGCTCCGGTGAAGGTTGAAAGGCATCGGGAAGAGATCAGGCGTCGTTCCAGATATCGGTGTCCATGGACCGGGTCTGGATTTTTTTCCAGGCACGATCGATGAATTCGGCCACCGGCACGCCCTGGCGCACCGCTCCGTCCAGGGTGCGCACCGACACGGTGCCGTCGGCTTGTTCTCGCTGGCCCACGGTAAGGATCAGGGGCGTGTAGGCCAGTTGGGCCTCGCGCACCTTGCGGTTCAGGCTCTCGCTGCGGCTGTCCACCTCGGAGCGCAGGCCGGCGTCCTCCAACTGCTGGCGCAGGGCCGCGGCAAACGGAATCAGCGAGTCGTTGATGGGCAGCACCACCGCCTGCACCGGCGCCATCCAGAGGGGAAACCGCCCGGCGAAGTGCTCGATGAGAATGCCGAGGAAACGCTCGATGGAACCGTAAATCACCCGGTGGATCATGATGGGGCGGTGACGTTCGTTGTCGCTGCCGATATAGTGCAGATCGAAACGCTCGGGCAGCGCCATGTCCAGTTGAATCGTGCCGCACTGCCAGGTGCGTTTGAGGGCGTCCTGGATGTGCACGTCGATCTTGGGGCCGTAAAACGCCCCGTCGCCCTCGTTGACCTTGTAGGGACGACCGTAGGCCTTGAGGGCGTTATCCAGCCCGTCGGTGGCCTGGCGCCACTGTGCATCGGTGCCGATGGATTTTTCCGGCCTGGTGGACAACTCCAGGTGAAAACCGAGACCGAAGGTCGAGTAAATCCGCTCCACCAGGTGCAGCACCCCGAGAATCTCGTCCTGGATCTGCTCGGGGCTCATGAAGATGTGGGCATCGTCCTGGTGAAAGGCGCGCACCCGGAAGAGCCCCGACAACACGCCGCTCATCTCGTGGCGGTGCACCAGCCCGATCTCGGCCTGGCGCAGGGGCAAATCCTTGTAAGAATGGGGCCGGGTACGGTACAGGAGCATCCCCCCGGGGCAGTTCATCGGCTTGATGGCGTAGTCTTCCTCGTCCACCACCGAGGTGTACATGTTCTCGCGGTAGTTTTCCCAGTGCCCGCTGCGTTCCCAGAGCACCCGGCGCAGCATGATGGGGGTCTTGGTTTCCACGTAGCCGGCCCGGCGGTGCTCCTCACGCCAGTAGGCGAGTAGGGCGTTCCAGATTTCCATCCCCTTGGCGTGGAAAAAGGGCATTCCCGGCGCCTCGTCGTGGAAGCTGAACAGGTCCATGGCCAGACCGATCTTGCGGTGGTTGCGCCGCTTGGCCTCCTCGATAAAGGCCAGATGGGCCTTGAGGGCCTTCTTGTCGAAAAAGGCGGTGCCGTAAATCCGCTGAAGCTGGGCCCGATTCTGGTCGGCGCGCCAGAAGGCGCCGGAGACTTTCATCAGCTTGAAGGCGCGCACGAAACCGGTATGCGGAATGTGGGGCCCCCGGCACAGATCGGTGAATCCGTTTTGCTCGTAGAAGGAGATGGTGCCGTCGGGCAGATCCTGGATCATCTCGAGCTTGTAGGGCTCATCGCGGTAAAAGGCGATGGCTTCGTCCTTGGAAACCTCCCGGCGGCGGATGGGCAGCTTGGCGTTGACGATTTTGCGCATCTCATCTTCGATGCGGCCGAAATCCTGCTCGCTGATGGGCGGCATGTCGATGTCGTAGTAGAAACCGTCCTCGATCACCGGTCCGATGGTCAGTTTGGCCTCGGGATAGAGCCGCAACACGGCCTGGGCCATCACGTGGGCGGCGCTGTGGCGCATGATCTCCAGGGCCTCGGGGTCCCGGGTGGTGATGATGCGCACCCGGCTGTCGGCCTCGATGGGGGTCATCAAATCCACCAGGCGCCCGTTGAGTTCAAGGGCAACACTCTCGCGGGCCAGCCCCTCGGAGATGCTCAGGGCCAGATCGTATCCGGAGGGGGGGGTGTCAAAGCGCTTTATGTCGCCGTCTGGAAGTGTTATGTGGATCATCGTCTTTCACCCACGCCGCCGCACGGCTGCGGCGGCTGTTTGAGCCATCTCCCTGAGGGGAGTTATGGAACATTTTTCGTAGACCCTGCAACTTAGGAGAATCGCCACGACTGGTCAAGGGAAAAGCGCGCCTTCCTGGCGCATGGTTGCTGATCCAGACGCATTGGCCCGGGCCGCCAAACACTTTTCAGGCTGCCGCATCATCGCGGTGGATCTGGAAGCCGACTCGATGTATCACTTCCGGGAGAAGGTCTGCCTGCTCCAGATGGCCGCCGCCGGCGAGAGCAGGGTCATCGATCCGCTGGCCGTTCCCGATCTGTCCGCCCTGGCGCCGCTGTTCGCCCGGCCCGATATCCGCAAGATCTTCCACGGCGCCGATTACGATGTTCGTTCGCTGTACCGGGATTTCGGCATCGTCATCGACAACCTCTTCGACACCCAGATCGCCGCCACTTTTCTCGGGTTCACCGAAACCGGCCTCGACGGCATGCTGCGCCAGTGTTTCGGCATCCAGTTGGACAAGAAATTCCAGAAAAAGGACTGGTCCCGGCGTCCATTGCCCGAAGAGATGGTCACCTACGCGGCCCGGGACGTGATCTATCTGGAGCCCCTGGCCGAGCGCCTGCAAGCCGAGCTGGAGGCCAAAGGGCGCCTTGAGTGGGTCGAGGAAGAGTGTGACCTGCTGCGCCAGGTGCGCCCCCCCGAGCCGAACAACAGTCCGATGTTCCTCCGTTTCAAGGGAGCCGGACGCCTCGATCGGCGCAGTCTGGCGGTGCTGGAGGCCCTGTTGCAACTGCGCGCCACCATCGCCGCCCGCAAGGACCGGCCCCTGTTCAAAGTGTTCGGCAACGCCGGCCTGCTGACCCTGGCCAGGGAAAAGCCGACGACCCTCGATGCGTTGACCGCCTGCAAGGCCTTGAGCCCCAAGCAGATCACCATCCACGGCGAAGCGATCCTGAACGCCATCGACCGCGCCCTCGGCATCCCCCCGAACCGCTTGCCCCATTATCCGCGCCAGCGCCCCCAGCATGCAGCGCCGGAGGTCCCCGATCGCGTTGCCGCCCTGAAATCCTGGCGTGACCGCCAGGCCATCAAACTGACCATCGATCCGGCGGTGCTCTTCAACAAGGCCCAACTCACCGCCATCGCCCGGGCTTATCCGCGCCGCATGGAAGAATTGCGCCAAATCCCCGAAATCCGCCGCTGGCAAATAAACAGCTTCGGCCGCAACCTGTTGGGTGTGCTCAGAAAAGTCGCCTGACGCCCCAACGCAGGGTCAAGGGCCACAGGGCATT
>JACDJC010000594.1_pt1 | contig 41029 bp, 42 predicted proteins | sample 7454191 | NCBI WGS metagenome assembly JACDJC01 (sample SAMN14253291, study PRJNA609438) | sludge metagenome | isolation source: sludge after 25d culture with pyrite and EDTA | collected 2018-12-20
AAACTGGAGCCTGACAATCTCTCAACTAGCCATCCACTTTGAAGGACGGCTTGATGATGCGTTAGAGTTATGATACAATTTTAGGATTATCCGATGCTGACACAGAATATTGAACAGTCCCTCTTTTAAATTTGTAAGAAATGGTTTTCCTACCGTATTACAAATAGGACAAAAGGGGTTCGTTTCTTTATGTTTAATCATTGAATTCTCCATTCTTTAATTTATAAACTTTCTCGCATCTATCAATAGTGCTCAATCTATGTGCAATAATAATCAATGTCTTATCATCACTAATACTATAAATTTCGTTCATAATCTCTTTTTCCGTCTCATCATCTAAAGCACTTGTTGCTTCATCAAGAACCAAAATCTCCGGGTCTATATAGAGTGCTCTTGCTATAGCAATACGTTGTTTTTGTCCACCACTAAGCATGATACCCCCTTCTCCCACCCGGGTACTTGATCCTTCTTTTGAGTTAAGGAAATCATAGAGTTTCGCTTTTTTAAGAGCCTCATCTACTTTCATTTGATCATACTCTGAACCAAATGCTACATTTTCACCTACTGTTCCATCAAACAAGTAAACACTTTGTGGGATATAGCCTATCTTTGATCGCCATGATTTTATATTTGAGTCATTTATCATCACTTCATCTACTGATATCTCACCATTTTTAGGTCTATATAGACCGATTATAATATCAACCAAAGTACTCTTCCCGCTACCGCTTTCACCTATAAATGCTATCTTAGCACCTTTATTAATTGTTAAATTTATATCTTTTAACACTGGTTTATTCTCTTCATATTCAAAATTAAGGTTTTTTATAGTTATCTCTTTGTCAAATGCTATTTGTTCCTCTCCTAGCTCTTCATTGTTGTACATTAAATCATTATGTACTATATCAAGTGATTTATGGTAAAAAAGAATTTGATTATAACTTGTCATAATTCTATTGACAGATGGTAGAAGACGATACAGAGCTAAAACGAACATAGATATAATGGCTAATACATGAGATATATCCTGTTGGTATTTCCAAACCAAATAGGTAATAATAAAAACGATAATACCAAAACCAACTGCTTCTAAAAAAAGTCTCGGCACATGTCCTAGTGTAGCATTGGTGATATTTGCATAAGCATATTTAAAGCTTGCATCACCGAAGTCTTTTAATATGTCTCTGTCATTAGACTGAAGTTTTATAAGTTTAAAGTTTCCAAAACTTCTGTTTATTATTTCATAAAACCTTTTTTGAACTTCAGCTCTTATAATGCCTGCTTTTTTAATTTTTAGTGAAACTGTTTTTATCATCAAAACTGCATTAAAAAGTAAAACCACCGTTAAAAGAAATGTAATCGTATAGTTAACATAAAGCATCATCGCATATATCAATATAATGATAAATATTTCACTCGTCATAAGCAAAATTGCTGATATCAAATGTGTTAAATTTGAAGCTTCATTTATAATGGACTTTGTCATAGTAGATGAATTCATAGTAATAAAATCTCGATAGGACAATCCCATATAATTTTCAAAAAGTCTATAGGCTAAAAGATGATATCTACCTTGTGTAAATTTATTTAGCATATAAAAATAAAGTAAATTTATAATACTTCTAAAAATATAAAAGAAAATTAATACTACCCCAAATAAGATAACAAACTGAACGTCATTGTCAAAATCAAATATTTTATACACAAAAAAATAATATTCATTATTGTGAATCAGAGAAAAATTAGTTGCAACTGCAATAAAGGGCATGACGACTGATATCCCCGCTGTCTCTATTATTGATATAAATATGGAGAAGAAGAATAGTCCTAATAAAAATTGCTTATCTCTTCGTGTTAATAAACTACGTAGTTTTCTAATGGCTATCATCATGTGGTTTTAATATACCATACCATTAAATAACGGCAAAATAACATAATCTATACCTACAACAGAAACCTTCATCCATTCAACTCCAAATATAATTTGTACATTTATCTTCCATTTAATCTGCACATCCACTTAACTTTTTAAATAAAAATATTATATCTAAACAGAATTAATTATATGTCTAAATGGAGATAGCCGCCTTATAATCACCTGTAGCCAATAGTAACCCTTTATTCATTGCATGAAAAATACCTTTATCAGATTCGCTAATCCAATAGTCGATCAGCGCTTCATATTTCTTGATAATATCAAGTGTTCCATCTGTCGAAACGCCATCAACAATAATATATTCGATATTGTCACAACTCTGCTCTAGAACACTTTTAATCGTTTGTTCTAAATATTTTTCTCCATTATAAACAACTGTTACAACACTTATGAGTGGTTTATTTTTAAATGACTTTTTGAAATAACCTTGAGCACGAAGTCCTCCTTCTGTTTTTCATTCAGGATTGGGTGCAAGAAATAGTTTTGGTTCTAATTTATATTCAAGTTTTTGTTCTAATGCAAGTCTTTCTTTTGTTACAAATCTAGTTGTGCTATAGTTTTTGTCCATACTAATCAGATCATCCATGTAATACTTCTTTATAAAGTTCAATATATTTTTGAGCTACAACAACACTATCAAACTCTCTCAAAACTTTTCTTCTTGCGTTTGTACACAGTTCATCATAATTGGCAGTATGTAATACCCACTCGATACCATCTTTTAAATCATTCGTATCAAAAGGTTTTGCTAGGTAGCCGTTTTTTTGATGTTCTATCATGTCACTGTTTCCACCTATGTAAAATCCGATTACAGGCGTACCGCATGCTAAGCTTTCCATGATAGCATTTGATAGATTTTCTTGCAAACTGGGTACTACCATCACATCGACTGCACTATAAAGTGTGACCAAACTCACATCATCATGCACATATCCTAAGTAGTGTGTTTTAAATCCAAAATTTTGCGAAACTTGAGGTTCACTGCTTCCAAATACTACGAACTCTATATTTTTATCTTCAAGTTTATGAAGTGCTTCGCTTAACTCTTTAAAACCTTTATTTATATCACTTGTGGCACTATTTGCACCAAAAAGAACTAATTTTTTATCTTTTGGCAAACTCCATAGCTCTCTTGATTTTTCTTTGTCAAACGGTTTAAAAGTATCTGTATCTATTGGGTTTGGTAGATTTATATGTTTTTTATCTTTTAAGAGTGCGCTAGATTTTGAGGCATCGTTTAGCCAGCGGCTAAGCCCAATTATAGTAATATCTTCTTTACGAGAAAAAGCTTTTTGTTTACGGAAAAATACTTTTTTGCTTAAATCGTTTTCTTTGTTACTTCCGAGCCTAGAACAAGCCCCGCATTCATTTTTATACTTTTCACACTCCCGCATAATATGACATCCACCTGCGAAAGCCCAATTGTCATGAAGTGACCAAACAATAGGGGCTTTTATCTTAGCAATATTTTCGACCTTAATCATCTCATCACATATCCAATGTAGATGGACAATGTCTGGATTGATCTCATTAATAGTATTTACGATGTTTGAATAATCTAAATATGAGGCACTAAAAAGAGTTTTGGTTTTGTTGGGATAGTTTTTTATTGGATTCAAAAATCTCATTTGCAATCGCCTAAGAAGTTTTTTTATTATTCCTAAATCTTGAACAAATGGCAAAACAGTATAATCATCGCTACGCTTACGAACTACTAATAATTTACTATCTATTTTTTCGTTTATCAATGCGCGATGTAGCCGATACGCTGCTCTAGCAGCACCGCCTTCACTGTCATAGGTATTTACAATAAGAATTTTCATCTAACTAAATTCTTTTTGATAATTTTTCTAGAAATTTTATTAATAACTCGTTGTAAAACATTCTTTTTTTTTCGTAAATTTCTTTGGTCGTTTTTAATCATTTCAACAAAATTCTTATCTTCTACTATAGAATCTTGAAAGCTCATTTTATACGAATTATTTAAAAAAATATTATCCATACCATAACTTTCTGAACAATGAGCACCGCTACTATCCAGTCCAATGTTTCGTACAAAACTTTTTCGGGGGTTTAAGCACAATCCATTATTATTGAAAATAGTTGCATACCAATAAATTGCCCATGTATCAATTTCTTTATTTTTATTAGCAATAACTTGATTCCAAAAATCAATTTCTCCATCAAGATTAAATCGGAAAATTTCGTCTTTTGTGAATTCAGTCATAAGTCGATCTGTGTTTTTTTCAAACTGCTGCCATCTTTCTGCCCATGTAGCCCAACCCCAACAATTCATTATTCTCCAAAGAAATACATTTTTAGAATTCCTTCTTTTTACTGGATATCTCCACCAGGGAATAGGATAATTCCAGCCAGAAATATGCCATACATTTTGTTTGTCTTCATAAAAATTCAAAGTATCATTCATAAATTTTAAAAAATATGAACTTGTTACATGGTCATCTTCTAATACTATAATTTTCCCATATTTATTCACAATATCAGTTACACCTTGAATAATTGATTTAGCAAGCCCAAGGTTCTTTTCTTGTTCAATATTAATTACTTTTTTAAATCCATCTATTGTCTGAATATATTGTCGAACTTCTTCTACGGAATTTTCAGCTTCTTGATTTTTAGGGGCATCACTATAAATAAATAATTCACTCTCCTTCGCTAATTTATTTTTTTTAAGGGCTTCAACTGTTTGTCTTGTATGCCGAGGTCGATTATAGACAAACAGAACTATTGGGGCTAAGTTATTAATGGTTTTTAAAAAAGGATTATCTTGTCTCATTATATATATTATCCCATTGAAATACTGGAGCAACATAACCTTTACGTGAACTTATCCAATAATGCCGTTCTGCCCTACCTGCTTCTATAGTAAATTCAAAACTCTTATCTTCTTTCATTGATCTCTTTCATTTGGTGCTTATATATAATGTCTAAATTATATCTAAAATTTATTATCTCTGATGCCTGTGCTATTATCTTAAGTAATTTTATCTTTCAGAGTATTCAAGAAAATTTCCAAAGATTCCAAGAAGTTTATGTAGAAACTCACACACATTTTTGTTATTATCAGCTTTCATTTTAATTTCTGTTTCAGTGTGCCACATTCGGAGTGATTCTGCCAAATACTAAAAACAGCACTGCAGTATTTAGCGAATGTTGTGGAATGAATTCTAATGTTGAATTATTTTTTGTGTCATTTATTATCTCCAGCTGTTTTTTCTGCACTCTTCTATATAATCAGCTAGTTTTCTTTTTGGACTCCAGCCTAGCGCTTTTGTCTTGTCTGTTACTACCTCTGCACCCATGCGATTGCCCCGTCTTTCAGGGAGCATCTCTATCTTGTTGCCATACATTTCTGCCACTTCAAGGATACTAAATGCCTCTTCGCTTCCTATGCCAAACTCATCTCCATAGCCGTGTTCCCCTGCAAGCACAAGAGCATCTACTATATCTTCTATATGTGTGAAGTTTCTTTTTTGAGTTCCTGGGATTACTACAGTAAGAGGCTCATTGCTTTTCATTTTTTCTTTGAAAAGTGCTATAAGCGTTGCGTATTTGCCTGTTTGTATCTCTCTGGGTCCATATACATTATAAAAATAAGTGATAACATAAGGTACATTAAACCATGTTCCATAGTTTTTTACCAGTTCCGTGTTGGTAGCTTTTGTCCAAGCATATGGACTGGCATTACGTCCAAGCCCTCCATCACCAAACTTTGTTGAGCTTCCCGCGTAGAGTATCTTGCATCCAGAACGGCGGACAAACTCTAACACCGCAAAAATACCATCTTTGTTATACTCCCAAACTTTTGACATGTCATCAAAGCTTTGTTCTACTCGGCTGTATTCACCAAGATGATAAACCATATCGGGACTGAACCTTACAAGCGCTGCTATATCTTTTGTATTGCCTTTTATATATGTAACATTTGGTACATGATTCGCTTCACTCCCCGTAAAGTAGTTATCTAAGCTATAGACATCATAGCTAGGGTTTTGAGAAAGCCTTTCACAAAGATGACTTCCCACAAAGCCTGCTCCGCCTGTGACTAGTATTTTCTTTTTCATTTATATATACTCCTAACCATCACTCTGAAAAATATCTCTAGTATAGACTTTTTCTCTTACATCTGCTATCTCTTCTTCTAATCTATTTGCAACTATCACATCTGAAATACTTTTGAACTTCTCTAAATTTTTTATGACTTTTATACCATCAAAACTATCTTCTGATATAACTGGCTCATAAATAACTATAGTTAAATTTTTTGCTTGAAGTTTTTCTACCACCCCTTGGATGGCACTACTTCTAAAGTTATCGCTTCCTGTTTTCATGATGAGTCTGTAGATTCCCACTGTCTGTGGTTCTTTTGCTAGTATTTGAGATGCTATGAACTCTTTTCTGGTTTCGTTTGCATCTACTATAGCACCTATGATGTTGCCTGGAACATCTTTAAAGTGTGCTCTTAGTTGCTTAGTGTCTTTTGGAAGACAGTATCCGCCATAACCAAAGCTTGGATTATTGTAATGTCCTCCTATACGCGGGTCTAACCCTACTCCTTCTATGATCTCTTTTGTGTTGAGATTGCATTTCTCTGCGTAAGAGTCTAGCTCATTAAAATACACCACTCGCATAGCTAAGTATGTGTTCGAAAATAGTTTGATAGCTTCTGCTTCTGTGCTGTCTGTATATAAAACAGAAATATCTTTTTTAAGTGCACCTCTCTCTAAAAGACCGGCAAACATAACCGCGCGATCAGATTTTTCTCCAACTATAATGCGGCTAGGGTATAAGTTGTCATGAAGAGCTTGCCCTTCTCTTAAAAACTCAGGAGAAAATATAATATTTTTCGTGTTGAACTTTTCTCTCACGCTTTTCGTATATCCTACGGGGACAGTTGATTTTATCACCATGGTTGCACTTGGACTGATAGAGAGCACATCTGCTATGACATTTTCTATGCTTTTAGTGTCAAAATAGTTTGTATTTTCATCATAATCAGTGGGCGTAGAAATGATAACAAAATCAGCATTTTCATAAGCCTCTTTTTTGTCTAAAGTAGCTCTAAAACTTCCTTCTTTAGTGGTTAGTGGGTAGTTCATAGTCGACAGTTTTGTGAAGTATGCTTGTATATCTTTATCTTCTATAGGTGAGATGCCTTTGTTTAACATTTCTACTTTTTCAGGAGTGATATCCAAAGCCACCACTTCGTTATGTTGTGCTAGTAGTACCCCGTTTGAAAGTCCTACATATCCTGTACCCGCAATTGCTATTTTATAATTTGTCACTACTTAACTCCATTATTATTCATTCTCAATGCTGATCAGTCTCTGAATATTAGTCACATATTCTACAATTACATTACTCAATAGCATTGCATTTTCCCTAGGAGTGTCAAATCAAAACCATAATTATATATTATAGCTAAAAACACCCGGTGCTTTCCACATAGACTGGGTTAATCCTCTACCTACAAGAGGCAACTGATTTTTCTGCTATTACTAGCTAAATATTCAGATAATGCTCTTATAAATACCTGCATCTACTCCCGCTACCATTGCAGCGCCTGGCATTATTGTTTTAATGGCTTTTATCTTTCAGAAGGTTCAAGGGGACTTCTGAAAATTTCAAGGAGTTTTTGTAAGAATTTGCGCACATTTTTGTTATTTTCAGATTTGATTTTAATTTCTATTTCAGTGATGACAGATTGTAATGCTGTCAAACACTCATCATACAAAACATTGCTTTCTTTAAGTGACAGGTCACACGTTTCAACAGCAAATCCAACACAGGGAGAGAGATATAATCGTTTTTATCATTACCGACATAGCTGCAAATATACTCATTATCTTCAAGTACCAAATTCCCTACTTTTTTACAGTTCACATTCACTTCTAGACTATCTTTCATCTCTTAGCTCCTCAAAAGTAGGAAATGCAGACTTTTCTTTAAAAGTTAATTCATATCCAAGGTAATCAATAATTTGTAAACTTTTCTCATACCTATATCAACCATTCTGGCATTTTCCAATGAACTGATAGTCGCTCTTGAAATATTAAGATCTTTGGCCATTTGTTGTTGTGATATCTTTTTGTCTTTTCGCATAAGAGCTATGCTTTTCCCAAACTTTTTAAAACCCATATACTACTCTTTTGAATGAAATATTATACATTTTTGCATTTATATACAATCATGTCAAATATTTAATACATTTATATATTCTTTATAGTTTCACACTCGCGTTGCTTTCCACATAGACTGGATTAATCTCCTAGCTACAAGAGGCCACTGAAGGTTTCAAGAAGTTTCTGTAAGGACTCACACATTTTTGTTATTTGTATTATTTGTTTTCGATTTTTTCTTCACCTTACATACAAGCGCCCTACTTCATAGCCAAATGACTGTCCCTCTGACACTCTCTCCCATGCACTTGTTGAGATACCAAGATCATTATTTCATTTAGCAGTGTCTTAATCTTTTACCCTATTATGTTATAATCTTTAACTAAACTTATAACATAATGGAAAATATTGATGAAAAAACTGATTCTACTTGGATTTATCACGGTACTCACACTTACACATGCCAAAATGATCGACGCAATCGCTCTTGTCGTTGAAGGCGAAGCCGTCACCACTGCTGAGATAAGTGCCGTACAGCAACAACTTCAAGTAAGTAAAGAAAAGGCTACCAATCTACTCATCCAAGATAGACTGCAAAAAGCTGCAATGAAAGATATTGTTATTGCAGAAGATACTGTAGATGCAAAAATTTCTCAGATAGCAGCACAAAACAATATCTCTATCCCTAAAATGCAGGAAGTATTAAAAGAAAGAGGTACACCATGGGTTAAGTATCGCTCTTCCATTAAAGAATCACTGAAAAAAGAGAAGTTCTATAAAGAAAAAGTGGTAGCTACAATCACTGAACCGAGCGAAGATGAACTTAAAATATTTTACAACAACCACAAAGAAGAGTTTATCATCCCCGAGAGTATCAGTATGATCGAATACTCCGCATCATCTGAAGCAACCATGAAAAACTTTCTTCAAACAAAAAATGTAAAAAATGTAAAAAGCCGCTCTGTTAAACAGTCAACAAAAGACCTCAATCCTGCTTTGCTTGGAGCTATTTTACAAACTCAGGATGGATCATTTACCCGTCCTTTTAACGCAGGAGACAAATATATCAGCTATAAGGTACTTTCCAAAGAAGGCAAAGTAAACATGCCTTTTGAAGCATCCAAAGGTGCCGTTGCTGCACAATGGAGACAACAGCAGCAAGGCAAAGCACTCAAAGACTATTTTGAGAAAATGAAAACGAATGCAAATATTCGAGTCATTAGAAAATAAGGAAAAACATGGGATTAAAATCTGATAAATGGATACGCGAAAAATCAACCAAAGAAGGGATGATCACTCCCTTTTGTGAAGGGTTAGTAGGTGAAGGTGTAGTAAGTTACGGGCTAAGTTCTTATGGATACGATATCCGTGTCTCTGATGAGTTTAAGATCTTTACAAATATCAATGCAGCAGTGGTCGATCCAAAAGACTTTAACCAAAATAATGTGGTAGATTTCAAAGGCAATGTTTGCATCGTACCGCCCAACTCTTTTGCACTTGCAAGAACCATAGAGTACTTTAAAATGCCTAGCGATACACTGGCTATCTGTTTAGGTAAAAGTACCTATGCACGTTGTGGGATCATTGTAAACGTGACTCCGTTTGAACCAGAGTTTGAGGGGCATATCACGATAGAAATCTCCAACACAACCCCTCTTCCTGCAAAAATCTATGCCAATGAAGGCATAGCCCAGGTACTCTTCTTCCAAGGAGATGAACAATGCGAAACAACCTACAGTGACAGAAAAGGTAAATACCAAAATCAAACTGGGATTACACTCCCTCGTATATTAAAGAAAGACTAATGCAACTGGTTGCATGAGCCAACTGCTGAAATGCCCAACGGAAATGCCCCTGGGGTATAACACAGCGTTAGCGTAGTTTCTTGGACTTTGTTCAAGAAATGTCCTTTAGATGAGAGGGAAAGGCAAATACCAGAACCCAACTGGGATTACACTTCCAAGAATTCTTAAAAAAAGTTAATTCACTCCTGTACATCCGGTTGTGGTTTCAGCCACCACGCCGGCGCTGCTTCTCCTTTCGTGCTTAATCAAATCAAAATAAATCAATATAAACTTATAGTCTTTTATCTACTTTTGTGTTACAATGCCAAGAATTCCTAAGAAACCCACTGAACAACCTAGATACTCAGAGGTTTCCTATATAAAGTAAGCATGAATGAAAAATTTAATTATAGTCGAATCACCTGCTAAAGCACGAACCATCGCCACTTTTTTGGGCAAAGAGTATAAAGTCATCGCCTCTAAAGGGCATATACGCGACCTTCCTAAAAGTACTTTTGGCATCACTATTGATGAAGATACAGGGAACCTTGTTCCTAAATACTCCATCCCCAGAGATGCCAACCCAACGGTCAAAGAGTTAAAGAAATTAGCAAAAGAAGCTGAGATAATCTTTATCGCGACCGATGAGGATCGCGAGGGAGAAGCTATAGGGTACCATATAGCAAAAGCCATTGGCAAGGAGCCTACAGAGCTTCCCCGTATCGTCTTTCATGAGATTACCAAGAGTGCCATTCAGCATGCTCTTGAAACACCCCGCAAGATTGACATGGACTCTGTGGACGCACAGCAAACCAGAAGACTGCTTGACCGTGTCGTAGGATATAAACTTTCTCCTTTACTTGCCAGCAAGATCCAAAAGGGGCTAAGTGCAGGTAGAGTACAGAGTTCTACATTGAAGATAGTGGTAGACAAAGAACGTGAGATCAAAGCCTTTGAGCCAGAAGAGTTTTGGACGATAGAAGCACTTTTCCAAAAAGACATCGATGCTTCCATTTATGACTATAACGGGCTGAAGATAGACAAACTGACTATCAAAACAGAAGCAGACGCCACAGAGATAGTCACAGCAGCAAAAGCTGAGTCTTTTACTGTAGCATCCATAGAGAAGACAAAACGAAAAACAAAAACGCCACCACCATTTATGACTTCTACGCTTCAGCAGGCGGCTTCCACGCAACTGGGTTTTTCACCTAAGAAAACAATGATGGTTGCACAAAAGCTTTATGAGGGCGTAAAGACTGACCAAGGGACTATGGGTGTTATTACCTATATGAGAACCGACTCAATGAACCTTGCCAAAGAAGCGGTCCAATCGGCACGTGAGTACATAAAAAACACCTATGGTGACAAGTACCTCCCAAGCAAAGCAAAAAACTATGTTACTAAATCTAAAGGAGCGCAAGAAGCGCACGAAGCCATACGTCCTACTATGGTGGAGTTTGATGCAAAGAGTGCTGCTGATTACCTTGGAGCAGATGAACTTAAACTCTACAAGCTCATCTACAACCGTTTCTTAGCCTGTCAAATGACCCAGGCAGAGATTGAGTCTCAGAGTATCTTATTTAAGGGGGATACGTGTACTTTTAAAGCTAGTGGAAGAAAACTTCTTTTTGACGGTTTCTACAGAGTCACCGGACATGGGGATAAAGACAAACTTTTGCCAGACCTTACACAAGGCCAGGCTGTAAGCATGGACGACATCAAACAAGAACAACACTTTACTGAACCCCCGGCACGCTACAATGAAGCCAGTCTCATCAAAAAGTTGGAGTCACTGGGTATTGGCCGTCCGAGTACCTATGCACCTACAGTAACCACGCTTCAGACACGTAAATATATAGAGTTGGAGAAAAAACGTATACATCCCACCGAGATAGCTTTTACAGTGACAGAAATGCTTGAAGCACACTTCCCTGAGATAGTCGATAGCGGATTTACTGCAAATATGGAAGAGACACTTGATGAAGTGGCTGAAGGCAATACCAACTGGCAAACCATACTCAAAACATTTTATACACCTTTCTTGCAAAAAATAGAAGATGGGAAAAAAAACATTAAAAGTCTTAAAATAGCCATTCCTACCGGAGAAGACTGCCCTAAGTGTGGTTCAGAACTGCTCTTGCGTAAAGGGCGTTATGGGGAATTTATTGCCTGCAGCAACTTTCCTAAGTGTAAATATACGAAAAACACTGACGGTACAGAAGTCGAACAGCCAGAAGAGACAGGTGAAAAATGCGAGAAATGTGGCTCAGCGATGGTCATAAAGAATTCAAAAAGAGGTAAATTTCTTGCTTGTTCAGCCTATCCAAAATGTAAAAATGCCAAATCTCTTGAACCTGCAAAAGAGCTCACGGTTCCCTGCCCGGAGTGCGGAGGAAAACTCCAAGAGAGAGAAGGCAAAAGAGGCAAATTTTTTGGTTGCGTAAACTACCCTAAATGTAAATTCATCGCCAACTTTGAACCTGTAGATAAAAAATCTCCCCAGTGTGATTACACCATGGGCAAAAAGACTTTACGAGGCAAAGAATTTTATGAGTGCTTTAAGTGCAAACACAAAGAAGAGGTAAAATAAATAACATTATGAAACAAATATTTTTATGTGCCATCAACAATATACTTAGCGGAACATGCCAAGAAGACTGTAAATTTTGTACACAAAGCGTCAGGTATCACGCCGATATAGAACGATATAACTATAAAAAAATCGACCAAATTGTTCATGAAGCAAAGTTAGCAAAAGAGAATGGGGCGTTAGGCTATTGTCTTGTTACCGCAGGTAAAGGGCTGGATGACAAGAAGGTTGATTTTGTAGCCCGCGCCGCACAGGCTATCAAAGCTGAAGTTGAAGGACTAAATCTTATAGCCTGTAATGGAACAGCTACAAAAGAGCAACTCCTCTACCTCAAAAAACATGGCATAGACAGTTACAACCATAATCTGGAAACCTCAGAACGTTACTATGGAGATATCTGTCAAACACACGCATGGAGTGACCGATACACTACATGTGAAAATGTAAAATCTGTAGGCTTGGCGCTTTGCAGTGGCGGTATTTTTGGCATGGGAGAGACACAAGAAGACAGAAACGATCTGCTCAATGCCATCACGTCATTGAAGCCAGAGTCCACACCACTCAATTTTTACCATCCAAATCCTGCACTGCCTATCAAAACACGAAATATTGAGCTTGCTGAAGCGATAGATATCATCAATAAAGCACGTACCCTTTTGGGAGAAAATGCGCTGCTCATGGTCGCAGGCGGAAGAGATCTTCTTTTTAATGGACAAGAAAATAAAATGTTTGAAGCGGGTGCGAATGCTATGGTGATAGGTAACTACCTTACCACTGCTGGCCTTGAACCCAAAAAAGATAAAATGATGTTAAAAAAATTGGGCTATGCGGTAGCTACTAGCTGTGATACACACTAATATCACTCTTATTCTTACCCTCTCTTTACTTATCTGGGGAAGTCCTTTTGTTTCCAAGCTCCTTCGTATACCTACCCCTCCTGTAGAAATTATTTTAGGTTCTGTTTTTGCTTATATTGGCTTAGTAGAACATAACCAATATTTTGACCTCATTGCAGAAGTGGGGTTTTTATACCTTATGTTTCTAGCAGGGATGGAAGTAGATTTGAAACAGATCACAAAAGGTCCAAGGACAGTCATTCAAAAATCCATGCTTTTCCTGGGTCTCATGGTCGTATTTGCTATAACATTTGGCCTGCTATTTCATCTTAACACTATTACTATTATTACCATGCCTCTTATCTCCATAGGAATACTCGCCTCTTTATCCAAAACATACGGCAAAGAAAAAACATGGATACGGTTGGCTTTTATCGCTGGTATACTTGGAGAAGTAATCAGTATTGCTGTACTTACCATCTTTGACGCAGCCAGTACTACGGGCGTAAACGTAACGCTTATTACAAAAATAGGGTATCTTGTTCTCTTTATCACTGCTGTTTATCTCGTCTATAGATTTTTTCATCTTCTCTTTTGGTGGTTTCCTGAACTTAAAAAAGTACTTGTCCCCAAATTTGACACATCAGACCAGGATATTCGCCTTGCGATGGCACTGTTTTTTATTTTGATTGCAGTAATGCTCTATTTGGAACTTGAACTTGCTCTGGGTGCATTTATCGCCGGGGTAGCTATCTCTGCATTCTTTCATCATGAAAAGAAGCTGGAAGAAAAAATCTCAAGTCTTGGATTTGGATTTTTAGTACCTCTGTTTTTTATCCATGTTGGTGCATCGTTTGACCTTAAATCTCTTGCTGTAGAAGGAGTGGTTACCGGAGCATTTCTCATTACTTTCTTAATGATCTTATCAAGGGTTTTAGCATCCGTAGTTTTAAAAAGTATCGGCGGACCCAGAGATGCACTTCTTACAGCACTATCTCTTTCTATGCCACTGACGCTGCTTGTAGCTGTTGCTACTATTGGATATGAGACGAAATTATTAGATCTGTTGGGTTATTATCAACTTATTCTAGCCAGTATTTTCGAGATCTTAATTTCAATGACTATCATTAAATCACTTCAGGCTAAGAAAAAAGAGAATTAGCCGCTATGTAGAAATCGGGGCTCATTCACAATGCATTTATTGCCCCAATCAATTCTATTTTTTCTTTTTTGGAGACTTTAATACAATAAAAAATACTACCAAAATCACAACATAACTAATATAATAATAGATATTATCACCCTCTGGCATCAGCTTACCTCCATAATAACATCGCCACTTTTGACGATATTTAAATTTTTTTCTATATTTTTCACATCACTCTCATCAGTAATGATAATAGGTGTGACAATATCTTTATCATGTTCACGCAAAACCTCAAAGTCTACCTTTATAATGGCATCCCCACAGACAACGCCGTCTCCCTCTTTAACAAGGCGCTCAAATCCTTCTCCATTCAACTCTACAGTATCCAAACCTATATGTACCATCACTTCCAAGTCTTTATTGCCTTTGATACTATAGGCATGGTTTGTGGAGAATATTTTTGTGACCGTTCCATCTATAGGAGCTTTAAAAATATTTGATACCGGGATAATAGCCACTCCGTCTCCTACAAGTTTTTGAGAAAAGACTTTATCATTTACACTTTCAAGGGCAATGATATTACCATCTGCCGGGGCTCTCACTTCTCTTACTTTTCTTTTAAAAAATCCAAACATATTTATTCTTCGCTTCCTTGTCTTTGATATTTGACTTCACCACCAACTATGGTTGATATGATACTAAAGTTTTCATCAAAGATGACTATATCAGCATTATAGCCCGCTTTGAATGCACCTTTTTTCAATCCCAGTTTTTCTGCAGGTATTTTTGTCACTGCATTGACAGCCTGCACCACTGTCATAGAAGTAACAGTTGTCATATTTTTAAGCGCCTCATTCAGTTGAAGTACAGACCCTGCAAGCGTACCATCATCAAGTACTGCTTTGCTGTTTCTCACTATTACTTTACGTCCACCCAAATCGTATGTGCCATTTTTCATACATCCTGCGCGCATAGCATCGGTGATGAGTATCAGTTTGTCTTTTTTTATCTGATGCACAAGTTGCAGTACGGAAGGGTGCGTATGTACAAGGTCAGCGATGATGTCACATGTTACCTCTGAGTCAAAGACAGCACCGACAATGCCAGGTTCCCTATGATGATAAGGGCTCATTGCATTAAAGAGATGGGTTGCATGAGAGACACCCCAGGAGAAACTCTCTTTACTTTTTTCATAATTTGAATCACTGTGCCCAATACTTAAAATAACATGAGGGTACAGTTTTGTCATATCTTTTATAAAAGATTCAGCCCCCTTTACTTCAGGGGCAAGTGTGATCATCCTTATGTCGTTCATATACTCATTTATGAATGCTCTATCAGGTGCTTGTATGTATGCTTTATCTTGGGCTCCATGTTTAGACGCATTAATGAAAGGGCCTTCAAGATGAACACCCAAAATCTGTGCACCGATCACATTCTGGCCATGAAGCTGAATATTTTGTAAAGCATTGTTAATATGTGTTTTGGACATAGTCATGGTAGTTGCCAAAAAAGAAGTTGTGCCCGTCTGAAGCAAAGTAGAAGAAATCATATCAAGCGCTTCTGGTGTTGCATCCATTACATCTGCACCCCCAGACCCATGGATATGCAAATCTATAAAACCAGGACTGACATAATTGCCCTGTGCATCTATCACTTCTATATTGTCAAAATTTATATCATCTACAATGTTGACAATAGTTTCGTCAAATAGTAGTATTTTATCTTCTACTATCATATCTTTATAGATTAACTTTGCGTTGACAATGGCTTTCATATTAAATTCTCCTTGCTATAGGACAAAGCTTTGCTCTTGGTAGAATTGTTATCTTGTATCAATTTTCTGCTTCCCTAAGTTTATCTTTTAACACACGCTTGAGTACTTTTCCTGTAGCGCTTTTAGGAAGTGTATCGATAAAATGGATCTGCCTGGGTACCTTGTAGTTAGCAAGATGCTCACGAAGATACTCTTTGAGTGCATTTTCATCAATACTCTCTACTCCTTCATCAAGTTCTACATAAGCAATAGGAACCTCTCCACTCTTCTCATCAATGATACCGATCACTGCTGAAGCTGCTACTCCTTCATAAATATCTATAACTTCTTCAATCTCACGAGGATAGATATTGATTCCTTTGGAGATAATAAGATCCTTTTTTCTATCTACAATGAATAAAAAATCTTCATCATCAATATAGCCCACGTCACCTGTAATCAACCAACTATTGATGATCGTCTCATCTGTTGCTTCTGGACGCCCAAGATACCCTTGCATGATATTGTCACCCTTGACCATAATCTCACCAATTCCTCCGTGAGGAAGCCCGTTCATATCATCATCTACAACTTTCATTTCGTAGCCATGTAAAGCTGTTCCTACAGAACCTGCTTTTTGTTTTTTAAAAGTATTCATACATACAGCCGGGCTTGCTTCGCTTAGCCCATATCCCTCAAGCAGTGTAGCACGTTTAAATTTCTTTGCCATAGCATCAAGTGTTTTAGGCTGCAAGGCTGCTGCCCCTGAAATAAAAGCGCGAAGATTGTTAAACCACATAAAATACCATGGAAGTTTTACTTTTACCAAGGCATTATACACATCAGGGATACCAAAGAAAAGTGTCACTCGCTTTGTCAATGTTTGTTTAAAGATATTTGAGAATGGTTTAAGCGATTTTATAATGACTATACTCATCCCCACGTGCATAGGGAGCATCACTCCTATAGTAAATGTAAAAGAGTGGAACATTGGTAAAAAAACAATAGCCCTGTCTTTAGGTTTGACCTTGATTGTCAGTGCTCCGGACATGGCATTGGAGAAGATGTTTTTATGGCTTAACATTGCACCCTTGGGTTTACCTGTAGTTCCCGAAGTATAGAAAATCACTGCTGTATCTTCAAGTGTCCTTTGTGTATGCTCTGCCACCTTGTCTGATTTGAGCGCTTCTTCAAAATGCAAATGCCGCTCACCTTCAACTGCGCTGTCACCTTCCCATAATATAAACTGACAAAGAGAACTCGCTTTGCTGCTATTAACCACTTCCTCATGCACAGCAGATGCTACCAACACCAAACTGCCACTATCTTCCAAAATATAGTTAAGCTCTTCTTCTTTTAAAAATGTGTTAACCGGTACGACAATAGCACCTAACTTTGAAGCAGCAAAAACCGTATAGATAAATTCTGGAGAGTTACGTAAAAAAAGTGCAATATTATCACCCCTTTTTACACCTTTGTGGGCTAAAAATCCAGCTAGCCTGTCTACTTTTTCCAAGATCTCCCCATAAGTGATCTTTTCATCATCGACAAAAAGTGCAACTTTTGATTTACGCTTTTTTGCCTGGGCTGTTATGAGTTCATAAAAGTTATTTAACATATACTTCATTTTAGAGCCCATATGCTATATCTACTGTTTTAAATTTTATGGTTCAATCAAAGCATATAATGCTTTGATCTCTTCTGCCCAGATTGACTCATCAATTGTTTCCAAAATAAGCGGTATGTCTTCCATACGCGGGTCATTCATTATAAACCTAAAGGCGTCCCAACCTATCTCTCCTTGTCCCAAAGAGTGATGCCTGTCTACACGTGAACCAAGTTTAGGTTTGGAGTCATTAATGTGCATCCCCATAAGGTATTGGAAGCCGATAATACGGTCAAACAGTCCCATCGTTTCATCATACGCTTCTCGCGTACGCAGGTCATACCCCGCTGTAAAAGTATGGCAGGTATCCAAACAAACGCCTACTCTGCTTTTGTCTTCTATTTTATCTATGATATATCCAAGATGTTCAAACTTATAACCAAGGTTGCTTCCCTGCCCTGCTGTATTTTCAATGATCAGTTTTACATTAGAATCTTTAGTAGCATCCATAGCTCTATTCATAGACTCTGCGATCACATCTAGACAATGCAGTTCTGCTTGCATCAATTTGTCATCATACTGGGGATCTTTTTTAGGGATCTTCACCAGATGTGATCCTGGGTGGAAGTTCAGTTTGTCCAAGCCCAATAGTTGGCACCGCTCAAGCTCATCTATAAATGCATCTCTGGATTTTTCCAGTTTTTCTGCTTCGGGGTGTCCGAGGTTTATAAGATAAGAGTCATGAGGCAAGATATGCTTAGGCAAGATTTTAGAGCGTTCAAGGTTTTTATGAAAAGCATCAATGGTCGTACTTTCTAGGGGTTTTGCCACCCACTGTCTTTGGTTTTTAGTAAAAAGTGCAAATGCTTTAGCGCCTATAGCCATAGCATTCAACGGTGCATTATCTACACCTCCACTTGCACTTACATGTGCGCCGACAAATTTTGCCATCTTTAGAACCTTATTATTGTTTTTTGATTTTTATCAGTATTGTGTTGATTGTATCACGGAAAAGGACTTCATTGTTTAAAACACTATAGTCTATGTTATATTTATCTTTTTTTATAATGTTTTGTGTAAAGCCGTTACGCGTTTTTTGCAGGCCTTCACCGTTAAATATCTGCTTTCCTCTAAAGATATCGCTTAGTATTTCATCGGGGTACATAGCACTGAGTACTTTTTTATTGAAACTTTTTTTACTCATGCACTCCAATAAACTCATACATATAGTCTCCTTGAAAATTCCCAACGACATCAATGCTTGTCCACTTCCATAGATTTCTACTTTGATTTCCTCTTTATTCTTATAAATGAAACCCATATCAGCGTATTTAAATGAAGGTGTTTTAAAAATAATGAACGCTGCATTTTGTTCTGCATATTGTTTTGGCACACAAGCACTGAGTACAAACCCCACACTCAAAAATAAAATAATTGATCTAATGTTCATAATTTTCTCCTATTTTAAACTAAATTATACACTATTTAAGAGATTTTTAAGCGCCCCATCACTATAATGCCATCCACAAGTTATAAATGGCCCCATCGTCTAGCGGTCAGGATCCATGGTTTTCATCCATGTTACAGGAGTTCAATTCTCCTTGGGGTCACCATTTTTAAACTTGTAACTTTTCAATATTTGTGGCCCCATCGTCTAGCGGTTAGGATCCATGGTTTTCATCCATGTTACAGGAGTTCAATTCTCCTTGGGGTCACCAAGTTTACTCTCATAAAAAAGCTATCACATTTTTATTATCATTATTTCTAAAATATTTAAATAACATATACTGTAATATACTAAAATAGGAAAATATTAAAAAATAATTTTTATTGGTGAGGAAATTTGGTGGAGCATAGCGGGATCGAACCGCTGACCTCTTCGCTGCCAGCGAAGCGCTCTCCCAGCTGAGCTAATGCCCCACAAGTTGGAAGGATTGAATTCTAGCATAAGATAGATATATTTTACCTATCTTATGTCATTTTTTTATGAACGTTCTGTCACTTCAAGAAGATGATAGCCAAACTGCGTTTGTACAGGGCCATGCACTATACCTACTTCATCGTTAAAAACCACCTTATCAAACTCCGGTACCATTTGACCTTGACCAAACGTTCCAAGCTCTCCACCTCTTGCACCCGATGGGCAAGTTGAATTGTCCTTTGCTGCTTGTTCAAAAGTGATCTCACCTGAATCTATCTTCTCTTTTAGTGCTTTACAAAGTGTTTCATCTTCTACTAAAATATGTCTTGCTGACGCTTTCATTTCGTTTCCTTTAATTATTTTTATTTATTTGAGTTAAAAAAGTACTGTTGTGCTTCTTTTTTTTCTGCAAAAGGAGAAACAGTTACTGTCTCTCCTCCAACCTCAACATCATAACAATCCTGGGCTGAACTTCTTACATAAGTCATAGCAAGTTTTGCAGCTAACGCTTTATCTTCTGTGCTTGCATTTGCGCTCAAAAGCGAAAAAGGACCTGCTATTGGCAATTTAATGCTTACGTACTTATCACTTTTTATATTTTGTAACCCTTCATTGTCTTCTTTGTCGCGCCCAACTGCAAGTTTGGCACCATCTGGAAGCCTGAAATGACGGCCAAATTTGAGTAATTCTATATCTTCTACCTCAAAAGTATCAAATTCGATGAATTCAGTGATACGCTCCGAGTAGTGTGACTCTGTGAGCAAACATCCTCCTCCGGGGGACTCATAGTCTTCCCAGCCATACGCTGCTGCCATAGCCAATTGCCTCTCACGACTACGTCCGGAAATGTCAAGCAGTTTTTCTCTGTCGATCCAGCCTTCCAGCTCTGGAGTCGTTTTCTCCATCAGCTTTGCAGACATCGGGCGTACAATCAGTTTTTCTTCTTTATCATTGGCTAACCCGGCTACCTTCTTCATCGCATCGTGACGCTGACTCATAGGGCGCTGGCCTAGCACTTCACCTGTAAAGATAAATGATGCGCCTAGTTCAGGCATCATCGCTTTGGCTATCTTGAACATGTACCCGTGACAATCGATACATGGATTAAAGTTTTTCCCATAGCCGTGTACGGGACTAAAAAGAATGTTTCGGATATACTCTTCTCTCACATCAACTATTTTAAACTCTGCACCTGCCATCTGGGCGCGCTGCTTCATGATCTCACTTACATCTTTAGTTCCGCCAAACCCTATTTTAATATGTAAAGCGATAACATCTATACCCTGATCAACCATAAGCTTGATAGCAATCATACTATCAAGACCTCCACTAAACAGTGCTAAAGCACGTCTTTTACCAATTTGTGTCATAGGCTACCAATTCTCCTTTTTTCAATCTTGGAATTATATCTGTTTTTATTTTTCTCATTATAAAGCTTTTCTTTTCATAAGACAATGATGCATCTTTTGCGATATTTTGATAGAGTGAAGTATAATATTTCCTTAATAATAACACCAAATCCTTCTTCAAATCTACCTCGTCTAGAATTCTGATATTGTCATCCACCTCAAGTCTCATGAGTACTGGATGCTCTTTATTTCCTTCAACCAGTGATTGAAAAGCATCTTCATACCCTTTGAACATTCTTACATCTACAACATCAAGTACCCAATCAATTAAGCCGGGTTTATCAATCAGTGTTTTTAAGATACTTAAATAAGAGGAATCGTCTCTCTTTTGGCTAAAACTTTCTCTTGCTCTGCTAGCTTGTGTCTGTCTACCAAAAAGCGCAGGGGAAATCCCTAAAAGCGTGGAGGCCATAGGGATATAAGCATCTTTTATAATCTGGCTTAAGCCTTCCAAAAATTGTTTTGCTGTACCAAACGCTGCTTCTTTCGCACGCGGATCATTCAAATCATAGCTATAAATAATCCTCTCTAACACAAAAGGAATGAGCGGCTTGGCTTCACGAAGTAATTTTGCCACAGTCCCGCTTTGACCTTTGGCTATGAGGTCTGCGGGGTCCTGTCCATCAGGAAAGAGAACGACTCCCCCATCAAAACCAGCTACTGACAACATTTGTGCGGCTTTAAGTGCCGCAGCAATTCCCGCTTTATCGCCATCATAAGCCAAAATGATCTTGGGCTCACCCTTCCTAAGTAATGGTAAATGTTCTGGAGTAAGTGCTGTACCCATACTTGCTACAGCTTGTGTAAACCCGGCTTGATGGAACATCACCACATCAAGATAGCCCTCACATACAATGAGCTTTTTATCTTTATAAATACTCTCTTTTGCCAAGTCATAGCCATAGAGCAGGCGTGATTTATTGAAGAGTTTCGTTTGGGGTGAGTTAATGTACTTTGCAGGGTGGTTTGTGATCGTACGCCCACCAAAGCCTACCGCAGCGCCACTTGTTGAAAAAATGGGAAAAGTGATGCGTTCAACCAAGCGGGCATAATATCCGCCACCCACACCTTGGGCAATGACTCCCGCCTCCACTGCTTTAGGCAGAGGCAAAAGAGCCGAATTTAAAAAATGCATGACAGAAGCGCCCTCTGGTACATACCCTATTCCAAACTTCTCGATGGAATTTTGGGAAATACCTCTATTTAAAAGATACTGTTTTGCAGTTGGGTTATTTTCCAGATTTTTTACGTACCAAGTTTGTATAAATTCAAGCACGCGCTTAGCGTCAGAGTAGTCAGAACTGCCTTTGGTATATGCCAGTGAGAAATTATACATGGAGGCGAGTTTTTCTATCGCTTCGGGATAAGAGAGTTTTTCAAATTCCATCACAAACTTGATACTATCTCCCCCTACACCACAGCCAAAACAGTGATATATCTGCTTGCTCGGACTCACTACAAAACTAGGGGTTTTTTCTCCATGAAACGGACAGTTCGCCTTATAGTTTGCTCCTGCTTTACGCAGCTCTATAAAGTTGCCTATTACATCTACGATATCAATACTGTTTTTTAGAGATTCAATGGAAGCATTGTCTATCATATTCTATGCTTTACTTTAATGAGGTAGTTTATATAAGCGTTATCTATCATAATAGAATTATATCTAATTAGGTATAATTTAAGAACAATTTTATATATTTGTCATCCTCGTGCTTGATACGGGGATCCATAGTTTTCAGCTTAATCAAGCTTGTAGATTCCCGGGTCAAGCCCGGGAATGACGGAGATATCAGACAGAGGCGCTTTTTGGAACAAATCTTACCTGCTTATAATGACCCGCTTTTTAGTATCTTGCTTATTGTCATTATTAGCCTCATTATTGCACTTGCAACCTATGGTTGGGGGGTCTATAGGCAACAAAAAGAAGAAGGGAATTTACTCAAATTTCTAGATCAATTTGACAGCACCGAGTGTGCCCTTGATACCACTGATATGCCCTTTGAACCTCATATGCTCAAACCCCTTACTCTGCTAGCCAAAGCTTTTGAAAACTCAGGGGAGTACCACAAATCTATCAAAATTTATCTCTATTTGATCAAAAATATTCCTGATGATTCTGGAAAACTTGAACTTATGGAAAGACTGGGCAATACCCATCTTCATGCGGGATTTTTAGAACGTGCCAGATCTATCTACGCAGAAATTTTACGAAAAAAACCCCGTAATATAAAAATCCTTTACGAACTGGGTGTCGTATATGAAATGATGCATCAATATGATAAAGCAAAAGAAGTGATAGAACCCTTAGAGATGCTCGGAGAAGAGACGCATGACCTTGCAAGATTTCTTGAACTCTCTGAAATAAAATCCAGCAAAACGATCTCCATAGAAGAAAAAATAAAAAAAATCCATAAAATTCTAGAAGCAGAACCCAAACTCTATAGAGAAATAGTCAATACCATGCTGCAACTAGATACACGCGTAGCTTGGGAGATCATTGACCCTGAACGCCTCAAAGAGGTCATAGATATCCTCTGGTTCTTACCAAATTCACAACTCGATTTAGATACAATTACATCCAATACAAAACTAAGCACACTCTACTATGTCAAAGGATATTTACAAAAACCGACCATTCAAAGCGGTATCTTTAGCCTTGACATGTTAGCCACTGCACGAAAAAGCGGGTTTGAGCAGGGAGATCTGCTTTTTTCATATCTGTGTAAAAAATGTAAACGGAGTTTTCCCGTCTCCTTTAAACGATGTCCAAATTGTATGGCTATAAACTCTGTAGAAGTTGAGGAAAAAATTGCAAAATCAAGCCCGAAAACAGATTACTCTTTACTCTGACGGCTCTAGTCTTGGCAACCCGGGACCCGGTGGTTATGGCGGCATACTGGAGTTTAAAGGAAATCGTAAAGAGTACTTTGGAGCAGATGCCCATACTACCAACAACCGTATGGAACTTCAAGGTGTCATAGAGGGGCTCAAACTCCTCAAAGAGCCTTGTGATGTAGAGGTGATTTCTGACAGTTCTTACGTCGTAAAAGCTATCAACGAATGGTTGGAGGGTTGGATACGTAAAAACTTTGCCAAAGTAAAAAATGTAGACTTATGGAAAGCCTATCTTGATGCTGCAAAGCCGCATCATGTTCATGGTACCTGGGTTAGAGGTCACAACGGGCATCCGGAAAATGAACGCTGTGATGAACTCGCACGAAACGAAGCAGAACGCATTAAAGCTACACTGTAGTTGCAGCGTGTGCATACCTGTCACGCTGCAAAACCAAACAAAGGAAGAAAACAATGAACGATTACAGTCAACTCGAAAAACGACTGAACTATACATTTAAAAACAAGCAATTGATTATTGAGGCTTTGACGCACAAAAGTGACAAAAAGCCTTACAATAATGAGCGGCTTGAATTTTTAGGAGACGCGGTGCTTGATCTTATCGTAGGCGAGTATCTTTTTTCTAAATTTCCAAAGTCAAACGAGGGCATACTTTCAAAAATACGCGCTTCTCTTGTCAACGAAAGTGGATTTACACTTTTAGCGCGGAAAATCAACCTGGGAGAACACATTTTCCTCTCCCTGGCAGAAGAAAATAACAATGGAAGAAACAAACCTTCTTTACTCTCTAATGCCTTTGAGGCTTTGATCGGTGCCATTTACCTCGAAGCCGGATTAGCAACAGCCAGAGAAATTTCTGTCAAACTGCTCGAAGAGTGCCATCCAAAAATCGACCTGCAATCTTTGTCAAAAGATTACAAAACCGCTCTTCAAGAGTTGACACAGGCAACACACGGAGTCACTCCTTCTTATGAAATGTTAAACTCTTCGGGCCCGGACCATAAAAAAGAGTTTGAAATCGCTGTCATACTCGATGGTGAAACGATCGCCACAGCAAAAGGAAAAAGCAAAAAACATGCACAACAAAAAGCGGCAAAAATTGCATTGGAGGCATTAAAACCATGAATACCTTTGGAAAAAAACTGACACTGACTACATTTGGAGAATCTCACGGTAAAGCCCTGGGATGTATCCTTGATGGTGTACCCGCAGGATTGCATATAAATGAAGACTTCATTCAGTCTGAACTTGATCGTAGAAAACCAGGAAAGAGTAAACTTGAAACCGGGCGCAAGGAAGAGGATAAATTTGAAATTCTTTCGGGAACTTTTGAAGGCCTCAGTACCGGTACTCCTATTGCAATGGTGATTTTCAATACCAACCAAAAGTCTAAAGACTATGATAACGTAAAAGACCTCTTCCGCCCGGGACATGCCGATTTTACCTACTTCCACAAGTATGGATTAAGAGACTATCGTGGGGGCGGGCGAAGTTCTGCTAGAGAAACAGCGGCAAGGGTTGCGGGTGGGGCCATAGCCAAACTGATGCTTAAGGAACTCGGAATTTCTATACAGAGCGGGCTTTGTGAAGTGGACGGCATTAAAGCCGAAGTACTGGATTTTGAACATGCAAAACATTCTAAAATGTATGCCCTCGACCCCAAGATGGAAGCAGCACAAGAAGCAGCTATATTGACAGCAAAGAAGAACCATGATTCCGTTGGAGGAGTGGTCTTAACTACTGCTACAGGCGTACCCATAGGTTTAGGTGAACCTCTCTACTACAAACTTGATGCTATTTTAGCAGAAGCGATGATAGGCATAAATGCAGCCAAAGCAGTAGAAATAGGTGACGGTGTAGCAAGTACACACCTCAAGGGGAGTGAAAATAATGATGAAATCTCCCTCAACGGCTTCAAAAGCAATCACTCCGGAGGAATATTAGGCGGCATCAGCAATGGTGATACTATCATCGTGAAAACACATTTCAAACCCACTCCGTCTATCTTTCAGGAACAAGATACTATTACAACACATGATGAAGAGGTAAAATGCAACTTAAAGGGTCGGCATGATCCCTGCGTCGCCCTGCGTGGTGCTGTTGTATGTGAAGCCATGATGGCACTGACTCTTGCAGATATGGTCCTGCTCAATATGGGTAAAAAAATGGCACATTTAAAAACGCTTTATCCTCAAGTAAACTAAAGGAATATAGATGAAAAAATCAGGATTTGGCATTATTGGACTTATTTTAGTCGCAGTAATCTATTATTTTACAGCAGGCTCTACCCAAATAATCCAAGAGATGAAGAAACACGTCAATGACGAGTTAACAACTTTGAAACAAAATGGTTTTGGGATAAATGATAGAGAGACTCAGGAGACGCAAGAACATTTTGTACTTAGTTTTGATGAACCCGTTAAAATCGCCGACTACTTAACTTCTCAAGGCTCACAGTTGACCCCAGAAGACATTCAAGCTGTTAAAGGTTTGGAAATAGGTGTAGATGCAAAATATCTTAAAGACAGCTACAGTGCGCTCTCTTTAGATATCTACCCCGTAGCGCTTCCTCAAAGCATACTTGAAGAGACAGCAGAAGAGAACAAAGCAGCACTTGAGCGTATAAAAAGGATGATGGCAGACAAAACACTACTCGTACATCTTGACTTTAACAAACTGCTCTCAGGTTTTAAAGGATATATAAAAGATATCAATGAAACATTCGAGGAAGAAGAAAAAATAACATTTATCAGTCAAGATTTCAAATTTGAAGGAGAGTTAGAAAACGAAAAAGTAAAAACGGTTAGGCAAACACTTAAATTTTTTTCTATAGAAGCAGGTAAAGAACTTACCATGAAACTTTCAAACCTTGCCTCCCACTACACTTCGACAGGCCCCTCCTCTTATGCCTCTAAGTCCGGGTACTCTGTTGGAAAGATTGAACTCCAGGGAGAATCAGAGTTTTCAATACTCATGGAAAACATGAATGTCAATGCAGTGAGTTCTCTTAACAATGGTCTTCTAAAGAGTTCTATCATTACAAAAACAAAACTGATAGAACTTACTGAAGCTCAGAAAAAATATAAGCTAAATAATATCCTCTTTGATTTCAATATTGAAAACTTAGACATCGTTTCATTTGAAGCACTTCAAAGTGCTGATATTGCTAATGAAGAAACCATTAATGCACTCACACAGAAAGTACTCTCTAAAGGCATCACCATAAGTATTCCAAATCTTTCCGTTCAAAAGCTAGCAGAAGATGAAAAACCTATGGGTGGATTTGTACTCAATTCTTCTTTTACCATTGATAAATCATTTGATATCAATGCAGTCTCTCAAGACTCGTTGGCAGTACTTAATGCCCTAAGCAGTAAAACCAAGATCTCCGTCTCAAACGAAATCTTTGCCCATATTACACAAGATCCAAAGGCAATGATGGTATTGATGCTCATGCCGCCTGTTGAAAAAGAGGGTATAAAAATCTATGAAGTTGAATTTGTTAAAGGAAAACTAACGGTAAATGGTACTCCGATACTGTAAGGGGTACATCCCCTACACAAAACACTCTAAAATAATGTCGGTTCGTCCAATCCTTTTACTCTAAACGTTTTACGATGTATCTCACATCTGTCATATTTTACTATAGCCTCTATATGGGCTTTAGTACCATACCCTTTATGTTTTTCAAACCCGTACTCAGAATACTTCTGGGCCATCTCTATCATCTCTCTGTCACGTGTCACTTTAGCCAAGATACTCGCAGCACTTACTTCTACAACTTTGTCATCTGCTTTAATCATAGTTGTAATGTTGTCAACACCAAAAGTACTATTTCCATCAAAGAGATAGTCCATATCAGGTAAATGTTTTTGTATACTCTTCAATCCTTGATGCAAACACTTGGAGACACCCAGTTCATCCACCTCTTGCGCAGAAAAAGAGACAATGTGATAGTCTGAATTTTCTATAACCAATGGGTACAACGCTTCACGCCTTTTCTCAGTCAACTTCTTGGAATCCATCAATCCCTCTACTGGGTTTTTTAAGACCACCCCTGCCATCACAAGAGAACCAGCCAACGGCCCTCTTCCTGCTTCGTCTATGCCGCATAAAGGTTTACAATTATTATTATTATTTTCCATCATCATTCCCATTAATATGTTTTGAGGGTGTTGTCTCCTGATAACAGCAACTACAAGATTTCTTCATTCAAAATGGAAAGGAACTCTTCTCCATACCGCTCAAATTTTACTTCTCCGATACCATGCACATCTAGCATCTCTTGCTTATTTTGTGGCAGTTTTACACTCAAATCTTTCAATGTTTTATCTGAAAATACAATATACGGAGGGATATTATTTGTCGTAGCAATGCGTGTTCTTAAGTCACGGAGTTTATCATACATCTCTACATCATAATCATCAAAATAGGTCACTTTCTTTTTCTCTTGGGCTTTTTGTACCGTGAGTCTCTCTTTTTTGAGTTCAATGGTGTGTGCCCCTTTAATGACTTCCACACCAAAGGTTGTCAATTTGTAAACTTTAAAATCCCCTAACTCGACCGCGCCCAACTCAAGCAATTTGTCCCCAATAGTAAGCCATTGGCTCTTAGAGTACTCATTGCCTATGCCATAGACAGATAGTGCATCATGCCCATTTGCTAAAACCCTCTGTTCTTTACTCCCTTTGAGTACATCTATCACATAGTGTAGTCCGAAGTTCTGCTCAGTGCGCAAGATGGTAGAAAGTAACATACGCGCTGCTGTAGTAATGTCTATCTTTTGGCTTACGGGTGCCGTACAGTTATCACACTTATTAATACAAGCTTCTATACGGTCATCAAAATATGCTGCTATGCTTTGATGGCGACAGTTTTCAGAATTGGCAAATCGTACCATGCTATCGAGTTTGTTAAAAGCGTGCTGTTTGTAAGGAGATTCAGGCAAATCTTCTATGAACATCTTTTGCTGCACGATATCCTGCGCGGAAAAGAGCAAGAGTGTTTCAGCTTCTAGCCCATCTCGCCCTGCACGTCCAATCTCCTGATAGAAATTTTCCAGTGTCTTTGGCATGGTCATATGTACTACAAAACGTATATTACTTTTATCTATCCCCATTCCAAAAGCAATGGTTGCTACGACTATTTGTACTCTGTCTGCTACAAAATCTGCATAAGTTCTGTTTTTCTCCTCTGTTGGAAGGCCTGCATGATACGCTTTGGCTTCAATACCTTTGGTTTGCAAAAAATGTGCCACTGCTTCTGTAGACTTACGTGAAAGTGTATAAATAATACCTGACTCATTAGTGTGGTGTTTCAAAAACTCCATCAACTGTGCCCGGCCATCTTTAATACGGTGTTTTGCATTGATAGTCAAATTTTCACGAAACAGTGAACCTCTTACGCGTTTAGGGTTGTGCAAACCTAAATTACCGGCAATATCACTCTCAACGGCGTGGGTGGCAGTTGCTGTAAACGCTGCTATGGGAGTGGTTGAAAACTGCTCTTTGAGTAAAGAGAGTCGTCTATAGTTTTCTCTAAACTCATGCCCCCATTCACTCACACAGTGTGCTTCATCTATAACAAAGAAGTTGATAGGAAGTTGATGCAAAAGATTTAAAAAATATCCATTGGTCAGGCGTTCAGGTGCCACATAAAGAAGTTTTATTTCACCTTTTTTCAACTGTTCTTCTATCTGCGCGCTTTCTTCCATACTTTGCATGGATGAAAGCATGGCTGCTGAGATACCATTGGCTCTTAGTGCAACAACCTGGTCATGCATCAGTGCGAGCAGAGGAGAGACAACCACAGTGATCCCCTCCATCAGCAGCGTAGGAAGCTGATAACAAAGTGATTTTCCGCCACCCGTAGGCAGTATCATCAATACATCCTGCTTGTCCAGGATTGCATCTATCACTTCTTCTTGTAAAGGGCGAAAAGAGTTATGTCCAAAATAGTGTTCAAGGGTTTCTAGTTTATTCATAGCGCAAGTGTAGCGTGAATTATTATAAAAAGAGAAAAAATATGACAATTTGTCATATTTTTTTAGTAAAACTTATACCCAACACCCCAAACAGGATGAAAATAATTTTGTTCATTTTGCGGATCTATTTTATTTTTCAGACGGTTAATGGCTACATTCACGGCATTATCATTTACACCATCACCCTCAGTTCCCCATGCTTCATCACGAAGAAAATCTCTTGTCAATGGCTTGTCAATATGTTTCATAAAAGTATGCAGCAGATTGAATTCAAGATTGGTGAGTGGTACGATCTTTTCATCGATGTAAAGGTCTTTTTTTATCAGATCTATACTTAGCAGCTTATACTTAAGCCGTTCCTGTCTCATTAAAACACCTGAACGCTTAAGCAGTGCCTTGACTCTGAGCATTAATTCTTTTGGACTAAAAGGTTTACCCATATAGTCATCACCGCCACGATCATATCCCTCTTCGAGCTCAAACTCTTTATCTTTGGCCGTAAGAAAAATAACAGGGATATCATATCCGATTTCACGCAGGTAGGCAACAAACTCACTCCCCTCCATCCCCGGAAGGTTGCGGTCAACTATCATCAATGAAGGATTTTCTTCCTCAAGGAATTGCTCCACGTTTTGCGTAGATAAAAAACCTGTAGTAGAGTAACCCTCTTTTCCCAGATGGTACTCGATCAGTTCTAAAATATCTTCTTCATCTTCAATGATAACGATCTCTATCTTCTCTTTTTGCATAGATATATTATAGCACACACACTCAAAAGAGAAAATAAAGAGCTAAAACAGCAAGTATAAAACAAATGCTATACAGCAAACCCTTTAAGCACAAAGAAGATGATCACAGAAAGTGCCGCTGCCGCAGGTACTGTAATGACCCATGCTGCTACGATTTTTTTCACCATTCCGCGCTTCACATAGTTTTCCCGCAGTGTTCTTTTAAGGCTTTTTACTCTTTTCTTTTGCCTTTTGAGTGATTTCATTAACTCCACTTGTCTTTTATAATCTTCTTCGGTTGTCAGTTGAGACAACTCTTCTTTAAGTTTGTTTCTTTTTGCTACTTCAATTTTGAGCTTCTCTCGTTTTACGTCCATCTCTTTACTGTCTAGCCATTCTCTTAAGAAACCTACCCCAAAGATAGCACCCACAGCAATGTGCGTAGAAGAAACCGGCAAACCAAGCTGAGAAGCGATAATCACCGTAACAGCTGCAGCCATCATGATGGAATATGCTCTCATCTGATCTAGTTCCGTGATCTCTGAACCAACGGTCTTAATGAGCCTTGGACCAAAAAGAGCCAAACCAATAGAAATACCCACCCCACCAACAACCATTACCCATAAAGGTATCGCCGCTTTTTGAGAAACAGCAAGAGTAGTTAGTGCATCATTGACTGCAGCCAATGGACCTACAGCATTGGCAACATCGTTTGCACCATGTGCAAAACTTAAAAGTGCCGCAGCAAAGATAAGAGGGATTGTAAAGAGAAGGTTAATCGCTTCTCTTTTTCCCTCCATATCCATAACTCTTTTTGCAATTCTAGGCTTTACGATGATGTAAGTGAGAAAAGCACCCATAATGCCAAACATAAGAGCAACTACAAAAGTAGGTTTTTCTGTTTGTGGTAAAAAACTCAAAGTATCAACGATCACAGGCCATACTTTATTAAGCCCTTTAAGCGCAAGGTACGTAATAAAGGCGGCTGACATAAGTGCTACCAAGAGAGGGACGATCTTCTTTGCCGCTGCAAGTTTGTCTTCTTTATAAAGGATCTGTGATTTGATCACATAAAGAAATATCGCAGCGACCATACCGCCAAGTACAGGAGAGATAACCCATGAAGCAGCAACTTTACCCACTGTCCCCCATGACACGATAGAAAAACCGCCCGCAGCAATACCTCCGCCAAGTACACCCCCTACAATGGAGTGTGTCGTAGATACTGGTGCTTTCAGCCATGTTGCTAGATTCAGCCAAAGTGCTGCTGCAAGAAGTGCTGCGGACATCGCATAGACAAAAACCATCGAATCACTACCAAAAGCAGACGGATCAATAATCCCTTCTTTAATAGTCCCCACAACATCACCACCGGCAATAAGCGCTCCGGAAACTTCAAAAATGGATGCAACAAGTACAGCGCCACCTATAGTTAGCGCTCCAGAACCCACGGCTGGTCCCACGTTATTTGCTACATCATTTGCCCCAATGTTCATCGCCATATAAGCACCGAAAACTGCTGCAAGTACTAAAAAGCCTCCGTGAGGGGCCTGTCCCATAATGCTATTTGCATAAAAAGCCACTGCTACAGCAAACCCTGCACCCAGCAGCATTTTTAATGTATTGTTCATTTTCTATCCCTGTCTAAAATTTAATGGCAGAAGTATAGAAAAAAAGTATTACAATTTTGTTACCAGTTGACTTCAGCACTCAACATCAATGCATCTTGTTTGGTAGTATCAGACAGAGCCGTTCCATCTTCTTTCAAGTAGTTTGCAATAAACTCTACATATTCATTATATTGATATGTGATACCGGCAATCGTTCTTTTTTTATCACCAGAATTATCATCCATATCAAAATAATCATATCTACCAATAATGCCCACGCGGCTCAGCTCATCTGCGAGTGCACCTAATCTTAATTCACCATTCACAGAGTAACCTTTTCCTGCATATTTTGAAGCTGCATCCTCAGTTGCGATATACTGTGCAGCGAGGAGAAACTCTGGTTGATTGTAAACCGCATGGAAACCATACCAGTTTAAATCTTCATTTCCATATTTGTTGCTGTCTGCATTCCATTGGCCCAAAAATGAAACATCTGCATACGTACTGCTTTTCTTTCTTTTATCTGTACCACCACCAAGGATATGACCAGTCAGCCTCCACTCAGCACTCAATCCTTTTCCATCTTCTATACCATGGTAACCTTCACCATTGAAGAGCCCAAGTTCAGATGAGAAATACTCTGTTTTTGTCTTAAAATTCACACCAAGATCAGCAGAGTTTGTCAAGTGTGCACCATTACTAGCTTCAACAAAAACTTTAGAGACAGAACGGTAGTTCCATCCACCATGCTCTTCATAATCAATCCAAGGTCTATGCGCCTGACCAATCTCAACACCGGTAAATGGAAGTACTTCATCTAAGTAGAGGTATGCATACTTAAGTCTCACATTCCATGTTCCCTCTGAATCTTTACCTGCTATATAGACACCATTATCATCTTTACCATCACTTATTTGATAAGTATCGAGTGTAATTCTAAAATAATCTTTTGAATCCTCACCCAAATATCCTTTTACCTGAAAGTAGTTTCTTCTAGATTCAAACCTGTTATCTCTTTCTGCGTTACCATCTTCACTGCTTACAAAACCAAGGTAGTGTTTACCAGAGAATTGAAGGACTGGTACTTTCGATTCTACCACAGAAGCTTTTGCAAATTTCTTTACATGCGCTGCAGTCTCTTCTTCTGTTGCTTCTGCTTTTGCTACCGCTGTTGTTTTGTTATTTTTAGTACTGCTTTTCGTAGCTTGTCTAGCTTGAGATTTAAGCTGTATATTCTCTTTTTCCAATTTAGCAAGACGCTGATTCATCTGCTTCATCATCGCTTTCATTTCTGCAAAATCACTAGCACTGTCTGCATAGGCTCCAGTCACGACGAGCATAGAAATCGCCGCTGTTGAGAGTAAAATTTTTCTCATATTTTCTTCCTTGTTTGTTTTCATTGCGGAAGTATAGAAAAATTCGGTTACAAAATGGTTACAGATTTAGTAGTGAGTTTCAACCCTGGAGAGGCCAGGGATTTTGGATATATGAGTATTTAGAGAATTTTATTCATTCGGGTACGCATTGAACTTCGCACCTTTTTTATCTAAAAATTCTAGCATTTTTTTCTGTCCGAGTTTTTTCGCATAGTCTTTGGGTGCCATTCCTGATTTGTCCGGGATATTCATATCTCCTCCACTGTTCAAAAGCAACTCCATCAACTCTATGTTGGAAAAACAGGCTGCGAGCATCACAGGAGTGATGCCACTTTTTCGTTTACTTGTATTAAGTTCAAAGCCTTTGTTTACACAAAACTCTATCACATCTTTACGTTTAAACTTTATTGCCATATCAAGTGCCGATATACCCTCTGAATCTACTTCATGCAAATCTACACCATTTTCCAACATAAGACAAAGCATCTCCATACTGGCATATTTACGGATGGCATAAAAAAATGGGCTTATCTCATCATAGTCATCAAGATCATACTCTTCCCCTATCAAAATAGGTTTATTCAGATCAGCTCCACTCTGTAGCAATGATTTCATTTTAGCTACAGAGTCGTTTTCTATTGCCTGTGTTACTTCATTCATAATTTAATCCTTCGTTACCACTTAGTAATCTCTGTATCGTGCTAAAATGAAGATAAGCAAAACGCTTAACAGATCATTAAGCAAGAGAAAAAATCACTTACATCCAGAACGATGTCCAAACTAAGCTCTTTAAAAGAGCTTAATTACTTCATGGACATAAGTAAACATAAAACTCTAACTTACGAACCAAAAGGGTTCATCCCACCCATCATCCCCATAGCTTGGGACTTTTTATTGTCCTCGACCATTTTATTGATATCATTCATAGCCGAGATAAGCAATATTTGCAGTGATTCCTTATCATCCAGAAGTGAATTATCAATATTCAAATCTATCACTTCACCTGTTCCGTTTGCTGTAACCTCAACAAGACCGCCGCCTGCTTTGGCTGTAAATTCTACATTTTTAGCCTGCTCTTGCATCTCTTTGGCTTTTTGCTGCATCTGTTCCATCATCTTGCCCATATTTCCAAAGTCAAGACCTTCAAACATTATTTCAGCCCCTCAAATGCTTGGGCGATGCCATTGTCATCATCCAGCATCACTATCTTTGGCAGATAGCTATCTGCCTCTTCTCGGGTCATAAGTGCATACGCAATAATAATGATTTTGTCGCCTTTATGCACTTTTCTAGCTGCCGCACCATTAAGACAAATATCTCCTTTTCCTGCTTCACCAGAAATAATATAGGTAGAAAAACGTTCTCCATTGTTTACATTTACGATATCTATCTTTTGGCCTACACGCATATCAGCTGCATCTAAAAGATTTTGATCTATGGTAATTGACCCAACATAATTAAGATTCGCATCTGTTACTGTAGCTCTATGAAGTTTAGAATAAAGCATTGTAATGTTCATAATCGTTCCTATTTATTAATTATCGGAATTATACCAAAATCCGACATATACTTATATTATACTTTAATTGTGGGAAAATGGTGAAATCACGCCGTAGCTTTGGCGCGCCAGTACGGTAAAAATTTTAACGAGCCATCTCTGAGGGAGATACCGGTTCACCCCACATTTCATCTGCGATCACATACTCTTTTACAACATTTCCACCGATAATATGTTCATCGATAATTCTGTCTATTTTCTCTTTTGTCAACCCTACATACATGGTATGTCCTGGTTCAACGAGCATTACGGGTCCTTGCTGGCAACGGTTAAGACATCCTGTTTGGATAGGTGAAACTGTCCCGATGATACCTTTCATCATCAAAGACTGGGCGAGGTGCTGAAAAAGCTCTGCTGACTCTGGGTTATTTTGACTTACACAGCTGGGCTTTGGCATCCCTGGAGGTGCTGACTGCTGACACTTAAAAATATAAAATGCTGGTTGTGGTACGCCTTTTATCATGGCTGTCCTTTAATTAGGAGTAATTTACTCCGATATAGTTTGGTGTAATTTTATCACAAGTTTCTTAATTAAATATTACACTGAATCCTTGACAAATATCAATCATAAATTTACTTTTTTACATTATACTCTCATTAATAATCTATTATTAGGAATCATAATGCAATATCCTGTTTTTTTTGACAAAGTACGATCTATCAAGCTCCAAGACCCACTTAGTGATTTTCTAGGCGCTTTTGAAGAAGGTAAAATGGAAATTAGCTATCTTGAATGCGTAAAACTTGCAGGGCACTCTTGCCCCACCGTTGCGGGGGCATATCTTATGGCACTTAAAGGAGTTGAAGCACTTTATGGAGATCAGCTTCCACAAAGAGGTTCTATCCATGTCTCTATGAGAGATGGTGAAGAGGAAGGGGTCACAGGTGTGATCTGCAATGTCATCTCTTTCATCACAGGAGCCAATGGGCCTGGTGGGTTCAAGGGACTTAACGGAAAACTCTCCAGAAATAATCTTGTAAGCTACAACGTTCCTATGGAGGGTGAAGTAAAGCTTACCAGGCTTGACACTAAACAGAGTGTTACCCTAAGCTATAATCCTTCAGTCGTTCCTGCTGACGCCATGATGCAGCCACTCATGGGAAAAAGCATGCAAGGGGCGGCTTCCGAGGAAGAGAAGAAGCAGTTTGGAAAACTTTGGCAAGAACGCGTAGAGAAGATTTTACTCTCAACTGAGTTATTAGATACGATGATAAGCATCAAAAAGGACTAAAATGATTATTTCAAACTATATGAAAAACGAACACAGAGATTGCGACACCTCTTTTGCTAAAGCCGAAGAAGCGGCATCACTTGGAAAATGGGATGTTGCAGAAGAACAATTCATCGCTTTTTCAAATGAAACACTGACACACTTTAAAAAAGAAGAAGAGGAACTTTTTCCTGCATTTGAAGCACAAACAGGAAGCTCTGAAGGGCCTACTCAAGTGATGCGTTTTGAACATGAGCAAGTCAGAGGACTCATAGGAAAACTGGTCGAAGCACTTGGAGCTCAAGACAAAGATGCCTATCTTTCACTTTGTGAGTCTATGATGATCTTACTGCAACAACACAACATGAAAGAAGAACAGATGCTGTATGCTATGTGTGACAGAGTTCTTTCTCCAGAGACAAAAGAGAAGACTTTGGAGCGTATGAAAAAAGTAGAATTTTGAGTATGTCTCAATTTACTACACCAAGGTACAATATGACTGATTTTAAAAAAATAGTGCTCGATGCAAGAGATTTGGAGCACCCTAAACCTCTTGAACTTGCGATAAAAGCGCTAAGAGAAGTAGATGATGAAACCTATTTTTACATGATACACCGTAAAAATCCCATTCCTCTTCTTGCCCTTGCCAGTGAGCAAGGTTTTTATATATTCAACCAAGAAGATATAGATGGTAATTGGCATGTTCTTATCTGTAAAAACTCCAGTATTGATTTAAGCGAGTTAGTTGTGACCGCTCCTGCGGAGTAAATTTTATGTTTAGCCAAAATGGTCTCTCACTAGACCAAGCTCCCCCTATCTGTGTTGTATTTCGTTTCTTTTTTTCAGGGGCTCTTTTTGGCATACTTTCAGGCATTCTTATCCTGGTTTATAAAACTGATATTTTTGATGCCCCTACGATGGCTGCTGTAACATTGACCCACACTTTGACTCTTGGCGTTATGCTCTCTTTCATGTTTGCCGCACTGTTTCAAATGCTTCCTGTGATAGCAGGGGTTACCCTCACCTCTCCTGTGAAAAAAGCAAACTGGGTACAATACCCTTTTATTTTAGGTGTCATCTCTTTACTGCTTGCCTTTAACTTTCCAAGCAACTGGTTATTTGGTCTTGCTTCACTGCTTTTGGGCAGCAGTATCCTCTCGATCACCTTCATCATGCTCAAAAACCTCTCAAAACTTCCACATCACAGCGCTTCTTCAAAAGGCATACTCGTAGCTCTTGTCTCTTTGGCTATGCTTGTTTTTCTGGCACTCTACCTTACAGCTTCACTTGCCGGAGCAACCGACGGTACATACTACACACAGATCAAAGAATCCCATTACTCTTTTGGGCTTTTTGGATGGATATCGCTGCTTATCATTTCTATCTCTTTTCAGGTCATAGAAATGTTTTATGTCGCCCCTTCCTATCCAAATCTTGTCAGTCGCTATCTACCTTTGACACTGCTAGGTTTACTTATTGTCACTTTTGTAGCTGCTTTTTTTATCCCCTCTGTCTGGATAATTTTCAATTTTTTGATTGCTTTACTACTAAGCGGATATGCACTGTTGACGCTTAAAAGATTAACACAAAAGAAACGTCCACTCACAGATGCAACTGTATGGTTTTGGCGTATGGGGCTTAGCTCTTTACTGTTATCTATGTTCTTATCAGTGATCATACTCTTTACGGATGCAGCTGTCGTCAAAACATTAAGCTACATCTTCTTTGCTTCTTTTGCTCTTAGTATTGTCTTTGCCATGTTTTACAAGATCGTACCGTTTCTCACATGGTTTCATCTTAATTCGCAGGGCTACTTCACTGCCCCGATGATGCACGAAGTTGTCCATCCCAAAACTGCCAAGAAGCACCTATACATTCATTTAGCAACTATTATCACTTTTATAGTATCTATCTTCATACCACAAATGATACTTCTAGCAGGTGCACTCACTATGCTCTCCTTTGGATGGATGGGTTATCAGATTATACATGCACATTTACTCTACAAAAAGACACAGGAGACGGGAGAAAAATTTGATATAAACATGGGGAGTGTATCATTGTAGTAAGCATCATCACCACGTTAATAGCTTCTGTTTCGCCGACATTCAAGGCAGCTTAACTCAATTCCGTGGATGCATTGAGACAAAATTAAGTCTTGAGTTTCCTCAAATTATTTATATAATTTTTATCAAGACATTTTTGATATACTTTAAATCCTGAAATACGTAATCAAAAACACTTCAAGGAGTACTAAAAATTAATGAAAAGTATAAATTTGAAAAAAAATATATTTGGAGGAGTTACGGCTGCGGTTATCGCATTGCCTCTAGGATTGGCATTTGGTGTTGCGAGTGGGTTAGGAGCTACTGCAGGGATTTACGGGGCTATCATCTTAGGTTTTTTTGCTGCACTGTTTGGCGGAACTCCAACACAAATTTCCGGTCCGACCGGGCCAATGACTGTAGTTATCGCGTCAGCGGTGATCACTTTTAATGGCGATATACATTTAATTGCTTCAGCCGTTATCCTTGCAGGATTATTTCAAATTTTATTTGGGGTATTGCACATTGGTAAATTTGTCAGATATATTCCCTACCCTGTGATCTCCGGTTTTATGAGCGGGATTGGAATTATCATCATCATTTTACAAATCAATCCTTTTTTAGGGTTAACCGCTGATGCTTCTATTACAAATATTTTAATGACTTTGCCATCAAACATTTTCAATGTAAACACTCACGCAATCATTTTAGCCTCAGCTACACTGCTCATCATGTTTTTTACTCCACAAAAAATAGCTAAACTTATCCCTACACCATTGATTGCACTCCTACTATTAACACCATTTAGTCTTTATCTTAATCTCAATACCCAAACTATCGGGACTATACCAACTTCACTGCCCAGTATCATTACTCCTGATTTCAATCTGGAACAGTATAACGCAGTGATTACAATAGCCTTTACACTGGCATTGCTGGGCATGATAGACACTCTGCTCACCTCCATTGTCGCTGATTCAATTACCAGGACAAAACATAATCCAAATAGAGAACTTATAGGCCAAGGCATAGGAAATGCAGCCTGTGGCCTTTTGGGTGCCATTCCCGGTGCCGGCGCTACAATGAGGACTGTTATCAATATAAAAAGCGGCGGAACGAATAGAATTTCTGGTATGACACACGCGATTACTCTTTTACTGATTGTATTGTTTCTTGCACCCATTGCTTCAAAAATCCCCATGGCGATACTGGCAGGTATTTTAATTAAGGTCGGAATTGATATTTTAGATTATAGATTTTTGAGTATTTGGAAAGAAGCCCCAAAAAGCGATTTAAGCGTCATGGTGGTAGTATTTCTTGTCACTGTGTTTATAGATTTAATTACTGCTGTGGGTCTTGGCATTGTTTTGGCTTCACTGCTCATTGTTTACAGAATAACAAAAGAGACTCAAATTATACTTGATAACACAAATGACAAAGTAGATTATAAATTGGATGACCAAACAAGATTATTAAAAATAAACGGTGCATTCTTTTTTGGTTCGAGTACCATATTTGAAAGCAAGGCAAACTTTATTTTAGATACAAAAAAGTTTATAATTGATATTACTGATATACCCTTTATAGATTTGACCGCAATTTTTACTTTAAAAGATTTAATCATTAAATTAAAAAATGATAATATTAAAGTGACTATTTTGGCAAAAGAAAAAGATAAAAAACAATTGTTAAAACTCAATAAAGAGGGTGTTTTTAATAATGTGGATTTTTATAATCATATCATAGAAGCTACACAAGTATCTAACAATTCATAGAGAACGCTAGACGTGATTGACACAAAGCTATTATATTAAACTATAAACACCATCAATCATAGAGCTACTTTTTTATTCTAATAGTTCTGTCTTATTTCATACTATGCAGATAGCCTTTTTATTAAAGAGTTTAAACAATCATCTTTGATTTAACTTCAAAAGCAAGATGCGTTCTTTAAAGCAAAGTTCGTCTCTTTGCATGCACGATGGCCAAACTAAATACTACATTCGTCATTGGGCTTGCTAAAGTTTAACTATTCTGCTATAATACGCGTATTGAAAGATGATTTAGAGTATCATTTTTGGCTTGACTTTTATTACTAACCTTTGTTTGCAGTATTATCCTCCTTAAGAACACTCCAATTTATATTTTCAGCACTTCAGTAATGATGTGTACAAACAACCAAAGGAATTGCAATGGCAAATCAAACAAACGGAACAGTAAAATGGTTCAACAGTGAAAAAGGTTTCGGTTTTATCGAACAAGAAAATGGCGGAAAAGATGTATTTGTACATTACCGTAATATCAATAATAATGGTCATGATCGTGTTTCTCTTAATGATGGACAAAATGTAACTTTTGAAGTTAGAGAAGGCGAAAAAGGCCTAGAAGCACACAACGTTACTGGTCTTTAAGACCATCCCCAAGGACAGAGTATTCTGTCCTTGATTAAACAGTTTCAAAAAGAGACCAATGGGTCTTTTTAAAAGCTGCTTAAAGGAAACGTATGAAAAGTAAAGAATCTGTTTTAGAAGCGTTAA
>JACDJC010000597.1_pt1 | contig 40793 bp, 33 predicted proteins | sample 7454191 | NCBI WGS metagenome assembly JACDJC01 (sample SAMN14253291, study PRJNA609438) | sludge metagenome | isolation source: sludge after 25d culture with pyrite and EDTA | collected 2018-12-20
CCGGTGCCGCCGCCGCCCCCGGTGCCGCCGCCGCCCCCGCCGCCCCGACGCCGCCGGCAGCCGCCGCGCCGCGCCGCAGATCCGGCGCATTGCCGACCACGACGCCGAGCCGCTTCGCGGCATAGCCTCCGATGCCGATCGCCCACTGCGGCGCGAGCACCTCGATCGCGCGGCGCAGGTGCGCGTCGCATGCGTGTTGCAGCGCGCGCAGCTCCTGCGCCGGGAGCTTGTCGGGAGTGCAGTTGCGTCCGCTTTCGGCGAGGAAGACGAGCGGGCAGTAGTTCAGCACGATGGCATGCTCGAAGAACGCTTCGGGCGAGCCGAAGCGCGACGCCGCCCACCCCCAGACGCGCTGGCCGCTGACTTCGCTGCGCCGGCACGCCATGCCCTCGATCGGCCGTTTCGGATGCTGGTGCGCCGGCCGGGAAAGCGGCGCGTCGAGTCGCATCCAGTCGCGCACCGCCGCAACCTCGCCGAAGGGCACGCCGGTCTGCATCATGCCGAAGGGCCCCGGATTCATGCCGACGAAGACGACGCGCTTGCGCGTCGCGCCGAAGCGTCGCAGGTACGCCTCGTGCATCGCCCACGCGTAGTCGAGCGGGTTGTAGACGTGCACGACCGGCGCCGCAAAGCGCAGCCGGTCGACGGCGCGCGCCAGCGAGCGCGCCAGGCGGACGAGCTCGTCGGGCAGAGTCAATCGACGACGAGCTCCCGGCGCACGCTGCGCACGTCGATCTCGAAGTCGAGCCCTTCGATCGGCGGACGGCACACGTGCCACTCGAGCCCCAGGCGCGTGAGTGAGCGCGGTGCGAAGTGGCTGCGAACGAGCGCGCCGAAATCGTGCACGGTGTAGATCTGCACTGCAGTGAGCGCTTGCCACCCGGCGCCGAGCGCCGCCGTGTTTCGTTCCAGTCCGTCGAGCACGAAGTCGACTTTCTGCCCGAGGCCGTCGACGGAGGTGTCGCCCGACGCGACGACGCCCTCGGGAAAGGGCGTTCCTTCGAGATACTCGGTGAAGCCCGAGACGACGAAGCTGCGCGGCGCCGGTGCGTCCGATGCGTGATCGGAGGTGGTGAGCAGCCCGGCGTGCGCCGTGCCGATCGGCGCGGTGTAGCTGAACGCGTGGAACGCGGGTTCGGCGGGCGGGTCGTACAGCGGGCAGACGTTGCTGCGTGCGACGGGAATCGCCTGGCCGCTCAGCAGCCCCCACTGGCGAAGCACGTCGACGTACTGCGTGTTGAAACGGCCGAAGTTGCCGAGCGTGAACGGGCGTGGCGAGCGCAGTTCGGCGGCGCACAGCGCGGTGAGCGGCCGCTTGCGCTGACGCAGGTGCGCGGCGATCGCATCGAATCCTTCGTTCAGCGGCAGCAACCGCGAGAAGCGCGCGCGCACGATCTCGAAGCCGGGCAGCGCGACGACGCCCGCCGAGAACGCCGGTCCGCCGTGCAGGTACGCGTAGTCCCCACCAGGGGAATTGTGTATCGTGGGCATTGGATGGTCCGTGCCGCCTGGCAGGGACTATGAACGCCGCATCGCGTGCGTGCAAGCCGCCGAGCCGGTCCTCGATGAAATCGATCCCCACCCGCATGAAGCAGATCGCGCACGGCGAGGGCGGTGCGCCGTCGGTGATGCAGCTGGTCGATGCGCCGGTGCCGCAGCCCGGACCCGACGACGTGCTGATCCGCGTCGCGTGGGCCGGCGTGAACCGGCCCGACGTCGCGCAGCGCGAGGGCAGCTACCCGCCGCCGCCGGGCGCTTCGCCGGTGCTCGGGCTGGAGGCGGCCGGCGAGGTGGTGGCCGCCGGCGAACGCGTCGACGCGGTGCGGGTGGGCGATCGGGTCTGCGCGCTGCTCAACGGCGGGGGCTATGCCGAATACGCCGTCGCACCGGCCGGGCAGGTGCTGCCGGTTCCGGCCGGGCTCACGCTCGCGCAGGCCGCGTCGCTGCCCGAGAATTTCTTCACCGTCTGGACGAACGTGTTCGATCGCGGCGGCCTGCGCGCAGGCGAGCGCTTTCTCGTGCACGGCGGTTCGTCCGGCATCGGGCTGGCGGCGATCCAGCTGGCGCACGCGCGCGGCGCGACGGTCTACACCACGGTGGGCAGCGCCGAGAAGGCGCGCGCCTGCGAACGCTACGGTGCCGATGCGGCGATCGAGTATCGCAACGAGGATTTCGTCGAGCGCGTGCGCGCGCTCACCGATCGCCGCGGTGTCGACCTGATACTCGACATGGTGGGCGGTGACTACGTCGGGCGCAACCTGCGGGCGCTGGCCGTCGAGGGCCGGCTCGTGCAGATCGCGTTCCTGCAGGGCGCGCGAATCGAGGCCGATTTCACGCTGCTGATGGTCAAGCGGCTGCGCTGGACCGGCTCGACGCTGCGCCCGCGCAGCGCGAACGAGAAGGCGCACATCGCGGCACGGCTTCGCGAGCAGGTCTGGCCGCTGTTCGAATCGGGCGACCTGCAGCCGGTGATCTTCGAGACCTTCGATCTTGCCGATGCGCGCGCAGCGCACGAGCTGATGCAGTCGTCGCGTCACATCGGCAAGATCCTGCTGAAGGTGGCCGGCGAATGAAGCGCTGTCCGCCGCGGCTTTTCTTCTTGACCACGCACAGGAGCGCGAGATGACGGTTCGCAATGCATCGGCTTCATGGCAGGGCACGCTCGAGGAAGGCTCCGGCCGCATGAGGCTCGGCAGCGGCGCCTTCGAAGGCCCCTTCAGCTTCGGAACCCGTTTCGGCGAGACGCCCGGAACGAATCCCGAGGAGCTGATCGGTGCGGCGCACGCCGGGTGCTTCTCGATGTACCTGTCCTTGCTGCTCCAGAAGGCCGGTCATCCCGTCAAGGACCTGCGCACGACCGCGAAGGTGCACCTGGGCGAGGGCCCGCGCATCACGAAGATCGAGCTCGAGACCGAAGCCGAAGTGCCCGGCCTGGACGATGCGACCTTCCAGCGGAACGTGCAGAGTGCGAAGAAGGACTGTCCGGTATCGAAGGCGCTCACGGGCACCGAGATCGTCGCGGTTGCACGGCTGAAGTCGGCTTGAGCGAGCCGCGCGGAGAACCCGGCCGGGGGCCGCGCGGCTTCCTCGCCGATTTTCCGCCGGCCGGTTTCGCCATGGTGATGGCGACCGGCATCGTTTCGGTCGCTTCGCATCTCGAAGGCTTCCCGCGGCTCGCAAGGGCGCTGTTCGCGCTGAACATCCTTGCGTGGACCGTTTTGTGGGCGCTGAACCTGCTGCGGTTCTCGCGCCATCCGTCGCGCTTTTTCGCCGATCTGTGCTCGCACGCTCGCGCCCCGGGCTTCTTCACCGCGGTCGCGGCCACCGGCGTGCTGGGTGCGCAATTCAACACGCTGGCGGGCAACCCTCGCGTCGCGGAGGTGCTGCTGGTCCTGGCCGTCGCGCTCTGGATCGCGCTCACCTACACGGTGTTCACCGCGCTGACCGTCCACGAAAAGAAGCCGATGCTCGAGCGGGGCCTGTCGGGCATCTGGCTGCTCGCCATCGTGGCGACGCAATCGGTGGCGGTGCTGGCTGCACAGGTCGCGGCGCAGGTCGAGGCGCCGTGGCGGCTCGAGCTGAACTTCTTCGCGTTGTCGATGTGGCTGTGGGGCGGGATGCTCTACATCTGGATCATGACGCTGATCTTCTATCGCTACACCTTCCTGCGCCTGTCGCCCGGAGATCTCACGCCGCCGTACTGGATCAACATGGGTGCGATGGCGATCTCCACGCTCGCGGGCTCGCTGCTCGTGCTCAACGCGCCGAACGCACCGTTCCTGAATTCGCTGCTGCCGTTCCTGAAGGGCTTCACGGTGCTCTACTGGGCCACCGGCACATGGTGGATCCCGATGCTGGTCGTGCTCGGGGTCTGGCGCTACGTCTGGAAGCGCTTCCCCTTCGAGTACGACACCTCGTACTGGGGCGCGGTATTTCCGCTCGGCATGTACGCGGTGTGCACGCACGAGATGGAACGCGCACTGGGCTTCGGCTTCCTCGATGCCGTTCCGCGCGGGTTCCTCGCCGCGGCGCTCGTCGCCTGGACGCTCACTTTCGCCGGCCTCGTGCGCTGGATTTTCGTGGCCGTGGTGCCGTGGCGGCGGGGCGATCGCCGCTGATCAGCCCGGCACGAGCCGCCGCTGGCGTGCGATGCTCATCAGCAGTCCCATGCCGATGCCCAGCGTGAGCATCGCCGTGCCGCCGTACGACATCATCGGCAGCGGCACGCCGACGACCGGCAGGATGCCCGAGACCATGCCGATGTTGACGAATGCGTAGGTGAACAGGATCAGCGTGATCGAGCCCGCCAGCAGGCGCGCGAAGACGTTGGCTGCGTTGGCGGCGATCACCAGCCCGCGGCCGATGATCAGCAGGTACAGGGCGAGCAGCACGGCGCTGCCCACCATGCCGAATTCCTCGGAGAACACGGCGAAGATGAAGTCGGTCGTGCGCTCGGGAATGAACTCCAGGTGCGCCTGCGTTCCCTGCATCCAGCCCTTGCCCCAGATGCCGCCCGAACCGACGGCGATGGTCGACTGGATGACGTGGAAGCCGCGGCCGAGCGGATCGGACGACGGATCGATCAACATCAGCACGCGCTGGCGCTGGTATTCGTGCAGCAGCGACCACAGCACCGGCATCGACGCGAGGGCGCCGACGAGCCCGCCCAGGATCACCCTCCAGCCCAGGCCGGCGAGGTAGATCACGTAGAAGCCCGCGGCGAAGACGAGGATCGCGGTGCCGAGGTCGGGCTGTCGCACGATGAGCGCCAGCGGTACGGCGAGCAGCACGCCGGCGACGACGAAGTCGAGCCAGCCGTGCGCGCCCTCGCGCTTCTGGAACCACCAGGCGAGCATCATCGGCATCGCGATCTTCATCAGCTCCGAAGGCTGCACGCGCGTGAAACCCAGGTCGAGCCAGCGGCGAGCGCCCTTGGCGACGTCGCCGAACAGCGCCACCGCGATCAGCAGCGCCAGGCCGAGGAGATAGGCGGGCGGCGCGAGGCGCTGCATCCACTGCAACGGCAGGTTCGCCGCGAGCCACAGAACGGCGAAGGCCACGAGCAGGTTGCGCGCGTGGTCGGCCATGCGTCCGTCGTAGTCGAGCGCCGCCGATTGCATCGTGAGGAAACTCAATGCGACGAGCATCGCCAGCGCGATCGTGAGCACGGGGTCGAAGACGAGCACGTGCGGTCGCACCAGCCGCCACGGCGACGGCCTTTCGTGCAGGGTCATGGGCGTTCTTCCTCCGGTGGCGGCATCGTCGCGGGCTCGATGTCCTCGGGGATGTCGCGCAGCTCCGCCTCGTCCTGCACCCGCGGCAGCAGGTCCTCGTCGAGATCCTTCGGCAGCTGCCCGAGCAGCTGATAGTCGAAGAGCTTGCGCACGATCGGTGCGGCCGCCTGCGCGCCGAAACCGCCGTTCTCGACGATCACCGCCACCGCGATCTTCGGCTTCTCCAGCGGTGCGAAGGCCACGAACAGCGAGTGGTCGCGGTGCCGCTCGGAGACGCGACGCGCGTCGTAGCGTTCGTTCTGGCGGATGCCGATGACCTGCGCGGTTCCGGTCTTGCCGGCGGCAACGTACGGCGCGCCGGCGAACGCGAGCCGTCCGGTGCCCACGCGGTTGACGTCGGCCATCGCCTCCTGCACGAGCTTCAGGTGCCCCGGCGCGAGCGGAATGCGGTAGCTCTCCTTCGGCACGGTGCGCCGGCGTTCGTGCGTGATCGGGTCTTCGATCGACTGCACGAGGTGCGGCTTCATCACGACGCCGCCGTTGGCGAGCGTGGCGGTGGCGTGCGCGAGCTGCAGGATCGTGAACGCGTTGTAGCCCTGCCCGATCCCGATCGAAGGCGTCTCGCCGGGGAACCACTTCTGCCTGAAGCGCCGCAGCTTCCACTGCGTCGATGGAAGGATTCCGGTGGCCTCGTTCTCGAGGTCGATTCCGGTGAGCTGGCCGAAGCCCCACGGCTTCATGAAGTCGTGGATGCGATCGACCCCCATCTCGTAGGCCACCTTGTAGTAGTAGGTGTCGCTCGAGACGACGATCGACTTGCGCAGGTCGACCGTGCCGTGCCCCGCCGGCTTCGAGTCGCGGAAGCGATGCGCGCCGAGCATGAAGTAGCCGGGGTCGGAGATGGTGTCCGACGGCGTGCGCGCGCCGCTCGTGAGCGCGGCGAGCGCCATGAAGGGCTTGTACGTCGATCCGGGCGGATAGGTGCCGCGCAGCGGCCGGTTCATCAGTGGGTGATCGGGGTCCTCGTTCAACGACTGCCACGACTGCGGGTCGATGCCGTCGACGAACAGGTTCGGGTCGTAGCCCGGCCGCGAGACGAAGGCGAGTACGTCGCCGGTGGCCGGCTCGATCGCGACCAGCGCGCCGCGACGCTCGCCGAACAGCTCCTCGGCGAGCTTCTGCAGGCGGATGTCGATCGACAGGATCAGGTTCGAGCCGGGCACCGGCGGCGTGCGCGACAGCGTGCGCACGACCCGCCCGCCGGCCGAGACCTCGACTTCGTCGGCGCCGACACGCCCGTGCAGCACCCGCTCGTACGACTGCTCGACGCCGACCTTGCCGATGTGCGTGGACCCTGCGTACTGCGCGAGCCGCTCCTGGTCGTCGAGTCGCGTCACGTCGTCGGGGGAGATGCGGCCGATGTACCCGAGCACGTGCGCGGCCGTTTCGCCGAGCGGATACGTGCGGAACAGCCGGGCACGGATCTCGACTCCGGGAAAGCGAAAGCGCTGTACCGCCAGCCGCGCGACTTCCTCGTCGGTGAGCTTGACCTTCAGCGGAACGCTCTCGGAGCGGCGCGAATCCTGCAGCAGGCGGCGAAAGCGCCTGCGGTCCCGCGGGCTGATCTCGACGATCTGCGACAGTGCGTCGATCGTCTCCTCGAGCCGTGCGTTTCGCATCTTCGTGAGCTCGAGCGTGTAGGCCGAGACGTTCTCGGCGAGCAGCACGCCGTTGCGATCGAAGATGAGTCCGCGCGATGGCGGAGCCGGGACGAGGGCGATGCGGTTGTCCTCGGCCTGCGCCTGGAAGTCGGCGTAACGGTAGATCTGCAGCCACCAGAAGCGCGCGCCGAGCACGCCGAAGCACGCGAGCACGACGAGCATCGCGATCACGAGGCGCGTGCGCAGGCGGTGCAGTTCGCGTTCGGGATTGCGGACTTCGACCATCGCGTCAATGCGCGCCGGCGTCGGTCGCTTCGAAGGGTCGGCGCGGGCAAAGGCGCGGACCGCCGCCTGCGGCTGCGCCGGCGTCGGTCGCTTCGAAAGGTCGGCGCGGGCAAAGGCGCGGGCCGCCGGCCACGGGCGCGCAGGTGCGCAGCCCCCCGCTGCGCGGGGGGTCCCCTGCGATGCTCGCAATGCCGGCTGCGCCGCGTAACTCGCTGCGCGCGCTGCGCGCGCTCCGCTCGGACAGACGCGGCGAGAATGAGGACGACGCGCGCTGCGCGCGCGGCGCCGGCATTGCTGCGCTTCTCGGCTGCGCACAAGCGCGCCCGTGGCCGACGGCCCGCGCCTTTGCAGGCGACGGCAGCGACGAATGAAGGCGGCTGCCTGTGAAGCGATCGTCGTCGATGTCGTGCCGCGTTCGTGTGCCGCCGGCATTGCTCGAGCGCCAGGCGTCGGCGCGTCGGGCCGGGTTGCGAGCGGCTCGCGGCGCGTCCCGGTGCGCCGACGCCTGTCGCGAACGCTCCGATGCCGGGAGCAGGACGTCTTTCACGTCAGATCGGCCGGTTCTCGTCGCGGTCGACCGCGCTGCGCTGCGGTGCGAGCAGCAGCCAGTCGGCCAGCGGCCACAGCAGCGTGCAGCTCGCGCTCTGCAGGAACCACTGCCAGCCGGGAAACGCCGCGCCGACCGCCATGCGCACGAGCAGCACGATGCACTGCGCGAGCAGGAACAGCGGCAGCACGTGCAGCATCTGACCCGCCATGTGGAACCACGGCACGCGCCGGTGCATCGAGATCGCGCCGTACGACAGCAGCGTGTACGTGAGGGCGTGCTCGCCGAACAGCGCGGCGTCGTGCACGTCCATCAACAGCCCGAACAGGAACGCGATGCCGATGCCGACCATCCGCGGCTGATGCACGTTCCAGAACACGAGCACGAGCGCGAGCAGGTCGGGAATGCCGGGCGTATGCCCCCAGGGCAGCACGTTGAGCACGAAGGCCGCGACGATCGTGAACGTGATGAACGCCCGGTTCGCCGGCAGCAGCAGGTATTGCGGTCGCATCTGCATGGTGCGTTCCTACCCTCCGCGCGTGCGGTGGCGCCGGTCGCCGTCCTCGGGCGCGACCAGCTTCGGCACCTCCGGCGGCTCGGCCAGCAGCACGAGCAGCAGCCTGGTGCGCTCGACCTGCGCAGCCGGGTCGACGAGCACCCGCACGAAGGCCGACGAGCCGATCTCGACCGATCGCACGGTGCCCACCGGCAGACCGGCAGGGAACACGCCGTCGAGCCCGGAGGTGACGAGCACGTCGCCCGCGCGCACGTCGGCGTTCGTGCGCAGGTAGCGCAGTTCGACGGTGCCGGCGATCGAGCCGCCGAAGGCGACCGATCGCTCGCCGGTGCGCCGAAGTTCCACCGGGATCGTCGATTCGCGGTCGGTGACCAGCGTGACCTCGCTCGACAGCGGATACACCCGCGTGATCTGTCCGACCACGCCGTCGGCGTCGATCACCGGCTGGCCGGCGGCGACGCCGTGCTGCACGCCCTTGTCGAGCACGAGGCGGCGCGAGAACGCATCGCGCGCGTCGTAGAGCACTTCGGCCACCGTCGAGCGCAACACGGTGCGCTCGCGCATCGCCAGCAGCCGGCGCAACTGCCGGTTTTCGGCTGCGAGCTGCTCGGTCTGCAGCAGCGCCCGGGCGTTGGCCGTCTCGATGCGTCGCAATTCGGCGTTCTCGGCGCGCAGTTGCGTGACTTCGCCGACGTACTGTGCGCCGACGTCGGCCAGGTCGCGAGGCACCAGCAGCGTTCGCTGCACCGGATACAGCACGGTGGCGATTCCCTGGCGCAGCCGTCCGAGCAGTTCGATACGCGAGTCGACGACGAGCAGGGCGATCGCCAGCAGCGAGAAGAGGATCAGGCGCGCGTTGGCCGACGGACCCTGCTTGAAGAACGGCGGCGGACTGCTGTTCACGGGACGCCGTCAGAGGCGGAGTGTCCTCGTGCCGGGCCGGTGCCCTGCGCGAGCCTCACTCGCTGGTGAAGATCGTGCCCAGCTTCTCCATGCGCTCGAGCGCCATGCCGCAACCGCGAACGACGCAGGTGAGCGGGTCTTCGGCGACGAGCACCGGCAGTCCGCTCTCTTCGATGAGGAGCCGGTCGAGGTCGCGCAGCAATGCACCGCCGCCGGTGAGCATGATGCCGCGCTCGGTGATGTCGGCGCCGAGTTCCGGCGGCGTCTGCTCGAGGGCGATCTTCACCGCCGACACGATCTGGTTCAACGGATCGGTGAGCGCCTCGAGGATCTCGTTCGAGGTGATGGTGAAGCTGCGCGGGATGCCTTCCGAGAGATTGCGGCCCTTGACCTCCATCTCGCGGACTTCCGACCCGGGGAAGGCCGAGCCGATGGTGTTCTTGATCGCCTCGGCGGTGGGCTCGCCGATCAGCATGCCGTAGTTGCGGCGGATGTAGTTGATGATCGCTTCGTCGAACTTGTCGCCGCCCACGCGCACCGAGCCCTTGTAGACCATGCCGCCCAGCGAGATGACGCCGACCTCGGTGGTGCCGCCGCCGATGTCGACCACCATCGAGCCGGCCGCTTCGGACACCGGCAGCCCGGCGCCGATGGCGGCAGCCATCGGTTCCTCGATGAGGAAGACCTGCGAGGCGCCGGCGCCGAGCGCCGACTCGCGGATGGCGCGCCGCTCGACCTGCGTGGAGCCGCAGGGCACGCAGATGATGATGCGCGGACTCGGCGAGAACAGCCGTGACTCGTGCACCATCTTGATGAACTGCTTGAGCATCTGCTCGGTGACGGTGAAGTCGGCGATGACGCCGTCCTTCATCGGGCGGATGGCCTCGATGTTGCCCGGCACGCGGCCGAGCATCTGCTTGGCTTCGGTGCCGACCGCGGCGATCGTCTTCTTGCCGCTCGGGCCGCCTTCCTGGCGGATCGCGACGACCGAGGGTTCGTTGAGCACGATGCCCTTGCCGCGCACGTAGATCAGCGTGTTGGCCGTTCCGAGGTCGATCGCCAGGTCGTTGGAGAAGTATTTGCGCAGGAACCCGAGCATTTCGCGACCCGTGAAATTCGCGTCGCATGATACCGTATAATTTCTCCTTGACCCGACGGTTTTCCTGCCGTTCTTTCCTCTCGCAGACCGTCCGTCGGCTGCGCTTTCCGGGGCGGCACGCGCCTGCCGCCCTGCACCGCTTCGAACGCCGTGCCCACATCCTTGCCATCGATGCCACTGTCGCTCGACGAGGTCCAGCGCATCGCGACGCTCGCGCGCATCGCGCTGACCGACGCCGAACTCGAACGCACCGCCGCCCAGCTCGGCGCGGTGCTCGCGTTGTTCGAGCGGCTGCGCGCGGTCGACACCTCGGGCGTCGAGCCGATGACCCATCCGCACGACCAGACGCTGCGGCTGCGCGACGACGTCGCCGACGCGACCGATCGACGCGAAGCGGGCCAGGCGGCGGCGCCTGCCGTCGAGCGCGGACTGTTCCTCGTTCCCAAGGTCATCGAGTGAGCGCGGCCGGTTTTCCCGATCGCGCGTCGCTGCGCGATCTGGGCGAGGCGCTCGACGCCAGGCGCGTCTCGGCCGTCGAACTCGCCGAGGAGTGCCTGCGCCGCGTCGCGGCGAGCGAGCTGAACGCTTTCATCGACGTGCAGCCCGAGCGCACGCTCGCGCAGGCACGCCGGGCCGACGAGCGGCGCGCGCGCGGCGAACGGGGCCCGCTGCTCGGCGTGCCGATCGCGCACAAGGACGTCTTCGTCACGCGCGGCTGGCGGACCACGGCCGCGTCGCGAATGCTCGAGCGCTACGTCAGCCCCTTCGACGCTGCCGTGGTCGAGCGGCTGGCCGCAGCCGGCGCGGTGTGCGTCGGCAAGACCAATTGCGACGAGTTCGCGATGGGCGGCTCGAACGAGCACTCGCACTTCGGTGCCGTGCGCAATCCCTGGGATCACGCGGCGATTCCCGGCGGCTCGTCGGGCGGCTCGGCAGCGGCCGTTGCCGCCGGGCTCGTTCCGCTGGCAACCGGCACCGACACCGGCGGTTCGGTGCGCCAGCCTGCGGCCTTTTGCGGAATCACCGGGCTGAAGCCCACTTACGGTCGCGTTTCGCGCTACGGGATCATCGCGTACGCGTCGAGCCTGGACCAGGCCGGCGTGATGGCAACCAGTGCCGAAGACTGCGCGACGATGCTGTCGGCGATCGCAGGTTTCGATGCGCGCGACTCGACCAGCGTCGAGCGGCCCGCCGAAAACTATGCCCGCGAACTCGGCCAGCCGATCGAGGGCCTGCGCATCGGCGTGCCGCGCGAGTTCTTCGGCGAAGGACTCGCCGACGACGTCCGCACGGCGGTCCGGGCCGCGCTCGAGACGCTGCGCGGACTCGGCGCCGAACTCGTCGACGTATCGCTGCCGAAGACCGAGCTCGCGATCCCGGCCTACTACGTCATCTCGCCCGCCGAGGCGTCGAGCAACCTGAGTCGCTTCGACGGCGTGCGCTACGGGCATCGGGCCGCCCATTACGGCGACCTGCGCGAGATGTACTGCAATACGCGCGCCGAAGGCTTCGGCGACGAGGTCAAGCGGCGCGTGCTCGTCGGCACCTACGTGCTCTCGCACGGTTATTACGACGCGTACTACCTGCAGGCGCAAAAGCTGCGACGCCTGATCGCCGACGATTTCCGGCGCGCGTTCGAGACGGTCGATGTCCTTGCCGGGCCGGTCGCGCCCACCGTCGCCTGGGACATCGGCTCGCGGATCGACGACCCGGTGCTCAATTACCTCGCCGACGTCTATACGCTGCCGGCTTCGCTCGCCGGCCTGCCCGGCATGTCGGTGCCCGCCGGATTCGGCGATCGCGGGCGACCGGCAGGACTGCAGCTGATCGGCCGCGCCTTCGACGAGGCGCGCCTGCTGCGCGTCGCACACGCGTTCCAGCAGGCGAGCGCATGGCATCTGCAGCGGCCGAGCTGAAGATCGCGACAGCCGCGCCGCGGGGCCGGGCGCTGCACCTGCCGGTGCGGGTCGTGCGGGCGACGTCGGCGTTCGCTGCGCGCGCTGTCCTGCCCGTTGCGATGCTGCTTGCGCTCGGCGCCTGCTCGATGATCCCGATTCCGCTGCCCGGACGCGGGCCCGGTCCCGCGCCGATCGCCGACCGGCCGATCGATCTCGACGGCGCCTGCCGGCAGACCGACGAGGACGGCTATCGCGAGGATGCGCACCTGACCGTGCGCGACAATCGCGTGCTCGCGCTCGACTGGACGCTGCAGGTCGGCCGTCGCGGCAGCTGCAGCTTCCGACAGGCGGAATTCCGGCAGACGAAGAGCCGCCCGCACATCGAGCTGTCCGCGCTCGACGGCAGCGGCTGCCGATTGATGGTCTGGCAGGATCCGCGGCGGATCACGCTGGCGCACGCCGGCTGCGAGAATCGGTGCACGCCGGGGATCTACGACCAGGCGTGGCCGGTGATGTTCGACCCGGACACCGGGCGCTGCGCGCGCCCCTGAGAAGGTGTGAGCACGCGGCCGCGGCCGCACGAATGGACGAACCAGCCAATGCAGTGGGAAATCGTGGTCGGACTCGAGACGCACGTGCAACTCGCCACGCGCTCGAAGATGTTCTCCGACGCCTCCACGGCGTTCGGCGCGGCGCCGAACACGCAGGCGAGCTTCGTCGACCTCGCGCTGCCGGGCGTGCTGCCGGTGGCGAACCGTGCGGCGGTCGAGTGCGCGATCCGCTTCGGCCTGGCAGTGGGCGCGCAGGTGGCCGCGCGCTCGGTGTTCGCGCGCAAGAACTATTTCTATCCCGACCTGCCCAAGGGGTACCAGATCAGCCAGTTCGAGATCCCGGTGGTCTCGGGCGGCGGCGTGCAGGTGCTCTGGCAGGAAGACGTCGGCAAGGGACGCGACGACGATGGCGTGAAAGGTCGGCGTGAAAACGCGCCGGAAGCCGCGCGCGAGCGCTACGTGCGGCTCGTGCGCGCGCATCTCGAGGAAGACGCCGGCAAGTCGCTGCACGAGGACTTCCACGGCCTGACCGGGATCGACCTGAACCGGGCAGGCACCGCGCTGCTCGAGATCGTCACCGAGCCCGACATGCGCTCGGCGCGCGAAGCCGCGGCCTACGCGCGCACGCTGCACGCGCTCGTCGTCTGGCTCGGCATCTGCGACGGCAACCTGCAGGAAGGATCGTTTCGCTGCGATGCGAACGTCTCGGTGCGTCCGCTCGGGCAGACCGAGCTCGGCACGCGTTGCGAGATCAAGAACCTGAACTCGTTTCGCTTCCTCGAGCGCGCGATCGAGCACGAGGCGGCGCGGCAGATCGAGCTGATCTCCGATGGCGGGCGTGTCGTGCAGGAAACGCGCCTGTACAACCCCGATCGCGACGAGACGCGTTCGATGCGCGGCAAGGAAGACGCGCACGACTACCGCTACTTCCCCGACCCCGACCTGCCGCCGCTGGTGATCGACGAGGAATGGATCGAGCGCGTACGCGCGACGCTGCCCGAGTTGCCGGCGGCGATGCGCGAGCGCTTCGGCCGCGCGTACGGATTGTCGGCCTACGACGCGGCGACGCTCACGGCGTCGCGCGGCGTCGCCGATTACTACGAGGCGGTCGTGCGTGCGCTGCCGGCGTCGTCGTCGACGGCGGGGGTGCCGAAGAGCGCCAAGGCGGCGGCGAACTGGGTGATGGGCGAGCTGGCCGCGGCGCTGAATCGCGACGATCGCGCGATCGAAGACTGCCCGGTGACGCCGCAGCAGCTCGCGCGGCTCGTTGCGCGCATCGACGACGGCACGATCTCCGGCAAGAGTGCGCGCGACGTCTTCGCCCAGGCATGGGATGGACAGGCGCGCGACGCCGACGCGATCGACCGCATCGTCGAGGCGAAGGGCCTGCGCCAGATGAGCGACGCGGGTGAACTCGAACGTATCGTCGACGAAGTGATCGCGCGCAACGCGAAGTCGGTCGACGAGTTTCGCGCCGGGCGCGAAAAGGCGTTCAACGCGCTGGTCGGCCAGGTGATGAAGGCCACGCACGGCAAGGCGAATCCGCAGCAGGTGAATGCGCTGCTTCGCCAGCGTCTCGGAGCGGCGTAGTCCTTCCGGCGGCCGCGCTGGAGCGCGCGGGCCCTTTCGGCGGCCGCGCGGGCGCGCGCCAGCCAGTTGCGTGCCGCGTTCGGCGCGCCGGTCCGGGCGGGCGCCGCCTTAACCTCGACGCTCGCTGCCTCGACGCTCGCCGCGTTGACGCTCGCTGCCTTGACGCTCGCTGCCGTAACGCTCTCGATACGCCGCCACGCGGTCGCGATGCTCGTCGAGCCGCAGGCCGTGCGCTTCGTCGGAATCGAGGAAGCGCAGCAGGTCGTCGAGCGTCGCGATCGCCAGCACCGGGATCCCGTGCGAGCGCTCGACCTCCTGCGCGGCCGATCGTTCGCCGATCTCGGTGGCGTTGCCGCTGCGTTCTTGGCGGTCGAGCGCGATCAGCACGGCCGCCGGCGCCGCGCCGTTGGCGCGCAGGATGTCGATCGACTCGCCCACCGAGGTGCCGGCGCTGATCACGTCGTCGACGATCACCACCCGTCCGCGCAGCGGCGCGCCGATCAGCGAACCGCCTTCGCCGTGGTCCTTCGCTTCCTTGCGATTGAACGCGTAGCCGACGTTGCGGCCCTGGTGCGCCAGCGCGACGGCGGTGGCCGACGCCAGCGGGATTCCCTTGTAGGCGGGCCCGAACAGCATGTCGAAGTCGACGCGCCCGGCACCTTCGGCCGCCAGCAGCGTCTCGGCATAGAAGCGCGCGAGCGTGCCCAGCGAGGCGCCGTCGCAGAACAGTCCGGCGTTGAAGAAATAAGGCGATGTGCGCCCGGCCTTGGTGCGGAAATCGCCGAAGCGCAACACGCCGCTGTCGACGGCGAAGCGGATAAACTGCGCGCGCAGATCGGCCATGCCTGAGTCCGGGGAAGGATCGAAGTTCGCGCAATGATACGGGTCGTCACGTTGAACCTGAACGGCATCCGCTCGGCCGCACGGCGCGGCTGGATCGAATGGGCGAAGGCGCACGATGCCGACGTCGTCTGCGTGCAGGAGGTGCGCGCGCAGGAATGCGATCTCGACGACACGCATGCGATCGGCGGATTGCGCGCGCACTTCGACTGCGGGCAGCGCAAGGGCTACAGCGGCGTCGGCGTCTACGCGCGACGCAAGCCGCGGGCGGTGCGAAGCGGCTTCGGCAGCGCCGAGTTCGATGCCGAAGGACGGTATCTCGAGCTCGACTTCGGTTCGTACGCGGTGGTGTCGGTCTACGTGCCGTCGGGATCGAGCTCGCCCCAGCGCCAGGCGGCGAAGTTTCGCTTTCTCGCCGAGTTCCAGCGGCACCTGCGCGGGCTGCAGGCCAGCGGACGCGAAGTCATCCTGTGCGGCGACTGGAACATCGCGCACCGCGAGATCGACCTGAAGAACTGGCGCTCGAACCAGAAGAACTCGGGCTTCCTGCCCGAGGAGCGGGCGTGGCTCACCGGGCTGTTCGACGACGTGGGTTTCGTCGACGTGTTCCGTCGGCTCGATCCGCGCGCCGAGCAGTACACATGGTGGAGCAACCGCGGCCAGGCGTGGGCGAAGAACGTCGGCTGGCGGATCGACTACCAGATCGCCACGCCCGGCATCGCCGCGAAGGCGCGGCGGGCGGAGATCTTCACGGCGGCGCGGTTCTCGGATCACGCGCCGCTGACCATCGACTACGCGTTGCGGTGATCTTGCCCGCGGGTGGCTCGCACGCCCGCCGCGGCTCGGGCGATGCGGGGATGCGCAGTCGATCCGTTGGCGTCGTCAGCGGCTTGTGCGCAATGACCGTGACGAACGACTTCCTTCGATCGCCGGGGGCGTCGAAGTCGCGGAATTCGCAACTCGACACCCGCCAACCGTCGAAGCGCTTCTGCATCTCGTCGCGCGCGAACAGGCAGTGGCTCTGCAGGTCGAACACCTCGAGATACGTCGTTCCATCGATCAGAACGTTGACGACTGCCGTACCTCCAGGGCGAAGGCGCGACTTCAGGTTCTCCAGCTGACGGATCGCCGTCGGGCAATCGAAGAACATGAGGAGCCCGATCGAAACGATCGAATCGAAGTCCTCGGTCAGTCGGTAGCTGCGCAGATCGGCCTCGGCAGCCTCGATGGGAAGCGCCTCGCGCGCGGCGACCGCGCGCAGGTGGGAGATCGCGACCGGGCTGGCGTCGAGTGCCACGACCGAACAGCCGCGTCGCGCGGCGCCGACGGCCAGGTTCCCCAGGCCGCAACCGAAGTCGAGGACTCTTCCTCGCAGATGGGGCAGCGCAGCGGCCTCGAAGGGGTTGAGCACCAGTTCCGCCTCGCGCACCTGGCGCCTGAACTGTGCGTCGAAGAACTCGACGCTCGAGGTCGGACTCACGGATCGCTCGGAGGTTCGGTGTCGAATCGGCCGGAGAATCGGAGGGAACGTTTTATCGGTTGCTGCGTCTAATGGTGAGGAGCAGGTGAAAACGGCTCCTCCTCATTTCACCAGACAAGGAACAGCCATGAAAACGATCCTGATCGGCGCTGCACTCGCACTGGCAGCATCCGGTGCATTCGCGCAGGAGATCACGCAGTTCGACGATACATTCGTTTCGACGAAAACGCGCGCGGCGGTGATGAACGAACTGTTGCAGGCCGGCGACCGCGCGCCCGTCCGGGCGCAGCACGGCGAGATCACCTGGGTTCCCGAGGTGCAGGACGCGACCAGCCGGAATCCGGCCGTGGTGCGTGCCGAAGCGCGAAGCGCCGCGCAGATGCATGCGGAGAATTCGCTCTACGCCCCTCGCTATCAGAACTGAGAAGGAGAACTGAGAAGGCCGCGCCGCGAAGCGGAGCCGACGCAGCGGGGCAGACGCCTCGCCGTCGGCTCGCCTCCGACCGGTGGGCCGGCTTCCTTCGTCGAGGCGGTGCGCGACGGATGCTGCGATCATCGCGCCGGGGAAGATCGCCCGGGGCCGCCGCAACCCTTTCGGCAGCCGTCGGTGTACGTCGGTCGTCTGCGGCTTGCGCCGTCCGCGCGTCCGCGCTGCGATGCTCGCACGAGACTCGTCACGGCGGATTCCTCGCGTCCCTTTCCTCGCGTTCCTTTCTCGCGCTCGGCTCATGGTTCTCTATCAAGTCTATCCACGCAGCTTCCAGGACACCGACGACAACGGCATCGGCGACCTGCGCGGCATTCGCGAGCGGCTCGACTACATCGAGCGCCTCGGCGTCGACCACATCTGGATCGGTCCGTTCTTTCCTTCGCCGCAGCACGATTTCGGCTACGATGTTTCCGACTACCGCGCAGTCGATCCGCTGTTCGGCACGCTGGACGATTTCCGCCAGCTCGTCCGCGCGGCGCGTTCGCGCGGCCTGGGCATCGTCGTCGACCTCGTCGCTTCCCACACCTCCGACCGGCACGAATGGTTCGGGCAGAGCCGCGAGCGCACGAACGGCAAGGCCGACTGGTACCTGTGGGCCGATGCCAGGCCCGACGGAAGCCCGCCGAACAACTGGATGTCGGTGTTCGGCGGCAGCGCCTGGCAATGGGATGCGCGTCGACGCCAGTACTACTACCACGCGTTCCTCCCGTCGCAGCCGGACCTGAACCTGAACCATCGGCCGGTGCAGGACCAGGTTCTTGCCGACATGCGCTTCTGGCTCGAGTTGGGCGTAGCGGGATTCCGGCTGGATGCCTGCGGCCACTATTTCCAGGACCCGCTGCTGCGCGACAATCCACCGGTGCGCGATCCGGGCGGTGCGCTGCACCCGTACGGGTTCCAGCAGCACGTCTACGACGGACGCAGGCCCGAGACGTTCGCCTTCCTCGAGCGCATCCGCGAGCTGCTCGACGAGTTCGGTGCGTTCAGCGTCGCCGAGGTCGGCGGCAACGATGCGCTCGAGTGGATGTCGCAATGTGTCTCGCACACGCGTCTTCACAGCGCTTACAGCTTCGATCTGCTGCGCAACGACCGCAGCGCGACGCACATCCGCTCGGTGATCGAGAAGCTGCGCGCGGCGATTCCGCTGCGCAACGGTGCGTGCTACGCGTTGAGCAATCACGACAAGCCGCGCGTCGTCACGCGCTGGGGCGAAGGCCGTGATGCGCAGGCGCACGCGAAACAGATGCTCGCGCTGCTTGCCTGCCTGCCGGGCACGATCTGCCTGTATCAGGGCGAAGAGCTCGGCCTGCCGCAGGCCGAGGTGCCATTCGAGCGCCTGCAGGATCCGTTCGGCAAGACCTTCTGGCCCGAGTTCAAGGGCCGCGACGGTTGCCGCACGCCGATGCCGTGGACGAGCCGGGCGCCGCACGGCGGCTTCAGCCGGACCGAGCCATGGTTGCCGGTCGACCCGCGTCATCTCGCGATGAGCGTCGCTGCGCAGCAGGCCCGTGCCGACTCGGTGCTCGCACTCGCGCGCGAAGCGTTCGCGCTGCGTCGCAGCCGGGCGGCGCTGCGCGAAGGCGACGTCGTGCTCGCCGGATGCGCAGCCGACGCGCTCGCAAACGTGCTCATCTTCGCGCGCGTTCACGCGCAGCAGGCGATCGTCTGTGCGTTCAACCTGGGCGACGAGCCCGAGGCGTTGCCCGCGGACTTCGACGCGGGCAACGCGTTGTTGCAGCAGCGACTGGCGCGCGACGACGCGTGCTGGACGCTCCAGCCGTGCGGATTCGCGCTGTTCGCCGTCCCGGTTTCGCAGGTTGCGGCGATGGCCGGCGACTCGGTGCCCGCGCATGCAACGTGACGCCGGGCCTGGCCGCCGTGCACGATTGCGCAGCCTGGCCGCGCGCAAGCCTCTCAGCGCTCGAGCGCACGCAGCAGCGCGTCGCCCAGCGCCGTGTGCGGCTGCGTGCCGCGCGCATCGGCGGCGTGCCGCCCGTCGCCCGGTGATCGGCGCTTCCGCGCTGCGCCGCCTGGGTCCGGCGCGGCCGCGCGCGGGCCCCGTTGTGCCGCGGCGGTGCCTCGTCCGTGCGGAGCCCCCGTCTTCATCGACAGCGCGATCCGCTTGCGCTGTGCGTCGACTTCGAGCACCGTCACCGAGACCACCTGCCCCGCCTTGACCACTTCGCGCGGCTCCTTCACGAAGCGGTCGGCGAGTTCGGAGACGTGCACCAGGCCGTCCTGGTGCACGCCGACGTCGACGAAGGCGCCGAAGTTGGCCACGTTCGTCACCACGCCCTGCAGCTTCATTCCGGGCTTCAGGTCGGCGATCTTCTCGACGCCGTCGTGGAACGACGCCGTGACGAACTCGCCGCGCGGATCGCGCCCCGGCTTCTCGAGCTCGGCGAGGATGTCGCGCACCGTCGGCTCGCCGAAGCGCTCGTCGACGAAGGCGCGCGCCTCGAGTCCGCGCAGCACCTCGCGGTTGCCGATCAGCTCGCGGGCGCTTTTCTGCGCGCGCTCGACGATGCGCTGCACGACCGGGTAGGCCTCCGGATGCACCGCCGAGGCGTCGAGCGGGTTCTCGCCGTCGCGGATGCGAAGGAAACCGGCGGCCTGTTCGAAGGCCTTTTCGCCGAAGGAACGCACCTGCCGGAGCGCCTCGCGGCTGGCGAAGGCACCGTTCGCGTCGCGATGCTCGACGATGCGCCGGGCGACCGAGGCGCCCAGGCCGGATACGCGCGCGAGCAGCGGTGCCGAGGCGACGTTCACGTCGACGCCGACCGCGTTGACGCAGTCTTCGACCACCGCGTCGAGCTGGCGTGCGAGCGCGCGCTGGTTGACGTCGTGCTGGTACTGGCCGACGCCGATCGACTTCGGGTCGATCTTCACCAGCTCGGCCAGCGGGTCCTGCAGGCGGCGGGCGATCGACACCGCCCCGCGAAGGCTCACGTCGAGATCGGGGAACTCCTTCGCAGCCAGCTCGCTGGCCGAGTAGACCGAGGCGCCCGCCTCGGAGACGACGAGCTTGCGCAGCCCGAGCTCGGGGTGGCGCTTCATCAGGTCGGCGACGAGCCGGTCGGTTTCGCGCGACGCAGTGCCGTTGCCGATGGCCACCAGCGCGGCACGATGCCTCGCGGCAAGCGTCGCGAGCGCTGCGATCGAGCCGTCGTAGTCGCGGCGCGGCTCGTGCGGATGGATCGTGGCGGTGTCGACCAGCTTGCCGGTGGCGTCGACGACGGCGACCTTGACGCCGGTGCGCAGCCCCGGATCGAGACCGATCACGGTGTGCGAGCCGGCCGGAGCGGCCAGCAGCAGGTCCTTCAGGTTGGCGCCGAAGACGCGGATCGCCTCGGTTTCGGCGGATTCGCGCAGACGCCCGAAGAGCTCGGTCTCCAGCTGCGGCAACAACTTCACGCGCCAGCACCAGCGGCAGGCGTCGGCGAGCCATGCGTCGGCCGGGCGCGCGCCGCCGATCGACGCGGCGAGCCCGACGATGCCGGCGAGCCGCACGACGTTCGGATGCGGCAGCTGCTCCTCGAGCGACGACTCGAGCTGCAGCCTGAGCGACAGCACGCCCTGCTGGCGCCCGCGAAAGAGCGCGAGCGCGCGATGCGAGGGCATTTTCGCGATCGGCTCGGCGTGATCGAACCAGTCGCGGAATTTCTCGCCCTCGGCCTGCTTGCCCTCGAAGACCTTCGCGGCGATCCAGCCGGCATTCCACATGCGCTCGCGCAACGCGTCGAGCACGTCGGCGCGTTCGGCGAAACGCTCCGCGAGGATGTCGCGCGCGCCGTCGAGCGCGGCCTTCGCGTCGGCAACGCCGTGCTCGCCGTTCTCGTCGGCGGCGCGCACGAATTTCGCCGCCTGCGTCTGCGGATCGAGCGTGGGGTCGCCGAGCAACGCGTCGGCCAACGGCTCGAGGCCCGCCTCGCGCGCGATCTGCGCGCGCGTGCGCCGCTTCGGCTTGTAGGGAAGGTAGAGGTCTTCCAGGCGCTGCTTGGTATCGGCTGCGTCGATCTGCGCAGCGAGCGCGTCGTCGAGCTTGCCCTGCTCGGCGATGCTCGCGCGGATCGCGAAACGGCGCTCCTCGAGTTCCCGCAGATAGGCGAGGCGCTCGTCGAGCGTGCGCAGCTGCGTGTCGTCGAGGCCGCCGGTGGCTTCCTTGCGGTAGCGGGCGATGAACGGCACCGTTGCGCCGCCATCGATGAGTGCGACGGCGGCGGCGACCTGTTCGCTGCGCACCGCGAGTTCGTCGGCGATGCGCGCGACGATCCGCGCAGCGACCGCCGGCGCGAGCTTGCCTTCATCCATGCGTTTTCTGTCCGGGACGGGGGATGCGAAGGGGCAGATTCTGCATCAACGACGCGAAGCGCGAAGCTACCGCTTCGCCAGCTCGCGCAACGCCGCCAGCGTGTTGGGCACGTGATCGTCGGCGCTCAGCGACGAATGGACGTACGCGATGCGTCCGTCCCTGCCGACCACGTAGGACACGCGCTTCGCGTAACTGGTCAGCAGCGGCATCACCGCCCCGTAGGCCTTCATGATGCGGCCGTCCCCGTCCGAAGCGACGGCGAAGCGGCTGCGGCATTCCTCGACCGAGAACTTCTTCAGCGTCTCGATGTCGTCGCCGGAAATGCCGATCACGGTTGCGTGCAGCGCCCGGTATTCGTCGTGCGCCTCGGCGAAGCGGTTCGCCTCGATCGTGCAGCCCTTCGTGAACGCCTTCGGATAGAAGTAGACGACGACCGGGCCGCGCGCGAGCGCCTTCTCGAGCGAAAACTCGAAGGTCCTGCCGCCGAGCGCGGCGGGCGCCACGAAGGCGGGGGCGGAATCGCCCGGTTTCAGTTCGGCTTGCGCGCCGGAAGGCGCGACGGCGGATGCGAGCGCGGCACCGGCCGCGGCGAGCCGGGAGGACAGGGTCGGCTTTTCCATCGAACGTGTCCTCCGGGTGTCTGCGCGCGGATGCGTGCCGCGGCCAGGAGTCTTCGACCCCGCGCGGTGCGCGGGGGATCGCGGGACATGGCTGCCGGTGGTGATTGTGGGCAAAGCCCGCGCGACTGTCCATCGGCTTCGTCGCGGCTCGTGCGAGGCGGCCGCTCGCTCGTGCCGGTGCTCTTGCGGCAGATCAAGGACGTCGGCTGCGGCAAGCGATGTAGTCCGGGATCGGACACCGGCACCGGGCAACCGCGGCATGCGACCGTGGCGCCTGCCGAGGAGGCATCATGCTGCAGATCATCGTTCAGGGGCGCGGCGGGCAGGGCGCGCAGACCGCCGGCAACCTGCTCGCCACCGCATTCTTCGCCGACGGGCGCCAGGTGCAGAGCTTCGCGAGCTACGGCGGTGCGCGCCGCGGCACGCCGGTGAGCTCCTACATCCGCGTCGACGACAAGCCGATCCGCGTGCGCTGCGACATCGAGACCGCAGACGCGATCCTTTGCTTCGACGCCAGCCTGCTCGAGGGCAGGCTGCTGGCGAGCGCGGCGGCGCACACGCTGATCGTCGTCAACTCCGTGCAGCCGGCGCAGCACTTCGCGTCGCTGCTGCCGGGCCGGCGGCTCATCGCCGTCGATGCCATCTCGATTGCGCGGCATCACGGCCTGGGGCGCATCGTCAACTCGGTGCTGCTCGGCGCTCTTGCGCGAGCCATCGGCGAGCCGTCGCTCGAAGGGCTGCAGCGCACGCTGATCGACGAGGCGCCGAAGCAGAAGGAGGCCAACGCGGCGGCCTGCGAGGAAGGCTGGCGCTGCGTCGATGCGCAACTGCAGCGGAGCGCGGCATGAACGCGCGCAACCTGCCTCCTACCGCGTGGACGACCGGCAGCACCGAGGTCTTCAAGACCGGAACCTGGCGCGCGCGATTGCCGCGTCACGTGAGCGCGCCTTCGCCGTGCCACGCCGCCTGCCCGGTCAACGGCGACATCTCCCACTGGATCGGGCGCGCGCGCGAGCGCGACTTCCGCGGCGCGTGGGAGATCCTCACGCGCAACAACCCGTTTCCTGCGGTGTCCGGGCGCGTGTGCCATCACCCGTGCGAGGCCGCGTGCAACCGGCAGGGATACGACGAAGCGATCTCGATCTGCAAGCTGGAGCGGCACGTCGGCGACCTGGGCCTGGCGCAGCGCTGGACGTACCCGGCGCCGGAAGTCGAGCGCGGCGAACGCGTCGCGATCGTCGGCGGCGGACCGTCCGGGTTGTCGGCCGCGTACCACCTTCGCCGGCGAGGCTACGCGGTGACGATCTTCGAAGCACAGGAGCGGCTCGGCGGCCTGATGCGCGACGGCATTCCCGCGTACCGGCTGCCGCGCGACGTGCTCGACGGCGAGATCGACCGCATCGTCGCGCTCGGCGTCGACGTGCGCTGCGGGATGCCGATCGATTCGGCGCAGAATTTCGCGCAGTTGCGCGAGCAGTACGACGCGGTCTACGTCGCTGCCGGTGCGCGACGGCCGAAGCGGCTGCCGCAGCTCGACTACGCACAGCCCTGGGTCGTCGACGGCGCGGGCTGGCTCGCGCAGGCCAACGCCGGGCAGGCGCCCGAACTGGGCAAGCGCATCGTCGTCGTCGGCGGCGGCAGCGCGGCGATCGACGTCGCGCGCAGCGCTCGACGCGCCGGGCACGAGGTCACGATGCTGGCGCTCGAGTCGCGGCGACAGATGCCGGCCCAGCCGGCCGAGGTCGAAGAGGCGCTCGAGGAGGGCGTCCGGCTCGTCGACGGGGCATCGCTCGTGCGAGCCCTCGCCGACGCGCAAAGCCGTTGCGTCACGCTCGAGTGCGTGCGCGTGAGCTTCGTCGCGGGCGCCGAGCGCGGGCGCTTCCGAGTCGAGCCGATCGCCGGCAGTGAATTCCGGCTCGAGGCCGACGCCATCGTCGCGTCGATCGGTCAGGACCCCGAGCTCGCGCCGTTCGCGCAATCGATTCGCGCGGAAGGCGCGCTGCTGCGCGTCGACGCGGTGCAGGCCACCGACGCACCGGGCGTGTACGCGGGCGGCGACGTCGCCAGCCTCGCGCGCTTCGTCACCGAGGCGATCGGCATGGGCAAGCGCGCGGCGATCGCGATCGATCGCGCGCTGCGCGAGAAGGCGCAGCGCCCTGCCTGCGGCGACGAAGCGGATTCGACGGGCCGCGACGACGGAGGCGCCGACGGAGACGGCGGCGACGACGGCGCCGCGAGCGCCGCCCGCACGATTCCCGCGCTGGCCGGCGAGCGCTTGCCCGGGCTCGGCTTCGACGTGCAGCAGCTCGTTGCGCTCGATGCGATCGCCACCTTCTACCATCCGCCCGCGCCGCGCGCGCCCGAAGCACGGTTGCCCGCCGACGAGCGCGTCGGCGAAGCCGAGGTGCAGCTCGGCCTGGACGGCGAGCTCGCGCTCGCGGAGGCCGCGCGCTGCTTTTCGTGCGGAACCTGCATCTCCTGCGACAACTGCTTTCACTACTGTCCCGATCTCGCGATCCGGCGCCTGCCCGACGGCCGCTACGAGGTCGACGGCGACTACTGCAAGGGCTGCGGCATCTGCGTGCGCGAGTGCCCGACCGGCTCGATGGAGATGATCGAGGAGATGAAATGAACGAGGCCGTTTCGCCGCAGGCGCGACAGCGCAGCGAGAAGCCCACGCCGCAGGCGCCCGCAGATCCGCTGCGCGAGCAGACGATGCTGCTCACCGGCAACCACGCGGTCGCGTGGGCGGCGAAGCTGGCGCGCCCCAGGTTCGCGCCCGGTTATCCGATCACCCCGCAGACGCCGATCCTCGAGAAGCTCACCGAGTTCCAGGCGGCCGGCGAGTTCGACGCCGAGATCATCACGCCCGAGTCCGAGCATTCGGTGATGGCCGCGTGCATCCCGGCGTCTCTTGCCGGCGTGCGCGTGTTCACGGCCACCGCTTCGCAGGGGCTGCTGCTCATGCACGAGGTGCTGCAGTACGCCAGCGGTGCGCGCGCGCCGATCGTCGTGGCGAACGTGAACCGCACCGTGGCGTCGCCGTGGGCGTTCTGGCCCGACCAGACCGACAGCCTTTCGCAGCGCGACACCGGCTGGATCCAGTTCTACAGCGAGAGCGCACAGGAGTCGCTCGACTCGGTGATCCACGCCTTCCGCATCGCCGAGGCCGTCCTCGTGCCGGCACTGGTGAGCCACGATGCGTTCTATGTGTCGCACGCGCTCGAGCCCGTGCGCGTTCCGGCGCAGGAACTCGTCGACGAATTCCTGCCGGCGTATGCACCGCCGCATCGCATCGATCCGGCGAAGGTCGAATCGTGGGGCAACGTCGTCACGCAGGAGATGTTCGCCCGGCACCGCCGCGAGCTGGCCGACGCGATGGCGAAGGTTCCGCAGCTCGCCGCGGAGGTCGACCGCGACTGGGCGCGGCTCACCGGGCGCAGCTGGGGCGTGGTGGAGCGCTACCGCTGCGACGGTGCGCGCACGGTACTGGTGACGATGGGCAGCATGTGCGGCACCGCGCGCGACGCGGTCGATGCGATGCGCGACGACGGAATTGCGGTCGGGCTCGTCAAGCTGAGGCTGTTCCGGCCCTTTCCCGTGGCCGCGCTGCGCGCGGCGCTTGCCGGCGTCGAAGAGGCGATCGTGCTCGATCGCAACTACTCGCCCGGCTGCGGCGGCGTGCTGCACCAGGAACTTCGCGCGGCACTGTACGGCCTGCCTGATGCGCCGATCGTGCGCGGGCTGCTCGCCGGCGTCGGCGGCGTGAACGTCCCGCCCGAGCGGATCTGCGAATTCGTGCGCAATGCGGCTTCGTACGACAGCGGTCCGGAGTCGGTCTGGGTCAGTTGAACCTCGGGCGCGAGCGGAGGAAATGATGAGAAAACTCGAAGTCGTCGAAGACGCGATGTTCTGCTCCGGGCACGCGGCGTGTCCGGGCTGCATCGAGGCGCTGTCGGTGCGGCACGTGCTCGCCACGCTCGGACCCGACACCGTCGCCGTCGTGCCGCCGTCGTGCATGGCGATCATCGCGGGGCCGCAGCCGTTCTCGTCGCTGCGAATTCCGGTGTACCAGCCGACGCTCGAATCGAGCGCGGCGGCGGCCTCGGGGATCCGGCGCGCGCTCGATGCGCAGGGCAAGCGCGACACGCAGGTCGTCGTCTTCGCCGGCGACGGCGGCACCTACGACATCGGCTTCCAGTGCCTGTCGTCGGCCGTCGAGCGCAACGAGAACTTCCTCTACGTGTGCCTCGACAACGAGGGCTACATGAACACCGGTGCGCAGAAGTCGTCGTCGACGCCGCGCTTCGCGTCGACCGGCTCGACGCCGGCCGGCAAGCTCTCGCGCAAGAAGAACCTCACGGAGATCATGGCGGCGCACGAGATCCCGTACGCGGCCACCGCGACGGCCGGCTTCCTGCCCGACCTGATCCGCAAGGTCAATCGCGCGAAGACGATCCGCGGCACTCGCCTGCTGACGCTGTTGATTCCGTGCATCGACGGCTGGGGACTCACCGACGACGGCGGCCTCGGCGTGGCGCGCATGGCGGTCGAAAGCGGCGTGTTTCCGCTGTACGAGGTCGAAGACGGTTACCGCTACACGCTGAACCACGACCGACGCACGCGGAAGGTGGCCGACTACCTGGCGCCGCAACGGCGTTACCGGCACCTGAAGCAGGCCGAGATCGACACCCTGCAAGCCGACGTCGACGCGGGGTGGGAGCGATTGATGCGGCGGGTGGCGGCGAGCGAGACGCGCGCGGTGGCGTAGACCGACGCGGGGCGGGGGCGTCGGGGCGGAACGGGGGAGGATGGGGAGAGGCGGACGGCGGCGGGACGGCGCGGGAAGGGACGAGACGGAAAGGAGCGGCGCGGGACGGGCGACGCGGGACGGGGCGACGCGGTGCGGGGCGGGACGGGACGGGGAGGGGCGGGACGGGAAGGGGCTACGCGGGAAGGGGCTACGCGGGAAGGGGCGGGGCGGGAAGGGGCGGGGCGGGACGGGCGACGCGGGGCAGGAACGTTGCGTAGTCCCGCGCCCTCGCCGCGTCGACGTGCGGAGAGCCGGATATGGCAAATCGCATCGTGGCGGTGATCTTCGACTTCGAGGGCACGCTGGTCGATTTTCAGTGGCGCCTGGCCGAGGCCGAGACGCAGCTTCGCGAAGTCTTCGCATCGCTCGGCTACGGCACGGCGGGCAACTACGCGCAAATGTGGAACGCGGCGGTGGACGCGGCCACGGGCGTCGCGACGAACGGAGCGGCGGGCGAAGCGGCGGGCCACGCGGTGAACCAGACGGCGGGCCAAGCGGCGGGCCACGCGGTGAACCAGACGGCGGGCCAAGCGGCGGGCCAAGCGGTGAACCAGACGGCGGGCCAAGCGGCGGGCCAAGCGGTGAACCAAACGGCGGGCCAAGCGGTCGGCGAAGCGGTGGGCGAAGCGGTAGGCCAGGCGCGGAATGACGCCGCGATCGATCCGGCGGGCGCCGGGAGGGGCATGGCGTCGAGTCAGCGGCGGCTTGCCTCGCTGCACCGCACGCTCGGCCCGATCTACGACCGCTGGGATGCCGATGCGCTGACGCGCTGGACCCCTCGCCCCGGCGCGGCGAACCTGTTGCGCGACCTCGCCGCCCGCGGCTTGCGCACGGCGATGGTCTCGAACATCGGGCGTGCGGCGCTTGCCGAAGCGCTGGTCCGCTTCGACTTCGAAGGTCGACTCGCGCCGGTCGTGAGCCGCGACGACGTGCATCGCCTGAAGCCGCACGCCGAAGGAATTCGGCGCGTGCTGGCGCACTGGAAGACGGCGCCCGAGGAAGCGCTCTTCGTCGGTGACAGCAAGGCCGACGTCCTGGCTGCGCGCGCCGCGGGCGTGCGGGTGGCGATCGTGCGGGGCGGCGAATGCGATGCCTCGGAGTTCGATGCGCTGGCGCCCGACTACCTGGTGTCGGCGCTCGACGAAGTCCCGGCTCTTGCGAGCGCGTCTGCAGCACGAAGCTGACGGCGCCGGGCTCCGACGCCGGGCTCCGACGCCGGGCTCCGACGCCGGGCTCCGACGCCGGGCTTCGACGCCGGGCTCCGACGCCGGGCTTCGAAATCGAGCGTTCTCCCGCCTGGAATGGATTGCACGAGGGGAATCGCTGCTTTTTGCAGCTATGCCGATGTATGACGCGCGTCGTGCGCGGCGTGCGCGTCGTGCGCGGCGTGCGCGGCGTGCGTGGGGCACCGGGCGCGCAAGCGCGGGGCGCGCGGGCGCGGATGCGGGCGTGGGCTGCAGAGCGCCGGTGCGCAACTCCGGAGGCGCAGAAGCGCAGGAGCCCACGAGCGCAGGAGCGCACGAGCGCACGAGCCCACGAGCGCAGGAGCGCACGAGCGCAGGAGCGCACGAGCGCAGGAGCGCAGGAGCGCAGGAGCGCAGGAGCGCACGGACGCACGGACGCACGCGCCCACGCGCCCACGCATGCGGCCCGAAACGGCCCCAGCGCGCCGCTACGGCACCAGCACGCTCGGCAGCCACGTCCCCATCGCGGGCCACGCGATGAGCAGCGCGAGCACGAACAGTTCGATCGCCAGGAACGGCAGCGCCGCACGGTAGACGTCGCCCAGCGTGATGTGCGGCGGCGCCACACCCTTCATCACGAACAGCAGCAGCCCGAAAGGCGGGGTGAGGAAGCTGATTTCCATCGTCAGCAGGTACATCACGCCGAGCCACAGCAGGTCGATGTTCGCCGCGTTGGCCAGCGGAACGAAGAACGGTACCGTGATCATCAGCATGCTCACCTGGTCGACGAAGCAGCCGAGGAAGAGCAGCACCGCGACCATCGCGATCACGATCATCGACGGCGACAGTCCCGATTCGGTGACGAGCGCGACCAGTCCGTTGGTGGCGCCCGAGAAAGCGAGGATCTGCGCGAAGGTGATCGACGCGACGATGATGAACAGGATCATCACGCTGATCTTCGCCGTCTCGACGAGCGAGATCCGCAGGTTGCGTGCATCGAGCGCACGGTAGCCGAGCGCGGCGATCGCCGACGCCACGCAGCCGAGCGCAGCCGATTCGGTGGGCGTGGCGATGCCGGCGACGAGACTGCCGACGACAGCGACGAAGATCAGCGACAGCGGGACGACATCGACGACGAACGGGCGGTAGCGCGCCCAGCCGCCGGCGTCCGATGCGTCCTCGCGCGGTGCACGCGAAGGGTCGCGCACGCAGACGAAGACGATGTAGCCGATGAACAGCACCGCCATCAGCAGTGCCGGCAACACGCCCGCGATCAGCAGCTTCGAGATCGACATGCCGGCGAGGCTGCCGAGCAGCACGGCGAGCGCCGAAGGCGGAATCAGCATCGCGATGCCGCCGGTGGCCATGATCGGGCCCATCGCGATGCGCGGCTCGTAGCCGCGGCGCAGCATGTCGGGCAGCAGCGCGCTGCCGAGCATCGCCGTGTTCGCCATCGACGAGCCGGACAACGCGGCGAAGACCGTTCCGCCGACGACGCTGACGATCGGCAGGCGCCCGGGCACGCGCGAGATGAGCCGCTCGATCGCGTTGATCGCACGGAAGGCCACGCCGGTGTGCAGCAGCAGCTCGCCCATCAGGATGAAGAGCGGGATCGGCGCGAGCGAGTAGTTGGTGAGCGCGGTGACCGAGTTGCGCACCATCTGCATCAGTCCCGCGTCGCCGCCGAGGAAGACGAGCGCACCGACGATGTTCACCGCGAAGAAGGCGAAGGCAACCGGCAGGCCGAGCAGCAGCAGCCCGACCAGCACGCCGAGGAGCAAGAACAGCGCTTCCTGCCAGGGCATCGTCGCGTCCTCGCCGTGCTCAGAGATCCAGCGTCTGGCGGGGCGTTTCGCGCTGGCCGAGACGAATCGCGAATTCGACCGCCAGCAGCACCGACGCGAAGGGCATCACGGCGAAGATCCACCACTCGGGGAAGACGACCGCCTTGAGCACCATGCTGCCCTGCTGCCACGCTGCGATCGTCACCCGCGTCGAGTAGACGAGCAGCACCAGCGAAATCGCCAGTCCGGTCGCGTCGGCCGCGCGACCGACGCCCCGGCGTGCACGCGCGGGCAGTGCGCCCACCGCGAAATCGACCTGGACGTGCCCGCCCTTGCGCAGCACCCACGGGGCCGCGACGAAGGTGGTGACGAAGAGCGCGTACTCGACGACGTCGACGAGGCCGCGCACGCTCGCGCCGAAGACGTTGCGCGTGAAGACGTCGTACGCGGTGGCGAGTGCGATCAGCGCGAAGCCGACGCCCGCGGCCAGGCCGCAGAGGTCGAGCAGGCGTCGATACAGCGTGGCGATCATCGTGGGAGCGGAGGGCGCCGGATGCGGCATCGGCTCACGCGGCTCGCGAGTGAGGCGCTCGTGCGCCGCCTCGGGGGGGCGGCGCACGAGCGGCAGGGGAACGGTGTCGGCGCTACGAGGGATCGGCGGGTCGGTGTCAGGGTGCGAGCAGCCTGCGCAGTTCGTCGGCGCGCTGCGGCGCGATTTCCTTCACGTACGCCCAGCCTGCTTCCTGTGCGGTGGCGTTCCACTTCTGCAGTTCGGCACCCTTCAACGTGATCGTCTGGATGCCGGCTTCGGCCTGGCGCTTGCGCTCGGCCGCGTTGATGTCGGCGTTCAGCGCGTTGCGCTCCTCGACCCATTGCGCGGCCTTCGTCAGCACGTCGCGCTGTGCGTCGGTGAGCTTCTTCCAGCGGTCGAGGTTCACGAGGATGTTGACGTCGACCTGGTAGAAGCCGGGATCGACGCGGTATTTCGTCTTCTCCTGCCAGCCCAGATCGAAGATGCCCTGGATCGGCCAGCCGTAGCCGTCGACGACGCCGCGTTCGAGCGCCGTGTACACCTCGCCGGGCGCGGTCTGCACGAGATTGGCGCCGAGCGCCGCGAAGAATGCACGGTAGATCGGCGTGACGCGGATCGTCAGCCCCTGGAGGTCGGCCTTCTCGATCGGCTTGTTCACGTACAGATGGAACGGTACGCCGTCGCCGGTGCGGGCGAGATACCAGGCGTTCATCTTCTCGTTGTGCAACTTGTTGAGGTACTCCCAGGCCCCGCTCTTCCTCTGCTGCTGGATCGGCTGCGTGGCGAGTTTCAGCGCCTCGGCCTCGGGCATCAGGTTCGTATAGAACGCGCTCGTCACGTTGCCGAGATCGACGACGCCCGACTTCACCGCATTGCCGACCTCGAACGGAGGCATCGCCTTCGGGCCGCCGATGTACTGGATCTGGATCACGCCCTTGCCGTCGGCGTTCACCTTTTGGATGAAGTCCTCGAAGGGCTTCGCGAAAGCCGTTCCTTCCTGGAACGCGTTGACGCCGCGCAGCGTGACCTGCTGCGCCCAGGCGCCGGTGTTCGCGCACAGCACAAGTGCGGCTGCGAGCGCGGCGGTTTTCCATCGAGCCGTCATCACTTCCTCCCGTTGCGAGCTTTTGCGCGCGAGTGTATCCCGACTGGGCGGATCTGCCGCCACGCCGCCGGCGGCCCAGGATGCGGCGGCGCGCAAAACGCAGCGGCATGCAAAGCGCGGCGGCTGCAAAACGCGCCGGCTGCGAAACACGGCGTTTCCGCGCGCGCGGTGCGTTTCGCAAGTCGAATCGCTGCTTTTCGCAGCGCGGGCGTTGCCTCGGGTCCGAGGCCGCGGACCGGATAAACTGCTCGGTTTCACTCCGCCCGCGCATTCGATGATCCACGCGACTCTCCGGCCGGTGACGCCGGGGCGGCAGCCGGCGCGAGCCCCTCGACGAGGCCAGCGGTGACGCACATCGCACGAACGACGTGCATCGCGTCGACGAAGCGAATGCTCCGCAGCTTCGCGCCTGTCGGGCTGCTCGGCGCCGCGGCGTTCGCTCTCGCAGGTTGTGCGGTCGCGCCTGCGCCGGTGCGCGCCCCGCAACTGCCGTCGACCGAGTGGTCGGCGCCGCTGCCGCACGGCGGGAGCGCCGAGGCGCTGGCCGACTGGTGGTCGCGCTTCGACGATCCGACGCTCGCGCAATGGATCGATCTCGCCCAGCGCGAGAACCCGACGCTCGAGCAGGCCGCGCAGCGCATCGTCGAGGCGCGCGCGAACGCGCGCATCGCGGGCGCGGCGCTCGCGCCGACCGTCCAGGCGAACGCGAGCGCCACGCGCGGCAACACGCTGATGATCGGCGCGGGGCTGCCCGCGGCCACGACGATGGGCAGCGCGACGCTCGATGCGCGCTGGGAGCTCGATATTTTCGGGGCGGCGCGCAACCGCGAGGCGGCCGCGCTCGCCCGCGTCGAGGGCAGCCGCTGGCAGTGGCACAGCGCGCGCGTGAGTCTCGCAGCCGAAGTGGCCGACGTCTACGTGGGGCTGCGCACGTGCGAAGCGCTGGTCGAGTTGTTCGACGCGCAGGCGCGTTCGCTGGCGACGACCGAATCGCTCACCCGACGCAAGGCCGACGAAGGCTTCGCAGCGCCCGCCGATCTCGCGCTCGCCCGCGCGACCGCCGCCGAGGCGCGTTCGCGCGCGAGCGCGCAGCGTGCCGATTGCGACGTCGCGCTCGGCCAGCTCGCGATGCTCACCGCGCAGCCGGCGGCGGCCGTGCGTGCATCGCTCGCGTCACGGCGCGCGCAGTTGCCGCAGCCGCACGCCTTCGCCGTGGATTCCGTGCCGGCGCGGGTGCTCTCGCAGCGCCCCGACCTCGCCGCGGCCGAGCGTGCCACGCTCGCCGCGGCCGCCGAGGTGGGCGCGGCGCAGGCCGATCGTTTTCCGCGCTTGTCGCTCGCCGGGTCCATCGGCCGGTCGGCGCTGCACTTCGCCGGGCAAACCGTGACCGGTTCGACCTGGTCGTTCGCGCCTTCGCTCGCCGCGACGCTGTTCGATGCCGGAAGACGCGATGCGAGCGTCGACGCCGCGCGCGCGGCTGGCGATCGCCGAGGCCGACTGGCGCGCCCGCGCGCTCGGCGCCGTGCGCGAGGTCGAGCAGGCGCTCGTGCGACTGGACGCGGCCGATCGCAGGCTGGAAGATGCGCGCCGCGCGGCCGACGGCTACCGCTCGTTCCTCGATGCGGCAACGGCGCAGTGGGAAGTCGGCGCCGGCAGCCTGCTCGACCTGGAACAGGCGCGGCGCAATGCGCAGAACGCGAGCGCAGCGCTGGTGCAGACGAGGCACGAGCGCGTCTCGGCATGGCTCGCGCTGTACAAGGCGGTCGGCGGCGGCTGGACGACCACGGAATAGAGCGAGCGCATGACGAAGAACCGGACCACCGTACTCGGCGGCGTCGCGGCCGCGATCGCGATTCTCGTCGGTGCGCTGGCGTGGACGGCCTCGTCGGGCGACGATCGCGCGGTCGAGGCCGGCCGCGGCCACGATGACGCAGCGCTCGGCGGCGTCGCACCGATCGCGTCGCCGCAGGACGGCGGCGCTGCGGGCGCCTCCGCCGCAGCGGGCGCCGCGCGTCCTGCGCTCACGGTCACCACGACGGTGCCGCGCGAAGAATCGTGGCCGATCACGCTCGCCGCCAACGGCAGCGTCGCCGCCTGGCAGGAGATCGTCATCGGCAGCGAAGTCAGCGGGCTGCGGCTGGCCGAGGTGCGGGTCAACGTCGGCGATCGCGTGCGCCGCGGCCAGTTGCTCGCGCGCCTGTCGGACGAGACCGTGCAGGCCGAAGTTGCGCAGATCCGTGCGGCGCTCGCCGAGGCCGAAGCGACGCTCGCCGAGGCGAACGCCAACGCCGAGCGCGCGCGCCGGCTCGACCGCAGCGGCGCCATCAGCGCGCAGCAGATCGAGCAGTACCGCACCGCCGCGCAGACGGCGCAGGCCCGCGTCGCTGCGCAGCGCGCGCGCCTGCAGGCGCAGCAGGTGCGCCTGTCCAACACGCGCATCGTCGCGCCCGACGACGGCATCGTCTCGGCGCGCAGCGCGACGATGGGTTCGGTCGTGCAGCCGGGAGCCGAGCTCTTTCGCCTCATCCGCGACGCGCGCCTCGAATGGCGTGCCGAAGTTCCGGGCGCGGACCTGCCGCGGGTGCAGCCGGGCCAGCGCGCGACGCTGACCAGCGCCGACGGCACGACGACCGACGGACGCGTGCGCATCGTCGCGCCCACCGTCGATCCGCAGACGCGAATGGGGCTGGTCTACGTCGATCTGCCCGAGCCCGGTTCGGCGCGCGCCGGCATGTTCGCGCGCGGAACGATCGCGCTGGGCGAGGCGCCTGCGCGCACGATTCCGCAGGCGGCGCTGGCACTGCGCGACGGCTTCGCCTACGTGTTCCGCGTGGGCCCCGGCAACCGCGCCGTACAGGTCAAGGTCTCGGTCGGCCGCCGTATCGGCGATCGCGTCGAGATCGTCGACGGGCTGGACGCCGATGCGCGCATCGTCGACTCGGGCGTCGGCTTTCTCGTCGACGGCGACCTCGTGCGCATCGTGGATCGCGCGCCGTCATGAGCTGGAACGTCTCGGCGTGGTCGATACGCAATCCCACGCCCTCGGTGCTGCTCTTCGTGCTGCTCACCTTCGCGGGGTTGCTGTCGTTCCACGCGATGAAGGTGCAGAACTTCCCGGACATTGATCTGCCGACCGTGACGGTCAGCGCGCTGCTGCCGGGCGCCAGTCCCGCGCAGCTCGAGACCGAAGTCGCGCGCAAGATCGAGAACGCCGTTGCCACCGTGCAGGGCGTCAAGCACATCTACACGCGGCTGCAGGACGGCGCGGCGACGATCACCGTCGAGTTCCATCTCGAAAAGCCGGTGCAGGAGGCCGTGGACGACACGCGCGCAGCGGTCGCGCGCGTGCGCGCCGATCTGCCCGGCGATCTGCGCGACCCGGTCGTCACGCGCATGGATCTCGCCGGCATGCCGATCCTCACGTACACGATCGCCTCCGCGAGCCGGGACGACGAGGCGCTGTCCTGGTTCGTCGACAACACGGTGAGCAAGGCACTGCTCGCGGTTCCCGGCGTGGGCGCCGTCGCGCGCGTGGGCGGCGTGACACGCGAGATCGCGGTCGACCTCGATCCGCATCGGATGCTGGCGATCGGCGCGACGGCGGCCGAAGTCTCCCGGCAGCTGCGCCGCATCCAGCAGGACGCGCCGGGCGGGCGCGCCGACCTCGGCAGCGCCGAGCAGTCGGTGCGCACGGTCGCCACCGTCGCTTCGGCCGACGAGCTCGCGCGCATGTCGATTCCGCTGTCCGACGGCCGCAGCGTGCGGCTCTCCGACCTGGGCAGCGTGCGCGACACCGTCGCCGAGCGCCGCTCGGCGGCGTTGCTCGACGGCGCGCCCGTCGTCGGTTTCGAGGTCACTCGCAGCCGCGGCGCCGGCGAGGTCGAGGTCGCCGAAGGCGTTCGCGCACGGCTCGCCGAGCTGCAGGCCGACTATCCCGATCTGCGCGTAGCCGAGGCGGTGAACTTCGTCACGCCGGTCGAGGACAACTACGAGGGCTCGCTGCGGCTGCTCTACGAGGGTGCAGCGCTGGCGGTGATCGTCGTCTGGTTCTTCCTGCGCGACTGGCGCGCGACCTTCGTCGCGGCGACCGCGCTGCCGCTGTCGATCGTCCCGGCCTTCGCCGGCATGTACCTGTTCGGCTTCTCGATCAACGTCGTCACGCTGCTGTCGCTGTCGCTCGTCGTGGGCATTCTCGTCGACGACGCGATCGTCGAGATCGAGAACATCATGCGCCACCTGCGCAGCGGCAAGACGCCGTATCGCGCGGCGATGGAGGCGGCCGACGAGATCGGGCTGGCCGTCATCGCGACCACCTTCACGCTGATCGCCGTGTTCCTGCCCACGGCATTCATGAGCGGCGTCGCCGGACGCTTCTTCGTGCAGTTCGGCTGGACGGCGTCGCTGGCGGTGTTCGCGTCGCTCGTCGTCGCGCGCATGCTCACGCCGATGATGGCCGCCTACCTGCTGAAGCCCGACGTCGCGCGCGAAGACGGCCGCATCATGCGCGTCTACCTGCACGCCGCGCGCTGGAGCCTGCAGCACCGCGCCGTCGCGACGATCGCCGCGGCAGTGTTCTTCGCCGGGTCGCTGCTGCTCGTGCCGTTGCTGCCCACCGGCTTCATGCCGCCGGACGACCTGTCGCAGACGCAGGTGCACATCGAGCTGCCCCCGGGCAGCACCTTCGAGCGCACTCTCGCAGCCGCCGAGCAGGCGCGCACGCTGGTGCAGCGCAACGAGCACGTCGTGCGCGTGTACACCGCGGTCGGCGGCGGTTCGGCCGGCGGCGACCCGTTCGTTCCGCAGGGCGTCGCCGAGGTTCGCAAGGCGACGCTCACGCTCGACCTGACCCCGCGCGAGGAACGACGCGGCACGAGCAAGCAGCGCATCGAGGGCGAGTTGCGGCAGGCGCTGGACGCGGTGCCCGGCGCGCGCATCGAGGTCGGGCTGAGCGGCAGCGGCGAGAAATACATTCTCGTGCTGGCGAGCGAGGACGGCGAAGCGCTCGCGCGCCACGCCGCGCTCGTCGGGCGTGAGCTGCGCACGCTGCCCGGCATCGGCAACGTCGTGTCCACCTCGAGCCTGGCGCGGCCCGAAGTCGTCGTGCGGCCCGACTTCCAGCGCGCAGCCGACCTCGGCGTCACCTCGGCCGCCATCGCCGACACGCTGCGCATCGCCACCGCCGGCGACTACGACCAGGACCTGGCCAAGCTGAACCTCTCGCAGCGCCAGGTGCCGATCGTCGTGCGGCTCGCTCCCGAGGCGCGCGAAGACCTGGCGTTGATCTCGCGGCTGGCGGTGCCCGGCGCGCGCGGCCCGGTCGCGCTCGACAGCGTCGCCGACGTCTCGATGGGCAGCGGTCCGGCGCAGATCGATCGCTACGACCGGTTGCGCAACATCAACTTCCGCGTCGAGCTCAACGGCCAGCCGCTCGGCGACGTGGAGAAAAAAGTGCTCGCGCTGCCCAGCCTGCTCGAGCTGCCGCCGGGAATCGTGCAGCGTACCGTCGGCGACGCCGAAGCGATGGCCGAACTGGGGCGAAGCTTCGCGATCGCGATGCTGACTGGTGTGCTGTGCATCTACGTCGTGCTGGTGCTGCTGTTTCGCGACTTCGTTCAGCCGGTCACGATCCTCGTCGCCCTCGTGCTTTCGGTGCCCGGTGCCTTCCTGGCGCTGTGGATCGCCGGCCTGTCGATCTCGATGCCGTCGATGATCGGCCTGATCATGCTGATGGGGATCGCCACCAAGAACTCGATCCTGCTCGTCGAGTACGCGATCATGGCGCGTCGCGACTTCGGCATGTCGCGGCTCGATGCGCTGCTCGACGCCTGTCACAAGCGCGCACGCCCGATCGTGATGACGACGGTGGCGATGGGCGCAGGCATGACGCCGATCGCGATCGGACTGGGTGTCGATCCGAGCTTCCGCGCGCCGATGGCGATCGTCGTCATCGGCGGCCTGGTCACGTCGACGTTCCTGAGCCTGCTCGTCGTGCCGGTGGTGTTCACCTACGTCGACGACGCGGTGCAGCGCCTGCGCGGCCGCAGGCCAGCCGCGGCGCCGGCCGGAGACCACCGCGCGCAGGACGCGGCGGCCGGAGACTGAATTCAGCGAGCGGTGGAGCCGTTTCCGGTCGACGGTCGCGAGCCCGATGCGCTGGCGTCGACGCCCGCCAGGCCCATGCCCTGCAGCATCGAGCCGAGGTCCTCGGCGTGCTCTTCCTCGTTCGCGAGAATCTCTTCCATGACCCGTCTCGAGGTCGGATCCCTGTCGGCGAGCCACTGCACGATCTCGCGGTAGCTGTCGATGGCGATGCGCTCGGCGACGAGGTCTTCGCGGATCATGTCGACGAGATCCTTGCCTTCGACGTACTGCGAGTGACTGCGTGCACTGAGCGTCTGCGGATCCAGGTCGGGCTCGCCGCCGAGTTGCACGATGCGCTCGCACAGCTTGTCGGCGTGTCCCTGCTCCTCGTTGGCGTGCTCGAGGAACTCGGACTTGACCGATTCCGACGCGATGCCCTGCGCCATGAAGTAGTGGCGCTTGTAGCGCAGCACGCAGACCAGTTCGGTGGCCAGCGCCGCGTTCAGCACGTCGACCACCGCCTGGCGGTCGGCGCCGTAGCTCTGCGTGATTGCGCCGCACTCCATGTTCTCGCGTGCGCGCCGGCGCAGTGCCTCGACGTCCTGGACGAAGGGCGTGGATTCGCCCGGCGACGCGGGCGTGGAACCGGTCGTGGATGGCCGGGCGTGAGCGGTGCTCTTGTGGGGCATGACAGCGCTTCTCCTCATCGATTCCGTGCGGCACGAACGCGGCGCTGTTCGCCGCGCCCTGCCGCCAGCGTTGGCAGGAGCATTCGGCAGGCCCGCCGAATGCGCCCGTGGCAAATCGAGAGCCGGGAAGCGGGCGCGGGAAGCCGTGGGGAAGCCGGGGAAACGGGGAAGCCGGGGAAACGGGGAAGCCGGGGAAACGGGGAAGCCGGGGAAACGGGGAAGCCGGGGAAACGGGGAAGCCGGGATGTGCGGGGAAGCCGGGATGTGCGGGGAAGCGCGGAAGCGGCGGTTCGCTACGAGCCGGAACCCGCCAGCTGCGCGCCTTCGGCGCTGCGCCGCTCGATCTGCAGGGACAGGCGGGCCATCCAGCCGACGGCGTCGGTCGCCGCACGCTCGGCGCACGCGAACGCGTCGTCCTGCGCGCTGGAGAGAATCGACTCGAGTTCCTCGACGAGCGCCTCGAGCGGCTTCTGTGCGGCGACGAGCAGGTGCACCGGATCGTGCGAGGCCGGAATGACGTCGCCGCCGGCGTTCGCCCCCGGCGGGACGGAGTCTTCGGCCACGGGGGCGCGGTGCGCTGCGATGAACGCATCCAGAAGGTCGGCGCTTTGCGCATCGCCCAGTCCGCGCAGGCGTTCGGCGAGCGCGCGGTACTCCAGCGCGACCGCGGCGAAGCGTTGCGTCAGGTAGGCGCGCAGCGCCTCGGGCGCTGCGAGCAGTTCGGGCGCGACGGCGCCCGGTGCGGGCAGCTCTGCGCGCTTGCGTTCGCGGTGGTACGCCTCGCGGCGCCACCGGCGAACCTGTGCAGCATGGCGCAGTTCCTCGGCGGCCAGGCGCTCGGCTTCGATCGCCACGCTGCGGTCCGCGGCGTGCGCGGCCAGGTACGAATAGAACGAGAAGGCGCGCTGCTCGTTCTCGACGGCGATGGCGAACGCGCGATAGGGCGTCAGCAGCGCGCTGCCGGCGATCGCGTCCCAGGACGTTTCGAGCTCGGCCGGCAGCACCCATCGGAACTCGCCGGCGTCGGGTACCGGCACGCTGAGTTCTTCGGCACGTTTCGCCACCGCCGCGACGTGCTCGCGCTCTTCTTCGAGCATGCGCTGCAATGCGTCGGCGGTTTCCGGTTCGCCGCGCCGCCGCATCGTCTGTTCGAGTTGTTCGTAGCGGCGGACCGCCTCGACCTCGATCGCCATCGCGATGCCCACGAGCATCGGCAGCGTCACCGATTCGAGCTGCGGATCGTGACCGAGGAGCGATACGCGCATGGGATGCATGGGATATCTCCGGGGGGCGGCTTATACTGCGACCCGTTTCGCCATGATCGCATCCAGGTTGCTGCAACGCCATCTCCGCCTCGCGGCGTTCGCGATTCGGGGACTCCTTCTCGCGCTGGTCCTGGCGGTGGTGCCTGCTACCGTGCATGCGCAGGACCCCACCGCGCTGCTCGACACCTTTCTCGCCAGGACGCCCGCGGCCGACGTCTTCCCCGGCGCCGATCGCTTCGGGCCGGTGCAGGGCTCGCCGCCCGTGGCCCCCGTCTACAAGGGGCAGGAGCGGGTCGGCTTCGCCTACCTCACCTCCGACTTCGTCGACACGACCGGTTATTCGGGGCAGCCGATCCGCGTCCTCGTCGCGCTCGACGATGCCGGCACGATCGTCGGGCTGAAGCTCGTCGAGCACCACGAGCCGATCGTGCTGATCGGCATCCCCGAGAAGCGCGTCGTCGACTACCTGCATTCGTTCATCGGCTACGCGCCGCTGCGCGCCAGCGCCGAGGGCAAGGGGCCACCGCACGCCGACATCGTCAGCGGCGCGACGGTCACGGTGCTGATCCTGGGCGAGAGCGTCACGCGCTCGGCGCTGCGCGTCTCGCGCGCGTTGCAACTGCACGGCGGCGCGGCTTCGGCGTCAGCCGCAGGTGGCGATCGACGCGTGATCGACGAGCAGGCCGGCGGCATCGTCGACTGGAACACGTTGATTGCGCAGGGAGCGGTCGGGCATCTGCACCTGACGATCGGCGAGGTGAACCGTGCGTTCGCCGAATCGGGCAACGCCGCGGCAACCAGGCACCCGCAAGCGGGTGCGCCCGATGGCACGTTCATCGACCTGTACGTCGCGCTCGTCTCGCAGCCCGCCATCGGGCGCAGCCTGCTCGGCGAAGACGAATACGCGAACGTGCAACGCATGCTCGCACCCGGGCAGCAGGCGGTGCTCGTGGCCGGCGACGGGCTGTATTCGTTCAAGGGCTCGGGCTACGTGCGCGGCGGCATCTTCGACCGCATCGAACTGATCCAGGGCGCCGAGGCGATCCGCTTCCGCGACCGCCAGCATCGACGCGTGGGACAGATCGTGGCGCCGGGGGCGCCGGCGCTGCGCGAGATCGGCGTGTTCGGCGTTCCGGTGGGAGCCGAGTTCGATCCGGCCGCGCCCTGGCGATTGCAACTGCTCGTGCAGCGACCGGTAGGCGCGCTCGAGAAGGTCTTCGTCGATTTCCCGCTCGCCTATCGGCTGCCCGAGCAATATACGAAGCCGGCTGCGGCCTCCGCGCCGGCCGCGGGGTCGCCGGCGCCGGCGGCCG
>JACDJC010000598.1_pt1 | contig 40757 bp, 46 predicted proteins | sample 7454191 | NCBI WGS metagenome assembly JACDJC01 (sample SAMN14253291, study PRJNA609438) | sludge metagenome | isolation source: sludge after 25d culture with pyrite and EDTA | collected 2018-12-20
CTCACCTCGCTTTGGTGCACACGAGTATTGAGCATAGTCGAGATTGGTGCAGATCACTTCTGATATTGAACTGTCAGGAGCTGGCTGCACAACAGCCATTACGCCCAATCAACTGGTGCAGTCGTCTTCTGAAAATGACAGGCGGGGATCTAGCCGTGGATCTCCGACCTGGTGCGCAGGCCAAAAAAAACCGCCCCGGAGTGCGGGGCGGCGAAGTAGGGCGGTCGTGCTGTTATCCGATCTTGGCGGCCCGCCTCGGCCGCTGCTCCTGTTTCTGCTCGCGCTTCTGTTCCTGGTCGATCCTCTGCGCCTTCTCCTGCTGGCCAACATCGACCAGCACCTTGCCCACGGCCGTACTGACCTGACGCTGTACGCCTTCGCGCCCCAGCTCGCTCTTGTTGGCCAAGTCGTTGAAGTCGGTGAAGCCCTTGGGATCGCCGGCCTGCTCGCCCGGTGCAAAGATCGGGAAGATGGCCTTGCCACCTACTGCCTTTGCGGCTTCCTCGGCCTTGGCCCGGCCGGGGTTGTAGCCGCGTTCCAGCTCCTGGGCCTTGTCGTCGTCGCCGGCGATGATGATGGGCTTGTCCGGGTACTTCTCATGCAGTGCGCGGGCGACGTGGGGCAGGTTGCCCGAGTCGAACGCCGCGACCGTGGCAAAGCCCAGCGCCTCGGAATTGCTCGCCGCTGTGGCATAGCCCTCGGAAATGACCAGGGCCGGCGCTGCGGCCAAGGCATCCATGCCGCCGACCGGATGAAAGCATCCTTCCTTCTTGCTGTCCTTGGCGAACCGCTTGGTGCCGTCCTCCTGGATGTACTGCATCGCCCATTGCTTGCCGTCCGCATCGAACACCGGAATGTAGGTTTTCTGGCCTTCCTTGTCGGTCAGCACGCCCGCCTGCGGCTTGATGCCCTTGGCTTCCAGGTACGGCGTCGGCTGCTCGATGGGCGCAAGGGTGGCCATCTGACGGCCGACACGCTGGGCCGTGGCTTCGTGCGCCTGCTCCTGTGCGGCCTCGCGCTCGGCCAGCTTGGTCGCGGCCTCGGCTTGCAGCTTGGCCTTTTCCTCGTCGCTCAAGGCATAGCCCTTGCTCTTCCAGGTAATGTCCGTGCCGGTCTTGTTGTTGATGATCCGGCCGGCCGGGTGGCCGTCCAGGTGCCCGACATAGAAGCCGTCCAGGGTTCCAGACTTGCCGCCGTCCACCGGCACGCGATGTTTCTTGCCGTCCATGATTGGATGGTCGCCGTCCGGTCGCTGGCCGACGAATAGGCCGGCGCTGCGCATGGCTTGCGCGAACTCTTCCCTTGGCGTCATAGCCGGCCCTTGCTGGGCCGATACGTTGTCGGGGTTCCAGCGTTCCAGCTTGGCCATGTCGGCACGCGGGCCGGCATACCAGGACTTCGCCGCCTTATCCCAAAGCGCGCCGGCCGCTTTGGCCTCGCCACGCTCGGCATAGGGCACGGCAAGGTACTGGCGGGCCTGTGCGGGCTTCTGCGCCTGCTCCTGGCCCTGGGTGGCCTGCTGGGCCGCCTGTGGCTCTGCGGCCGCTGTAGCGGCTCCCTGCGCCCATTTGGCAAACGGTGCGGTATCGACGCCCGGCGGCACGTACCAGGACTGTTGCTGACGATCCCAGCGTGCCCCGAGTCCCTTGGCCTCGTCTTTTTCCTTGAAAGGCACGTTGATGTACTCGCGTTCGGCCTTCTGCTGCGCCGGCGCAGCCGTCGCGCCCTGGGCCTGCTCCTGCTGCTCGCGCTCATGCTCGGCAATGCGATTCTGCAAGTCCTGGTCGTTCAGCATCACGGTCATTTCAGCGTCTTTGCGTGCTTCTTTAGCGGCTGAAATGTCCTCGTCGGTGCTGTTCGGATCGCGGCGCACCCGCTCTTCATGGACGCGGGCCAGCTTCGCCGCTCGCTCAACATCGTTCACTTCGGCGTAGGCATCGACCGCCGCCAGGCGCTGGGCCAGCTCGTCGGCCTGCTGTTCGCCGTCGAAGTCAGCAAGCCATTGGTGCGTGCCATCTTCCCGGCGGGCATACACCCCATAGAACTGCGGTTCAACGCCAAGGGATGCGGCCGAAGTGACGTGCTGATCGTCGCCTTCGCCTTCCATGACGTTGCCCTGGACTTGCACCTGGCCGATCCAGTCAGCGGGCAGCGTGAAGCCAAATGCCTTTTCGCTGGCTTCGTTCAGCGCCTGAATGTCGATTGCCCTGGTCGCCTCGGTGCCAGTGTGCAAGTCGCGCAGCGCGCTTGTGACCTCGGCATCAGGCCGGGACATGATGCCGTTGTCGGCCAGCCGATCCACCAGGCGGCCGGGCAGGTTGTCGATGTTGGTTGGTTGCATGGCCAGCTCCTTTTCTTGCTGCTGGGCCTGGTCTTGCTCCTGCACCTGCACCTGCTCGAAGGCCAGCACGTAATCATGGATTTTCTCGGCGTCGGATGAGGCGCGGAAAATTTCCAGCGGATCGTCTTGCAGCGCCTTGATCCAGGAACCGACATAAGCGGCGTGCTGCTCGGGGTCGTGGCCAATGCCCAGCTCGTCGCCCACGATCATCGAAGAAATCTCGGCCCGCAATTCTTCCTTGGCGTACCCCTCCGATCCGAACGGATGGGCAAGGTCACGGTCGAGGCGCGAAGGGTGGCCAGTCCAATGTCCCAGCTCGTGCAAGGCCGTCGCGTAGTAGCGGTCGGCGCTCTCGAACTGGCTTTTTTCCGGCAGGGTGATGCTGTCGGTCGAAGGCCGATAGAAAGCCCGATCCCCGGCCGCGTGGGTGATCTTCGCCCCGGACGCTTGCAGGATGTGTTCGGCCCGCTCCACGGCATCCCACTGCTGTTCTGCCTTGGGCTTGATCTGCTGCGGCGGCAGGCCGTCGATCTGCTCGCCGTTGAAAACGGTAGCGAAGAACACGCGGGGCCGTTCGAGCTGGACGGTTTCCTTGATCTTCTCGCCGTTCGCATCGCGCACCGGCCGGCCCTGGTCATCCAGCTTGTCTTGCTCTTCGCTGAATTTCCAGTATTGAACGGGCGTGCCTTTCTCGCCCTTGCGCACCTGTGCGCCGGCGGCCGCCGCCTGCTTGTAGGTCATCCAGCGCGAGTCATCCCGGCCTTGGGCCATCAGGTGAATTGCGTTAATGCCCTTGTAGCGTTTGCCGGTGGTGGGGTTCATCGGCATCAGCGAATTAGGTTCGCCTGGTTGCCACGGTTTTTGCCACGGCGCGGTGCCAGCCTTGAGCTGTTCGATCAGCTTTTCGGCCACCACTTCATGAAACGGCTTCTTCGGTTCCATAGTGTTGTCCCTTCTGAATAGTTCGTTGATCTCCGGGAATGTCTGCTGTGTCCTGGTGCGGTCGTGCAGGCCCTGGGCGACCATGCACACGATGTTGTGCAGGTCGTCGGCCCCCATCGGCCGGACACGGGCGATGCAGGTTTCCTTGAAGGATTGCTGGCCTCGCTGTTGCACCTGGTCGTTGCCAACGTGGTGACGTGGTGCGATGCCTTCGGATTGCAGGGCAATGACTTCCTCGGCGCGCATGTCCAGCGATGTGCCGGCATAGCGTTCGTTGATGTCATCCCATAGCGGCTTGAGCGTTGGTTCTTCGCGGCCGGCGATCACGCCATCGAGCAAGGCCCGCTTCTCGGCCGGTGCGAAGGTGTTGGCCCCGTAGTGCCCTAGAACCTCATGGCGCAACGTAATGAGCAAGTCGCGGGCGTCCTGGACGTTTTCCAGGGGAATGTCCACGCGACCCCGATAGGTGCGTCCGTTGGGGGCTATCGTCTCTTTCGGCAGATAGCCGCCCTTCATGTCCTGGGGCACTTCCACGGCACGCGGCCCGTAAAGCTGGGCCGTGTTGTCGCGGAACTTGTAGGCCAGCTCAAGCGCGCCGGGGTAGTCGGTCAAGAACAACCGCGCTACCCCTTCGGCTTCAGCCTTGGTCATGGCCATCTATCAACCCTCCTTGGCGTTGTGCCTGGCGATGGCCTCGGGCACCGTCTCGCCCGGCTCCATGCCGAACCGCTCGCGGGCATTGGTGCGCGTGATGAAGGTCGGGATTTCCGCGCTGGGGCCTTCGTCGTCCAGGAAACCGGGCTGCTCTTCGCCCAGCACGTCCACCAGGTCGGCATTGCTGTCGGCGGCGTCCTCTTCGCTCAAGGCATCCTCCACGAAAGCGCCGGCGCGCTCGGCTTCCTCGGGGTCGAACTCGGCCTGGTAGCCGGGCGTCTGCGCATCGGTCAGCTTTTCGCGCAGCGCCTCGGTGGCGCTGGCGTAGTCATCGACCGGCGGCAGCTCGGCCGTGGTATCGGTGTTGGTTTGGTTCTTCGGGTCAGTCATGGCGTTACTCCTTGTCGGTGGTTGAATCTGCGGGGCCGCTGCGGCCCTTGCTGTAGTCGGGCCGGCCTTTCAGGTCGGGATAGGTCTGCTTGCAAGCGGGGTAGTTGCTGCATCCCCACCAGAAATGCCCCTTCTTCTTGCTCGGCCGGCGCGAAAGGCCGGTGCCGCACGCCATGCACTTGTGCAGGGTGGACACTGGCGCGGCTTCTTTACCGCCGGCGATGGACACGGCCCCGGTGTTGGCCTTGGCCACCTGGTCGCGGATGAAGGATTCTTGTTTCGTGATGAACGCGGCCAGCTCGGCGGTGCCCTGCTCGATGCCCTTCAACATGCGTTCGTAAAGCGCGGTGAGAACCGGACTTTTCACGACTTCGGGCAGCGCGTCGATCACGCTGCGGCCCAAGGTGGTGCTGATAATTTGCTTGCCCTTGGTTTCCAGGAACTCGCGCCGCTTCAACTCGGCAATGATCGAAGCGCGGGTTGCGGAAGTGCCGATGCCATCGCCTTCGCGCAGCATCTTCTTGTGCTCGGCGTCGGCCACGAACTTGTGGATGTTCTCCATTGCGCGGGTCAGCGTGCCCTCGGTGAACCGCTGCGGTGGCTTCGTCTTGGAATCCTTGCGGCTCGCATCCGTGCAAGTCACGCCGTCGCCTTGCTTCATCGTCGGCAGGCGCTGGCTATCGCTGTCGTCCTGCTCCTTGTCGGTGTCCTCGTCGGCCTGGTCGTACACGTCACGCCAGCCGTTTTTCGTGACTACCTTGCCGCTGGCAGCGAACGTCTCGCCGGCCACGTCCACGCCCACGGTGGTCTGCATGTATTCGTGCAGTGGGTAGAACTGCGCGATGTAGGCCCGCACGATCAATTCATAGATGTTGCGCTCGCGCTCGCTCAAGCCGGCCTTGTTGCCCTTGTGCATGGTCGGCACGATGCCGTGGTGCGCGGTGATCTTGGAATCGTTCCAGGTCTTTGACTTGATGCGCGGATCGGCGGCATCGACCAGGCCGGCCAGCTCCGGGTTCACATGCTTGACGGCATCGAGCACGTTGGCGGCGTCGGCGTGCTGCGACTCGGGCAGGTAGGCGCAGTCGGTTCGCGGGTAGCTGGTCAGCTTGTGCGTTTCATAAAGCGACTGGCAGGTATTCAGCACGTCCTCGGCGCTGTACCCGTACTTGTTTGACGCCAGTACCGTAATGTCGGACAGCGCGAACGCCAGCGGCTGGTTCTGCTTCTTCGCTTCCTGCTTGTACTCGGCAATGCTGCCTGGCTGGCCCTTGATGCTGGCCACCAGGGCATCGGCCACGGCGGTATCGACAAGGCGGCCTTCGCTGTCCAGGCCGGCTTGATCCTCCTTCGCCTTCCAGGCGGCCATAAACGTGCCGCCTTCATGCTGGATCGCGGCCCGGATCGTGTGGTACGGAACGGGCTTGAACGCCTCGATTTCGCGGTCACGATTCACAACCAGGGCCAGCGTCGGGGTCTGCACGCGGCCCACGGTCAGCAAGGCCCTGGAACCGCCGCGCTGCGCCCGCAGGGTGTAGGCGCGGGAAAGGTTCATGCCGATCAGCCAGTCAGCGCGTGCGCGCCCTCGGGCCGCATCAGCCCAGCCGCGATAGGTGTTGTTCTCTTTCAGCGCGGCCAAGCCACGCTTGACCGTTACGGTGTCTTGAGCCGACACCCAAAAACGGCGCGTCGGCTTGTTGGCCTTGAAGTGGTGCAGCACTTCATCGACCAGCAACTGACCTTCGCGGTCGGGGTCGCCGGCGTTGACGATTTCGCCCGCTTCCTTGATGAGTTTGCCGATTACGGCAAGCTGCTTCTTGGCATCGTCCTTTGGCCGCAGAATCCACGTTTCCGGGATGATGGGCAGCTCTTCGATGCGCCAGATTTTCTTGCCGGCCTTGTTGCGCGGCACGTCGTCCGGCGTGTACTCGTCCGGCTCGGCCTGTTCCAGCATGTGGCCAAAGCACCAGGTAATTTTGTCGGTGCCGCACTCGATGTAGCCGTCGCCTTTGCTTGTGACGCCCAGCGCCTCGGCAATGGCTTTTGCTACGGATGGTTTTTCAGCGATGAAAAGTCGCATGGTGATCCCCTTCCCTACCAGGTGATGACCGGACGAATCACGGTCTTGACTTGCGAAAGATTGATTGGCCCGAAGTAACGGCCATCGAAGGAAGTGCCGCTTACGTCCGACATAAGCAGCACCTCGGAATTGCCCAGCGTGTAGCGGTCGGCCTGGAAACGCGGCAATGGCCTGCCAGCGGAATCGGTCTTGATCGGCTTGCTCAAGGGCAGCAGCTCGCCATTCACCCGCACGCCGTCATCAGTGACGGTCACGGTGTCGCTTTTAGCGGCTAAAACGCGCTTCATCATGTAGCCGTAGCCGCCCGCGCAGAAGCCGGCCCCGATGTAGCCCCTTTCCTTGGCGTCATCGAACACGCCCGCTTTCGGCGGGCACCAAAGCACGTAAGCGCCCTTCTCCACCGGCGCACTGGTTGTCCAGTACAGGCCGACCGGGATGCTCTTGGTCGTGTTGATGCGGGCACCGGCGGCATAGCAGGCCGCGCCCAGCACCAGGACGGCCGCGCCGGCGATGGTCACGCCTACGGTGATGCGTTTCGCCACGCTCTTCATATCGTGATCCCCTGCCCTGCGTCCTGGACGTGGATGGTCTTGTCGCTGACCTTCGGGGCCGGAATTGCGGCCCTGGCCTGGAATACCGGGTCTTTGAAGTAAAGCGGCTGTTTGCCGTAGATCGCGGGATAGCCGGCCACATACACAACCATGTCGCCCGCTTCCTCAATCTCGCCGGTGGCCGACTTGCGCGGCCCTGGCATACGCAAGCATTCATCGGGGGTAAGCAAGGGGCGCTGCACTTCCTGGAACGTGCGCGACACCTGGCCCAGCATCGCGGCCGTGCGTCGGCCGCTGGTCGTGATCTGTTCCTTGACGATGGTGGTCTGGCCGGTCAGCCGCGAAAGGTGTTCGGCAGTCTCGACACGGTTGGGCGGATAGGCGTTCTGGACGTGGCAGTTACTGGTAATCGTCTCGTCGTGGCCGTAGCCGGTTTCGCGGCTCTTGAGCTGGTTAATGTCCTGGCAAATCAGGTAGCACTTGATGCCGTAGCCAGCCACGAAAGCCAGCGACTCTTGCAGGATTTCCAGCTTCCCAAGGCTCGGGAACTCGTCCAGCATCATCAGCAGGCGGTGTTTGTAATGCGCGACCGGCCGGCCGTTCTCGAAGTCCATCTTGTCGGCCAGCAGGCGCACGATCATGTTCACCATGATTCGCACCAGCGGGCGCAGGCGGGCTTTGTCGTTGGGTTGCGTGACGATGTAGAGGCTGGCCGGGTCGTCCTGGTGCATCAGGTCTTTGATGCGGAACTCGGACTTGCTCACGCTGCGGGCCACAACTGGATCGCGGTACAGGGACAGGTACGATTTCGCGGTGGACAGCACCGAACCCGCTTCTTCCTCGGGCCGATCCATCATGTCGCGGGCCGCCGATCCGATGGCATGGTGATTCTGGCCGTCAACGTGGCCATAGGTCGCCATTTCCATCCACAACTCGCCAACGTCGCGGTTGGGATCGGCCAGCATGGCATCGACCGATGGCAAGGTCGCATAGGTGCCGTCTGCCTGGGCCTTGTAAAGCGCGTGCAGGATCACGCCGACCAGCAAGGCAAACGCGGTTTTCTGCCAATGGGAGTCCAGGCCCTTGCCGTCCGGGTCAACGATGAGCTGGGCAAGGTTCTGAACGTCGCCCACTTCAAATTCGGTGCCCAGCCGGATTTCGTCCAGTGGGTTCCAGCAAATCCCGCCGTTCGATGAAGCCGGCTCGAAGCGCAGCACCTTGTTCTTGGCGTGCTTCTTGCGCCATCCGGCGGTCAAGGCCCACAACTCGCCCTTGAGGTCGGTAATGACGGCGCTGGCCGGCCACGAAAGCATGGTCGGGACAACCAAGCCGACACCCTTACCGGAGCGCGTCGGCGCGTAGCACAAGACATGCTCCGGGCCGCTGTGACGCAAGTAATAGAACGAACCGTCCTTGTCCTCCCAGCCGCCGACATAGACGCCGGTAGCGGTTGGCTCTTCCTTGCCGGTCACGACTTCCAGGACGGTGCGCGGCCGGGGCAGCAGGCCGGCGGCCTGAATGTCCTTCTTCTCGGCCCAGCGGGCCGATCCGTGCAGGAACTGGTTTGCCTTGGACGTATTCGAGGCAACCACCTTGGCGATGGCCACGCCCAGCAGTCCAACGGTGGAAACCAACATGCCGACACTGCCGGCGCTCATGATTTCGTTGGGATAGTGGCTGTACCACTTCGACGCCCATTGCAGGATCGACCAGGGCGCATAGATATGGCCGATGTGGCCGCCAAGACTGGCCTGGTAGTCGAACGTGTGCGCGAAATACTGCGTAGCGGCTTGCAGGCCGCCGGCCAGCGACAAAACGCCCAGCGTTGGCAGCAGCTTGCCGGCCTTGGGCTTCGCAGAACGTACCTGCGGGCCAACTGCGTTGTTCATCTTTATTTTCATCTGCTCCTTCCTTTCGACGTTTTGATCGAGCCTTTGGGTGTGATCGAAACGGCATCGCCAACGGCAATGCGCTTCAAGCGGTTGGCGGTGGCCTGGTCGATGGGCATCACCAACACGTCATCGCCACGCTTCACCAGGGCCAAGGTCTGGCCTTCGACGTTCCGCATACCGGCAAACGACAACGCGCCATCCCCGGCAGTATAACGCGAGTGTTTCGGTATATCGAAACCTTTTAGCCGTTTGCCTTCGCGTTCGGCAATGTATTTATCCATTGCCTTGACCTGCTCCGGCTTGTATTGCGGCCCGGCTTCTAGCCTTCCTCCTGGCCTAGAAACTCCCCGTCGCAGTGCGTTATCTGGTTGGGTTCCTTGCTGCTCCATGTGACCAGGAACATCACGCGGCAATAGCACTTCACTTCCGCTGGCGATGCGAACCACACCGAGTTTGGACAGTGCTCGCAAACGGTTCTTGCTTTGGGGCGGCGGGACTCTTCCAATGCGTCCAATGTCGGGCTTCCGGTGCTGTCCGGTGGCGTGAACCCTTCCTGCTGGATCGCGGCCGCCTCGGTCGGCGTTGACGCTGGATCGGGCAGCGTCGTTGTCGGCAGCGGGTCTTGATCCAGGGCGGCCAGTGCCGCGTCCAGTTCGTCCTCGATCTTGTTGGGGTCTGTCATGGGTGTTCTCCTTCTTCAAAAGCGCCTGACGCCGGCTTTCAAGGGCCGGATCGGCAAACGTGATGGGTAGTTGTGAATCGACGGCGGCACGGATGATCTGCGCCTTGAACTCGGTGGTGCCGTTGACGGTGATGCGGCTCCCGTAGCGTTCCATTGCCAGCCGAAGGGCCTGCTGCAAGCCCTCGCGGGTGGCCTCGCGGGACACTTGCAGCTTGTCGCCGTCATCCCGCACGGCAGTCTTGCCAGCGCGGAAAATGATCGTTCCCTTCTTCGTGATGTTGTCCACCACGGGCGCATGTCCGGGCTTGGCCTGGCCCTGGCCCTGGACGGTGTTGCCCTTGAGGCCCTGGGCGGCCTCTCGGGCGCGCAGGGCGGCCAGCGCCTCGGCATTGCCCTGCAAGGCTTCCTTCTTGAGCCAATCGGCCCATGTGCGCCGCTTATGCTCGTCGTAGCAGCCCTGGCGCTCGCGCTGGTGTTCCTTGTTGATCGCCTGGATTTCGTCGCGCAGCGCCTTGCTCGCCTGGGCATACAGCAGCTTCTTGGTCGCCGCCTTCCCCCCCATCAATTTGATGGCAGCACGCCGCAAGCGACTGGATCGCTTCGCATCCTCGACCTTCCTGGTCTTGCTCTGCCTTGCCTTGTCCAGGGCCGCCCGCTGCGCGGCCGCCAAGGTTTGCTGGTCGGCCTTATACCTGGCGTACAACTCGGTGGTATTGACCCGCAGGCGTACCGGCTTCTTCTGGTACTGCCGCTTCGCTTTGGTTTGCGCTTGCCGTTCGGGCGATGCCTCGAACGGGCCAAACCTCGCTTCCAGCTTCGGTTTGGAAAGTTCGCGGGCTACTGTGCTTGCCTTGACCTGGGTGCCGTCGCCGGCTTCGATCACGAAACCATTGCCTTTTGCTCGCAGCTCTAGACCGTTGGCCTGCAACGCTTGGTGCAGTTCCGTCCAGGACTGCGCGGCCTTGATCTCTTCCAAGCATTCGCGCTTGATCCATCCGACCAGGCTTTCCACGCCGGCATGTCGTTCCATGTCGGCCGCCCGGCCTTCGGCGATGCTGCGCGCCGGGGTGTGATTGTCTTTTTCCAGCCCGTAGTCCCGTTCCAGGACTTCGCACAACTCGCCTAACGTCCGATAGGACTGGAAGGGTTCGTGCATCGTGTTGCGCGTCGGGTGAATCTTGTTGATGGCGATGTGGATGTGCAGGTTGTCGGTGTCGTGGTGCACGGCACTGATTCGTTGATGCTCGCCATAACCCAGCCCCGCGCAAATACGCTCTTCAATCGCCTTGAGGGTGTCGGCGTCGGGCTTCTCGCCAGCGCGAAAGCTCACCAGCAGGTGAAAGGTCTTGTCGCCGGTCGCTCGGGTGTTCATGTGCTGCGTGGCCAGCACCTCGTCCGTGGCGGCCTGTACGGTGCCGGCCTGGCAGTTCGTCAACGTGACCAAACCCAGCCGCTCGGTCTTGCTCTGCGCGTCCGTGATGTACTGCACCAGGCCGGCAAAGTCGCTCTTGCCAAGCGACCGCATGGGGACGTGCTTGGCAATCACTGGCGGCCTCCGGTTTTTTTAGCGGCTAAAGTCATGGTTCGGCCCTCGGCCGTACCACGGCTTTCATGACGCGCCCCATTTCGTCCTGGGTAGCCTCGATCCGGCCCAGCAGCGCCAAGATGGTTGCCTCGCCAAACTTCGCCGTCCGCGCGTCATCGGTCAGCCAGAGTTTCAGCAGGCCGCCAAGGCGGCCAAGGTCGCCATTGATCCGGGCCAGCTCGCGCACGCGCTCGTAGTCTGTGATGCCCTTGATTTCGTAACCCTGGCCGACTTCGCGCAAGTAGCGCGCAACGCTCAAGCCGGCTTGTCGGGCTTGGCGTTCTATCTCTTCTTTCTCGTCCGGGAACACCGGCACCCGCAGGTGGTGGCGGCGCTTCCGGCCTGTTTGCTTTTCGTCTTTCTCCATCGTCCAACCTCGGTTGTTGCTTCTTTGCCGGCGGTAGCCGGCTGCCTCGCAGAGCAGGATTCCCGTTGAGTGCCCCCGGCGCGAATAAGGGACAGTGAAGATAGATAACCGGCTTGCCGGTTAGCTAACTTCACCCATCCTGCCCGCCTTACGGCGACGTTAACGCCAAGAATGAAATCAGATTCACCTTCGATTTACTAGCGATTTTGCCTCAAAACAGGCCCGATTGCATCAACGATATAGCGAAACCGGCCATAGTTGCGCTAGAATCGTGGCTGTAGTGCTCCAATCGACCTAAAATCGGGAAGGAATCGGATTGATGAAGGATGAAAAATCGTTATGGCTAAGAGCCTTTCAGAACGCATTGCCCAGCGGGTGAGTGCCAAGCAACCGAGTCGAACCGGGAAGAACCGGGCATCGTTCCTGGCAGTTCGGGACGATGTGAGGAAGGCCCTGGACGATGGCTGGCCAGTCAAGGTGATCTGGGACACCTTGCGCGATGAAGGAAAGATCGAGTTCGGGTATGACGCCTTTATCGGCTACGTGAACCGACTCATCCGAAACGCTGAAACGTCACCCGCAAAGCCGCCGGCCGACCAGGTGAAGGCTGACAAGCCAGCACCGAAGGCCAAGGCGAAAACCGACGCACCACAAGAACCGAAGGCAGAAGCGCCATCCATTGGTGGCTTCAACTTCAACCCGAAACCGAACAAAGAGGATTTACTGTAATGGCGAAAATTCACATGGTCTTGCAAGGCAAGGGCGGCGTCGGCAAGTCGATGATTGCGGCCGCGATTGCCCAGTACAAAGTCAGCAAGGGGCAGAAGCCGCTTTGCATCGACACCGATCCGGTCAACAGCACCTTTGAGGGGTATCGGGCGCTGAACGTCCAGCGCCTGAACATCATGGATGGCGACGAAATCAACACCAGGAACTTCGATGCCCTGGTGGAACAAATCGCCTCGACCGAAAACGACGTCATCATCGACAACGGGGCCAGCTCGTTCGTGCCGCTGTCCAGCTACTTGATCGGCAACCAGGTGCCGGCGTTGCTCCAAGAAATGGGCCACGAACTGGTAGTGCATACGGTTGTCACCGGCGGCCAAGCCTTCCTGGACACCCTGAACGGCTTTAGCACGCTCGCACGGCAGTTTCCGGCCGAATGTGTGTTCGTGGTCTGGCTGAACCCGTATTGGGGGCCAATCGAGCATGAAGGCAAGGGCTTCGAGAAAATGAAGGCGTACACCGACAACAAGGCGCGGGTATCGGCCATCATCCAGATTCCGGCCCTCAAGGAAGAAACCTACGGCCGCGACTTCTCGGAAATGCTCCAGGAACGCCGGACATTCGATGAAGCCCTGGCGGACTCGGCCCTTACGATCATGACGCGGCAGCGGCTCAAGATCGTGAAATCGCAGCTTTTCCAGCAGCTTGAAAACGCGGCGGTGCTCTAATGGCCAGCGACGACAAGATCGAGGAAACCATCAAGGCCATTGCGGCACGGCACGGCATCGCCGTCAGCCGCGATGACCCGATCCTGGTACTGCAAACGATCAATGATCGTTTGATGCAGGACAGCCAAGCGGCCCAGCAAGAAATCCTGGAAGGCTTCAAATCGGAGCTGGAAGCGATTGCGCACCGCTGGGGTGAGGACTCCAAGGGAAAGGCCGAAAGGACGCTTAACGCGGCCCTGGCGGCCTCCAAAGAGGCAATGGCGCAGGGGATGAAGGACGGCGCGAAGGCGGCGGCCGAAGCCGTCCAGCGCGAGTTTGACGCCAGCGCGGCAAAGCTGGCCGGCTCGATCCGGGAAGCGCGCCGCGTGTCGATGCTGAACATGGCCGCCGCCGGCCTGGCTGTTCTGGCTGCGGCGCTGGCCTTGTGGGCCTCGATGTAGGCCCGGCTTCATGCGCTCAAGAAAAAGCCCGGCAGTGCCGGGCTTTTGCTTATACGGTGCGGGACAACCCCAAAGACTGCGACCGTCCTAGTCGTTGTTCCTGGGCCTGCTTTCGTTCCTGCTCCTGCTTGCGCGTAAGCGCCTGGTGTCGGCGTGCTGCTTCGCGCATCGCATCCCAATCCGAAGCTAAGTCGGGACGCTCGGCGCGCATCTTGCGCGTGGCCAGCTCTTCGATCTTGGGCGCGTGGATGCCCATGCCTTCCTTGATTTCGCGGACGACCTCAAGGCGCGTATGCAGAACCTGTAAACGCGCCTGCTGCTGCGCCTGGTTGGTCTGCCACGCCTGCCGTGTACCTGGTCGTGCCAAGAATCCCGGCTTTCCGGCCTGGGCCTGCTGCAAGCGGGCTTGTTGCCGGTCGATCAGGTTTTCTAGGCGATCCTCGATGTGCTCCACCTGGGCGAACTTCGACTGGACATAGATGGCCAGCGCCTCTTGATAGGTCTGCTCGATAGGGGCGGCCTCCAAGGCCGCCTGCTGCTCGCGTTCTATCTCCTGGGCAGCCTCTAGCAACTCTTCGCCGCCGCTCGTAGCGGCTGCGCTGCGACCCGACCGGATGGGTGCCGGGGTGTTGCTGTCGCGTCGGAATGCTGGGTTTTTCAAGGAAGCCTCCTTTAGCCGCTAAAAATTATCGGGATCGCCCTCGGCTAAGTTTTGCGGCTTCGGCGGCCACCACGGCCTTGCCCTGGGCGTCGTAACTAATACTCTTTGATACTCCTACTTCTGGTACTTTATCGAAATTTTGCCGGTCGTGCATGACAAAATTTTTCCCGATTTGCTGGTACACGCTTCTACTGTCCGAGTGGACGATCATCCCGTCATGCTTCTGGCCCTTGTCGGCTTCCTTCGCCATGTACAGGTTGTAAATGCCTGGCTTGAGTGCGCCGGCCTTATCCACCTTCTCGTTTGTCCACGCGCCTCCTTGCTCGGTCTGAACGATGCGCTGCCCGTTCATGACCAATAGGCGTTGTTTCATTGGACACTCCTATCGTTGGTACTGCTGGTTAAAAATGGGATGTTGGCACCTCCATACGCCACAACAGAAAAAGCCGACCTCGGCAGTTCGAGGCCGGCTTTTATCCATGTTGCCGGGGCGCGCTTGTCAAGGTAACACCGGCAATTTTAGTCAAAGCCCCCCGATAAATCAGGATTTATCGTTCTTACCCCGGCCGCCCTCGGCCTTCGTTGCTTTTGCCATGACGGTTTCCAGGGCTTCCAGGCGTCCCCGCAGGGTGGCGGCCTCTTCGCGGGCCTGGCTGGCTTCCTTGCGGCTGCTGTCGCGCTCTGCTTGCGCCTTGGTGTACCGCTCGGCCTGACGCGCCGCCTCCTGTGCTGCCGCCTTCCGCTGCTCCTGGTGCGCCTCGCGCTCGGCCTCGGTCTTGGCCTTGATCTTGGTGATTTCGGCCAGCGCGTCCAGGGCTTCCTTGCGGGCGGTGTCTCGCTCTTCCTCGGCGGCCTTGGCCCGGCCCACGGCTTGATCGCGCTCCTGGCGCAGCCGGTCGGCTTCCTGGTGCGCCCGATCCAGTTCGGCCCGCAGCTCGCGGGCGCGGTGCTCGATCTCCTCGGCCTTCTGCTCGGCCAGCACGGCCCGCCGCTCGGACGCGGCCAGCGACTCGCGCAGCTCGGCCAGCGCCTTGTCCTGGGCTTTCGCCTGGTCGTCGGCCGTGGTCAGCGCCTTTTCCAGCTCCACGATACGCGCTTGCGCGGCATCCAGCTCGACCGCCTGCGACTCGTAGGCGTTGGCCAGCTCGGCCCGCATGGCGTCCAGCTCGGCCCGCTCGCCCTCCCAGCCCGCTTGCGCGGCCCGCAGCGACTCGTTCGCCAGCTCCTGCGCCTGCTGCCACAACACGGCCACCGCCTGGCCGCCGGCGGCCTGGACGGCCTCTGGCACCTGGACAGCCACCGGGGCCGCTTGTGCGGTCTGCGCACGCCGCCATTCCTTCATGCCACTGCTGGCGTCGTTCATGTTGACGCGGGCGGCCTTGCGCACGGCATCGACGGTCGGGAAGCCGTCCCGGCCGTTCTGCTCGAACAACTCATCAGCGGCGGCAAAGATGCGGTCGCGGGTTTCCTTAGTCAATTCCATGCTGTCGCCCTCTTGGTTGATTTGGTAAGAATAATAATATTCTTCTTATTATTACCTGTCAAGCGTTTTAGCTAAACTTTTTAGCGGCTAAAGTGCCCGGCCCGGCGCGTGTTGGCCGGCGTTCAGGCAAAAAAAACCCCGCCGAAGCGGGGCGGGGTGGGTGGGGTCGGCGGTGTTGCCGGGCGGTCTAGCCTTCCAGCAGGGCCACCAGTTGCACCTTGGCAAGATCGGCCTCGAACTCCTGGCCGTCATCTTCGTACTTCAACCAGGCGTAACCCTCGGCCGGGGGTCGGCGGTTCAGGATGAGGCGAGCCGGGCGGCCGTCATGCTCCACCTGGACGATGGCCTTTTTCAGCTTGTCCGGGTCTTGCTCCTTCGGCTCCTTTTCCTTCTTGGCGTCACCATCGCTTTCGCCGTCGCCCTCGGCGTCGGTCTGGCCGGTGAAGGCATCGACGGTGTTGGGGTCGCGCTCTTCCTCGCCCTGGCTACGCTTGTCGTCCAGGAACTCGCGCAGCAGCTTGACCGATCCCCGCGTCAGCTCCTGGCTGTCATCGGCCAGCCACGCGCCCACTTCGTCCGGGTTCTTCTTGTAGGCCGTCACCAGCTCGTTGATAACCGTCACGTCCTTGGCCCGGCCACTGTTGAACGCCTCGGCAATCGGCTCCGGCAAGTCCAGCAGCGTGACGTGCTGCGTGATGAATGCCGCCGACTTCCCGACCGCCTTGGCGATTTCGCCCTTTTTCCTGCCCTTGGCCAGCTCGCGGCCGATGTAATCGGCAATCTCGCGGGCGGTCAGCTCGTTGCGTTGCAGGTTCTCGATGACTTGATCGTCGTCGTTATAGTCGTTGTCGATGAACCCCGGAATGGTCGTCTTTTCCGCCCACTTCGAGCCGCGAAAGCGCCGTGCGCCGTGGTTGATGAGGTAGCGGCCTGGTGCGTCCGGGTTCTCGCGCACGCTGATAGGCGATTTCACGCCGCGATCCTTGATCGTCTGGCCAATCTCGGCAATGGACTCGGGCGAAAAGCCGGGGTTGTCCTCCTTGCGCGGCTGGTTCGGATCTTCGTCGATCAGTTCCAGCGGCAAGTCCTGTGGCCCTGCAACGCCCGTATTGGCCGCCTGTGGCTCGTTCAGCAGCCCGGCAAGGTCGCCCAGGCTGTCCAGGCCCATACCGCCCGCCTGGGGCTTCTGCGCGGCCGCAGCGGCCTTCTTCTTGGTCTGCGTGGCGGTCATTGTGCAATCTCCATTTTCGTAAACACGTAGTCGGCCAGTCCGCGCACTTCCTGGGTGGCCTTGCGCGCTGCCGTTTTCTTGATCTTCCACACCGGCATCTGCTCGCCCAGCGCCTGCGCGATGCTGTCACGCGCTCCCACACTGAACGGCAACACCAGTTGCGGGTATGCCTGCTGCAACGCGGCCAGATTGGCGACGTGGCGCGGCTTCCGGGCATCTACCTTGTTCGGCACCATGCCAAGGAACCGCAGCTTGGGGTTCTGCTTCCGCAGGTTGCTGATAACGGCAACCATCTTCTTCATGCCTTGCAGGCTGTACGCTTCCATTTCGACCGGCGAAAGCATGTAGTCAGCGGCCAGCACGGCCGCTGTCATGGCAACGCCAAGGGAAGGGGCTGTGTCGATCAGGCACACGTCGAAGAACTCGCCCAGCGCCTCGATGCTGGCCCGCAGCGCGCCGGCGGCTTGGCCCAAGTCCATCTTGTCCAGGTTGGCCAGGCTGGCATCAGCCGCGATCAGCGCAATGCCGTCATCTTCCCTGTCAGTGAACCAGCTCCGCAGCTCGTCGGCGCCAGCGGTGAACATGCGACTGGCCGGGTAGCCCGAATCGTGGCCGTCCAGCGTCCAGCTCGCATTGCCCTGGGTGTCCAGGTCGATCACGGCCACGCGCAAGCCGCGCTCCTGAAAGTCGAACGCAAGGTGACACGTTGCGAACGTCTTGCCCTGACCGCCCTTCTGAATTGCCGTGACCAGTGTTTTCATGCTTTCGGTTCCTGTTTTTTCTTGGCGTCCTCTGCCCACTTCTTCACGATGAATGCTTGATGTTCCGGCAGTACCGCCGCCACTCGCTCGAAGCCCTCGGGAAGATTCCCCTTCGTGGCCGTCCATACGCGATTGACTGCCTGCGACACCGCCCCTTTCGACAGCCCCAGCGATGCGACAAACGCCGCCTGGGGCCGACCCTCGACCAGCACGCCATGCGCTATGTCGATGGTCTGCTGCCCGATTTCCAGGCCCTTGATTGCCGCCTGAAATTGGGCTTCGGTTAACCGTTTCTTCATGGAAAACACCCATATCAACTCCACACCCGGTTGTTGAACAACGGCGGTGCCAGCCGCCGACCCAGCACAAAGTTTAGCTAAACATGCGCGGGCCGTCAAGCGTTTTAGCGGCTAAAATCGTCGTCCTGGTGTTTGTTCCGTTTCTCTTTCCAGCGCGCATACTTCAAAAACATCAGCAGGCCAGCGCAAGCGAGAAACGGGACGATAACGGTTCCCAGCTTCCAAGCCCGGCTTAGGCGCAGCTCGCCATTCATCAAGAGTTCGAGCACGTCACATCCCCTTCGGCTTGTAGATCGAAACAAAGTAGGTAAGGGCGGTTAGCACGGCGAAGTGCAGCAAGAACGTCCAGCCCGCATACACGCCCGGCGTGTTCCAGTGATAAATCATGCGGATGAATTGGAAGAACACTTCGATGGAAACCAGCCACTTGAGCACCGGCCAGACCAGGACAACCGCGATCCAGACAAACCGCAGCACGCCCGCGAGAAACGCCTTTCCCTTGGCGTTAGAAACCGTCGCCGGCTCAACCGGCGGGGCAGCAGCAGGCACCGGCACCGGCGGCGCTGGCTCGGCCTGCTCGCCCCTGGGAAACTTGATGATGTTCGACATGGCTTGACCCTCCACCCGTTTCGCGGGTTCAATGCTGTTTGCTCCCACACTCGGAAGCATGGCTACGGTGTGCCAGCATCAGGCCAAGCGCCCCGGAGAAATCCGGGGCGTTCCTTCAATGCCTGGTAGCCGCTTCAAGCTCGGCCACCGCGCCCAGCATGGCTTCTGTAATCTGCCGATCCTCTTCCGGCGTGATGCACTCCCCGCAAATCCCGCCCAGCTTGTCGCGCAACTCGTTCGCGCCAAACAGGCTATGACTCAACTGGCGAATGCTCTTACCGCAGCGGCGGCACGGTACTTCCACAATCTGAATCTCGATCTTGCCCTTGTGCATCGGAAAACTTCCTTCCTGGCGTCCGTTGAAGTGGCCCGACCGAAGCCGGGCCGTGGTTCCTTACCAGCGCACCCGCGCCTTGGCATCCTCGACCGCCTGGCTCGACCAGCGGGCCTTGGCGTCACCTTCCAGCGTGCAGCCGGTGAAGTACGCCTTGGCCCGCAGTTCCTCGGCCTTGCGCACCAGCTCGGCCGCCTCGTCCAGCATCGCCACAATGCCGTCACGGCGGGCAGGGAAGTCGGTCTTTGCTGCCTCGGGCAGTTCATCAATCCACGGCATGATCTTGCTCATCGGAAGTTCTCCGGTATTGACCTTGGCGATATGCCCGGCCTTCATGTGTAATATTAGGGCAATTTGCCCTAGCTGTCAAGCGTTTTAGCTAAACTTTTTCCGTTATATCCACATAGTTCAGGTTGAGTTTAGCCGCTAAATTTTTCCCTTGGCGTTCAAACCTCTTTCCAAATGATGCCCAGCCCCGCGAACTCGCATAGCAGCGCCCACGCGGCATAGGGGATCGCAGTTTCTTCCCCGATCCAGCGCCTTACGGTGCGGTCGCCCTTGGCCCCAAGGCCCAGCGCCTTCGCCGCTGCGCCGCCTGTCAATCCGGCCACTCGCAGAACCTCCCGGATTTCCTCCCCGGTAGGTTGCTGCCAGCGCGCCGCCGGGCGCAGGCATTCCAGCCTGATATTTGCTTCTGTCATGACTTGTTTTCTCCTGGTGAACTCAAAATCCGCAACTGGTCGAAGCTGTAGCAGGATTCGACACAACGCGGGTCGTACTCGGTAACTCGCCTGCCGTTCCGGTTGGTGCGATACCTGGCCGGCCGGTCGTCATGCGCCCACACCTGGCGGGTGTCGTGACTGACCTTCGTGATGATGACTTTCTTGCCGATTTCCTTCTTGAAAACGTGATGGTGGACGCTGACCACCTCGCACCTGGCACCAGGTCGAAAACCGCCTGCCGCTTCTTCCTTGGCGTACAACTCGGCGGCCTCGGTCGCCTTGATCTTTGCTTTCGCCTCGGCCGCCCACTTGCGGGCGATGAAGGCGCGATGCGCCGGCAGTACAACATCGACCAGGACAAAGCCCTTGGGCACGTCCACGGTCGCCGGCTCCCGGCATGGTTGCGGCACCAGGTCGGCCGTCCAGGCGGGCAGGGCATAGCTGGCCAGCCGGTCGCGGCTATTCGGCTCGATCCGCCTGGGTCGTTTGTCCTTGAGGATCGCCGCGAAGATCGCGGCGGCCACGGCATCGACGGTCATGCCGCCGCGCAGCCGGTCGAAATGCGAGCGATAGCCCGTTTCCGAAATGAACGGCTTGTCCAGGTCAACGACACTGAACGCGAAATGGCATCCCATCGCCCCGATGCCGCCACCGAAATCGACCAGGGCGCGCAGGCCCTCGACTTCAACCAGGAATTGGCCAGCCTGGCCCCAACGGGGCACGTCACCAGGCGCGGCGCTGCAATGCCGGTCAATGACGCACCCGGCGGCGTCCTGGTCAGCCTGGCAGCCAAAGAACGTCCCGCCGTTGAGTTTCCAGGTCGCGGCCTCGTAGCGGTTTGTCGCCAGCTCGACCGCTGCATCGTCGCAAGCCATCACGCCGGCGTGCAGCTCGTCCACGGCGGCCCTGGCCACGGCCAGCAGGCCGTCCAGATCGGACGGCATCGAGGCGGCCAGCTCGGCCATCAAGTCGCCCCGTTCGTCGCACTGTGCTGATATGGTTTTCTTCATGGCATGAAATGGCCCCGGTCGAAACCGGGGCCGCCCCTCATCAGTCAATAGCGCGGTAAATCTGCGCGGCCTCGGCGTGCGTGCCGGCGTACTCGCGCAACCAGTGGTAACGGTCGATCAGGGCATCGCATTCGTCCGTGCCCTGGGTTTCGGCCGCAAGCTGGCCCAGCGCGAACAGCGTGGCGACGATCCCGGCCGCGTCAGCGGACATTTCGCCGCTGTAGCCGTTGCCATCGACTTCCAGGCGCAGCCGGCCCAGCACCGGGGCCATGTAGAACCCGCCATTGGTCAGCGTGTAGTAGTTCCAGAACCCGCCGTTGTAGCTTTCGGCCAGTCGGCGCATCCAGCCATACACCAGGGCTTCGCCGCGCATCATCAGACGCGGGCCGAAGTAGATGGGCAGGAAGTCCAGGCGGTGTTCGTCGTCCACCAGGGCGGCGGTAACGGGGATCAGTTCTTGAGCTTGGTTATCCATCGGAAGTTCTCCGGTATTGACCTTGGCGATATGCCCGGCCTTCATGTGTAATATTAGGGCAATTTGCCCTAGCTGTCAAGCATTTTAGCTAAACTTTTTTAGCCGCTAAAATTTGCACTGCCGCGACGTTGTTCCAGTAACTCAAACCCGCGCCCTTCTTGTCATCTTGACACTTGAGGGGCGCTTTCCCTGGCCGCGACGGCCGACCTTCTTTCCTTGGAGTAAAACTTCTCGGCTTTCCAGCCCGCGCCGCTCTTCGATTAGTGCGCGAACGGTGGGCACGCTGCGGCCTGGACAGTCGGGGAGTCCAGAGGGGCGGTAGCCCCTTTGGGCATAGCGCAGCGTAAGCGCACAAAATTTGCTTCTCCAGGCGCTTGCGCCTGGTTCAAGGGAGCGCAGCGCCGTAGGCGCTCCATTTTTGGGGTGAGGACGCGCAGCGGCCGAGGGGCTTGCCCCTGGGGGATGGGAGGCCGCGCAGCGGCCGGGTGGGTTCGAGAAGGGGGGCACCCCCTTCGGCGGCCGATTTTCGCGCCGCGCCTGGTTTTTTCCGGCTTGGCAGTTTTTTCGCCAGCCTGGTTAAAGAACCTAGTTATATATAAAGGTTATAAAAGCGGTTAAAAACCTGGTTAGAGGCTCTGAAAAACGGCTGTAAGCCGTTGATACTCCAAGGGAAAGGCCGAAGGGGCCGCCCCTCAAGTGTCAATGGATAAGCCCCCCAAGTGTCAGCAGCCGGCCCCTCAAGTGTTAGGAAAGCCGCCCCTCAAGTGTTAGTAGCTGCGCCCCTCAAGTGTCAGTAGGGCAGGGCACTTGCCAACAGGGTTATCCACAATTCCTGTGGAAAACTCCCGCGAAATCAGCCGGATAGAGTCCCTGGAACGCGCTCGCGGGCCTCGATCTGGCCGAAATCGGCCGGTGCCCCTCATGTGTCAGCAGTGCGCCGGCATGGTCGGCCCCTCAAGTGTTAACAAGCGCCCTTCAAGGGTCATCGTCGGCCGGAGTTGTCCCCAAACGATCCACACGTCGCCAGCGACCAGGCCGCACGCGGCCGCCTTCGTCTCCTGGTGTCCTGCCGGCCCCTGGAAGGGCCACAAGGCCCGTAGGCGGGCCGCAAGCCCAGCGGCTAGGGCCATAGGCCCGGTGAGCGTCGGAAAGGCGCTGGAAGCCCCGCAGCGCAGCGAAGAGGGGCGAGACTGGCGGCCGTGGTCGCCTGGCTCGATGCGCAGCACGACATAGCCGGTTTTCGCGGCCGCGAAAATTCCCCGGTGCCTGGTGCTGTGGTGTTGCCCCTCAAGTGTCAATGAAAAACGGGAGCCGAAGCCCCCGTTGGTTGATCCTGGCCAGCTTGGCCAACTCACGCGATTACCGCTTGCAATGCACCAGGTCGTTGTTCACCCATGCATGTTCGACCAGGCCACTTGCGCGCAGCTCTTCGCACGCCTCGCCCACCTGTTCGCGCCACTTCTTCGGCCTGGCCGACTGCGAGCCGCACATGAGCCGGAAGGTTTCCAGCTTCATCGGGAACGGCTCCTGGTGCGAAGCGAAGTAGTCGAACATGCGCCGGGCCGTGGGCGTCAGCTTGCGGTACTTCTCCCAAATGAACTTGCTGTAATGGTCGCCGGCGAACAGGACAACCATTTCTTCGTCAATCTCAACCTGGCAGCGCGAATTGCGCGTGCCACGGTTCAGGACGCGGAAGCGACGGATCAGGGACAGCGATTCGAGCCGGCCGATCCGCTTGGATGAAAACTGCATCGCGGACGCTTGCAGGCGGCTAAGGCACTCTTCGGCCTTTGCGTAGTACCGGCTGTTGATCGACCAGTCCAAGTCCTGGCAAAGCTCGTAGAACGTGAACGAAACAGGGTCGCCCAGCGGCGACCGCTTGGCATACTCAAGAATCTGTTGCCATACCAGCTCGTCATCCTCGGCCCGCAGCTCGACGCCGGTGTACGTGATGGCCACGTCCTTGTTGACGTGGAAGATTTCCTTGCCCTGTAGGGCCTCACGCGGCACGCGCTTGTTGCGCGTGGTGAAGAGGGCCGACCGGGCGTAATCGTTGGGCAGGGCGCGCATGGTGTCGGGCCACGGCGCGATGTCGAATAGCGATAGCTGGTTCTCTTTGATCTGCTGCTTGGTCTGCTTGAGCAAGGCGGCCTGCTTTGCCTGGCTGACCTGCTCGGCCAGCTCCTGGCCGGCGGAACCTGCTTTGCTCTGTTTTTTCGCGGCCATTGCGTCGCTCCGTTTATCCTCGGCCAGCTTGGCCACCTTGTCCGCCACGGCATTGACAACCGTGCGCCGTTCTTCTGGAAGGCCCATCGTCGCCCCAAGCGCGGCCGCCTCGGCGGCCATGCGCCGGGATCGCTCCACGGCCTGGCTGTCCTCGGCGCGCTGTTCTTCCGGCGTGCTGGCCAACTTGTCGGCCAGCGTCTCGAAGAGGGAGCCAGCCGTGTGCATCGTCTTGCCAGTATTGCCGGACTCCCGGCGGGCCTGGGCCGTGCGAGCCGCAAGGCTCGCCGCGTCACTGGCACTAAGCCCGCCCTCGATGAGCTTGCGCGTATATTCCTGCTCGTCGAATTGATCCGGCATACCGCCTCCTTATAAGCATAACGCCCGGCCGAAGCCGGGCGCTTTTTTCGTCATTGCCCGCCTGGTGCCTTGGTGTCCAGGTACTCGATTTCCTCGGCTATGAAGTCGATGCCGTATTCCGTCCGGCCTTCCTTCTCGAACTTGGTGGGTTCAACCCGACCTTGGACGAATACCTTGGAGCCTTTGCCCAGGTACTTGCCGGCGTTCTCCGCAAGCGCGCTGAACGACTTGATGCGGAAAAAGTCCGTCTGCTCCTGCTTTTCACCGGCGGCATTGCGCCACACCCGGTTGACAGCAAGATCAAAAATCGCTCGGCTACTGCCGGAATCGCTATGCCTAACCTCGGCATCGCGGGTAAGATTACCGATAAACTGGAATTGGTTATGGCTCACTAGATGGCCTCCTTTGCTGTTGGAAACCATAGTTTAGCTAAACCAATTCCAACGGTCAAGAACTTTAGCGGCTAAAATTATGGGTCGCCTCACGATAAGGCAGTCAGCCCGGTGTACAAGGTCATCTTCTTTACAAACGTCCTCCGCATCCTCGATGAGCGGGGCATGACAAAAAACGAACTCTCCGAGCGGTCGGGGGTGTCGATCTCTTTTCTTTCCGATCTGACAACCGGAAAAGCCAATCCGTCCCTCAAGGTGATGGAAGCCATCGCCAGCGCACTCGAAACCCCGTTGCCTCTTCTCTTGGAGTCAACCGATCTGGACAAGCACACCCTGGATGCCTTGGCCGGCGGTAAGGCTCCTAGCAGCCTGCCGGCCGGCTATGAAAGGGTGTCGGCGGTACTCCCCGAACACCGGGCCTTTGTCGTCAAAAAATGGGGTGAAGAAACAAGGAAGAAGCTAGGGGGTCGGAACGCCAAGAAATGAGGGAGGGGAGGGCAGCGGCATGGTTCGCACAAACAAGAATCCACGCCCAAAGCAGTTTTAGCGGCTAAAGCTCGCCGGGGTGGCTCAACCCCCGGAAATCCCATCAAAGCAAGCTGTATCGGTGCCAAGGACGCACCCGGTTTGTCGCGTCACGTTGCGGGCACCATACGCATATTCAAGAATGCCGCACTTCGGCATGTCCATATTGTTGCGCGGTGGTGCATTTCGGTATATCGTATGACCCTGTACAGCCATTGGACGATGAAACGTACATCAAGGGGCCAACGTAGTGACCGAAACAAAAGAACACGACAGCATCAAGGAACGGGCTAAGAAAAAGCTCGAAAGGGACATGGGGCCTAAGCTCCTGGAAGCCCTGCACGATCCTAAGACCGTTGAAATCATGCTCAACGCGGACGGCAAGCTGTGGCTTGAACGCCAAGGCGAACGGTCGCAGTGCATCGGCTCGCTTCGCCGCGCCCAAGCGCAGGCCATCGTGGAAACCGTCGCCGGCTATCACGGCAAGGAAGTCACGAAAAACAGCCCTCTGCTTGAGGGTGAATTTCCTATCGACGGTTCACGCTTCGCGGGCCAGCTCGGCCCGGTTGTGACCGGCCCTGTCTTTGCGATCCGCAAGAAAGCCATTGCGGTGTACACGCTCGCGCAATACGTCGAATCCGGGATCATGACGGCCGCCCAAGCGCAGGCCATCCGGGATGCCGTTGCAGCGCACAAAAACATCCTGGTGATTGGCGGCACCGGCTCGGGCAAGACAACCCTGGTCAACGCGATTATTCAGGCGATGGTCGATCACGATGCGCTCGAACGGTTCGTCATCATCGAGGACACCGGCGAAATCCAATGCACCGCTGAAAACTTCGTCCAGTACCACACCAGCATTGAAGTCAGCATGACCATGCTGCTGAAAACCACTTTGCGTATGCGCCCTGACCGCATCCTGGTTGGCGAAGTCCGGGGCGAAGAAGCCCTAGACCTGCTCGACGCCTGGAACACCGGCCACCCCGGCGGCGCTGCCACCCTCCACGCGAACAGCGCGTCGGAGGGCCTGACTCGTTTGAAGTCGCTTGTTTCTCGGAATAAGTCGGCTCCATCGGAGATTGAACCGCTGATAGGCGAGGCGGTTCATGTAGTCGTTCACATCGCCAGAACCCCGGATGGCTCGCGTCGTATCCAGGAAATCCTAGAGGTTTCCGGTTACGCCGATGGCCATTACAAAACTGTGTCCCTTTAAGGAGTTAAGACCAATGCAAGCACTCTTCCCGTCATTCAGGCTCGACCAGCGCACGATGTTTTATGTCGGCCTGGCTCTTGTCCTGGCGTTCCTTCTGCTGGCTCCCCAGCACGCTTTCGCCTCGGAAGGCACCGGCGGTTCGTTGCCGTATGAAAGCTGGCTGACGAACTTGCGGAACTCTGTCACCGGCCCGGTCGCGTTCGCGCTGTCGATCATCGGCATCGTGGTCGCCGGCGGCATCTTGATCTTCGGCGGCGAACTCAACGGCTTCTTCCGCACGTTGATCTTCATCGTCCTGGTCATGGCTCTGCTGGTCGGTGCGCAAAACATGATGAGCACCTTCTTTGGTCGTGGCGCGGAAATCGCAGCCCTGACCGATGGGGCGCTGCACCAGGTCAAGGTCGCCGCGCTGGACGTGGCGGGCTTCTCCGGCGACGTGGTGACGCGCTGGGCCGAACGCGGCTACGTGGCGGGGTAAATCATGGCTCTGCGCGCGATCCCCATCCGTAGGGCCGGCAACCGAGAAAACCTGTTCATGGGCGGGGATCGTGAGCTGGTTATGTTCTCGGGCTTGCTGGCCGGGGCGCTGATTTTCAGCGCCCAAGAAGTACGGGCAACGGTGTTCGGCATTGGGCTGTGGTTCGGTGCGCTCTATGCGTGCCGACTTATGGCCAAGTCCGATCCCAAGCTACGCCATGTGTACCTTCGGCACCGCCGATACAAGGGGTACTACCCGGCGCGTAGCACGCCTTTTCGTGACAACACGCCAAGTCAAGGGAAGCAATACAAATGATTGAGACAATCGCATTTGCCATTGCTGTCCTCGGGGCGGTTTTGTTGCTCATCCTGTTTGCCCGCATCCGTGCGGTCGATGCCGAACTGAAACTGAAAAAGCATCGCTCCAAGGACGCGGGCCTGGCCGACTTGCTCAATTACGCCGCCGTGGTCGATGACGGCGTGATCGTGTGCAAGAACGGTTCCTTTATGGCCTCCTGGCTGTACAAGGGGGATGACAACGCCAGCAGCACCGATGAACAGCGGGAAATGGTGTCGTTCCGTATCAACCAGGCTCTAGCGGGCCTGGGTAGCGGTTGGATGGTGCATGTCGATGCTGTGCGCCGTCCGGCCCCGAATTATTCCGACCGTGGGCATTCCAACTTCCCCGACCCGCTATCGGCTGCGATAGACGAGGAACGCCGGCAGTTGTTCCAGGGCCTGGGCACGATGTACGAGGGCTATTTCGTACTGACCTTGACCTGGTTCCCGCCGCTCCTGGCGCAGCGCAAATTTGTCGAACTCATGTTCGATGATGATGCGGTGGTTCCCGACCACAAGGCCCGCACGATGGGGCTTATCAAGCAATTCAAGCGCGAGATAACCAGCATCGAATCGCGGCTGTCCTCGGCCGTGAAATTGACCCGCCTGCGGGGCCAGAAAGTGGTCACGGAAGCGGGCAGGGAAGTCACGCATGACGACTTCCTGGCCTGGCTGCAATTCTGCATCACCGGCCTGCATCATCCGGTGCAGCTCCCCAGCAATCCGATGTACCTGGACGCCTTGATCGGCGGGCAGGAAATGTTCGGTGGCGTGGTGCCCAAGGTCGGCCGCAACTTCGTCCAGGTCGTGGCTGTCGAGGGCTTTCCCTTGGAGTCAACACCAGGCGTTTTGACCGCCCTGGGTGAACTGGCCTGCGAATACCGTTGGTCGTCGCGCTTCATCTTCATGGATCAGCACGAGGCCGTGGCCCACCTGGACAAGTTCCGCAAGAAGTGGCGGCAAAAGGTGCGCGGCTTCTTCGACCAGGTGTTCAACACGAACAGCGGCAACATCGACCAGGACGCGCTTTCGATGGTTGGCGATGCCGAAGCCGCCATTGCCGAAGTCAATAGCGGGTTGGTGGCCGTGGGGTATTACACCGGCGTCGTCGTCCTCATGGACGAGGATCGCACCCGCCTGGAACAGTCTGCACGCCAAGTAGAAAAGGCCATCAACCGCCTGGGCTTTGCGGCCCGGATCGAAACGATCAACACGCTGGACGCCTTCCTGGGTAGCTTGCCGGGGCATGGTGTTGAGAACGTGCGCCGCCCTCTCATCAACACGATGAACCTGGCCGATCTGCTGCCCACAAGCACGATCTGGACGGGCCTGGCCAGCGCGCCTTGCCCGATGTACCCGCCGCTGTCGCCAGCCCTCATGCACTGCGTCACGCATGGCGCAACGCCTTTCCGGCTGAACCTGCATGTGCGCGACCTGGGTCACACCTTCATGTTCGGCCCGACTGGTGCGGGTAAGTCAACGCACCTTGGCATCATCGCCGCGCAGCTCCGGCGCTATACGGATATGTCGATCTTCGCCTTTGATAAGGGCATGTCGATGTACCCGCTGGCCGCCGGCATCCGGGCGGGCACCAAGGGGAAAAGCGGCCTGCACTTCACTGTGGCCGCCGATGATGACCAGCTCGCGTTCTGCCCGCTGCAATTCCTGGAAACCAAGGGTGATCGTGCCTGGGCAATGGAGTGGATCGACACCATCCTGGCGTTGAACGGGGTGGAAACCACGCCGGCGCAGCGCAACGCAATCAGCAATGCGATTTTCAGCATGCACGATAGCGGCGCGCATACGCTCTCCGAGTTCAGCGTAACGATTCAGGATGAAGCGATCCGCGAAGCCATCCAGCAGTACACGGTGGACGGCACGATGGGCCACCTGCTCGATGCTGAAACGGACGGCCTTTCACTCTCCGATTTCACCGTCTTTGAAATCGAAGAGTTGATGAACCTGGGCGAGAAATTCGCGCTGCCGGTGCTGCTGTACCTGTTCCGCCGGATCGAGCGCGCCCTACATGGCCAGCCCGCCGTCATCATCCTGGACGAAGCCTGGCTGATGCTGGGCCACCCGGCGTTCCGCGCCAAGATTCGGGAATGGCTCAAGGTATTGCGTAAGGCGAATTGCCTGGTGCTCATGGCTACGCAAAGCCTTTCTGACGCGGCAAACAGCGGCATTTTGGATGTGATCGTGGAATCGACCGCAACCAAAATCTTCCTGCCGAACGTGTACGCCCGCGATGAGGACACGGCCGCGCTGTACCGGCGCATGGGCCTGAATGCGCGCCAGATTGAAATTCTGGCCACGGCCATGCCGAAGCGCCAGTACTACTACGTGTCGGAGAACGGCCGCCGACTTTATGACCTTGCCCTGGGGCCTCTGGCCTTGGCCTTCGTCGGTGCATCCGACAAGGAATCGGTGGCGACCATCAAGAGCTTGGAAGCTAAATACGGCGATGACTGGATTGATGAATGGCTGGCCATCTGGTCGGCACGAGAACGCCGCCCAACCCTAAAACTTTCTGATTACGTGGAGGCCGCATGAGCTTTTCAGACACGATCAAGGGCTTGATCTTCAAGAAGCCCGCCGCCGTCCGGCCGTCGCCGGAAGCACCGGAAGGGCAGGAAACCGCACCGCGCAGCAGTGGGGCGGAAAACCCGTACCTGTCGGCCCGCCGCACCTGGAACGAGCATGTTGGCTCGGTCGTTTCCTCGCGCCAGACCTGGCAAGTCGTCGGCATCCTGGCCATGTTGATCGCTCTGGCCAGCGTCGGCGGCGTGATCCATATCGGCAGCCAGTCGAAGTTCATTCCCTACGTTGTCCAGGTGGACAAGATGGGCCAGACCCTTGCGGCCGGGCCAGTCACGGCGGCCGACAAGGCCGACCCGCGCATCATCCACGCGACGGTTGCCGACTTCATCAACAACGCCCGCATGGTCACGCCTGACGTGGCCTTGCAGCGCAAGGCTGTTTTCAAGGTGTACGCGGTTCTTTCTCCGAATGATCCGGCAACGCCAAAGATGAACGAATGGCTTAACGGCAATGCCGATGCCAGCCCATTCAAACGGGCAGCAAAGGAAATGGTGAGTATCGAAATCACGTCGGTAATTCCGCAGTCGCCGGATACCTGGCAAGTGGATTGGACAGAAACCACCCGCGACCGCCAAGGCGCGTTGAAGGGCCAGCCCGTACCAATGCGCGCCCTTGTCACCGTCTATACCGCCGAACCCACTTCGCAGACCACGGACGAGCAACTACGCAATAACCCGATGGGGATTTATGTGCGTGATTACTCCTGGTCGCGCCTTCTTTAATTACGAGGCTATTCACCATGAACAAAACCATCTTTGCTGTGCTGTTGGGCGCTTCGCTGACGATCCCGACCGTGGCCCTGGCCGCCGATGACCTGGCCGACAAGTTTTTCTCCAACAACAACCCGACCCTGACCCCGCAGGAACAGGCGGCCATTGCCATCGCCAAGCGGTGGGAAGCTGGATCGGCCACCGGCATGAAGCCGGTAGCCGGCTCCAATGGCGCGATCAAGTTCCTGTACGGGGCGCAGCAGCCCAGCATCGTTTGCGCGGTGCTCCAGGTGTGCGACGTGGCCTTGCAAGCCGGCGAGCAAGTCAACTCGATCAACCTGGGCGACACGGCCCGCTGGACGGTCGAGCCGGCCATTACCGGCAGCGGTGCGGGCGAAGTCCAGCACCTCATCATCAAGCCGATGGACGTGGGCCTGGAAACCAGCCTGGTCGTGACGACGAACCGCCGTACCTATCACTTCCGGCTGCGCTCGCATCGCACGCAATACATGCCGCAAGTGTCCTTCACGTATCCCGAGGACGCGCTTGCGAAGTGGGACGCGATCAAGGCCCGCGAAGTGCAGCACCGCACCGATAACACCATCCCTTCCACTGGCGAGTACCTGGGCGACCTGTCGTTTGATTACACGCTGTCCGGCTCGGCTTCCTGGAAGCCTGTGCGCGTGTTCAACGATGGCCGCAAGACCATCATTCAGATGCCGCGCTCGATGGAGCAAACCGAAGCGCCGACTCTGCTTGTTGTGCGTCGTGACGGCGGCCTGTTCCGTGATGCTGAAACCGTGATGGTCAATTACCGCGTCCAGGGCGACCGCTACATCGTGGATACGGTGTTCGACAAGGCAATCCTGATTGCCGGCGTCGGCAGCGGGCAAGACCGCGTGACCATTACAAGGGGGAAATAACCATGCGCAAGATCATCATCGCGGCGCTGTTCGCGCTCACGTTGGCCGGGTGCGCCACGACTGGCCAATACGGCAATTTCGTTCCGGCGGCGGCAAACCAGCAGCAGATTGCCACCGATGCCGTGCAGCAGCTCGCCACGCTGTACCCGCCGGCCAAGACCCGTTTCGAGTTGCACCAGGCCACGCCTGACGCCTTCGGGCTGGCCCTGGTCAACACGCTGCGCGAACGCGGCTATGCCCTCTTGGAGTTCAGCCCGGCCGACCAGGCGAAAGCCTCGGCGGCCACGGCTCCGGCAGGAGCGCCGGCAGCGTTGCCGCTGCGCTATGTGCTTGACCAGGCCGGTACGACGAACCTGTACCGGCTGACCCTGCTGGTCGGCAATCAATCCATCACTCGCCCTTACCTGGAAGAAAACGGCTCGTTCGTGCCTGCCGGGTATTGGGCGCGCAAGGAGTAAGCCATGAGCGAAACAGCCGATCAAATGGCACCTGACGCCTCGCCGGGCGCGGTGTCGAAAAAGTCCGGCGTCCGGCGCGTCAACAACGTGCCTATGTACCTTCTGGCGGGCGTCCTGGGCCTGTTCCTTCTGGTCATGGCCCTGGTCGCGGCGGATCGTTCCGCGAAGCAAAACGCGCCGGGTGTCGGCCCGCAGGAAAGGGCCGGCAATACGTCGATGTTCGCCAAGGAAATCGCCGGCGAACAGGTCGATGGGATCGTGGCCCCCGCTCAAGCACTGACGCCGCCCGATATGCCCACCACACCGGCCGCCGATCCGGTGTTGATCGCTCGGCCGGACAACCCGGACGCGCCGCCGGCCCCGCCGTCCGGCGGGCAGAACCTGAATCAACCAGGTGGCGTCCACGATGATGAGGCCGACCGCATCCGCATGGCCAAGATGCAAATGATGGAAGAGGCCATCAAGGCCAAGACCACGGTGCAGGTCATCGCGCCGCGTAGCTCTGGCTCGGCCCCTGGTGGCAACACGGCCCCGCCGCAAACCCGCGATGAAATGGTGGCCCGCCTCGCAGCGGTTCGCCAGCAAATCGACGCCCAGCGTGCGGATGACCCTACGGCCGCCTATCAAGCCCGCCTGGCGCAGCTTCGTAGCTCCGGCGTGGGTGGGGCAGGGGCAGGCGGCGGAATGCCCTCTGGCGGCGCTCCTACGCTGTTGCAGACCTCGGCATCGGGTGGCGGCAACAACTACGCGCAGTTTGCGGGCAATGGCCAAGGCGACCGCTGGAAGCTGGATTCACAACCGGAAGCCCCGCGCTCGCCGTTCGAGCTGCGCGCCGGCTTCGTCGTACCGGCCACGCTGATTTCGGGCATCAACTCGGAACTGCCTGGCCAGATCATGGCCCAGGTCAGCCAGAACGTGTACGACACGCCGACCGGCAAGCACCTGTTGATTCCGCAAGGCTCGCGCCTGGTGGGCATGTATTCGAGCGATGTGGCCTATGGGCAATCTCGCGTGCTGATTGCCTGGCAGCGCATCGTGTTCCCGGACGGCAAGGCAATGGATATTGGCTCGATGCCTGGCGGGGATGGCGCGGGCTATGCCGGCTTCAAGGATCAGGTCAACAACCATTACTTCCGGGTGTTCGCCTCTGCCTTCCTTATGTCCGGTGTGACCGCCGGCATTGCCATGAGTCAGGACGATGGCAGCAACTCGGTCAATGGCCGTCCAACGGCTTCCAGCGCGATGAGCGAGGCGCTGGGTCAGCAGCTCGGTCAAGTGACCGCGCAAATGATCGCCAAGAACCTGAACATCGCTCCCACTCTGGAAATCCGTCCTGGTTATCGCTTCAACGTGATTGTGACCAAGGACATGACTTTCTCGAAACCATACCGCTCGTTTGATTACTGACGCCAAGGAGAAAACGCAATGAAGCAGAAGTTTTTAGCCGCTAAAGTCGCTCTCGTCGTGGCATTGACCGCCGGGGCATTCACTACCTCGCCTGTCCAGGCCGGTATCCCTGTTATCGACGGCGGCAACCTGGTGCAGAACGTCATGTCTGCGATGGAAGCGGTCGCCCAAACTGCCAAGCAAATCGAGCAGTACCAGACCCAATTGCAGCAGTACGAAAACATGCTGCAAAACACGATGGCCCCGGCCGCGTATATCTGGGATCAGGCGCAGGCCACGATGAATAACTTGCTGGCCGCGCAAGACACGCTCAACTACTACAAGAACCAGCTCGGCAGTCTCGATAGCTACCTGGGCAAGTTCCAGGACGTGGCCTATTACCGTGGCTCGCCGTGCTTCAACGGTTCGGGTGGCTGCACGCCGGCCGAAAAGGCAGCGATGGAAGAGAACCGCCGCCTTGCCAACGAAAGCCAGAAAAAGGCCAACGATGCCTTGTTCCGCAGCCTGGACAAGCAGCAAGACGCGCTGACCGCTGACGCTCGCACCCTGCAACAGCTCCAAGGCAAGGCGCAGGGCGCGACCGGCCAGCTACAGGCCATCGGCTACGCCAACCAGCTCGCCAGCCAGCAGGCCAACCAGCTCTTGCAGATTCGCGCCATGTTGCTCGCGCAGCAGAACGCGATTGCGGCCAAAGCGGCCGCCGATCAAGACCAGGCCGCCCGCGACCAGGCAATGGAAGGCTCGATGACCAAGGGCACTTACAACATGCCCACGCCGCAAACTTTCTAAGGAGGCCGCATGAAAGCCAAGACCATCATCTTGACCCTGGCCGCACTGGCCTCGGTGCTGCTGGCCGGTTGCAGTGATGACCGTTATTCGGTCAGCGATGAACATTGCAAGCCGGAGTATTGGCAGCAGCTCCCCGATAACCCCGAACGCGCCGCGCTCGTCGAAGCGTGCATGACGCGATGAAGGCGCTGATTCGGGTTGGTCTGGTGATGGTCATTGTCCCGGCAGCTCTAACGGGCTGCTGGGACAACAAGGCCGCCCCTATCGAACCGACTGCGGAATCATGCAGCCCTGATTTTTACAAGGCCCTGCCGGCTGGAAAGCAACGCGACAACCTGGTCGAAGCCTGCATGACGAAAGGCCAGTACCGCGCTGCTGAACCGCAGACGTTCTAGGAGAAAAAAACATGAAAAATCGCAGTGCATGGTTTGCGATAGCGGCGGCGGTCGTCGTTCTGCTTATCGCGGCCCCCGATGCTTTTGCAGGCACACCGGGCAATGCCAACGTCGGCTTCTACGACGACATTTTGCGGCGGTTCCAAAGCGCGGCCACTGGCTGGCAGTCCGTCATCACTAACGCCGCTTCCTGGCTGTTCTGGACGCTGGTTGTGATTTCGATGGTCTGGACGTTCGGCATGATGGCCTTGCGCAAGGCCGACATTGGCGAGTTCTTCGCGGAGTTCGTCCGGTTCACGATCTTCACCGGCTTTTTCTGGTGGCTGCTCATCAACGGCCCCAACTTCGCCGTGTCGATCATGCAATCGCTTTCCCAGCTCGGCGCGTCGGCCGGGGGCCTGCCATCCACACCGGGCCAGCTCGGCATCACGCCTTCTGGAATCGTGGATATTGGCTTTAAGATTTTCGGGCAGATTATCGACAATATGTCGTTCTGGCCTAACAAGTTCCACCTGAGCCTTATGGGTGGCCTCATGGGCTTGGGCATCCTGGTCATGCTGTGCCTTATCGGCATCAACATGCTGTTGCTCCTGGTGTCGGCCTGGTTTCTTGCGTATGCCGGCATCTTCTTCCTTGGCTTTGGTGGATCGCGTTGGACTTCCGACATGGCGATCAACTACTACAAGACCGTGCTGGGCCTGGCCGTCCAGATTCTGGCAATGGTGCTTCTGATTGCCATCGGCAAGACCTTCCTTGACCAGTATTACGCGACCCTCCAAGCCGACATTAGCGCCACGAACCTGAAATCAATGGCCGCGCTCTTGATGGCGTGCGTTGTTCTCCTGGCGTTGACCTCTCGGATTCCTCCGCTTCTTGCTGGAATCATCACTGGCGCGGCCGTAGGCGGCGGCGGTGTTGGCAGCATGGTCGGTGCTGGCACGCTTGCAGCGGCCGCAGGTATGGCCGGCGCGGCCGTAGCGACTGGCGGCGCGGCTCTGGCCGCCGGCGGGGCAGCAGCAGCGGGCGGGGCGCAGGCAGTTATGGCGGCGTTCTCCAAGGCCAGCGAAAACGCCTCAAGCGGCGGCGGTGGCGGCGATCTTATGTCGGCGTTCAGTGGTGGCGGTGGCGATGACGGCGGCGGCGGTGGCGGTGGCGGCGATGAAGCTGGCACCGGCGACACGCCCTTTGCTCAAGCCGCCGGCTTTGGTGGCGGTGACGGTGGCGGTGGCGGTGGTGACACCAGCACCGGCGGCGGTGCCGATTCGTCGGGCGGCGATGGCGGCGGCAAGTCCGGCGGCGGCAAAGCAGCCAGCGGCGACAAGACGGCCAGCGCCGGCGGCGCGCAATCGTCGGGTGGCGGCAAGTCCGGCGGCGGTGCTTCGTCCAGCTCGGGCGACGACACTGGCGGCGCATCGAGCGGCGGCGGTGCTGCCGCAGCAGCGGGCGGTGGATTCCTGGCCTCGGCCGCCAAGGCTGGCCGGATCACGGCGGACGCGGGCGGCATCTTGGCCAAGGCCGCCGGATCGGTGGCCAAGGCCAAAGCGGCCGGCATCAAGGATTCGGCAATGGCTCGTATCGCTGAAACAACCGGCGGCAAGATGGCCGCAGCAATCAAGGCCAGCGGGGCAGGGGCGGCGTCCGGTGGCGATGCCGGCGCGGGCGCAGCTCCAAGTGCTGGCAGCGAGTTCACCGGCAACAACCTTGGCGGCGACGGCGGCGGCGGCGATGGCTGGATCAACCAAACCGGCGGATTCAGCGAGCTATCGGAAGCCGACCAGGCGCAGGCAATGGAGTCCCATGCCGAATGGCAGGCCAAGAGTGAAGGCAATACGTTCGGTGTCGAGGACTACGTTTCGTATGTCCAGGAGCGGCAGCAGGAGCGGAATGCCGAAGCCGCTAGTTTCGTCAACAAAAAGGCGTGAAGCCTGAAACCATCACTTCAAAAGGAGTTTTAACCATGAATAAGAAACTGCTTTCCTCCCTGGTCGTCGCCGTCGCGGCTTTCGGTTCGGTCGGTACGGCCAGCGCGCAGGAAGTCTTGACCGGCGACACCCGCCTTGCTTGCGAAGCGGTGTTGTGCCTGGCCTCCGGCACCCGGCCCAGCGAATGCGCGCCGTCGCTCAATCGCTATTTCAGCATCACGGCCCGCAAGTTCAAGGACACGCTCAAGAAGCGCCGGAACTTCCTCAACCTGTGCCCGGTATCGAACCAGACGCCGGAAATGTCCTCGCTGATTTCCGCGCAGGTCAACGGGGCTGGCCGGTGCGATGCGCAGGCCCTCAATAGCACGCTGATTAGCTATCGCGGCTGGGACAGCGGCGAAACGTACATCAGCAATCGGATGCCGGACTACTGCGCGGCATACACCGGCCACGCTTACACCGACTTCAATTCGAGCGGCACCATGCCCCGTTATGTTGGGACGCCAGAGGAAGGCGGGTATTGGGTCGAGGCAAGGGACTATGACCGCGCCCTGGCTGAATATAACGCCCGCCTGGAAGAACAACGCCGCCGGAACCGCGAAAACGGTTGGATGCAGCGGTAAGGGGAGGGGAGGGGACATGCTGCCATTCGTTGCCGATATGCCGCCGCAGATTCAGGAGCGCGTCGTGTGCTCTATCTCGGCGGCCGTCAAGTATGAAGTCCCGGCCAACATCGTGTTGGCCGTGGCTGAAAAGGAAGCAGGTAAGCCGGGCCAGTGGGTGCGCAACACGAATGGCACTCACGATGTTGGCCCGATGCAGTTCAACACGACTTACCTGCGCGACCTGGCCCGCTACGGGATCACGGCAGACGATGTAGCGGCCGCCGGCTGCTACTCGTATGACCTGGCCGCTTGGCGGTTGCGGATGCACATTCGCAACGACAAGGGCGACCTGTGGACGAAAGCCGCTAACTATCACTCGCGCACGCCTCGGTACAACACCGTGTACCGGGCCGACTTGATCCGCAAGGCGACCAAGTGGGCCGATTGGCTCGAAGCGCGCTTTGTGACCCTGGACGTGACGAAAGAGGGCGCTACCGCTTCGGTGCCGACCATGCCGGCGACCGTCCAGCAAGTAGCCCAGCAATCGCCTGTGGCGGCCCCAGCGGCCGCCCCGGCGACTGCACAACACAAGCCCGCAGTACATAGCTCGCTGAACACTGCCAGCTATGTACCGCGTTCCATATCGTTTCGCTCGCAGGATTAAGCGCGGGCCTCCATTTAGCGGCTAAAGCATGGACAGATTCCACGATTTCATGATGCGTTACACGCTGGGCCTTTGGAGCTGCATCAGCAGCTATTGCAAGTGGGCCGAATCACAAGCGAAGAACGACAAGGATTTGCTTGTTCTCGGCATTGGCCCGGTCTTTGTCCTGGGCCTGCTCCTTTGGTCGCTGCCGGGCTGGATCGGTAAGCCCATTGCCTTCATCTTGTCGCTGCCGGCGCTATACCTGGCCTTCCTGGTGCTGCGTGCCTACTCCGTTCGGACAGGGAAGCGGAAATGAAGCCGCTGCGCTTGTCGGACGGATCGCTTGAGCTGTTGAAGTGGCTCGCCTTGGTCTTGATGACCGGCGATCACGTCAACAAGTATCTGTTCAACGGCACCATTGATTGGCTGTTCGCTGCCGGCCGGCTCTGCCTGCCGATCTTCGTTTTTGTCCTGGCGTACAACCTTGCTCGGCCTGGTGTGTTCGAGCGCGGGGCCTATCCCCGCACCATGAAACGCATGGCGCTGTTCGGTGTGGTCGCCTCGGTGCCATTCATCGCCCTGGGCGGCCTGGGCGGCGGGTGGTGGCCGCTCAATGTCATGTTCACCCTCTTGGTCATTACGGCCACGCTGTACCTGGTCGAACGCGGTGGTGTTGGCAACCTGGTTGCCGCCGGCCTGGTGTTCCTGGTCGGCGGTAGCGTTGTTGAATACTGGTGGCCGGCCATCGTTCTCGGCCTGGCCGTCTGGTCTTATTGCAAGCGCCCCACCTGGACAGCCGCGGCGGTCGCGCTGCTGGCCCTGGCCGCGCTCTGGTTCATCAATCGCAACCTGTGGGCCTTGGCGGTGTTGCCGCTGCTCCTGGTCGCCTCTCGCATTGATCTGTCCATGCCGCGCCTGCGCTGGGCTTTCTATGCCTATTACCCGCTGCACCTGGCTGCGCTCTGGTTGATCCGCATTCCCATGAGCAAGGCCGGATACCTATTCTTTTGATTGGAGTCTGTCCGATGCGTAAAGCGTTCTTCCTGGCCATTTCCTTGGCGTCCATGATCTTCGCGCAAGGCGCGCTGGCCGCCGACTACGGCACCGCCCATAGCACGCCTGTTTCCTCGATGGTGATGGTTTCCTTCCCGGACAGCAGCACCACGTTCCAGCCGCCGGCGGACGTGGCCGCCGTCCTTGCTGACGCCCGCGCCGCCTCGATGATCTATGTCAACGGCCGCACCAGTACGAACCGGCCCAGCGCCCGCGATGAAATCCTGGCATTGAAGCGTGCCTTGTCGGCGCGCAAGTACCTGGTGGATCGTGGCGTGTCGCCGCTCAAGATCATGGTGAATTTCGCGTCGGCCGCCGACTACGTGACCGAGAACATCACGCCCGAAGGGCGCTACCAGAACCAACGTGTTGAAATCGAATTGATCTACGTGCCCATGTTCTAGGCACGGGCCGTCCACTTTTTTCACTGATAAGGAGTTTGCTGCATGAAATCTATAAACCGCCTAGCTCTTGCTTTGCCGATCCTGGCCCTTGCCGGTTGCGCCGCGCTGGATCAGGTCGCCAAGGACATTCAAAAGGCCACGGCCCCGGTCATGGTGACGGATACGCTGCCGCAGATTTGCCAAGCGGCGAAGAACAACCAGGTGCAAGCCAATAGCACGTATGTCGGTAAGGGCCTGGCCATGACTGGCGAAGTCCGGTCAGTCAATGAAGGCTTCCAGCCTCACTATCGCGTGCTGTTGAAAGCTGGCCAAGTGTCGATTCACGCCGGCACCGACAACAAGGCCAACGTCACCGCGTTGACAGTCGGCAAGACGGCCCGCGCCTCCGGTGTCATTACGGACGTGTCCTATGACTTCAACGGCTGCGCAATCTCTTTGAAAGACGCGACGTTCTAGCCCAGCAAGGAAACGGCCGCCGATCATGGACATTAAGCGAAAGAATCATCCGCTTAACATTTCTGCGATATTGGACGTACTAGCCCCGCTGGCATGGGTAGCATTGGTATCACTTGTTGCTCTAGCTGGCAGGGCAGTCGGCAATGACTGGATGTTGTTCGGCGGCCTGTGGTTTGCCTTAGCTGTTGCGGCTGGCTTATGGGCTTCCAGACAACCCTGGATTGTGAGAACGGGAAATCCGATAGAACGCCGTATCGGAATCGGTCTTTCCGTCGCCCTGATTCCTGTTTTGACCTATGCCATAGCTCTGCTGTCTGGCATTGCGCTAGAACGAGTTTCAAGCGAGCGATACGCTGCCGCCCGCAGCGCCTTTGTGGCCGACGCGGACGGCTTCCCCTTCCTTAAAAAGTTTGCGCTTGAACATTACGGTGTGCATGTCGTGCTTTCATCCGCTGTGTCTGGTTGGAACACGAACACCGTTGCACTACCACACTCGATCCCGGCGCTTATGTACGTAGGGCCTGGCTACTGTGATCTGGTCTTGAATCCGGCGAATGTCCTAAAAGGCTTCACCGGCTCCGATCCCACCCCTTGGATTAAAGGGGTTATGGTGCATGAGCTTGCGCACTGTCTGGACGTTTCCCGCGATATGCCCAGCTTTACAGGCCGCGATATCGGCACCCGCTCTATCGCTCCTGGTGCGGCTGTTAGCGCGGTGACTCTGGAACAGCACCTAGAGGCCGCGTCACGGCTTCCATCGCAAGTATGGCGTGAAGCCTTGGCAGATAGCTTTACTGTCGGCTTTTGGCGAATGACCGAACCCAGCGCCGACCAACTTATTACCGATCTCCTTGAAAAGCGTTCCAGCGGTGATGCCGCGCACTACACAAGCTGCTGGATCGAACAGGCAATGCAAGCCCCCCTGCCCCGCTCGATGCCGGCATTATTGCCTTGGGCCGATACCATCCGCGCGTCATCAACCTGTACGCTTTGACGCCACGGCTTTGTGCAATGCCCACACTCTTTTGACCTGACTTTCGCTGCACCTGGCCAGTTTCGCCGTTTCCGCGATGCTATGCCCAGCAGTGCGCAGCGCAATGATCCGATCATGCGCCAGTGTGTCGGCCTTACGGCCGGTGTAGCGGCCGGCCTGCTTGGCCAGCTCCACGCCTTGCCGCTGACGCTCGCGCCGATCCTCGTAGTCATCGCGTGCGATCTGCAACGCCAGCTTCAAAAGCATGTCCTGGACGGATTCCAGAACAACCTTGGCCACGCCCTTCGCCTCGGCGGCCAGCTCCGTCAAATCCACCACACCAGGCACGGCTAGCCTGGCGCCCTTGGCCCGGATCGAGGCCACCAGGCGTTCGGCCTCGGCCAGCGGCAAGCGGCTGATTCGGTCGATCTTCTCCGCAACCACGACTTCACCAGGTTGCAGGTCGGCAATCAGGCGCAGCAGCTCGGCGCGATCGGCGCGTGCGCCGCTGGCTTTCTCGCGGTAGATGCCGGCGACGTAAAAGCCGGCCGCCTTCGTGCTCTCCACGATGGCATCCTGCCGGCTTAGGTCTTGTTCCTCCGTGCTCACGCGCAGGTAGATGCGTGCGACTTTCATGCGGGCCTCCTGGTCATTTTGGGTATAGGGAAAATGACCATTGTTTCACGCCTAGCCAAAAAGGGAAGGTTCCCGGTTCAAATTGGCTAGGTTGTTTTGGGCCATGCAACGGGGCCGGGTGGATCTCGTTGTGGATCTCGCCGGCGGTGTCGTTTTCAGAAGACGGCTGCACTGAACGTCAGAAGCCGACTGCACTATAGCAGCGGAGGGGTTGGATCCATCAGGCAACGACGGGCTGCTGCCGGCCATCAGCGGACGCAGGGAGGACTTTCCGCAACCGGCCGTTC
>JACDJC010000599.1_pt1 | contig 40742 bp, 38 predicted proteins | sample 7454191 | NCBI WGS metagenome assembly JACDJC01 (sample SAMN14253291, study PRJNA609438) | sludge metagenome | isolation source: sludge after 25d culture with pyrite and EDTA | collected 2018-12-20
CAGCCTCGCCGAAGGCGTGCCGCGCAGCTTCAACGTGTCGTCCAACGAAATCCTTGAGGCGCTGACCGAGCCGCTCAACGCCATCGTCAGCGCAGTCAAGCAGGCGCTGGAACAGACCCCGCCGGAACTCGGTGCCGATATCGCCGAAAAAGGCATGGTGCTGACCGGCGGCGGCGCGCTGCTGCGCGACCTCGACCGCCTGCTGATGGAAGAGACCGGCCTGCCGGTGATCGTCGCCGACGACCCGCTGACCTGCGTGGTTCGTGGTTCCGGGCGTGCGCTCGAAGAAATGGACAAGCTTGCATCGGTGTTCACCAACGAGTGAACGCAGTCGCGTGCGGGCCGGCTGACGGGGACAATTGATGGCGACGCCCGGCCAGCTCATGTTCGCCCGGCGGCTGGGGCCGACGGGCCGCCTGCTGATCTGGCTGCTGGTGGGCGCGTTCTGCGTGGTGGTCGATGCTCGTTACCATGCGCTGGGCGGCCTGCGCAGCGGCTTTTCGGTGCTGTTGCAACCGGCACGGGTGGTGATGCGGGCGCCTGGCAACGTGGCGGCCGAACTCTCCGGATTCTTTACCCGTCATCGTCTCCTGCAAAAAGAACGCGATACGCTGCTGACCGAGCGCGCGCAGCTGACCGTCGGCGTCAATGCGTCGAAGGATCTGGCGCGCGAGAACGCCGAACTGCGGGCCCTGCTGCAATTGCGGGGTCGTCCCGGCCAGCAGGTGGTGCACGCCGCCTTGCTGTACCAGGGACACGACTGGTTCGCCCAGCGCCTCACCCTGGACGAGGGCGCCGCCGCCGGCCTGCGCAGCGGCTTGCCGGTGGTCGATGCCGCCGGGCTGATGGGCCAGCTGAACCGGGTCTATCCGGGCGCAAGCGAGGTCACCCTGGTGAGCAGTCCCGAGCAGCTGACACCGGTGTACGTCGAGCGCACCGGTCAGCGTGGTCTGGCGGCGGGCACCGGGCACGGCCGGCTTGAATTGCGCTATATGCCGGCGCAGACCGACATCCGACCCGGCGACCGTCTGCTGACCTCGGGCATCGACCGGGTGTATCCGGCCGGCGTTCCGGTGGCGCGGGTCAGCCGGGTTTCACGTTCCCAGTCCAGCCCCTATCTGCGGGTGGAGTGCCTGCCGCTGGCGGGTCTCGATCGTTCGCGTGCGGTGCTGGTGCTGGTCGCCAGGCCGCAGCTTGCACCATGAACGCGGCCACCCGGAACAGCGGCAGCTGGCGCCGCATTCTCGGCACTCTGGCGGTGGCGGTGCTGCTGGAGCAGTTGCCCTGGTCGGGCTGGGCGCTGGCGCTGCGGCCGGATTTCGTGCTGGTCGCGATGCTGTTCTGGGCCCTGCATCAGCCTGCACGCATCGGCTTCGGTGCGGCCTTCTTCCTCGGCTTGCTGGCCGACTTTCAGGACGGCGCGGTATTCGGCCAGCATGCCATCGGCTACGTGATCGGCGTGTATGTGGTGCTGTTCTTGCGCCTGCGGCTGCTGCAGTTCGACCCTTTCCGTCAGGCCGCGCAGCTGTTCCCGATCCTGCTGACGGTGCAGCTGACGGTACTGCTGGTGGGCTGGCTGGCGGTCAATCCCCCGGCCGGGCTGGTGCTGCTGCTGCCGGTGTTGAGCAACACCGTGCTGTGGTATCTGGTCGCCCTGTTCGTGCGCCTGTGGCATGGCAAGGGCGCGCAGGATCGGGCATGAGCCGGACATGCCCTTAGCGACCCCGCTTAAAAACCTCGATCGCGAGCTGGCCCGATTTCACGCGCGGCTGAAAGCAGGCGCGGCCTTCGTTGCACTGCTGGCGGCCGCGCTGCTGGTGCGCGGGTTTTACCTGCAGATCGTGCAGCATGAGTACTACATCCAGCGCGCCGAGAGCAACCGGATTTCGCTGGTTCCGACCGCGCCCAACCGCGGCCTGATCCTGGACCGCAAGGAGCGCATCCTGGCGGAAAACTATTCGGCCTATACGCTGGAGCTGAAGCGCTCACAGATCAAGGACCTGCAGGCCACGCTGGACGAGGTGGGCGAGCTGATCGAGATCACGCCGGGACAGCTGCGGCGGTTTCGCCGCCTGCTGGGCGAGTCGCACGAGTTCGAAACGGTGCCGCTGAAAAGCAAGCTGACCGACGAGGAAGTGGCGGTTCTGGCGGCCAACCGCTATCGCCTGCCAGGGGTGGAAGTGAAGGCGCGCCTGTTCCGCAACTATCAGGCCGGGCCGGGGATGGCGCACGTGGTGGGCTTCATCGGGCGGATCAACGACCGTGATCTGACGCGCCTGCGCGAGGAAGATCGCGACCGCAACTACAAGGGCAGCGTCCATATCGGCAAGACCGGACTGGAGCAGAGCTACGAAACCCTGCTGCATGGCCGCACCGGGTTCGACCAGATGGAGACCGAGGCGAGCGGCCGCGCGGTGCGCATCCTGTCGCGGATTCCGCCGGTGCCGGGCAAGGATCTGCGGCTGCATCTGGACGTGGAACTGCAGGCGGTGGCCGAGCACGCGTTCGGCGATTATCTCGGCGGACTGGTGGCGCTCGACCCCAACACCGGTGGCGTGCTGGCACTGGTGAGCAGGCCCGGATTCGATCCCAACCTGTTCGTCGACGGGATCGACCCGGAAACCTGGAAGGAACTCAACGAGTCGCCCGACCGGCCGATGGTGAATCGCGCGCTGCGCGGCATCTACCCGCCGGGTTCGACGATCAAGCCGCTGATGGCGCTGGCGGGGCTGGAGTTGGGGCTGCGCAAGCCGTCGGACAGCTTCGTCGATCCGGGCTATTTCACTCTGCCCAACAGCCGCCACCAGTTTCGCGACTGGAAACGCGGCGGCCATGGCGTGGTCGACCTGCGCCGCTCGCTCGCCCAGTCGTGCGACGTCTACTATTACCGGCTGGCGGTGGATATGGGCATCGACCGGATGCACGATTATCTGGCGCAGTTCGGGCTCGGCGAAAAAACCGGCATCGACCTGGACGGCGAGTCCGCCGGCCTGCTGCCTTCACGCGAATGGAAGCAGCGGCGCTGGAAGAAGCCGTGGTATCCCGGCGAGACGGTGATCGCGGGAATCGGCCAGGGCTATAACCTGACCACCCCGCTGCAACTGGCGACCGCCACCGCCATGCTCGCCAACGGCGGCCGGCGGATCGAGCCGCGGCTGGTGGAGGCGATCCGCGATCCGCTCACCCATCTCTGGCAGTCGCAGCCGGGAGTGACGCGGGGACAGGTGTCGATCAAACCGGCGAATCTGGAGGTGGTGCGCCAGGGCATGATGGACGTGATGCGTCCGGGCGGCACCGCGGCGCGGGCGGCGGCAGGCGCCGCCTATACCATTGCCGGCAAGACCGGCACCGCCCAGGTGGTCGGGATCAAGCAGGGCGCGCGCTATGACGCCGACAAGCTGTCGAAGAAGCATCAAGACCATGCGCTGTTCATGGCATTCGCGCCGGCGGAACACCCGACCATCGCGGTGGCGGTGCTGGTCGAGAACGGCGGCAGCGGCAGCTCCACTGCGGCACCGATCGCGCGTGCGGTGTTCGATTATTACCTGACCGGGAAACGCCCCGGCGACATGAAACCGGGGGCCGACGATGCCGCGGAGTAGTCACTGGATCCTGCGCGGACTGGGTCATCTCGACGGCATCCTGCTGATGCTGGTATTGCTGTTGCTGGGTATCAGCCTGGCGGTGGTGGCGAGCGCGTCGGGGCAGAGCCCGGTGCGTATCAGCGGTCATCTGGTCAACATGGGGATTGCGCTGGCGCTGATGGTGTTGATCGCCAACGTGCCGCCGCATCTTCTGTCCAAGGTGGGGCCGCCGCTGTATGTGGCGGGGCTGGTGTTGCTGATCGGGGTGGCGCTGTTCGGCGAAGTCCGCAACGGTTCGCGGCGCTGGCTGAATCTGGGGGTGATGGCGTTCCAGCCGTCGGAACTGCTGAAACTGGCGCTGCCGCTGATGCTGGCGTGGTATTTCCAGCGCAACGAAGCGGCGCTGCGCGCCCGGCACTTCATCGGCGCCGCCGCGCTGCTGCTGGTGCCGTTCCTGCTGATCCTGCGCCAGCCCGATTTGGGCACCGCCATGATGCTGGGGGCGTCGGGCTTTTATCTACTGTTCTTTGCCGGCCTGCCGTGGAAAATCTTTCTCGGCGGGGCCGGCCTCGGCGCCGCAAGCCTGCCGGTGGTGTGGGGGCTGATGCACGATTATCAGCAGCGCCGGATCATGACCCTGCTTGACCCCACCGCCGATCCGCTCGGCGATGGCTACCACATCATCCAGTCGACGATCGCGATCGGTTCGGGCGGCCTGTTCGGCAAGGGCTGGATGCAGGGCACGCAAAGCCGGCTCGACTTCATTCCCGAACGGACCACGGATTTTGCTTTTGCCGTGTTCGGCGAGGAATTCGGCTATATCGGTACGGTCCTGCTGGTGGGCCTGTATCTGGCCATCGTCGCGCGCGGGCTGATCATCGCGGCGCGCGCGCCGACGCCGTTCGGCCGCCTGATGGCAGCCACCCTGAGCCTCAACCTGTTCACCTATGTGTTCGTCAACATGGGCATGGTGTCGGGCCTTCTGCCGGTGGTTGGGGTGCCGCTGCCGCTGATGAGCTACGGCGGCACCGCGCTCATCACTTTGCTGCTCGGCCTGGGTATCGTGATGAGCGTCTCCACCCATCGGCACCTCAATAAAACCTGACGCGATAAAATGCCGCCATGAAGACGATCCTGATTTCGGGTGTCGCTGCGATCACCCTGGCCCTGTCAGGGTGCGGCAGCAGCCCCGCCACCCCCGCGAGCAAGCCTTCCTCCAGCGCGAAAAGCGGCGGTTACTATCTCGACGATGGCCCCGAGGCCCATCCGCCGGCCAACCTGGATGCCGTTCCCGACGCGGTGCCGCGCCGTGAGCCCTTGCACCGTTTCGCCAACCGCAGCTATGTCGCGCTGGGCGCCACCTATACGCCGCAGACCGAGCGCCGGGCCTACCGCGAGGAAGGGCTGGCCTCGTGGTACGGCCGCCGCTTCCACGGTAAAAAAACCGCGTCGGGCGAACCGTACGACATGTACGCGATGACCGCGGCACACCCGACCTTGCCGATTCCCAGCTATGCCCGGGTCACCTCGCTTGCCAGCGGCAAATCGGTGGTGGTGCGGATCAACGATCGCGGGCCGTTTCACAGCAAGCGCGTCATCGACCTGTCGTATGCCGGCGCGCACAAGCTCGGCTATCTGGGGAGCGGCAGCGCGCGGGTGCGGGTGGAAAGCATCGACCCCGACAGCTATGACGTCCGGGGCGAGGCCGTCAATGACGGCGTCTATCTGCAGGTCGGCGCGTTTGCCCAGGCCGACAACGCGCAGCGGCTGCGGCAGCGGCTGCAGCGTACCCTGGCGCTCGGCAGTGCGCGCACCCGGGTGGTGCTGATCGACACGCTGCACCGGGTACAGATCGGGCCCTACGCCGGTGAGGACGATGCGCGGGCGGATCGCCTCCGGTTACGGGAACGTCTCGACCTCGATTCGGTCATGGTCAGACGCGAACGACGGGAAGAGTCATGAGATTTCTGATGGTTTGGCTGGCGCTGACGCTGTCGGCGTCGAGCTGGGGCGCGCCCAGCGGCGTGTCGGGGCGGGCCTGGGTGCTGATCGACCAGTCGAGCGGGCGCGAACTCGCGTCGCACCAGGCCGATGTGCCGCTGGCCCCCGCCTCGCTGACCCAGCTGATGACCGCCTACGTGCTGCTGGGCGATATCGGCAGGAACAAACTGAGTCTGGGCGAACTGGTGACGGTGCCGGAAGCCGCCACCCAGATGGACGGCGCGCGCGTATTCCTCAAGGCGGGCGACAAGGTCAGCGTCGACACGCTGCTCCAGGCCATGCTCGTCGAGTCGGCCAGCGATGCCACGCTGACCCTGGTGACGGCGGCCGACGGTGGCGAGGCGGCGTTTGTCGAACGGATGAACCGCGAGGCCAAGCGGCTGGGCATGACCCGGACCCGCTTCATGAATGCCACCGGACTGACCGAGCCGGGACACGAGTCGAGTGCGCGCGACCTCGCGCTGCTCGGCCGTGCATTGGTACGCGACTTTCCGAAGCGACTGGCGTTGTTCGGCCAGAAAGAATTCGCCTTCAAGGGCATTACTTACTACAACGGCAACCGGTTGTTGTGGCGCGACAGCACGGTGAACGGCCTCAAGGTCGGGCGCACGGTCGAGGCCGGCTACTGCATGGCGGCGTCCGCGCAGCGCGGCACCCAGCGCCGGGTCGCGGTGGTGCTGGGGGCGCGAACCGATGCACAGCGCACCCAGGATGCGCTGAAACTGCTGAACTACGGTTTCGAGAATTTCGACGGCGTGCAGCTCTATCGCGCCCTGCAGCCGGTCAAGGTGGTCGGCCTCTATCGCGGTGAGCGCGCATCGGTGAGCATGGGGTTCGAGCAGGATTTCCATCTGCTGATGCCGCGCGGCAGTGCCGAGCGGGTGAAGGCCGAGGTCATCACCCGGCAACCCATCGTCGCCCCGATCAGAAGGGGCCAGCGTCTGGGCACCTTGCGGTTGACGCTGGATGGCAAAGCGCTCGGCGACTATCCGCTGGTTGCGCTGCACGATGTCGGGGTGGCCGGTATCCTGGGACGCGGCTGGGATTCGATCCGGCTGTTCTTCGCCCAATGAAGGTTTATCTGAACGGCCACTTCATGCCGCTGGCCGAGGCGAAAGTCCCGGTCCTCGACCGTGGTTTCGTTTTCGGCGACGGCGTCTATGAAGTGGTACCGGTGTACTCGAAGCAAGCGTTCCGACTCGACGAACACCTGCGCCGCCTGCACGCCAGTCTCGCGGCGATCCGGCTCGACAATCCCTACGCAATCGACCGCTGGCGCGAGCTGGTCCTGCAGTTGATCGCCGAGCAGGAGTTTGCCGATCAGTCGGTCTACCTCCAGGTCACCCGCGGCGCGCCGGTCGAGGGCCAGCCGCTGCGCGATCATCCTTTTCCCGAGGCGGTGTCGCCGACCGTCTTCATGTTTGCCCAGCCGCTGGTCAGCGCCACCGCCGAACTGAAAAACACCGGCGTATGCGCCGTGACCGCGGTCGACAACCGCTGGCTGCGCTGTGACATCAAGGCGATTTCGCTGCTGGCCAATATCCTGCTGCGCCAGCAGGCGGTGGACGCCGGGTGCGCCGAGACCGTGATGCTGCGCGATGGCTGGCTGACCGAAGGCACGGCGAGCAACATTTTCGTGGTGAAACAGGGAGTGCTGCTGGCGCCGCCTCCGTCCAGCCTGATGCTGACCGGGATCACCTACGACGTGGTGCTGGAACTCGCCGCCGCGAATGGCATCCCGCACCAGGTGCGGCCGGTCAGCGAGGCCGAGGTGCGCCGCGCCGACGAATTATGGATGACCTCGTCGACCAAGGAAGTCATGGCGATCGTGAAACTGGACGGTGCGCCGGTCGGCCACGGCGTGCCGGGACCGCTGGCGCGGCAGATGGATGCGCTGTACCAGACCTTCAAACAACAGGTGATGCGCGGATGAGCGGCGAAGACACCCTGCTCCAGTTCCCCACCGATTTTCCGATCAAGATCATGGGTGAACGGCGCGACGATTTCGCCCAGGCCATGGTCGAACTGGTGCTGCGTCATGCGCCGGATTTCAACGCCGAAACCGTCGAAATGCGTGCCTCGCGCAGCGGCACCTATCTGTCCGTGACCTGTGTGGTTCGGGCCACCTCCAAGGCGCAGCTCGATGCGCTGTATCGCGAAATCACCGCCCATCCGTGGGTGAAAATGGCATTGTGAGCGTGGACGGAGACGGGGGAGGGAAGACGGGCACGGAGACGATCGTGCGGCATCTAGGGCGGGTCGACTATGAACCGACCTGGCGCGCGATGCAGGCGTTTACCGCCGCGCGTCAGGCCGATAGCGCCGACGAGATCTGGCTGCTGGAACATCCGCCGCTGTATACCCAGGGCCAGGCCGGCAAGCCCGAGCACCTGATTGCCGCCACTGCGATTCCGGTGGTGCAAATCGACCGCGGCGGGCAGATCACCTATCACGGCCCGGGACAGGTGGTCGCCTATGTGCTGGTCGATCTGCGGCGCCGCGGCTATGGAATTCGCGAACTGGTGACTCGCATGGAGCAGGCGGTGATCGACCTGCTGGCCGAGCAAGGCGTGGCCGCCACGCGGCTGGCCGGCGCCCCCGGTATCTATGTCGATGGCGCCAAGATCGCCGCACTCGGCCTGCGCGTCAAGCACGGCTGCAGCTATCACGGGCTGGCGCTCAACGTCGACATGGACATGAGTCCGTTCGCCGCCATCAATCCCTGCGGCTACGCCGGCATGGCGGTGACGCAATGCCGCGACCTTGGCGTGGAGCTATGTGTTGCCGACGCCGAGCAGGCACTGGCCCGGCGCTTGCTGAGCGCGATCTATTCCTGACCGGTTTCCCCGGTGATGGGTGCTGTTGTTACTTCCAGTGGTCGTGCGTGCGCGCCGACGGGTCGCCGTTCGATCCGGAACGCCGCGAGGCCGGGCAGCGGTGGATCAAGGTCTGATCATTTGCCGAGCAGCTCGCGAATCGCCCGGACGATTTCGGGATGGTCGAACTCGCGCCCGCCGATCGCGCTGGCGACGACGCGCCCCTGCTTGTCGACCAGAAAGGTGGTCGGGAGCCCCGCCACCTTCCATGCCTGCATGACGCGACTGCTGCTATCGAGCAGGATCGGAAAACGCAGGGTGGTGTCGAGCTGGCTGGTGAAGGTCTCGATGGTATCGGCGTTCTCGCCGACGTCGACCGCCAGCACGCTGAACGCTTCGCCCTCGAGCGCCTGCGACAGGCGTTCCATCGACGGCATTTCGCGCCGGCACGGCGGGCACCAGGTAGCCCAGAAGTTGATCAGCACGACCGTGCCGCGCAGTTGCGACAAATCGTGTGTTTTGCCGTCGAGATCCTTCAGCTTGAGCGCCGGAGCGGGCTTCGGCACCTGCTTCGCCAGGCTGTGCGACAGCGGCGGGAGATCGGCGGCGCGGGCGCCGGGCGCGGTCGCCAGGCCGAATACGAGCGCTGCGCCCAGCAGCATGCCGGCCACGTGATCAAGACGTTTCATCTGCACACCTTATCTGTTCGAGGGTTCCAGAACGGGTTTGGCCGCCCTCGCGCCAGACGAAGCGCAGGTCGAACCGGCCGTCGCGCGGCACGCGGTAGCTCGTCATGCCCTGGTTCCAGTCGCCCGGCTCGAATACCTGTGTCGTCGGGAACTGGGCCCAGTTGAAGGCGATTCGCGCGGCCTCGTTCACGCCCTGCTGCTTCCACAGGCGCTCCCACTCGGTCTTGCTGCGGATCGCGCGGGGCGGCTGGCCGGCCGCTTGGTAGCGCCAGTCGGCCAGCCGGTGCTCGATCGGCACCTCGCCGATATTGCGCACCACCGTCATGAAAATGCATTCGGCGGCGTAGTGTTCTGCCGCCGCGGCAGAAAATCCGCGCGCCTGGTAAAACCCACGTGCCTGGTCGGGGGTGATCTGGGTCAGGCGCAGCTGGATCGAGCCGTTTTCGGTTTGCCAGGTCGCCAGTCCGGTTTCGGCGTCGACGCTGAAATCGGTGGCGGCGATCGTCGCAGTACTCCATACCATCAACAGGGTCAGGGTCGACAGGCGCATAGGCTAAAATTCCGGGGTTGACATTCGCAAGCTGGTACCGAGCATACTATGGCAGACCCCCTCCAGCACAAAGGCGCCGCGAAAACGGCGCGCATCCCGATCAAGATCGTGCCGCAGCCGAGGATGCGCCTGCCGTCGTGGATCCGGGCCAAATCGCCGAATGTACCGAACGTGGCGCGGTTGAAGGGCATCCTGCGCGAGGCGAAGCTGCATACCGTATGCGAGGAGGCATCATGCCCCAATCTGGGCGAATGCTTCGGCCATGGCACCGCCACCTTCATGATCATGGGCGACCTGTGCACCCGGCGCTGCCCATTCTGCGACGTCGGCCACGGTACGCCATTGCCGCTCGACCCCGACGAGCCGCGCCACCTGGCCGAAACCATCGCGCTGATGGCGTTGAAATACGTGGTCATCACCAGCGTCGATCGCGATGATCTGCGCGACGGCGGCGCCGGGCATTTCGCACAGTGCATCGCGGCGGTACGCGAACAGGCGCCGGCGACCCGGATCGAGATCCTGACCCCGGATTTCCGTGGCCGGCTCGACAAGGCGCTGGATGAGTTGGGCAGCGCACCGCCCGACGTGATGAACCATAACCTCGAAACCGTGCCGCGCCTGTACAAGGCGGCGCGTCCCGGCGCGGATTATGCGCATTCGCTCAAACTGCTGCAGGATTTCAAGTCGCGCCATCCGGCGATCCCGACCAAATCCGGCCTGATGCTGGGATTGGGCGAAGAAGACGATGAAATCCTGCAGGTGATGCGCGACCTGCGCGCGCACGATGTCGACATGCTGACGCTTGGGCAGTATCTGCAGCCATCGCAGCATCATCTGCCGGTGCTGCGTTTCGTCACCCCCGAACGCTTCGCCCAGTTCGAGCAGGAGGCGCTGGCGATGGGCTTCAAGCACGCCGCGTGCGGGCCGATGGTGCGTTCCAGCTACCACGCCGACCAGCAGGCGGCCGGGGTTTGATGATTTTCGCCGGGTTATTTCAGGAGCCGGCGTCGTGTCAGCGCCAGTGCGATGACGTAGCCGAGGCTGCCGTAGATCAGCAGCGCAATGACATGCAACCCAATATTGTCGGGTGTGTTGCCAACGACCAGCGGGCGTGCGAGGTCGATGGCATGGGTGAGCGGCAGCCAGGCCGAGACGCCCTGCACCACGGGGGGCAGTTGTGACACCGGGAAGAATACTCCGCACAGGAGCACCATCGGCGTGATCACCAGGCTGAAGTAGTAGAGGAAGAAGTCGTAGCTTGGCGACAGCGCATTCATCACCAGCCCCATCCCGCCGAAGCAGAAGCCGACCAGCGCCACCACCGGGATGATCCATAGCGTCATCCAGAAATTGCCGTACAGGCCCAGTCCCCAGATCACCGCCAGGATTGCCAGCCCGGAGAGCAGGCTCTTGGACGCCGCCCATGTCAATTCCCCCAGCATCACGTCGTCGAGCGTCATCGGCGCGTTGAGAATCGCGTCCCAGGTGCGTTGCACGTGCATCCGCGAGAAGCTCGAATACAACACCTCGAAGGTGGCGGCGTTCATGGTGCTGTAGGCGACGGTGCCGGCGGCGAGGAAGGTCAGATAAGGCATGCCGCCGACGTCCGGCAGCAGACTGCCTAGGCCGTAGCCCAGACCCAGCATGTAGAGCATCGGGTCGGCCAGATTGCCGAGGATCGCAGGGACGGCGAGCTTCTTCCACACCAGGTAGTTGCGCTGCCACACCGGGACGAAGCGCCAGGACAGACGGGGGAGTCGAAGCCGGGACGGCATGTTTATTTTTCCGCGAATACCCTGAAGGGCATAGAGGACGCGAAGAAACGCGAAGAAAATTCTGGTAAATCAGAATTTACGACAGCATATAGCCTGGCGGCGCCCTCGCTCAATGAGGCCGGCTTCGCGCCACTTCGCGTCCTTCGCGGATAAAAAAAGCTTGTCTTCATCTAATCTCGCAGATCACGGCCGGTGAGTTTGAGGAACACGTCTTCCAGGTTGGACGGCCGGTGCAAATAACGCAGCGCCGGAGCGTGTCTGAGCGCGTCGATCACGGTGTCGGGGGTGCGGGTGTAGCAGAACAGCGTTTCGCCGACGGTCTCGAAGCGCTGGCAGACCTCGCCGGCGTATTCGTCGGTCCAGCGTTCCAGGCCTTCTCCGAACACTTCGACCACCGCCGGTTCGATGTGCGATTCGATCATGGCGCGCGGCGCACCCTCGGCGACCACGCGGCCGTGGTCGAGGATCGCGAGGCGGTCGGCGAGACGCTCGGCCTCGTCCATGAAATGGGTGGTCAGCACACTGGTCTTGCCGGCATTGATCAGCCGCCGCAAGCCCTGCCAGATGAGGTGGCGCGCCTGCGGGTCGAGCCCGGTGGTGGGTTCGTCGAGAAACAGGATCTCGGGGTCGTGGACCAGCGCCCGCGCCAGCGTGAGCCGCCGCTTCATCCCGCCCGACAGCTGCGCGATCTGGGCGTTGGCCTTGTTCGCCAGACCCGCGAAATCGAGCAGTTCAGCGACGCGCGCAGTCACCGCCGTTTTGCTCATGCCGAAATAGCGGCCGTAAACCAGCAGGTTCTCGCGCACCGAGAAATCCGGGTCGAGGTTGTCGATCTGCGGTACCACGCCGATTTTCATCCGCGCCTCGCGCGCGTGCTGCGGCACCGCGATCCCGGCCAGCTCGATGCTGCCGCCATCGGGCTCGATCAGGCCCAGCAGCAGGCGCAGCGTGGTGGTCTTGCCCGCGCCGTTGGGACCTAAGAGGCCGAAGCATTCGCCGCGTCGGACCTCGAGATCGAGGCCGCGCACTACCTCGGTGTCGCCATATCTTTTCGTCAGCCCGCGCACGCTCAGCACGGGCACGCCTCCAGAAAAGCCTGTTTCAGCTCTTTCAGCTTGCCGTGGAAGAAATGCCCGGCATCGGCGATGACTTTCGTCGTGAGCGCCTGCTGCTCCGCCCACAGGCGGATCGCCGCGGGCGGGATGAGTTCGTCGGCGTCACCGAAAATCACCACGGTGTCGGGTGGCACTGGGTCGAATTCGTACAGCGTGACCGCCGGCGCGACCAGAATCAGGCGCTGCGCGTGCAGTTCCTGGTGCAGGCGGTGCTGGACGAAGGCACCGAACGAGAATCCGGCCAGCGCCCATGGCAGGCCGGGATAGCTGGCTTCGACGAAGCGCGCGACCGCCAGCAGGTCCTCGGTTTCGCCGACGCCGGCGTCGAACTCGCCGTCACTCATGCCGACGCCGCGAAAGTTCGGCCGCACGCTGACCCAGCCGGCTTCGTTGGCCGCCCGGGCGAGCGTGGTTACCACCTTGTTGTCGAGGCTGCCGCCGTGCAGCGAATGCGGATGGGCGACCAGCAATAGCCCGCGGCGTTCGGTCTCGGGATCGTCGATCACGGTTTCCAGCTTGCCGGCCGGTACCGGAATGCGCAGCTTGTAACGTTTTATTCTGGCCGCTTCGCCCGGCCGCTTCACTTCAACTGCAGGCGCTCGACGATACGCCCCTGTTTGAGGTGGAGATCGAAGATTTCATCAATGTCGGACTCGTCGACATAGGTGTACCAGACGCCTTCCGGGTAGACCACCAGCAGCGGACCCTCGTTGCAGCGGTCGAGGCAGCCGGCGCTGTTGATCCGGCATTTGCCTGGGCCGTTGAGGTTGGCGTGCTTGACCTTTTTCTTCAGATAGTCGCGCATCTGCTGGCCGCCGGATGCACCGCAGCATCTGGCGCCGTCGTCGCGCTGGTTGGTGCAGAAGAAAACATGGTGTTTGTAATACGGGTCAGTCATCTCGGCGGTCTTGATCGGGTTGGAGGGCTGAATCGGTGCGTGCATTATTGTAAGCCTGGTCGGCCGGGTACTTGCGTGCATTGATCACCAGCTTGTCGGCCGCGGCTTCGAGCAGGTCAATCTCGAGCACGTCGGCCAGCCGGGTCAGGTAGATCAGCACGTCGGCGATTTCCTGGCGCACCGCTTCATGTTGTTCCCGGTCGAGCTGCTGGCTCTGTTCCGCGGTCAGCCACTGAAACGGTTCGACCAGTTCGGCAACTTCGACGGACAGCGCCATGACCAGGTTTTTGGGGGTGTGGTAGCGGTCCCACCCGCGCGCCGTGGCGAACTCATCAATGCGCAGACGCAGGGTGGCAAGGCTGTCGATCGAATGCGGGCTCATGGCGGCATGATACCGCGGCAGGCGACGGGCTTGCGACATTGCCGCCGAACCGCCGACACCCGGGTCGGCAAATGAAGCAGGAATCCCTTGCCGATCAAGGCGGCGCCAGACGAAGCGGCTGGCCTGCAGCTTGCTACCAGTCTTTGGCGAGGCAGCTGGCTTTGGCGATGAAGATGAAGCTGGATTTTTAATCTGCTCTGGCATAATAGAAAAGATTAACTGCATACATAAGGGAGGGTGGACATGTTCACGATCAACAAGCACATCGCGCGCGCCAGTGTCGTGTTGGCAGTTGCCGCCATGGTGGGCTGCTCCAATACCCCGACGTATCCGCCCGCCCCCGCGTTGACGGGTGACTACGACTGGAACTATCTGGTCGGGCCGGGCGACTCGGTCAACGTCTTCGTCTGGCGCAATCCCGAAGTATCCGGTAGTTTCCCGGTGCGCCCGGACGGCAAGATGACCATGAATCTGGTCGAGGACCTCCAGGCATCCGGCAAGACCCCCACCCAGCTGGCGCGCGATATCGAAAAAGCGCTGTCCAAGTACATCCAGGAACCGATCGTCACCGTTATCGTCGCCGGCGGAATCGTCCCGTTCGACCAGCAGCTTCGCGTGGTGGGCGAAGCCGCCAAGCCGCAGGCGCTGAACTACCGCGAGAAAATGAGCCTGATCGATCTGATGATTGCGGTTGGCGGCCTGACCGATTTCGCGGCCGGCAACAAGGCCTACATCCTGCGTACCGTGGACGGCACGCAGCAGCATCTCGGCGTGCGTCTGGAAGACCTGCTGAAAGGCGGCGATATCTCGGCCAACGTCGACATGCGTCCGGGCGATGTGTTGGTCGTGCCTGAAAGCCTGTTCTAAGTAGCCTGCGCCGCCTTTCGCGGCGCTTTTTGATGGAACGTCCACATGGATCAACTGTTGCAGCAAATTCTGGGCTATGCCAAGGCAACCTGGCACCGTCGCTGGTGGGGCGTAGCGGTGGCCTGGCTGGTTTGCATCGTCGGCTGGACCTGGGTGATGATGATCCCCGACCGTTTTCAGGCGTCGGCGCGCGTTTACGTCGACACCCAGACCCTGTTGAAGCCGTTGCTGTCCGGGCTGGCGGCAGAACCCAATGTGGAGCAGCAGATCAAGCTGATGACGCGCCAGTTGGTGAGCCGGCCGACGCTGGAAAAAGTTGCGCGGATGACCGATCTTGACGTCAAGGCCAAGACGCCGGAACAGACCGAGAGCATGCTGAACGCGCTGGCGGGCAAGATTTCGATTGCCGACACCGGACGCGAGAACCTCTACACCATCAGCTACCAGGATGCCGACGCCGATCTTGCCAAGAAAGTGGTGCAGTCGCTGCTGACCATTTTTGTGGAAACCAGCCTCGGCAAGACCCGCCAGGATATTTCCAGCTCGCAGCGCTTCATCGAGGAGCAGTTGCAGCAATACCAGCAAAAGCTGACCGATGCCGAGAACGCGCTCAAGGAGTTCAAGCAGAAGCACATCGGCATGATGCCGGGGCAGGGCGGCGACTATTACGCCAAGCTGGCCGAGGTGAGCGCCCAGTTGCGGCAGGCGCAGCTGGACCAGCAGGAAGCGACCAACCGCCGCAACCAGCTCAAGCGCCAATTGATCGACGAGGAACCCGAGCTGACCGCAGCGGCTGCCGCGGCCTCGAGCAATCCCGAGATCGATGGCCGCATCCAGGCGCTGCAAAAACAGATGGATCAACTGCGGCTGCAATACACCGACCTGCATCCCGATGTCCAGGCGACCAAGCGCCTGATCGAAAGACTCGAAGTGGAAAAAAAGACCGAGCTGGCAGAGCGCAAGAAGGACCCCGCCGGCGCCAAGATCCAGAATCCGGTTTACCAGCAGCTCACCATCGCCATTGCCGAAGCCGATGCGACCGTCTCGGCGATGGGTGCGCGGGTGGCCGAGTACCAACGTCGTTTCGGCGAATTGCGTAGTGCGTCCAACATGATTCCGCAGGTGGAGCAGGAATACACCCAGCTGACGCGCGATTACGACGTCTATCGCCAGAACTACGATGCCCTGCTGAAGCGCCGCGAGTCGGTGACCATGTCGGGCGAGGTCGAAAGCAAAACCGATACCGTGGATTTCCGGGTGATCGATCCGCCTTTCGTTCCGAGCCAGCCGGCCTGGCCGAACCGCCCGTTGCTGTTGTCGCTGGTCACCCTGGGCGGACTCGGTGCAGGTATCGCCATGGCCTTCCTGCTGAGCCAGCTGCGCCGTACCGTGACCGACCGGCGGGTCCTCCGCGAACTGACCGGCCTGCCGCTGCTGGGCGCGGTGTCGCGGGTGGAAACCGATGAGTCCCGCCGCCGCAAGCGCAAGGGACTACTGACCTATCTGGCCACGCTGGGCAGCCTGATCGCCGCGTACGGTGCCGTGATGGTCGTGCAACTGGTCATGTCGCGCGCGGGGTAAGGTAGGAGAAATCATGAGCATTATTGAAAAAGCAGCGGGCAAGATCGGCGCCGGCGCGTCCCGCCCGGCCTCGCGAGACGGCGATGGCGCGCACGCGCACGATGCCAGCCTGATCGAGAATGCGCTCAACAAGCAGCGCGGCGGCAGCCAGGGCACACCTTTCGTCGCCACTCCGGTGGAGCCGATGTTCAGCGCGCCGGATGCCGAGGTGCAGGAGGGCAACAGCCAGGTGCAGACGATCAACCTGGCGCGCCTGCACCGCATGGGCGTGGTGGCACCGGATGCCGAGAAAAGCCAGATCGCCGAGGAATTCCGCATCATCAAGCGTCCGCTCATCGCCAACGCTTTCGGTCAGGGGGCCGCGCGGGTCAGGAACGGCAACCTCATCATGGTGACAAGTTCGCTACCCGGCGAGGGCAAAAGTTTCTGCGCGATCAATCTTGCAATATCGATGGCGATGGAAATGGATCGCACCGTGCTGCTGATCGATGCCGACGTCGCCAAACCACGTATTCCCGAATACCTCGGCATCCATGCCGACAAGGGGCTGCTCGACGTGCTCCAGGACAAGGACCTGAAACTGTCCGACGTCTTGATCAAGACCGATATCGCCAAGCTGACCGTGCTGCCTGCCGGCCGCACCTACAAGCGCGCAACCGAACTGCTGGCGAGCGCCGCGATGACCCGCCTGGTCGAGGATATCGGCAACCGCTACCCCGACCGGATCATCCTGTTCGATTCGCCGCCGCTGCTGGCGACCAGCGAGTCGAGCGTGCTCGCGACCCACATGGGGCAGATCGTGATGGTGGTGGAGGCGGAAAAAACCTCGCAGGAGGCCGTTCGCGAAGCCCTAGGCCACATCCAGTCGTGTGAAGTGGTGGGGATGTTGCTGAACAAAACCACCCCGACCCCGGGCGCAGATTACTACTATGGCTACTATGGCAGTTACGGCAAATAAGCGCAGCCGCAGACCGGCGCCGCGCGGCCTGGTATTGCTCGCGGGTGCCAGTTCGGTTTTCATGGCGCTGGCGATTGTGCCGACCGCACAAGCCATCGACTGGCGCTTCGAACCCACCCTGAATGCATCGGCGATCTACACCGACAACGTCAACCAGAGCGCCAATAATCCCGACGATGCGCTGATTCTCAGTGCGACCCCCGGCTTCACGCTGCGCTCGCAAGGCTCGCGCCGGGTACAGGCGTCGCTGCAATACGGTCTGACGGGCGTGACGCGGTTTGGCGGCCGCGATGACAATGACCTTTTCCACAACCTGAACGCAGTCGGCAAAGCCGAACTGATGGAGGATTTCCTGTTCATCGAAGGCAGCGCACGCATTTCGCAGGAACTGATTTCCCTGCTCGGTTCGACTGCCGATGCGTCGGTCAACAGCAGCAACCGGGCCACCGTCGGCGCTTACTCGATCAGTCCCTATATTCAGAAACGCCTCGGTACCTTTGCCGATGCACAGGCGCGCTATACCGCCAGCGGCGCGATTTTCGAGAATGACGTCGCCAACAATTCCGCCTCGAATATGTTTTCAGCGGGGCTGACCAGTGGCACGCGCTTCAACGACCTCAGCTGGGGCCTCAATTACTCGATTCGCAAGACGGAAAACCACGATGCGGTCGATACCACCTTCGAACGCGCCAGTGCGACCGCCGGCTATGCGCTGACCCGCAAGTTTCGAATATTCGGCACGGTGGGCCAGGACTGGAACGACTACTTCAGCACGACTCAAACCAGTGGTTCGTTCTACAGCGCCGGCTTCGGCTGGACGCCGTCGCGCCGTACCAGCGTTGAAGCCTCGGCCGGTGAACGTTATTTCGGGCGGACCTATAGTTTCTCGGGCAGCCACCGTACGCGTCGGTCGCAGTGGTCCGTGCGCTATTTTGAGGACGTGAACGATTTTACCCAGCAGTTCCTTGAACAAAGCGACCGCTTGTATTTTGTTTGTGCGACAGTCCCACATTTCCCGCCTGCCGCTGACCTTGCAGACACCCCCCCGCCCAACTGTGATGGACCATACCCGGCCGGGCAGTTGGCATCGGCTTACAAGAATGTTTTCGGCTATACAGATGACGACTTGCTCGTAGCAGGCTTCCCGACTGCGATCGCCAATGGTATTTTCATCATCAAGAGCCTGACGGCGGGGGCGTCATGGAATCTCGGACGTCTGGACTTTGGGTTGTTTGCACAGGACACCCGGCGTCTTTATCAGATCGTGGCTAATGCGGAGGACCATATCCAGGGTGTCACGGGATCGGCCAGCTACCGCCTGTCGCCCCGTACCACCGCCAACAGCAGCCTGTCGTTCACTCGCAACAGCCTGGACAGCCAGTTGACGGCCGGATCGGCCCGAGAGGACGACATTCTCAGCTTCAGTCTCGGCCTGAATCATCGCTTTGCCGAGGATTTCAGCGGCGCGCTGACTTTCCGCCATACTCAACGGGATTCGAACGCAGTGAATTCGGATTACGACGAAAACAGACTCACGGCAACGGTTCACAAGCGTTTCTGACCGACCTGCCGGCATGGCACGGTGCGTGCTTCGCACAGTGTGCGCATCATGCCTGTGCCCCACTCAGACAACGGATCGTCCATGTACGAAGATTATTACCGCTTTAGTGCCAAGCCGTTTCAGCTCAATCCCGACCCGCGCTTTTTCTTCGGTTCGAAGGGGCACAAACGCGCGATGGCCTATCTGGATTACGGCTTGTCGCTGGGCGAAGGCTTTATCGTCATCACCGGCGAAGTCGGCGCGGGCAAGACCACGCTGGTGCGCAACCTGTTTCGCCAGCTCGAAGCCCACAATCTGGTCGCCGCGCAACTGGTGTCGACCCAGCTGGATGCCGAGGATACGCTGCGCAGCGTGGCCGCATCGTTCGGCCTCGAGCACGAAGGCCTGACAAAATCCGCCCTGCTGAAAAATCTGGAGGATTTTCTGGGCGCGGCCGCGCGTCAGGGCAAGCGCGCGCTGCTGGTGGTCGACGAAGCGCAGAACCTGACCCCGCGTGCGGTCGAAGAGCTGCGCATGCTGTCCAATTTCCAGAACAACGAGCGCTCGCTGATCCAGACTTTTCTGCTCGGCCAGCCCGAGTTTCGCGGCATTCTGCAAAGCCCCGACATGCAGCAGCTGCGCCAGCGGGTGGTGGCCTCGTATCACCTGGGGCCGCTCGATATGGATGAAACCCGCGGCTACATCGAACACCGGCTGCGCACCGTCGGCTGGCAGGGCAACCCAGGCTTTGACGACGAAGCGTTTGCGGTGTTGCACCGGTTCACCGGCGGCATTCCGCGACGCCTCAATACCACCTGCGACCGGCTGCTGCTGTTCGGTTTTCTCGAAGAGAAGAATCACTTCGGCGAGGTGGAAGTCGGCGAGGTGATCGCCGATCTGAAAACCGAGGTGGCGCACCAGGACTTTCATGGCGCCACCGGCATCAATCATCACCCGTCGGCAGGGCTGCAGAGTGAAGATGCGGCACGCCTGACCCAGCGTATCGAGCAGGTGGAACGCTCGGTCAACCGGATTCTGCCCATCGTGCGCAAGATTCTTTTCACCGTGAGCGAACGTCACGCGGTGGATGAGGGTATACCGTCCGACCACCACGACGCCACCCATTAGGTTTGGCCATGACTCAGGTTTTATGCGTCGCCGGCGCGCGGCCCAATTTCATGAAAATCGCCCCGGTCATGGCTGCGCTGGCCGAGACCGGCATCGCCGCGCAGCTGTTGCAGACCGGCCAGCATTACGACGCGGCGATGAGCGACAGCTTCTTTGCCGACCTCGGCATTCCGCGTCCGGATCACCACCTGGAAGTGGGTTCGGGCAGTCACGCGGTGCAGACCGCCGAAGTGATGAAGCGCTTCGAGCCGGTGCTCGAAAGCGTGCAGCCGCAGGCGGTGCTGGTGGTCGGCGACGTCAATTCCACCATCGCCTGCGCGCTGGTCGCCGCCAAGCGGGGGGTGCGCGTGATTCACGTCGAAGCCGGACTGCGCAGCTACGACCGCAGCATGCCGGAGGAAATCAACCGGGTGCTGACCGACCAGATTTCTGATCTCCTGTTCACCACCGAAAGAAGCGCGCTCGCCAATCTGGCGCGCGAAGGCATCGACCCCGCACGCGTCGAATTCGTCGGCAACGTGATGATCGATACCTTGTACCGCAACCTTGAGCATGCGGTACCTGGCAGCAAGACTCTGGGGACCACGCTACCGAGCTATGCGGTGTTGACGCTACATCGCCCGTCCAACGTCGACGATCCGGCGACGCTGGCGGCGCTGCTCGACGTCGTCGACGAGATCAATCGCAGCCTGCCGGTGGTGCTGCCCCTGCATCCGCGCACCCGCAGCAATATCGAAACATTCGGTTTGACGGCGAAGCTCGACCGCCTGCATATCCTGCCGCCGGTCGGTTATCTGGAAATGCTGGGCCTGATGCGCGACGCCAAGCTGGTGCTGACCGACTCGGGCGGGATCCAGGAAGAAACCACCGCACTCGGTGTGCCGTGTCTCACCTTGCGTGAGAACACCGAGCGCCCGATCACGATTGTCGAGGGGACCAACACCCTGGTCGGCCCCGACCCGGATGCGATTCGGGCAGCCTTCCGCGAGGTGATGAGCAACGGTGGCAAGGCCGGACGTATTCCCGAATACTGGGATGGCCGTGCGGCGATGCGTATTGCGCATACGCTGAAAGCCTGGCTGCCGCTGCCGAAAGGCGTGAGGACCGGGTAGATGGGAGCGATCCGCAATGCGATGTCGATTGACGTCGAGGATTATTTCCAGGTCTCGGCGTTTGCCCCGCATATCCCGCGCGAAGACTGGGACCGCCTGCCGTGCCGGGTCGAGCGCAACGTTGATGTCATTCTCGGTCTGCTCGATGAGGCCGATGCCAAAGCCACCTTCTTCACCCTCGGCTGGATCGCCGAACGCTATCCGCAGGTGGTGCGCCGGATCGTCGACAACGGCCACGAACTTGCCAGCCACGGCTACGGCCACCAGCGCGCGTCGGACCTCACCCCGGAACAGTTTCGCGACGACATTATCCGCGCCAAGCGCATCCTCGAAGACCTTGGCGGCGTGCCCATTCGAGGCTATCGCGCGCCGAGTTTTTCGATCAACCACAGCAACTGGTGGGCGATCCAGGAACTGGAAAACGCCGGCTATGTATACAGTTCGAGCATTTATCCGGTGCGCCACGATCACTACGGGATGCCAGACGCCCCGCGGTTTGCGCATCGCCCCAACGGCGAAACGGGGATTCTTGAGCTGCCGCCGACGACGCTGCCGCTGGTCGGGCGCAACTGGCCGGCGGCGGGTGGTGGCTGGTTTCGCCTGCTGCCGTATTCGATGTCGCGCTGGATGCTGCAGCGCGTCAACGCGCACGAGCAGGCGCCGTGCATGTTCTATTTCCACCCGTGGGAGGTTGACGCCGAACAACCGCGTCAGCCGGGCCTGTCGACCCGGACGCGCTTCCGCCATTACGTCAATCTGCAACGGATGCCAGGGAGACTGCGCAAATTGCTGAACGATTTCGAGTGGGATCGCGTCGACCGCGTGTTCCTGTCTGACCGTTGAACATGCAGGCCGAACCGCTCACGCTGGGGCCGGATTTGCTTGCCGACGTCACGATTCGCCAACTCGCGGCAGGCGAGTCGGAAGCCTGGGACCGCTACGTGCTGGCCCACCCCGATGCGACCTTTTTCCATCGCGCCGGCTGGAAGCGTGTGATCGAGGATGCGTTCGGCCACCGCACCCATTTCCTGCTGGCCGAACGCGGCGGCGACATCGTGGGGGTGCTGCCGCTGGCCGAAATAAAAAGTCGGGTGTTCGGCCACAGTCTGGGCTCGCTGCCGTTCTGCGCCTACGGCGGGATTCTGGCCGACCATGACGCCGCCTACCGGGCGCTCGACGAGGCCGCGCAGGCGCTGGCGAGAGAACTCAAGGTCGGCGCGCTCGAATGTCGCAATCAGGTCGCGCAGCACGCGCACTGGCCGACCAAGGATCTGTACGTTACCTTCAAAAAAGCGATCGAACCCGAAATCGAGGCCAACATGAACGCGATTCCGCGCAAGCAGCGCGCGATGGTGCGAAAAGGCATCAAGGCCGGGCTTGTGGGTGAGATCGACGCCGATACCCGGCGCTTTTTCCAGGCCTATTCGGCGAGCGTGCATCGCCTCGGTACACCGGTTTTCTCGCGCAAGTTTTTCCGCCTGCTGAAAGACGAATTCGGCGACGATTGCGAAGTACTCACCGTTACCCTGGATGGGCAGGTGATTTCCAGCGTGATGTCGTTCTATTTTCGCGACGAGGTGCTGCCGTATTACGGCGGCGGAACCGACGCGGCACGCGCGGTGGCCGGCAACGACTTCATGTACTGGGAGTTGATGCGGCGCGCCTGCGAGCGCGGCCTCAGGGTGTTCGACTTCGGCCGCAGCAAGCGCGGCAGCGGGTCGTTTGATTTCAAGAAGAACTGGGGTTTCGAGCCGACCCCGCTGTACTACGAGTATTTTCTGGTGAGCGACACCACGGTTCCCGAGATCAATCCGCTCAACCCAAAATACCGTCTGTTCATCCTGGCCTGGAAAAAAATGCCGCTGGCGCTCGCTAACGCGATCGGGCCACATATCGTGAAGAATCTGGGATGAATGAAATGCTTTTCACCACAGAGGCACAGAGGCACAGAGAAAAATCACATTCGATCTGTGAAAGTGGAAACATGGTCCCCTCTGTGTCTCTGTGTCTCTGTGGTTGCCGTTTTTCCCGAATTTGACCCATGGAAGGCCTGCTTTTTCTTGCTCACCGAATCCCGTTTCCGCCCAACAAGGGCGACAAGATTCGCTCGTTTCATCTGCTGCGTCATCTGGCCGCGCGCTACGCGGTTCACCTCGGCGCATTCGTCGACGACCCGGACGACTGGCAATACCAGGATGCGCTGAAACCCTATTGCGCGTCGATCAAGCTGCTGCCGCTGCATCCGCGCGCCGCCCGGATCGCCAGCCTGGCCGGCCTCTTCACCGGCGAGGCGCTGACGCTGCCGTACTACCGCAACCGCAAGCTCGCGCGCTGGGCAGACGCACTCGCGGCTTGCGGCAAGGTGTCGCGCGGGCTGGCGTTTTCCTCGGCGATGGCTCAGTTCATGCCGGCGAAGCTTTCGCGTCGGGTACTCGACATGGTCGACGTCGATTCCGACAAGTGGCAGCAGTACGCGCCGACGCAACGCTGGCCGCTGTCCGCCGTGTACGCACGCGAAGCCCGCAAGCTGGCAAGCTGGGAGGCCCGGGTGGCGCAGGACTTCGACGCGACGCTGCTGGTGTCGCACGATGAAGCAGCGCTGCTGCAACAGCGCGTGCCCCGGGCGCGGCATAAAATCGCCGCGTTCGAAAATGGCGTCGATGCCGACTACTTCTCGCCGGCACGCGATTATTCGAATCCCTATCCGGCGGATGTGCGAAGCATTGTGTTCACCGGTGCGATGGACTACTGGCCGAATATCGATGCGGTCGCCTGGTTCGCCGAACGGATCTTTCCGGCGGTCCGCGATGCCGTGCCGGCCGCGCAGTTCACCATCGTCGGCAGCCGCCCCGGCGAGCGGGTGGGCGCGCTGGCGCGCCAGCCCGGTGTGGCCGTCACCGGCGAAGTGCCTGACGTGCGGCCCTACCTCGCTCACGCCGCTTGCGCGGTTGCCCCGCTGCGTATCGCACGCGGCGTCCAGAACAAGGTGCTTGAAGCGATGGCGATGGCGCGCCCGGTCGTTGCCAGCCCCCAGGCTGCCGAGGGGATTCGCGCCCAGGCCGGGCGAGATTACATTTTGGCGCACGGCGAAGCCGAGTTTGCCGAGGCGGTGGCGACACAGTTGCAGACCCCGGCGACCGCCGCGCAGGCGCGCGATTGCATCCTGGCGAATTACGACTGGGGCCGCAATCTGGCCGCGATCGATCGCTTGTTCGAAACGGGGCCGGCGGCGTCCCCGGTACTGGAGACCTGTCCCGCATGAGTGCCTTGCCTGAATCGCTGCCGGTCGTATCGCGCCACGGGTGGCTGCTGCCCGGCGGGCTGACCGTGGCGGTGCTGTTGCTGTTGACGGCGCTGTTCTGGCCGACCTTCTACTCGATGGTCGAAATATGGGAGCGCTCGGAGACCTTCGCTCACGGCTACCTGATCATCCCCATCAGCGTCTGGCTGATCTGGCGCCGCCGCGAGCTGCTGGCGCAGATCCGGCCGCGCGTCGATCTGCGCGGACTGGTCGTGCTGGGCCTGGCCGGGGCGGGCTGGCTGCTGGCGGACGCCGGCAGCGTCAACGTCGTTGCGCAGTATGCATTGATCACCATGCTGATTGCCGCAATTTGGACGCTGTTGGGCGCGGCTTTCGTGCGGGCGGCCTTGTTCCCGCTGATGTTTTTGTTTTTTGCGGTGCCGGTGGGCGAGTTTCTGATCCAGCCGCTAATGGGCGTGACCGCCGACTTCACCGTGGCGATGCTGCAGCTCACCGGTATCGCGGTGTATCGCGAAGGCATGTTTTTCAGCATTCCCAGCGGCGACTGGTCGGTGGTCGAAGGCTGTTCGGGACTGCGCTATCTGATCGCCTCGATCACGCTCGGGGTGCTGTACGCCTACCTCACCTATCGCTCCTGGAAACGGCGGCTGCTGTTTTCGATCGCCGCGATGATCGTGCCGGTTTTCGCCAACAGCGGCCGCGCCTACATGATCGTGATGATCGCGCATCTGTCCGACATGAAGCTCGCGCTCGGCGTCGACCACTATATCTACGGCTGGGTGTTTTTCGGTCTGGTGATGCTGCTGCTGTTCTGGATCGGCAGCTTCTGGCGCGAGGACGACAAGCCCGAGCCCGGGGTGGCGTCGCCGCCTGCCCGGACCATGGCAGCCACGCCTGTCCGCCCGCGTTTTCAGGCCACGATTGCGGTGCTGGCGGTAGCGGGGCTGTGGCCGGCCTACGCCAGCTGGCTCGAGTCGCGTCCGCTGCCGCCGCTGCCGGCGTTGCAGGTCGAGGCACAGGGTGGCTGGCAGCCTGGCGGGACGTTCACCAGCTGGGTGCCGCACTGGGTCGGCGCCGACCGGCAGCTGCGAGCATCCTTTGCCCAGGCCGGCCACAACGTGCTGCTGGAACTGAATTACTACGCCACCCAGCGGCAGGATGCCGAACTCGTCAACTCGCAGAATTTCATGATCGAGCAGAAAGACCCGGCCTGGTCGAACGTCGGCGAGGGCCTGGCGACGGTGCAGATCGGCGGGCAGACACGTCAGGTGAGGCAGGCCCGGCTGCGCGGCGCCGACGGCCAGCGCCTGCTGGTGTGGCAGTGGAATCTGATCAATCAGCGGCCCGTCGTCAGCGATCATCTTGCCAAGCTGGTGCTGGCACTCGACCGGGTTCGGCTGAAGCGCGACGACGGCCTGTCGGTGCTGATCGCCACCCCTTACGAGGAGGCGGAGATCGAGGCGGCGTCTGCAACCCTGGGACGTTTTGCAGCCGACATGCAAGCCGCGATTGGACAGACGCTCGACCGGGTTGATGGACAGTGATTCCGCACATCGTGCACATCGTCCACCGCTTCGACACCGGCGGCATGGAAAACGGGATGGTGAACCTGTTCAACATGCTGCCGCCGGAGCGCTTTCGCCATAGCGTGATCGCGCTCACCGACTACAGCGATTTCCGGCAGCGCATCACCGCCCAGACGGTCGATTTTCACGCACTGCACCGTGCGCCGGGGCACGGGCTCGGCTGGGTCGTTCGCTTGTGGAAGCTGTTGCGCCGGCTCAAGCCCGATCTGGTGCATACCCGCAACCTGGCTGCGCTTGAGGCGCAGTTCGTCGCCGCCGCGGCGGGAATTCGCGCCACCGTGCATGGCGAGCATGGGCGCGACGTGTTCGACCTCTATGGACAGAACTGGAAATACAATCTGCTGCGGCGGGCGGCACGGCCGTTTGTGTCGAACTACATCGCCGTGAGCCAGGATCTCGCCACCTGGCTGCGGCTGGCGATTCGCGTGCCGCCGCGCAAATTGCACCAGATCTATAACGGCGTCGACAGCGTCAAGTTCCATCCGCGTGAAGGCGCGCGGCCGGCGTTCGCCCATCCCGAGAGCATCGTGTTCGGCGCGGTCGGACGAATGGTCGAGGTCAAGGACTATCCGACGCTGACGCGCGCCTTCATCCAGATGCTGCGGCTGCAGCCCGAACGCGCGCAGCGTGCGCGACTGGTCATCGTCGGCGAGGGCCCGGCCCGCGCGACCTGCCAGAAACTGCTGCAGTCCGAAGGCCTGGCGCATCTGGCCTGGCTACCGGGCGAGCGCCACGATATCGCCGAGATCATGCAGGTGTTCGACGTATTCGTTCTGCCGTCGAAAAATGAAGGCATCTCGAACACCATCCTCGAGGCGCTGGCGAGCGGCCTGCCGGTGATCGCCACCGCGGTGGGCGGCAATCTCGAACTGGTGGAAGACGGGGTCAACGGTACCCTGGTGCAGCCGGGCGACGTCGCCGGCATGGCACAGGCCTTGCTGGGTTATCTGGACACGCCGGCGCGCATCGCCGAGCACGGTGCCCGCGCGAGGCGCGAGGCCGAGCAGCGTTTCAGCCTTGCGGCGATGGCCGAGGCCTATGCCGCGGTATACGACCAGACGCTGGGGCGCTGGCGCTGAGGCGCCGTCGCCAGGCCCGAAAATTCGACACGAACAGGGACGAAACAACAGGATATGTGCGGCATCAGCGGCATTTTCGATACCAGCGGCGCGAGCGAGATTTCGCGTGATCTGCTGCATCGCATGAATGAAACCCAGTTTCATCGCGGCCCCGACGAGGGGGGCCTGCATCTCGAGCCTGGCGTGGGCCTGGGCCATCGGCGGCTGTCGATCATCGACCTGTCCAGCGGCCAGCAGCCATTGTTCAACGAGGACGGCACGGTGGTGGTCGTGTTCAACGGCGAGATCTACAACTTCCAGGAACTGGTGCCCGAACTCGAAGCGCTCGGCCACAGCTTTCGCACCCATTCCGACACCGAGGTCATCGTCCATGCCTGGGAAGCCTGGGGCGAGGCGTGCGTCGCGCGCTTTCGCGGCATGTTCGCGTTCGCACTGTGGGATCGCAAGCAGGAGACCCTGTTCGTGGTGCGCGACCGGTTCGGCGTCAAGCCGCTGTATTACGCGTTTCTCGACAGCGGCGAATTCATCTTCGGCTCGGAACTGAAGTCGCTGATGGTGCATCCCGGCCTCGGGCGCGACATCGATCTGCTGGCGGTCGAGGAATATTTTGGCTACGGTTATGTGCCCGAGCCGCGTACCATTTTCAAGCGGGTGTACAAATTGCCGCCGGGGTTCACCCTCACCCTGAAACGCGGCCAGCCGCGCGCACTGCCCCGGCAGTATTGGGACATGCCGTTCACGCCGGTTGCGGTGACGAGCGAAGCCGAGGCGATGGACGAGCTGGTCGAGCGGATGAAGGAATCGGTCCGCCTGCGCATGATTGCCGACGTTCCGCTCGGCGCGTTCCTGTCGGGCGGGGTCGACTCCAGCGCGGTGGTGGCGATGATGGCCACACAGTCGAAAACGCCGGTCAACACCTGCTCGATCGGCTTCGACGATCCGGCATTCAACGAGATCGAATTCGCGCAGCAGGTCGCCGACCGCTACCAGACACAGCACCACGTCGAGACCGTCGCCGCCGATGACTTCGGCCTGGTCGACAAGCTCGCCCGGATCTATGACGAACCGTACGCCGATTCGTCGGCACTGCCGACCTACCGGGTCTGCGAACTGGCGCGAAAGCATGTGAAGGTGGCCTTGTCAGGCGACGGCGGCGACGAACATTTCGCCGGTTACCGGCGCTATCGCTGGTTCCGTTACGAAGAGCGGATGCGCTCGGCAATGCCCCTGATGCTGCGCCGCCCGCTGTTCGGCGCGCTCGGCAGGCTGTATCCCAAGGCCGACTGGGCGCCGAAGGTCTTCCGCGCCAAGACCACTTTCGAGGCGCTGGCGCGCGACACGGTCGAAGGCTATTTCCACGGCGTCTCACTGTTGTCGGACGCGCAGCGCAAGCAGCTGTTCTCGCCCGCCTTCAAGCGTGAACTGCAGGGCTACCAGGCGGTGGAGGTGCTGCGCCGCCACGCGGCGGTGGCGCCGACCGACGACCCGCTGTCGCTGGTGCAGTATCTCGACCTCAAGACCTATCTGGTCGGCGACATCCTGACCAAGGTCGACCGCGCCAGCATGGCGCACGCGCTCGAAGTGCGCGAACCGCTGCTCGATCACGAATTGATGGGCTGGGTCTCGGGACTGCCGGTCGACCTCAAGTTGCGCGGCAGCGAAGGCAAATACCTGCTGAAGAAATCGATGGAACCCTATCTGCCGCACGACGTGCTGTACCGTAAAAAAATGGGTTTTTCGGTACCGCTGGCAGCCTGGTTCCGCGGCCCGCTCGCCGTCACCATCCAGAGCGTGGTGCTGGGCGAGCGGCTGGCCTCGACCGGACTGTTCAACCAGGATTATCTGCGTGCGGTGGTCGAGGCGCATCAATCCGGGCGGCGTGATTATTCGGTGATTCTGTGGACGGTGTTGATGTTCGATGCTTTCCTCGGACAGGTTCTGGGGATAGACGAAACGGAGCGGCAAGCCGCATGATGAAAATCGTTTCACCACAGAGACGCAGAGGCACAGAGATGTTTTTGGGAGAAATTGCATGAACGCGAGAACGCCGGCGCAATGCACAAGATCCGCACCTGAACAAGCCAAGCCGATTTTCTCTGTGCCTCAGTGTCTCTGTGGTTAACGCATTCCAATGAAAATTCTGCACGTATTCGACCACACCCTGCCGCTGCATTCCGGCTATACCTTCCGCAGTGCAGCGATCCTGCGCAACCAGCGGAAACTGGGTTGGGACACCTACCATCTGTCGGGTCCCAAGCAGATCGATTGCAGCGTGATGGAGGAGGACGCCGACGGCCTGCATTTCTATCGCACGCCGAAACCTGCCGGGCTGCTGGCGAGGCTACCGGGCGGCGATCCGTTCGCGGTGATGGGCGCCATTGAAAAACGCCTGCTCGGGCTGGCGCGTGAACTGCGGCCCGACGTGATCCATGCGCATTCACCGGTACTCGATGCGGTGCCGGCGATTCGTGTCGGCCGCAAGCTGGGCATCCCGGTGGTCTATGAAATCCGTGCGTTCTGGGAGGATGCCGCGGTCGACCACGGCAGCACCCGGGAAGGCAGCCTGCGCTACACGCTGACGCGCGCGCTGGAAACCTGGGCGGTGAAACGGGCCGACGCGGTCACCGTCATCTGCGAAGGCCTGCGCGGCGATCTCATCGGGCGCGGGATTGCACCCGGCAAGATCAGCGTGATCCCGAATGCGGTCGACATCGACAAGTTTGCCGTTGGTGGCAAGGCCGATGGCGAACTGAAAATGAAACTCGGCCTCGGCAGCAGCCGGGTGCTTGGCTTCATCGGTTCGTTCTACGCCTACGAGGGGCTTGATCTGCTGATTGCCGCGCTGCCCGCCATCCTCGCGCAACTGCCCGACGTCAAGCTGCTGCTGGTCGGTGGCGGGCCGCAGGACGCCGCGCTCAAGCAGCAGGTGATGGCGCTCGACCTGAAGGAGCGTGTGGTGTTCACCGGCCGCGTGCCGCACGACCAGGTCAACCGCTACTACGACCTGGTCGACGTGCTGGTATACGCCCGCCATCGGATGCGGCTGACCGACCTGGTCACCCCGCTCAAGCCGCTCGAAGCGATGGCGCAGGGACGGCTGATGGTGGCGTCCGACGTCGGCGGCCACAAGGAACTGATCCAGGACGGCAAGACCGGGGTGCTGTTCCAGGCGGGCAATGCCGGCGATCTCGCCAGCAAGGTGGTGGCGCTGCTCCAATCCGAGGCGGGCTGGGACAGCATGAAGCGGAACGGACGCCGGTTTGTGGAAACCGAGCGCAACTGGGCTGCCAGCGTGGCGCGTTATCGCGATGTCTACGGCAGCCTCGTCAAGCCGGGACTGGAGGCCGCGATTGGCTGAGGGACGTCACGCCGAATCGGGCCGCGCCGAATCGGGCCATATCGACCTGGTCGTGTTCAGCTCGCTTTTTCCGAGCGCAGCGCGTCCCGGCGCCGGCCTGTTCATCCGCGAACGCATGTTTCGCGTCGCCCAGCAGCGCCCGCTCGCGGTCGTCTCCCCGCAGCCGTGGTTTCCGGGGCAGTCGCTGATCCGCCGGCTGCGCCCCGGCTATCGCCCACAGGCGCCGGCACTGGAAATCCAGCAGGGTATCCGCGTCTATCATCCGCGCTTTCTGTCGATTCCAGGGATACTGCGCCGGTTCGACGGCTGGTCGATGGCGCTGGCGAGCATCGGCCTGATGCGGCGACTGAAGCGGCAGGGCGCCCGGCTAGTCGACGCCCACTTTACTTATCCCGACGGCGAAGCCGCCACCCGGCTGGGGCGCTGGCTCAATCTGCCGGTGACGATCACGCTACGCGGCACCGAAGTGCCGCACAGCCGGAATCCCGCGCTGCGTTTACGGCTGACGCGTGCCCTTCAGGCTGCGGCGCGAGTGTTCTCCGTCTCCGACTCGCTGCGCCGGCTTGCAATCGAACTCGGCGCCGCGGCGGAAAAAACCGAGGTCGTCGGCAACGGCGTCGACACGGTCCGCTTTCACCCCGTCGATCGCAGCGCCGCACGCCGCAAATTCGGCCTGCCGCTGGATGCCCGGGTGCTGGTCTCGGTCGGCGCGCTGGTCGAGCGCAAGGGCATGCATCGCGTTATCGACTGCCTGCCGGCGCTACTCGAACGCCATTCCGACCTGCATTACCTCATCGTCGGCGGCGCCAGTCCGGAAGGCGACAACCGCTCTGAGCTCGACACCCAGGTGGCGCGGCTGGGGCTTGCCGGGCGGGTGCATTTTCTCGGCGCGCTGCCGCCGGACGAACTCAAATGGCCGCTGTCGGCGTCCGATGTGTTTGTGCTCGCCACCCGCAACGAAGGCTGGGCGAATGTGTTTCTCGAAGCCATGGCCTGCGGCCTGCCGGTCGTCACCACCGACGTCGGCGGCAACGCGGAAGTGGTATGCCGCGATGAACTTGGCAGTATTGTGCCGTTCGGCGATATGGCTGCCCTGCAACAGGCGCTGGACAATGCGTTGGGCAGGGACTGGGATCGCGCCGTCATTCTCGAGTACGCTCAGGCCAATCTGTGGGACACGCGAATCGCGCAGCTACTGTGCGCATACGGTCCCCTATTTGACCGCTCACCGAGTGCGATGGATTCTGCTTCGGCGGCTATGAGGCAATGAGAACACCCCGGTCAACCACTGGCCGCGATGCTCGCAGTCTGGTCACACGCATTCGCCGCACGGCATGGAGGCAGGGCAAGTCCCTGCGCCAGCACCTATTGCCGCGCCCGGTTGCACTGCATGTGTTCGTTGCGGGGGTGCAGCGTTCCGGTACCAATCTCCTGATGGACGTGCTGGATGCCAGTACGGAAACGGAGGTGTTCCACGAGACCGATCCGCGGGCATTCGAAGCGTACGAAATGCGTGATCTGCCGGTGATTCACGAACTTGTACAGCACTGCCGCGCGCCGGTGTTCGTGATCAAGGCGCTATGCGAGCTGGACCGCATCAGGTTGTTGATGGATACGTTCACACCCGCGAAAACCCTGTGGCTTGTACGCGACTGGCGCGATAGCGTTCAGTCGGCGATCAAATCCTTTGCTAACTTTGTCCCGCAATGGCAGCGCCTGGCAAGCGGTGATGCGAAAGATTGGCGGGGCCGTGGCATGTCGCCAGCCACCCGTGAACTGCTCGCCGCGCTGTACCGGGCAGACGCCAGTGAGGCCGAGGGTGCTGCGATCATGTGGTTCTACCGGAATGTACTGTTTTTCGAGCAGCAGTTAGCTGCTGACCCGAGGGTGCACATCCTGTTTTACGAGAACCTGGTTCAGCATCCGCTGAGCGAAGTTTCGGCCGTCTACGATTTTCTTGACCGGCAGAGCTTCAATCGGACAAGTGCCGCGCGTATCCATGCGCGATCCGTGAAGCATCGTAGTCCACCCGACATCGCGCCAGCCGTGGTCAGTCTGTGTGACGAACTTCTGGAGCGTTTCAGGGCGCTGCCCCGGGGCGGGGCGAGATGAGTGTTTCCGCCTGGTTTGCCCGCAGCATTTACCGCGTGCAGGAAACCGCGATGCATCGCCCGACTTTTGCAATGCTCGCTGAACTCGAACGCACCCAATGGCTGCCGCGTGAGGACATCGAAGCCCACCAGGCACAGCGCCTGAACGAACTGCTCGCCGGCGCACTGGTTCACAGCCCCTGGCACGCAGCCCGGTTGCGCGCGGCAGGACTGGATGACGCGGTCAGGGCCGGTGCAACGACGCTGGCTGACCTCGCCCGCCTGCCGACGATGAACAAGCGCGATGCCCGTGAGCATGTCGAACAGCTGGTCTGGCGCGGGGTGCCGGGCGGGGTGTTCCAGTACACGACCGGCGGTTCCAGCGGTGAGCCGCTGATGTTTTATTTTGGCCGGACCCGTCAGGCCTCGGACGCAGCCGGACGGATGCGCGCGCGGCGCTGGTGGGGCGTGGCTCCGGGCGAGCGCGAAGCCTATCTGTGGGGTGCGCCGGTGGAGCTGAACAAGACCGACCGGATCAAGACCCTGCGCGATCGGCTGGTCAATCAGCTGGTGCTGAACGCTTTCGCCATGTCGCCCAGCCGCATGGACGATTACCTTGATGCCCTTGAGGCGTGGCAGCCCAGGTGCCTGTATGGCTATGCCTCGAGCATCGCCTTGCTGGCCGCGCATGCCGAATCGCGGCAGCGCACGCTGCGTTTGCCGAAGCTGCGGGTGGTGTGTACCACCGGCGAGCCGCTCTATCCGCATCAGCGCGAACTCATCGGACGGGTGTTCGGCGCGCCGGTGGCAAACGAATTCGGCAGCCGCGACATCGGCTTCACCGCGCACGAAGCACCGGGCGGGCAGATGCTGCTAATGAGCGAAAGTCACATCGTCGAAGTGCTGGACGACGCCGGGCAAGCGGTCGCCCCGGGTCAGGCCGGCGAAGCCGTGATCACCGGCCTGACTTCAGCGGCCCAGCCATTCATCCGTTATCGAACCGGTGATGTGTTGCAACTTTCCGGCGAGCCCGCCGCCGGCGGGCAGGGGTTGCATGTCATTGCAGACGTGAGCGGGCGTCAGACCGATTTCGTGGTCGCCGCCGATGGCCGTGTGATGCATGCGCTCGCAGTGATTTATGTTTTGCGCGCGGTGCCCGGAATCGCCCAGTTCAAGTGTATCCAGCATGCGCCCGACCGTATGGAAGTCCAGATCGTTCCGGATGTCGGCTGGACCGAGGCTGGCCGTCAAGCCGTGGCGGACGGGCTGCGTGCCCGCCTGGGCGAGACGCTCAAGCTGGAGCTGCGGATGCTGGATGAGATTCCACCCGAGGCTTCCGGCAAGCACCGCTATGTGGTGAGCCACGTGCCGCTTGCGGGAAACCTGAAGCAGGCGGTGGCGTGAACCTGAATTGATCCGGGACAGAATGATGAAACCAGCAGCCCTCTTACAGCTTCCCCTCCGGTACAAGCCCTGGCAAGGACGCCATCTGCGTCTGCTGATGCAGGATATTGCCGGATCAGCCCGGCAGCCCGAACAGGACCATCGCACCCATCTGCGCGGCGCCATCGACTGGCTGTGCCGCGCGCAGGATGTCCGCAGAAACAAACACGATGCGGGCGGAGTCGCCGCCGGCTGGAGCTTCGAGGATGGCTGGCTGCCGAGCTATCCCGAGACCACCGGCTACATCATCGAGACCTTCATCGCCGCGGCCGAACATCTGGGCCGCCCCGAACTGGTCGAGCGGGCGCAGAAAATGATCGACTGGGAGCTGTCGCTGCAGACAGCGGAAGGTGCATTTCCTGGCCATTTTGGCGAGCCTGGCAGTCATCCGGTCATCTTCAACCAGGGCCAGATCATGCATGGCCTGATGGCCGGCCATACTTCGCTCAAGCGCGAGGACTGTCTGGAGGCGGGGGTGCGTGCCGGCCACTGGCTGGTGGCCCAGCAGGATGACGACGGCTGCTACCGCAGGTTCGAGCATCACGGCGTGCCGCATGTCTACAATACGCGCGCCATCTGGGCGCTGGCGGCGATGGGGGTGGTCGCGAACGAGCCTGAATTCATCGCCGCGGCACGGCGTAACCTCGACTGGGCGCTGGCCCGGCAGACACCCAGCGGCTGGTTTGCCACCAACGCCTTCGTACCCGGCAAACATCCGTTCACCCACACCATCGCCTACGCCATTCGAGGCTTCATTGAAGTGGCGGTGCTGCTTGGCGAGGAACGGTATTTTCTCGCGGCCGAAAAGGCGGCCCGGGGCTTGATGGAAAAACAGCGCAGCGACGGCTGGCTCGCCGGAACCTACGACGACGGCTGGGCGCCGACGGCGAGCTACGCCTGCGTCACCGGTGTCGCGCAAATGGCCCTGTGCTGGCTGCGGCTGGCGCAGATCGGCGGCGACGGACACTACCGCGAGGCTGCCTGGCGGGCGATCGCCTACGTCAAGCGTACCCAGCGGCTGGAAGAAGACGATGCTGTCATGCGTGGCGCGATTCCCGGATCGGCGCCGATCTGGGGGGCGTATTCGCGCTTCGAGTTTCCCAACTGGGCGGCCAAGTTCTTCGCCGACGCACTGATCATGGACATGGCCAATGTCGCCGTACCGCCCGTCCCCGCTGCGGCCAGAGGGTTGTCGCGGTGAGCCGGCTGCGGATCATGATTCTATGCGGGCGCAGCGCCCGCCATCTTTACGTCGCCAATGCCCTGTGCCATGCCGGCGAGGTGCTGGCGATCGTGCAGGAAACCGGCAGCGACTGGAACGTGAAGAAGACGCTGAAGAAGCTCCAGCCGGACAATCTCTTGCGCAAGGCCTGGCGCTGGCTGCGCGACCGTCGCCGCTACACCGGCAATCCCGAGGCGAGATTCTTCTTCCCCGACAGCGAGCCCCGGTTGGACCAGCCGGAACGGGTGCGCGAAGTCCCGCACATCAATCACCCCGAGGTGGTGAACATGGCGCGTGAACTGCAACCCGATCTGATCTGCGTGTTCGGCACCTCGCTGATTCGCGGCGAGCTGCTGAAAGCAGGCCGCCTCGGCATCGTCAACCTGCACGGCGGGCTGTCGCCCGAATATCGGGGCGCCGACTGCACCTTCTGGGCGTTGTACAACGGCGAACCGGACAAGATCGGCTGCACCCTGCATTACATCGATGCCGGAATCGACACCGGGCGCCTGATCGCCCACATCAGCCCCGAAGTGCACGCGGGCGACAGCGAACTGGTGCTGTTCTGGCGTGCGGTGAAGGATAGCGCCGAGGTCTACGCCGAGGCCGTTGCAAGACTGGCAGCGGGTGAGCGGTTGGGCATGGCGCAACCCGGCAAGGGCCGTCTGTACCAGGTCCGGCACCGCGGCCTGCGCCACGAACGGGAACTGGCCACGCGGCTGGAATCCGGCATGCTTGAAGGCCTGGCCTTGCCGCGGCGGGTCCGCTGGTTCGAGTCCGAGGCGGCAAAGGAGCAGAATTCATGAGAGACCTGTTCGTCACCGGCGTCATCTTCGGCTTGCTGCCGTTTGTCTTCAAGCGTCCCTGGCTGGGCATCCTGCTGTGGTCGTGGCTGGGCTACATGAACCCGCATCGCCTGGCCTGGGGCTTTGCCTACAATTTTCCGTTTTCGATGGTCGTCGGCCTGGTCACCATCGTCGCATTCATGGTATCGAAGGAAAAAAAGGAGATGCCGTGGACGCGCGAAATCATTGTCCTGCTGATCTTTGTCGGGTGGATGCTGTTCACCACCTTCTTCGCGTTTTATCCCGAGCTCGCCTGGTTCCAGTGGAACAAGGTGTGGAAAATCCAGCTGATGGTGTTTCTGACCGCGCTCATCATCACCGACCGTCACAAACTACATTGGCTGATCTGGGTCATCGCGCTGTCGTTCGGATTTTATGGGGTGAAGGGCGGAATTTTCACCATCATCAACGGCGGCGCCTACCGCGTTCAGGGTCCTGCCGACACCTTCATCGGCGGCAACAATGAGCTGGCACTGGCTCTGGTGATGACGATTCCGCTGATTCGCTATCTCCATCTGCAGGAAACCCGCCATTGGATCAAGACCGGGCTCGCCGTCGCCATGGTGCTGACCGGGGTCGCGGCCATCGGCAGCCAGTCGCGCGGTGGCCTGGTGGCCATGGTGGCAATGGGGCTGTTCCTGTGGCTGAAAAGCCGCAACAAGATCGTGACCGGTTTTTACATGGCGATTGCCGTGGCCATCATGGCGTCGGTGATGCCGCAGGAATGGTACGACCGCATGAGCACGATCAAAACCTACGAGGACGATCAGTCGACACAGGGGCGGATCAATGCATGGCACACCGCATACAATGTGGCGAAAGCACGCGTCACCGGCGGCGGTTATGAAATGTTCAGACCGCCCACGTTCCGCCAGTTTGCGCCCGACCCGTTCAACGTCCGCGATGTGCACAGCATCTATTTCGAGCAGATGGGCGAGCAGGGATTCATCGGATTCGCCCTGTTCATGCTGCTGGGCTTGCTGGCCTGGATTCGCGCCAGGCAGATCATCAAGCGATGCAGGAAGGACCCCGACAACAAATGGGCTTCCGATCTGGCGGCGATGATCCAGGTGAGCCTGATCGGCTATGCCGCAGGCGGGGCCTTCCTGGGCTTGAGTTACTTCGACCTGCCTTACCATTTGATGATCATTCTGGTGCTGGCAGCCAAATTCTCGGGTGTGTTGAAGCGCGCGCCCGAAACCGTGGCCGGCGACGCCGCCCAATCTTCCCAGGCTGCGCGCTGGGATGGGTCGCCCGGCTGGCGTCGCGGTTAGCCCGGAGCGATGCTCACGGCGAATTGCGGTCCGCCCGGACGGACTTTCAGTGCTCGTTTGCCTGCAGCCACTGCTCCAGCATCATCGTCACCCAGATCATCACGCCATAGTAGCTGGCATGCGGCCCACGCTGCATCGCCAGCATGTGGTCGAGATAGGCCGGCTGGATCCAGCCGCGCTGCTTGAAGTCCGACAGGCTGTCGCCGACGAGGTCGCCGAGCGGCGCGTACTGATTACTCCACACACCGAACGGCAGACCAAAGCCGTGCTTCGACTTGTTGATGATTTTTTCCGGCAGCAGATCGCGCAGGGCCTCCTTGAAGAACCAGCGCAGTTTCTGCCCGCGGACCTTGTAGTCCACCGGCAGGGAATTGGCAAAGGCCACCATCCGGTCGTCGAGCAACGGGTAGAGCACTTCGATGCCAGCCGCCTCGGTCATGGTGCTTACCTTGCGCAGGTCGTTGTCGGCCAGGGTGAATTTCAGGTCCAGATGCATCATCCGGTTGATGTAATGATCCGACGCGGTGCGCTCGTACGCTTCGATAAGGGCCGCGTCCGCTGCCGAAGGGTCGACGGTATCGATGAAATCCGCAGCAAAAATCTGGTCAAGCGGCGTGCGGTGCAGAAAGTTGTAACTTTCCAGGCGTAGCGGCAGCCCCGTGTTGGCCTGGCGCACGTAACTTTTAAGTTTGGCGAGTGGGAAGCGGTCGGACAGCCCGGGCAGGTGGGCGATCGGCTCCACGATGCCGCGTTGGATCGCTACGGGCAGGTGGGCGTAGGCTTCGAACAGTCTCTGCTTGGCATAGCGCACGTTGCCGCCAAATATCTCGTCGCCGCCGTCGCCCGCCAGCATCCGCTCGAATCCCGCCTCGCGGGCGGCCTGGGCGCAGAAATAGGTCGGCACCGCCGAATCGTTGCCGAAGGGTTCGTCGTATTCACGCGCGATCACGGGAATTGCGCTGACGATGTCGGCCGGCTTCAGGTAGTACTCGTGGCTGTTGCAGCGATAGCGTTCGGCGGCACAGCGGGCGTATTCCATTTCGTCGAATCCGGCGGCGTCGAAACCGATGGAGAAGGTGTCGACCGGGCCTTGGCGTGCGGCGGTGAGCGCGCCGACGACGGTCGAGCTGTCTGTGCCGCCGGAGAGGAACGCCGCGGTGGCGGGCGCATCGACTGCGCGAACCGCCTGGTCCAGGATGGTGCGGAAGCTGCGGCGCTGGCTGTCGAAGCTGGCGTCGACCGGGGCGTAGTCGGCACGCCAGTAGTAACCGGTGCTGAGCTGGCCGTTTTTCAGGGTGACCATCTGTCCGGGTAACAGCTTTTTAACGCCCTGATACAGGCTGCGCGGTGCGGGCAGGGTGTGGAAATACAGATAGTCGTAGATTGCCTGCGGGTCGATGCTGCGCCCCACAGCCGGGTGAGCGGCCACACTCTGCGCGCTGCTGCCGAATACCAGATTGCTGCCGCGCTGGGCGTAACACAGGCGCTCGACGCCGGCTCGGTCGAGCACCAGGCAGGCCTGCTTCCTGAGCGGCTCCAGTACCGCGAAGGCGAAATTGCCGTGGATCAGGGTCGGCAGTGTTTCGCCGTGCCGTGCCCAGCCATGTGCCACGGCCACGGCCGGCCCCCGGTCGGCAGCGATCGACGCCAGTTCATCATCCAGAAAATGCGGCCGGCCATATAGTGCGACAGCCAGCCCGTCCTCGACATGGATCGCCGCCTTGCCGAAGCGCGAGCAGCCTGCAATGCCGAGCATCGGGCTGCTGTGTTGCTGTAGCGCCGTTTCGGGCGACAGGCCGGCGGCCCGGCCCATGCGTCGGATCAGGTCCTGAGGTGCGCTGTTGTCGCCCAGCCAGCCAAAAATGCCATCCATGGTGTGTAGTGTCAGAGTGATGCGGGATAATGCTCGTCAATATAAACGAGCCTGCAGCTTGGCACGAATCCTGTTTGCCTCGTTTCAGATTGGTTGACGGAGCAGCGTGTCGATAATGACAGAAAGCGCATGAGTTTGAGTGAATTCTTCGACAAGGTAGGCAAGACGCTGGCCCACCACGCACGCAGCCTCCAGCGCGGTCTGCGAGGAATGCGCTGGAGGCTCTCACGGCGTCCGGCCAGTCGGCCCATCATCGTGGTGGGCTGTTCGCGCGCCGGCACCACGCTGGTATACAAAACCCTGTCGGAATCGGACGAAATCGGCAGCCTGCAACGCGAAACCCACGATTACTGGACCGACCTGCATCCGCCGGCCGAGAAAAACTGGGATACCCATGCGCTCGATGCTCGTGACGCCAGTCCGTCGGACCGCGACCGCGTCAGCCGTTATTTCTACCGCTGGACCGGGCGACATCGCTGGGTCGACAAAAATAACCAGAACGGCCTCTGCGTATCCTATCTGCATGCGCTGTTTCCCGATGCGGTATTTGTTTTTGTCAAGCGCAGCCCGGGCGATAACCTCAACTCGCTGATCGAGGGCTGGCGCAAGCCGGACGAGTTCGCCACCTGGTCGGGCGACCTGCCGGCGAAACTTGCGGTGGAGGATGGGCAATTGCGTCAGTGGTGTTTTTTTCTGGCCGACGGCTGGCGCAACCATGTGAACGCGCCGGTCGAGGAGGTGGCGGCGTTTCAATATGCCGCGATCAACCAGGCGATCCTCGACGCCAGGAACAGCGTACCCGAGGCACAATGGGTCGAAGTGTTTTACGAGGATTTCCTGCGCGACCCGGTCGCCACCTTCCGTCAGGTGTTTGAAGGCTGCGGCCTGCGTTTCGATGCGCGCCTGCAGGCGCACTGTGCCGAGGTACTCGAGATCCCCTACAACGCGTTTTCCGAAATCCGTCTCGACAAATGGAAGGATGGCCGCAACCGCGACAAGATCGAGCGCGTGCTGCCGCAGGTGGCCGGGGTGGCTGCGCGGATGGGATATCGATGACGGTGCTGGCGCTGGCCCTCGCGATGGTGCTGGTCCTGTGGGCGGGACTGCTGCTGGCTTTCGCCGGACCGCTGGCGGCACGCTGGCGCGAGCCGGTGCTGCGCCGGCCGGTGCTCATCATCGAGAGCGACGACTGGGGGGCCGGGCCGCTGGCGCAGGCGGATGCGCTGACCCGCCTGTCGGCCTTGCTGCAGGGCATCCGCGATCGCAATGGGCGCCCCGCCGTGATGTCGCTCGGGGTGGTGCTGGAAGTACCGGACGGCACCCGGATTGCGGCGTCCAACGCCACCACATATCATGCTCTGCCGCTGAGCGACACGCGCTTCGACGCGGTGCGCGCGGCGATGCAGGACGGCATCGGGGCAGGGGTGTTTGCGCCGCAACTGAACGGCCAATGCCACTACTGGCCGCCGGCCTTGCTGGCGGCCGCGCAGCACGAGGCAGCGGTCCGCGACTGGCTCGTCGCACCGGAGCCCGCCGCCACCGAGATGCTTCCTGCGCCGCTGCAAAGCCGCTGGGTCGATGGATCGAGCCTGCCGTCGCGGGCGCTGCCGGACGAGCCGATCCGGCAAGCCGTCGCGGCGGAAGCGGCGACGTATCAGGCGATTTTCGGCCGCTTGCCGCAGGTTGCGGTCGCCACCACCTTTGTCTGGAACGA